>ERZ842401.983-NODE-983-length-41997-cov-11.374565_pt1 | contig 41997 bp, 41 predicted proteins | sample MGYA00521270_ERZ842401 | MGnify/ENA primary metagenome ERZ842401 (study PRJEB31892, sample SAMEA3878208) | bioreactor metagenome | biome: Moose rumen | place: Sweden | collected 2011-10 | study: EMG produced TPA metagenomics assembly of the PRJEB12797 data set... | reverse complement strand
AAATACCGAAACGCCCTGTTTTAGACTTTGAGAGGCTTCAGACTGTCTTTTCTTTTGCTTAAACATTTTGGACGGGAGTGTTCTAACTGAAAAAACGTCTTGTTTGAAGATGATGCAATCATTGTTGTCAATAAGCCTGCATTTTTGCCAACGGAGGAAACAATCGTAAACGGAAGGGAAAACATGCATCAAGCTGTAGTAGACTATTTATGGAAGAAAAATCCTTCCTTGCGCAATCCTCCGTATGCAGGAATCTTGCATCGCCTTGATAGGGAAACAAGTGGTGCACTCCTTTTTACAAAGACTCGAGTGGTAAATGCTGCCGTTCATAACATGTTTGAAATGCATGCTGCAAAAAAAACATACCGAGCGGTGTGTTCGTTCTCAAAGAATTGTGCAGGAACAAAAAAAGAGGGGGGATTCTTTTACAATGGACAATTACATTGGCAGGATAAGTCCAAAATCTCAGGCATGCAAGATGGGGCTGCTTTGCGAAGCAAAGGGTGGATTGCATGCCCACACTGATTTTTTTATTGCAACAGTCAAAGACGATTTGTATTACATTGATTGTATCCTTTTAACAGGCAGAACGCATCAAATTCGTGTACATCTATCTCTTTCAGGCTTTCCTATTGTGGGAGATGAATTGTATGGAGGAACAGAAGGCCTTGACTTTGCAGGAAACAGGATTATGCTTCATGCCCATACATTGGAGTTTCCTCACCCCGTTACTCAAAAAATGTTGAAGGTAGAGGCTCCTTTTCCTGATGGCTTTGAACAATAGGTATTCTCGTTTGCCATCGAGTTTTGAAAGCAAGACCTGAATCTTAATCTTCCCAGCTGCCAGTGCGGATTTCTTCGCTCATGCGTTTCCAGCTTTCGTAGCGAAGGGGGCTGATGCGTTCTTCTTGTACCGCCTGCTGAATGGCACAGCCTTTTTCCGTCTGATGGGAACAGCTCATGCCATACGTACATTTTCCAAGAAAAGGAACGAATTCCCTAAAGTATAGGGCCAGGTTTTCTGCACTGATGTCGTGAAGAAGGAATCTTCTTACGCCAGGCGTGTCGATGATGTTTGCCGTAACTTCACGGATTCCCCCTGTAAGGGCTTCGTCTATTTTTATGTGCATAAGAGCACCTTTTGTTGTGGTGTGGCATCCGCGTCCATATTTTTGTGACAGGCTGCCCGTTTTAAGTACGACAGTATTGTCCAGAACATTGATGATTGAGCTTTTTCCGACACCGCTTTGACCGACAAGAGCTGTCAGATGGTCTTTTAATAGTTCAGCCAGTTCCATCATGCCTTCTCCTGTTTTTGCACTCAATCGAAGCACAGTGTATCCAGCTCGTTCCCATACGGCAATCTGTTCTTGAAAGTCCTCGTCTTTTGCATCTGGCAAATCATATTTGTTGCAGACTATGACTGGAGTTATTTTTTCGTATTCTGCTTGTGCCAAAGCCCTGTCTATGAAATGCGGTCTGAACGGCGGCTGATCAGGTGTCGTTACTATCAAAAGATAGTCAAGGTTTGCAGCAAGCAGTTGGGGCTGTCTTTTTTTTACATTCCAGCGTACATATTCGTTTGTTCGGGGAACAAGTTCTAAAATGAGACCTTTACTGTCTTCAAGCGTTGAATCATCTATGATGACTCTGTCACCTGGGGCAAGAGGATTGTAATAGCCCCTGCTTGATTTGAGGATTTTTCCTTTTATGGCGCAGTCTCGAATAATGCCGTCATCGCATTCAACTTCAAAAATGTTTTTTGTACCGTTCAGTATTAAGCCTTGCATATGCGTGCCTTGAATTTTCCAGTAAAACGAGATGTCTGTCAAGGGGTAATTTTCACCATTCAACATTAGTGCTTACATGCTCGCCTTTTCGTGCCAGCACTGTGCAATTCTTTTTGTTTGCAGAAAACGCAAAAACGACATGATTTTTGGTGTCATTTTTACAGGCTGTCATGTCGAGCCTTTCCATGAGTGCGAAGGAGAGAGGAAAGGCGAGTTGCTAGAGGTTGCCACTCATTTGATATACCTGCGTTAAAATGTTTTTTTGTGCTTTTGTATTGACATGAAATCTTTTTTACTGTATAAAATGCAACTGTGTTGCAAAAGTTATATCACACCAAAACAACGGAATTGATTTCTCTGTTCATGCAGACAAAAATGGAATGCGGATTTACGGCAGGAGAGTTGTCTGCGTTTTTAAAAGAACATGGTGTGAACGTAAACAAAACAACCGTGTACAGGAATCTTGACAAGATGACTGAAAATGGCACACTTTTGAAACACAAATCTGTCGTTTCAGATGGATTTGTGTATCAGTCCGCAAAAGAAAAAAACAACTGCGAAGAACACATTCATTTTCACTGTTGCAATTGCGGAGCTGTCATTCATCTTTCTGATGAACGGACTTCGGAATACTTGAAGTCCATTTCATGTGAGTTAGGTCTGCAAATAAACCTAAGCCTTTCTTCTCTCAATGGAGTGTGCCCTAAATGCAGGACGTAAAGATGAAACTCAAGACTGCGTTTGCCGTCTTGTTCATGACATGTACTCTTTACTCTGTGCTTTACATTTCCCATGAAAGTCATCATGAGTGCTCTGGCGAAGATTGTCCTGTCTGTCTTGTCATTGCTATTTCCATGCAGAATATGAAGCTTTCTGGCATAGCACTTGTTGTGTCTGCCATCTTGTTTTCTTATGCGTTTAAAGGAAACTGTTTTTTTTCATCTATATATTTATCTATCTTTACTTGTGAAACCCTCATTTCAAAAAAGATACGCTTGAATGATTAACATTCCTTAATCCTTTGCTCGGAGAGAATGGACATAGAGGAATGAATGAAATGAACAAAAAGCCAGTGACTCTCATTACGGGATATTTGGGTTCCGGTAAGACGACTCTTTTGAATGAGCTGCTCCGCCAGGAAAAGCGAAAGGTTGCACTTATTGTGAACGATATGGGCAGCATCAACATTGATGCCGCCATCATAAAGAAAAATGGTTCTTCTGTAGCTCAGAGCGAGATGTACGAAATGCAAAATGGATGCATTTGCTGTACCTTGCGCGAAGAATTTATTCATCAGGTAGAAAAGATTTCTGACAATGATGCTATCGAAACAGTCTTTGTGGAAGCATCTGGCATTAGTGATCCGGGAGCAATCGCGGCATCGTTTCTTGCATTTGAAGAAGACAATTCTGATACTAATGTATATCTTTCAAACATTGTCACTGTTGTGGATGCAGACCGCATTTATCGTGAATTCTTGACTGATTTGCAGAACTATGATGAAAAGGATGAAAATGATCTAACATCAAATGATGTTACGACGCTCATAGTTGATCAGATAGAGTTTTGCAATGCCATTGTCTTGAACAAGATTGATTTGCTTGACGAACAGCAGCTTGCACAAGTCATTGCCATTATCCGCGATTTTCAGCCGAAAGCAGAAATTATTACGACTACGCAGGGAAGGGTTGAAATTGACCGCATAACGTCTACTCAGAAATTCAACTATGACATGGTGGATTCTTCGTCTGCCATTCAAAAGGCAATTAATTCTCTGTCCGATGAAAACCGTGGTTTTACGGATGAATACGGCATTTCCAGCTTTGCATACGAATACAGAAAACCTTTTGATGAAGAAAAATTCTTAAACTTTATCAATGAAGACTTTCCGAAAGAATTGATTCGGGCCAAGGGATACATTTGGTTTAAGGATAGACCACGGGATGTGCTTTTGTTTGAACAGGCAGGAAGAAACATGTCTGTTATGGCGGTCGCAGTATGGGTTGCTGCTTTGAACAAAGAGTCCCAGAAGGAATGTCTTGAAGAAGATGAATACTTGAGGGACAATTGGGATCCCGAGTATGGAGACCGAAGGAATCAGATTGTATTCATTGGCAAAAATTATGACAGGGCAAAAATTATTTCAAGGCTGGAACAATGCCTTGCATAATGCATCGTGAAAAAAGGGGTATACTATGAAAAATAGAACGGGATGTATGGTGCTTGCACTTCTTTTGTGTACAGCTATTGGAGCGTTTGCTGCAAAAAAAACAATTGTGTGCGTGACATATCCTGAATATGATTGGATAATGAACATTCTTGGAAACAAGTCTTCTCAGTTTTCTGTAACATTGCTGCAGAAAAACGGAACGGACCTTCACAGCTATCAGCCTTCTGTAAAAGATGTTGCAAAAATTTCTACATGCAGTATGCTTGTGTATGTTGGTGGAGAAAGCGATGAATGGGTTGAAAAAGCCATTGAAAATGCAAAGAACAAAAACATGATTGTTGTAAACATGATGGAAGCTCTTGGTGACAGAGTACGCGAAGAAGAAATCGTAGAAGGTATGGAAGCTGAAGATCATGATGATGAGCATGAAGAAGATGATGAAGAAGAAATAGAGTATGATGAGCATGTTTGGCTTTCGCTAAAGAATGCCATGGTGCTTACGGAATGTCTTGCTGAAAAAATTCAGCTTCTTGACTCTTCAAATGCTCATGTGTATAAGGAGAATGCAGCAACGTATGTAAATCAGCTTTCATCGCTTGATGCAGAATACGAGAAGGTTGTTTCTGCTGCAAGTAAAAAGACTGTGTTGTTTGGGGATCGATTCCCATTTCGCTATCTTACTGATGATTATGGACTTTCCTACTATGCCGCATTTGTCGGATGCAGTGCAGAGTCAGAAGCTAGCTTTGAAACGATTCTGTTCCTTTCAAGGAAAGTTGACGAATTAGATCTTCCTGCAGTCCTTACGATAGAAAAGAGCGATGGAAAGATTGCAAAGACCGTTGTTTCTAATACTCATCTCAAGAATCAGAAGATTCTTGAGATGGATTCTTTGCAGTCCGTATCACAGAAGGAAATAAACTCTGGCAGAAACTATCTTTCTGCAATGAAGAAGAATCTTGAAGTGCTTCATAACGCTCTCAAGTAAGTCAACGAGCATAGGGCATGGAAGGTAAGATGACTCTTTTGGAATGCAAGCAGCTTTGCGTGGGGTACGGTTCTAAAATTGTGCAGGACAACTTGAATTTTTCGATAGAGAAGGGTGACTATGTTTTTATTATAGGTGAAAACGGCAGTGGAAAGTCTACACTGATGAAGACTTTGCTAAACTTCATCAAACCGCTGGGTGGATTCATCGAGTATTCTTCGGAATGGAACAGAAAAGAAATAGGATATCTTCCTCAGGCAAGTGAAATTCAAAAAACATTTCCTGCAACGGTATGGGAAATTGTACGCTCAGGGTGCCAGTCTAGTCTTGGTTTTTCTCCATTTTATGGAAAAAAAGCTGTGCAAAAAGCCATGAACGCTATGGAACGTCTCGGAATGCAGCACTTTGCAAAGAACGCGTTCAAAGAGTTGTCTGGTGGTCAGCAGCAGAGGGTGCTTTTTGCACGTGCTCTGTGTGCTGCCAGTTCCGTGCTTGTTCTTGATGAACCTGCCAAAGGTTTTGATGTTGATGTCACGAAGACGATGTATTCTATTGTCAAGGAATTGAATGAGAATGGCATGACTGTCATTACAATCAGCCATGACCTTGAAGTTGCGTCAAAATATGGAAACAAAATCCTTGCGCTCGGCAAACATGAAAACAAGAATACAAAGGAGATGCTCAATGACTGAATTGATTGAAACTATACGAACATACTTTGGGTTTTCTTTTGTCCTCTATGCTTTTTTTACCGGTACAATGATTGCCCTTGCCTCTTCTTTGCTGGGAGTTACCCTTGTCCTTAAGCGGTTTTCCTATATTGGCGACGGCCTTTCACATACTGCATTCGGTGCAATGGCAGTAGCTTCTGTTCTAAAGCTTACCAACAGTACAGTCTTTGTCCTTCCTGTTACGGTGTTGTGTGCAATTTTCATTCTGTGTGCAAAGGAAAATTCTAAAGTAAAGGGTGATGCCTGCGTTGCCATGATTTCTGTAGGAGCTTTGGGAGTTGGATATTTCATAATGAATATTTTTTCTCCGCCGGCAAATCTTTCTGGCGATGTATGTAGTACTCTGTTTGGTTCAACGCTGATCCTTACACTGTCAAAAATGGACATGATTGTTTCCATTTCAATTTCGTTTCTGGTGGTTGTATTTTTCATCTTTTTTTACAACAGAATTTTTGCTATTACTTTCGATGAGGATTTTGCATTTGCTTGTGGAACGAAAACCCGTCTTTTGAATATAGTGCTTGCTTCTGTCATTGCTGCTATCATTGTGCTTGCAATGAATCTTGTGGGCTCTCTTTTAATTTCTGCCCTTATCATCTTTCCTTCTGTTTCTGCAATGTTGCTTTTTAAGAGCTTTAGGAATGTAATAGTTTCTTCCTGTTCCATATCAGTATTTGGGGCTATTACTGGTATTCTTGCATCAATAGTAGCAGGAACACCCGTTGGCTCTACGATTGTCATCATTGACATTTTCATTTTTGTGATTTGTAAATTGCTTTCTGCCGTAATTAATAGATGAGTGTTGTGTGTATTCCTCATCTGCTGCAGAAAGCTTTTTTCTTTTGTCTATTCTTCTTTGACGCGTTTTCCCGTTATGTGTTCAATTGTAAATGCAAGACATTGAACCCGTGACAGAGCAGCGTCAAGTTCTTTTTTCAGATATGCTTCATCATCAGTAAACTTTCGTACAAGGTCTGTACAAATTTCTTCTGCTTTCTTTATGTCGGTGACCAAAGTGATTCTTCCGAATGCAACAACGCTTTTTATGTTCATTGCCCATTCTCCCTCGTTGGCATATCCTTTATCATAAACACAAAAACATGCTTTGTCACAGTTCTTTATGGCATCGATTTTATGTCCCGTTTTTGCCCCATGGAAATATATTTTTCCGTCTTTTTCATTGTAAAAGTGTGTAAGGGGAATGCAGTAGGGGTATCCTTCGTCGCCAATCAGCGAAAGAACTCCTCGGGGTTCATTCTTTAAAATTGAAATGCATTCTTCGTGCTGCAGTTGCTGTTTGAATCTTCTCATTTGCCTAAACATAATCGCTCCATTAGGTATGTCCTTGAACCTGTTTCAAAAGGTTGTTACTTTTGAAACTGCCTTTATTGTATGGCAACACTCAGTATATCGATTCTATTGGCTCTGTGCAAAGGGGGAAAAAAATATTTTATAAACCTATTGACAGAGTATGTAATGTGATGTATATTGAACCTATAAGATTAGTAGGAATAACCTAATGCTGTAAGGAGGTACAAAATGGAAATTTATTTTGAAAAACTTGTCCGTGAAAATTTCCGCAACGGACGGATGTGCCTCTGCTGTCTTTCTTGTGTACGCTGAATTTTTTCTTTCAGCAAAAATCTTTTTTTTAACATTACGAAATAATCTTGCGGTGTTAAAGCTCTTGAATGCAGTTGAATGTCCTCTTGGGGAGGTGGTGTGTCTGTCAGACACCTTGTAGAACTGCTTGTGGGTTTGTTGTATGCAAGAGTCTATTGTAAGTGATCTCGAAAAACATCAGTTTCTCGAAGTGTTTTGTTGATATATAAGAATATTGTCATATACGAATATTGACATATAAGGAGACTATTATGGCTAATTATAAATTTGAGACTTTACAGCTTCATGTTGGACAGGAAAGTGCAGATCCAGCTACGGACTCACGTGCAGTTCCTATTTATCAGACAACATCATATGTGTTCCATAACAGTAAGCATGCTGCTGATAGATTTGGACTTGCTGATGCAGGAAACATTTATGGCCGCTTGACAAACACGACGCAAGATGTGTTTGAAAAAAGAATTGCAGCATTGGAAGGTGGTTCTGCTGCTCTTGCCGTTGCATCGGGTGCTGCTGCAATTACGTACACGATTCAAGCTTTGGCTGCAAACGGTGGACACATTGTTGCCCAAAAAACAATTTATGGAGGAAGTTACAATCTGCTTAGTCATACCCTTCCTCAATACGGCATTGAAACAACGTTTGTAGATGCTCATGATGTAAACGAAATTGAGCGGGCGATAAAAGCAAATACCAGGGCAATCTATCTTGAAACATTAGGAAATCCTAATTCTGATATTCCAGACATAGATGAGATTGCAAACCTTGCTCACAAGTATGGGCTGCCACTTGTTATAGACAATACGTTTGGCACTCCGTATCTTATCCGTCCAATTGAGCATGGTGCAGACATTGTTGTTCATTCTGCAACAAAATTCATTGGCGGGCATGGCACTACACTTGGCGGTGTCATCGTGGAAAGTGGTAATTTTGATTGGAAGAAGAGTGTCAAATATGGAAATATTGCATTGCCTAATCCTAGTTATCACGGCATTTCGTTCTATGATGCTGTTGGAAAGGCTGCTTTCGTAACGTACATTAGAGCCATTCTTTTGCGTGACACTGGTGCAACGATTTCACCGTTCAATGCCTTCCTTCTGTTGCAGGGTCTTGAAACCCTTTCCTTGCGTCTGGAACGTCATGCAGAGAATACGAAAAAGGTCGTTGAATTCCTTAAGAATCATCCAAAAGTTGCAAAGGTGAATCATCCTTCTCTTGCAGAGCATCCTGACCATGCCCTGTATGAAAAGTATTTTCCGCACGGAGGAGCTTCAATCTTTACCTTTGAAATAAAAGGCGGAAAAGATGCTGCATGGTCATTCATTGACAACTTGAAAATATTTTCACTTCTTGCCAATGTTGCCGATGTAAAGTCTTTGGTTATTCATCCTGCAAGCACAACTCACAGTCAGTTGAATGATGAAGAGTTGAAAGATCAAGGAATTAGTCAGAGCACGATTCGTCTTTCTATTGGTACGGAACACATTGATGATATAATTGCTGATTTGGAAAACGGCTTTGCGAATGTAAAATAGTTGACGACATCGGAGAGTGCTTTATGAAATAAATGAACACAGGAGTACAGTATGGCAGACATTAAACAGAGTGCATTGGAATTGATTGGAAAAACACCCTTGCTGCAGTTAAATGGATATGCAAAAAAGAATGGCATTCAGAATGCAGTAATTCTTGCAAAACTGGAATATTTGAATCCAGCTGGTAGTGTAAAGGACAGAATTGCCTTGGCAATGATAGAGGATGCAGAAAAAAAAGGTCTTCTGAAGCCTGGTGCTACAATCATTGAACCAACAAGCGGAAATACCGGCATTGGACTTGCTGCCGTAGCTGCTGCAAAAGGATATCATGCGATTCTTACATTACCTGAAACCATGAGTGTTGAAAGACGCAATCTATTAAAGGCTTATGGTGCAGAAATTGTCCTTACGGAAGGTGCAAAAGGAATGAAGGGTGCCATTGCAAAGGCAGAAGAACTTCATGCGGCATCACCTGGAAGCTTTATTCCAGGTCAGTTTGACAATGCTGCTAATCCTGCGGTTCACAAAAAAACTACTGGTCCTGAAATTTGGGAGCAGACAGATGGTAAAGTCGATATCTTTGTTGCTGGAGTTGGAACAGGCGGAACATTGACAGGAGTTGGAGAATTTCTTAAAGAGAAAAATCCAAATGTGAAGGTTGTTGCTGTTGAACCTGTTTCAAGCCCTGTTCTGTCTAAGGGAACAGCCGGAGCACATAAGATTCAAGGAATTGGAGCTGGTTTTGTACCTTCTGTTTTGAATACAAAGATTTACGATGAAATCATTGCGATTGAAAATGATGATGCCTTTACAGAAGGACGTGTTTTTGCACAGAGTGAAGGTATTCTTGTAGGAATTTCAAGTGGAGCTGCTCTTAAGGCTGCAAAAATTCTTGCAGAACGTCCTGAAAATAAAGAAAAGAATATTGTAGTACTCCTTCCTGACTCAGGAGACCGTTATTTGAGTACGCCTCTTTTTAGTGACAATTGACGTACTGAAAAGTGTCTCCAGAAAGCCCTGATAAGTGCGAGGTACGATTATGCCAACGTCTTTTTCAGAATTGTCATTGCTGCATCCCTGCTTTGGACAGCATGGTGCTAATACGGGACGCATACATCTTCCTGTTTGTCCAGGATGCAACATTGCTTGCCGCTTTTGTGAAAGGTCTATAAATGCGACTGAAAACAGACCTGGTGTATCGTCTTGCATATTGAAACCTGAAGAAACTGTTTCCGTCATTAAAAAGGCTCTGGAAATAGAGCCTGAAATTACGGTAGCAGGCATAGCAGGTCCAGGAGATACGCTTGCAAGTGATAATGCAATGAAAACATTCTCGATTATCAAGAAGGAATTCCCCTATCTCATGCGATGCATGAGCACAAACGGGTTGATGCTTTCTGAACGGGCAGATGAACTTATTGCTTTGGATATAGATAGTCTTACGGTGACAGTGAACGCTGTTGATCCTGAAATAGAAGCACAATTAAATGATTTTGTAATCTACCACGGAAAAAAGATTGAAGGTGTTGAAGGTTCAAAAATCTTAATTCAGAATCAACTTGAAGGAATTCGAAAAATTGCTGCAGCGGGAATTACTGTAAAAGTGAATACTGTTCTGGTTCCACGAATCAATGGTAAGCACATTGCAGATATTGCCTATACAGTGGCTGAATCAGGTGCTGATAAATACAATATCATTCCGCTTATTCCTCAGGCAAAGCTGAAAGATGAAAAAGCTCCTGATTGTATGGAGCTAGAGGAAGCGTACAGAAGTGCAGGAAAGTACATAGAACTCTTTTTGCACTGTAATAGATGTCGTGCAGATGCAATTGGTATCCCAGGAAAAACGGAGGTTTCGAAATTGGTATACTCATTATTTTCAAAGAAAATAAATGTACGCGAAAACTTTTCTCATGGATGATATGTAAAAATATAAACTGAGTTTAATGTAGGAGTTAAAGATGGCAAAAAAACTTAGGCAGATAGCAATTTATGGAAAGGGTGGAATAGGAAAATCAACGACCACACAGAATTTGACGGCAGGATTGCTCGAGCTTGGTAAAAAAGTTCTTGTTGTTGGTTGTGATCCAAAAGCTGATTCAACCCGTCTTCTTTTGGGGGGACTTCATCAGAAAACAGTTCTTGATACAATTCGCGATAACAAGACAGAGATTCAGCTTGATGACTTGCAGAAGATTGGGTTCAAGGGTGTTCGTTGCGTAGAATCCGGTGGTCCAGAGCCTGGTGTCGGATGTGCTGGACGTGGCATTATTACTTCAATCAGCATGCTTGAAAATCTGAACGCATACACAGAAGATTTGGATTATGTTTTTTACGATGTTTTGGGTGATGTTGTGTGTGGTGGTTTTGCGATGCCGATTCGTGAAGGCAAGGCTCAGGAAATATACATTGTTGCATCTGGTGAAATGATGGCTTTGTATGCTGCAAATAATATTTGTAAAGGTATTTCACGCTACGCAGAACGTGGCGATGTCCGACTTGGGGGAATCATCTGTAACAGCAGGAATGTTGATCGTGAACTTGATTTGCTTCGTGCCTTTACTAAGGAACTGAATACGCAACTTATTTATTTTGTTCCACGAAACAATATTGTTCAGCAGGCTGAAATCAGAAAAAAGACAGTAATTGAGTATGCTCCTGAAAGTTCTCAGGCTCAGGTGTATCGAAATTTAGCCCAGGCTATTGATGAAAATACCAAGTTTACCATTCCTACTCCGATTACACAGGAACGTCTTGAAGAAATTCTTATTGAAAACGGTATGATGGAGCTGGAGGGAAATTATTCCATTTAAGGTGGCTGTATGGGGGATAAATACAAGGTTGCTGTCGCTACAAGCGATGGAAAGACTGTTGATACTCATTTCGGTCATGCACAGAGCTTTTTGATTTTTGAAGTTGACGAAGAAAGTGGTTGTTTTGATGATATAGAGGAACGATCTGTTGATGCAGGATGTTCTGGTAGTAGTTGTAGTGTTGGTAAGGATAGTGCATCTTGCGGATCGTTCGGAAATGTGCAGGAAACAGTTTCTCCATTAGATATGGTTGCTGCTTCACTAAAAGATGTGGACTATGTACTTGTTGCAAAAATCGGACCGCATGCGATTCGTTCTCTTGCCCGTTTTAATATTACTGCCTACGATATTGTTCTTCCTATACATGATGCAATTCAAAAAATCAACGAGTTTCGCAAGAAAATAAAAGCTAGAAAAATCTGACAAGGCAGCTTTAAAAGCGTAGACGGACTTTTGAAGCTGGTCAAAATTCATCTCAAGAAACTCAATGAAAGGAGCTTCTTGCAATTCTGTTTCAAAAGTAACCGACTTTTGAAACAGATTCAAACATACATCGAGGTACTTTATGGCAAAAATATTAGACCAACCGCGCTACAAGTGTGCTTTGGCAGCGATGCAGACTGTTCAATCCATTCCAGGAGCAATACCGATTCTGCACTCGGGACCTGGATGTGCTTCAAAGTTGAACGATAACAATGGAACGAGCGGACGATACAGCCCGAACATTTTTCCCTGTACATCAATAAGTGAAAAGGAAGTTGTGTTTGGTGGTTCTGACAAGCTTCGTTCTACAATTCACAATGCACTTCGTGTTATTGATGCTGACATGTTTGTTGTTCTCTCTGGTTGCACAGGTGAAATCATTGGAGATGACATTAAGGAAGTTGCAGAGGATTTTGAAGAAGAAGAAAAAACTGTTGTGTGGGCAAAAACGCCCGGTTTCAAGGGAAACAACTATGTTGGACATGACTGGATTTTAAAGTCAATATTTGAACAGTTCTTAAATAGAGAAAATGTCCGTGAAGAAATCCGTGAGTCGGGAACGGAAAAAGGATTGGTCAATATTTTTGCAGGACCACCACAGCAAGACCCTTATTGGCTTGGGAATTTGCGTGAAATTGAAAACCTTATTACTGCACTTGGATTAAAACCAAACACTATTTTTGGTTTTGGGCGTGGAATTGAAAACATAAAAAAAGCTGCCCGTGCAGAATTTACTATCTTGATTTCTCCGTGGGTTGGGGTGGAAAGTGCAGAATATCTTGAGAAGAAATTCAAGATACCTCTCTTGCATTATAAGATTCTTCCTGTTGGTGCTTCTGAAACAACAAAATTCTTGAGGGCGGTTCAGGAATTTACAGGCATTGATAAAGAAGCCGTTGAAAAAATCATTTCTGAAAAGGAAGCTGAATTTTATTATTACATTGAGCGTTTCGCAGATACGCTTTTGGAAACAAGAATCTTGGGTAAGCGTTTTACTGTGGTAAGTGACAGTCAGTATACCATGGCTGTTACTAAATTTTTGGTGAACGATATGGGACTGTTTCCTGAAAAAGTATTTATTACGGATGATGCTCCTGAAAAATTCAGAACGCAGATTGCAAACGAAATATCGAATTTGAATTATGGAATTCAGGCAGAAGTTCAGTTTACAACAGATGGTCATGATATACATGAGCAGATAAAGAAGACTGATTTTGCAGGAACACCTCTTATTATCGGTTCAAACTGGGAAAAAAAGCTTGCAGCTGAACTGGGAGCTCATTATGTAAATGTTAGCTACCCTATGCTTGAAAAGCTTGTCATTAATGATCACATAGCAGGATATTCTGGAGGTCTGCATTTGCTTGAACAGATTTTCTCTGCTGCAATGAGCAAACTCAAACTTTAGGAGGAAAACTATGCCATACAACTTTAAAAATGCAAATCTTGCCGTACGTGAAAATCGACTTGGTTCCATCACAGGATTTACGGGTGACCTTGAAACACTTGTCTATCGTTCTGAATGTGGTTCCCTTAAAAACAGAGAGCGATGTTTTAGTCAGTCAAGTTCTTGTCTTTCAGGATGTGCATTGAATGCCCTTGCAGCAATCAGAAATGTTGCGGTTGTCTATCATGCTCCCGCCGGATGTACGGCAATGGCAAGCAATGACAATGTTAAGTTCGGGCAGATAGCAGCGCGCATCAACAAAACGACAAACTCCGTATTTGTTTGTACTGATTTGAATGAAAAGGACACTGTTTTTGGTGCCATGAATGATCTCCGCAAGATAGTTGAACATACATATAATACATATAAGCCCGATGCAATTTTCATATCAACATCCTGCGTGTCTGGTGTCATTGGAGAAGATGTCGATGGACTTGCCGATGAGATTAATGATGAACTGCCTGTTCCTGTTATACCTGTTCATTGCGAAGGCTTTAAAAGCCGCATTTGGGCGAGTGGTTTTGACATTTCTGATCATGCAGTTTTGCAAGGAATTGTAAAATCGCCAAAGGAAAAAAGAAGAGTTATCAACATAAAGAATTTTTACGAGAGTGCACGGCCTCAGATTACAAAGATATTTAACGAAGTCTTTGATGCAGAACCTCAGTTCCTGTATTGCAATGCAACGATTGAAGAGCTGTCTCATTTGAGTGAATCTCTTGCTACAGTGTGCATTTGTGGCACGTTGGGAACATATTTGGGAAATGCTCTCGAAGAAACGTACGGTGTCCCCTATGTCCGTACCATAAACCATTCTGGAGTAACGGGTTTTGAAACCTGGCTTAGGGGAATTGGAGATGCAATTGGCAGACAGGAGCAGGTAGAAGCGTATATAAAAAAACAGCGCGAAATTTACATTCCAAAGATTGAGGAAGTAACGAAGTCTCTGCATGGGTTAAGGGCTGTTATTGGAATGGGTCCCGGTTTTACGTATGAAATTGCACGTGTTTTGCAAGAGTTTGGCATGAAAGTGGATTATGCCCTTGCATGGCACTACGATTACAAATATGACAATGGAGAAGTTCCTCCTGCTCTTGAATACTTGCTTAAAACATCTCCGAGAGACATGAAAGTTGCAGTTGCAGACCAACAGAACTATGAAGTTTTGAATATTTTGAATAGATATAAACCTGATGTTTACTTTAGCCGACACCCAGGTACAACAGTATGGGCAATAAAGCAGGGATATGCAGCTGTTTTTGTTGCAGATGAATACACTGTTTTCGGCTATGAAGGAACTCTAAGTTTTGCAAAGCTTATTCGTGACACTGTGACTAATCGCAGTTTTGAAAAGAACTTGGCTGCAAGGATAAAATTGCCATATACGGATTGGTGGTATGAACAGCAAGCAGACAAGTTTATTAAGGCTGAAGGTTCTCGGTAAAGATAGAGGTGACCTAATGAAGAATCATTTTAAAACTATTTTACAGAGTGCATTACCTGCTGTAGGGGTGTTCTTTGCATTACTAGTACAGTGTAGCTTTCAAGATAGTCCTCTTCATCCCCATGTGGAAAGACATTATTATAGCATAGTTCTGTGTGTTCTTCTTTGTGTTGCATTGATTTTTTTCGTGCTTTCATTTTTCCATCACGGGCTAAGGAATGCAATCTCACAAAAGGGACCTTTTTTTTTAGGCTCAGGTGTGCTTTTGGGAATAATAAATATGGTGACGGCAAAGTTCGCTTTGGCTCCCGTCATTTTCTTTCCAAGCTATGACAATATCCTTGCAGTGTTTGTTGAACAATGGTCTCTTTTGATTAAGTGCATAGGTTTTTCATTTAGGCTTCTTATTCTGGGGGTAATTTGGGGTACCGTAACAGGCTTTATTACAGGTGTTTTGCTTGGTTTTTCATCAAAGGTCTATTATTGGATAAATCCATACATAAAACTTATTGGCCCTATCCCGTCAACAGCATGGATTCCTCTTGTCCTTACAACCTTTCCAACGCCGTTTGGTGCTAGCGTGTTCATAATTGCGCTGGCAGTATGGTTTCCTGTTCAGCTTATGACAAGTTCTGGAATTCAAAATACAAGCAAGGTGTATTTTGAGGTCAGTCGCACATTGGGGGCAGGAACTTTGTTTCAGATTTTTAAGGTTGCAGTTCCTGCAGCGCTTCCAAATATATTTCAAGGTGTGTTTAACGGAATCTGTGCGGCCTTTATTGCTCTCATGACTGCTGAAATGTTTGGTGCGAAATATGGAATCGGATGGTACATCAGTTATCAGAAAGCCATGATGCTCTATTCAGGAGTGTATGCTGGACTCATCTTAATAGCAGTATTTTGTACTGTCATCATTACTGCTCTTTTCCAGATACGAAAAAGACTTTTGAGTTGGCAAAATGGTTTAATAAAATGGTAAAGGGGAATAATACACCCCTTTTAAATATGAAGTTTTTAGAGGTTCTTATAGGAGGATTTTGTATATGAAAAAAATTGTATTTTTTAGCTTAATCGTATCTACGTTTTTTTTCACTTTATTTACCGGTTGTGAAAAAAAAGAAAAAAAATCTGCTCAAAAAGTTGTTAGAATTAATTTCCAGACGGGAACACTATGTGCAGCACCTGTACATGTTGCAATGAAAATGGGGCTTTTTGATGAGGAACTTGCTGCAATAGGACAGAAGGCTGAATATGTTCAGGTTGTAGAAGGTGGTGCAACATTGGCAGAGATGATTGCATCTGGAAAAGTTGATGCAGGCTACGGTTTATATGCAACCCAACTGCAGGCTATGGAAAACGGTCTTCCGATTTCGTATACATCAGGAATTCATATTGGCTGTACAAAATATTATGTCCGTTCGGATTCTGAAATTTATTCAGTAAAGGATCTTCGTGGAAAAAAGATTGGTGTTCCTGGACTTGCTGATTCCAGCGTCATGAATCTTAAAAGAAAACTTATGGATGAGGGCATCGGAGTCACAGCAGACAATAATGAAGTTGAGTTTGTGGCTTATGCTTCAAGTGACCTTGCAATTGCTTTAAATAATGGTGCTGTTGACGTAATTGGTGCTCATGACCCTGTAGCTACAAAAGGAGAACTTGCATATGGGTTTCGAAAAATTCTTGATACTGGCATCGATGAAAAATTCATAAATGAATATTGCTGTCAACAATTTGTTACTCATAAACTGATTTGGGAAAATCCTGAAGGTGCAGCTGCGGTAACAAGAGCTTTGCAGAAAGCTAGTGCATATGTGGAAGCCGAACCAAGGGCAACGGCACAGCTTCAGATTGAAAACAATCTTGTAGCTGGTGATTTAGACTTTAATGCATCTCTTTTGGCAGAGTTGAATTTTATTCCTAGCCGTTCTTTGGGAAAAAAGACATTCGATGCTGCTGCACGGCAACTTCAGGAAGCAGGAATCCTGAAGTCAACAACAGATATAGAAAAATTCATTGAAGAAGGGTATGTCGAATTACCTGGTGTTCCTGATGGATATACGTATGATACTACTACAAAGACCTATAAGGAAATTAATGGTATTCGTACTCATTTTTAGGATGTAAGACTGTGAGGGGGAACTTAGAATGAAAAAGAATGTCGTTTTTGCAGTTATCATTTTTATTTTTGGATTACTTGTTGCAATTGCACCGTTTACCTTTGCACGAGTATGTGAAATTGGTGGAAAACTAATGAAATGTCACTGGACTGCACGTATAGAGCTTTTTCTGGGAGTTGCCCTTGCATTTTTGGCTCTTTTAAAATTAATTTCTGCAAATAAAATGTTTCAATTGGGACTTGCTGCAGGCATTATGGTAATTGTGTGTGGTGTTATTTTGGTTCCCTCTGTTCTCATAGGTGTATGTGGCATGCCGATGATGCACTGTCACTCTGTTGCACGACCGACTTTAGTTGTGCTTGGCATCCTCATTTTTTTTGCTGTTGTTATTGATATGGTGATAATATGGAAGAAAGGCAGTTAAAAAAAATAGCTGTAGAAACGTTTCTGGCACGCTCAAACCTTTCAAGAAAAGTGTATAGGACAGTTTGTCTTTCTGCTCTTGTAGCCATATCCTCAGCTGTGCTATATGCTTCTCTTATCATTGCTTTCGGCTTGAAGTCTGGCATTTTAGGATTGCGTTCTCGATTAGGAGCAGATTTGCTTGTTGTTCCAGATGGATATGAAAAAGGAGAGGAAAACGTGTTGCTGTATGGTGAGCCGAACTATTTTTATATGGAACGTTCTGTCTTAGATGTAATTCAAAACATAGCTGGCATCGAAAAGGCTAGTGGACAGTTTTATTTGACAAGTCTTTCAGAAAGCTGTTGCGATTTTCCCATTCAAATCATTGGTTTTGATAGGAATAGTGATTTTGTAGTTCAAGCATGGAAGCAAAGAAAACGTGGAAGCAATGTATTAGATTCAGAAGTTTTTTTGTGTGGAAGTAATGTAGTTCTTTCTCAGGGAAACGTAAAATTGTTTGGCAGCATACACAAAGTTTCTGGAAAACTTTTAAGGAGCGGTACTGGAATGGATAATACAATTTTTTGTGATTTGGAAACACTCCAGAACATATTTAATGATGCTCGGAGCAAAGGATTTGGATTCATTTCAGATGGTGAAGTGAAAAATAAAATAAGTTCTGTTCTTGTTACTGTTTCAAAAGATTATTCTGTAGATGCTGTTGCTCTGAAAATAAAGAATGCAATTTCAGATGTGCAGGTAATTGTTGGAAATGATTTCATTAAACGTTTTTCAGAAAGAATTTCATCCATCTTGATATTCATTCATGTAATTGCTGGCCTTATTTTTGTAATGGTAATTCTTACCCTTTCCATTGCTTTTTCAATTGTAATACAAGATCGGAGAAGAGAATTTTCAATTCTCCGAGTTTTGGGAGCAAATAGAAAAATGCTTCGAAGAATCATGCTCTTGGAATCTTCCTATATTGGAGGAATTGGTTCTGCTGTTGGTATTGCAACAGCATCTCTCATTGTCATTCCTTTTAATGCAGTGATTTCTGAAAAAATAGCACTTCCGTTTGCAATGTGCAGCATTGAAATCACACTTCTGCTGGCAGTTTTTGTTTTTGTTTTGTGTACTGCTGCCTGTATTTTTGCTTCTATGAACAGTGCGGTAAGGCTTTCTCGTGTAGAACCGTATGGAGACGTGAAATGATAGAAATTGAGCATGTGTCAAAATCATTTATGACTCCTTGTGGAATAAAAAAAGTTTTGGATGACATCTCACTAGAAATTCGTGATGGAGTTTTTTTGGGAATAAAGGGAGAGTCCGGTGCTGGAAAAAGTACTCTCGTTTCCATAATTGCAGGACTGCAAAAACCTGATTCTGGAAAAATAATCATAAACAAAACAGATTTTTTTTCACTTTCTGATGATGAAATCTGTTGTTTTAGAAACAAAAGCATAGGCTTCGTTTCACAGGAACAAAGTTTTCTTCAAAACCTTACTGTTTTGGAAAATGTAATGCTTCCTGCTATTCTTTTAAAGGATAAAGCAATTTATAAGAATGAAGCTATTGGCAGAACGAAAAAACTTCTTTCAGATTTTGGAATAGATGCTCTTTCCGAAATGAGTCCATCGGTGCTTTCAGGCGGTGAAATCAGAAGAGGACTGATTGCACGTGCACTTATCAATGATCCGAAAATCCTTGTTGCTGATGAACCGACAGAGGCAGTCAGTAGAATTCAGACAAAACAAATCATTGGCATTTTCAAGCAGCTGTCATCTATGGGGAAAACAATAATTCTCGTATCGCATGATGAAGACAGTCTTGAGCAATGTGATGATGTCTTAAATTTGGAGGTATAATATGGCAAAGAAAATTCATGATTCACTTACAGAGCTTGTGGGACATACCCCTCTTGTTCGTCTTTATGGATATGAAAAAAATCTGGGGCTTAAGGCACATCTTCTTGCGAAAATAGAGTACTTTAATCCAATTGGAAGCATTAAGGATAGAATTGCCCTTAGAATCATTGATGATGCAGAAAAAGCTGGCAAGATAAAACCTGGAAAAACAACACTTATTGAATATACCAGTGGAAATACAGGCATTGCAGTGAGTGCAATTGGAGCCATGAAGGGATATAAAGTTCAGATTTACTTGCAGGAAGGTGTGAGTAGGGAAAGGTTGCAAGTCATGAAAGCATTTGGTGCTCAGGTAACGAAGATTGGAGATGTTCCTGAATTGCAAGATGCCTTAAAGGCAACAAACAACGACTTTGTTGCTGCTACAAATCTTTTGAAGCAGCATATCCGTGAAAGACAAGCTGCCGGTGATGACATTTATTTTGTTGACCAGATGATAAATCCGTTAAACCCGAAAGCACATCACGATACTACTGGAAAAGAAATATGGGAAGATACGGAAGGAGCCTTGTCAGCTGTGGTTGCAAGCGTTGGAACTGGTGGTACTATCAGGGGAATTGCAGATTTTATTCATGAGCAAGATTCCAGTGTCAAGATTTTTGCAATAGAACCTGCTGAAAGCGATACGAAACTGACAGGAATTCATAATTTTACAGAAGTTCCTATTGAACGTGTTCCACTGACTCTGAAAGAAGACAATGCATTGAGCAAAAATGTGTTTGATGAAGTTCTTGTTGCTGACACAGAAGGAGCCTTTGAAGCTGCTCGAACAGTTGCGAAGACTGATGGTGTGTTGGTTGGAAATTCTAGTGGTGCAGCTTTATGGGGTGCCACAGAGATTGCCAAGCGAGAAGAATTTGCTGGAAAAAATATTGTTGTTGTATTCCCTGACACTGGTCTCCGTTATTTGAGTACAACACTTTTTGAGGCGTAGAGATTGATTGGAGGTACTATGCTTGGAAACATAAAAATTCAAAGCATAACTAAAAGTTTTGAGAATGTAAGAGTCCTCAATGACTTTTCTCTCGATGTCTGCCCCGGTTCATTTGTCAGTTTGATAGGTCCTTCCGGATGCGGAAAATCTACATTGCTGCGTATAATCGGTGGACTTGAAAAAGCTTCATCAGGAACAGTGCTGCTTGATGGTGAACAGATTACAAAGGCAGGAAGTGACAGGGGATTTGCATTTCAAGGGTCTAATCTTTTTCCCTGGCTTTCAGTCAAAGATAACGTTTCGTTTGGATTGCGTGCTCGAAAAATATACAAGCAAAGAAAACAAGATGTCTCTGACATTATACAGCTTGTTGGATTGAAGGGGTTTGAAAATTCATATCCACATCAAATTTCTGGAGGAATGCAGCAAAGGACCTCTCTGGCTCGTGCTTTGGTGGGACACCCTAAAGTGCTTTTGCTTGATGAACCGTTGGGTGCATTGGATGCATTTACCAGAATGAATTTGCAAGATGAAATACTTCGCATAAAGAATGAAAATGACATGACCATGATAATGGTGACACATGACGTAGATGAAGCAATCTATATGAGCGATAAAGTTGTGGTCATGAGTACACGCCCCAGTCGTGTCGAAGCAGTTTTCGATATCGATTTGCCTTATCCTCGTGTCAGGGTTCAGGATACATTTACACTGTACCGCAATAAAATTCTGAAAGTTCTTGATTTAGGCGGAAAGGTGCAGGAAATAGAATATACTATTTAAGGCAACCTCTAGAAACTGATTTTTTTCGAGGTTATCTTGATTTATTGTGATTAGATGGATATATGGAGAAGAATATGGGAATTACATTGCAATCTAAATGTATACATTTGGATCGAACAGCTACAGATGAATGTGTTGCACAAAACCATTACGGTTCTGTCAGTTTTCCAATTTATCAGACGGCAACGTATGCACATCCTGCTGTTGGACAAAGTACAGGGTTTGATTACAGTCGCTTGCAAAATCCTACTCGCGAACAACTGGAAAAAGTTGTCTGTCAGCTTGAAGGTGGCATAGATGCATTTGCACTTTCGAGCGGCATGGCAGCTATTGCTCTTTTGATGGAACTGTTTTCACCGGGAGACCACATCATCGCAGACAGTGATCTGTATGGAGGTTCCATTAGGCTTTTTGATAATGTTTCTAAAAAAAATGGTCTTAGCTTTACAAGAGTGAACTGTTCAACAGAAGACATTGAACGTCTTGTGACTGCAAAAACGAAGGCAATCTATATTGAAACGCCTACGAATCCAATGATGAATGTAACTGACATTGCTGAAGTCTCTGCCATTGCAAAAAGGCACGGTACTATTTTGATTGTAGACAATACCTTTATGTCTCCTTATTTTCAAAATCCCCTTGCACTGGGAGCCGACATTGTTATTCATTCGGGTACAAAGTATCTGTCCGGACACAATGACACGCTTGCAGGTTTCATAGTAACAAACAGACTTGACATTCAGGAAAAGCTTCGCTTTCTTATAAAGACAACAGGTGCAGGACTAGCCCCGTTTGATTCATGGCTCACGCTGAGGGGAATAAAAACCCTTGCCCTTCGCATGGAAAAAGCTCAGGAAAATGCAGAAAAAATAGTTGCATGGCTTTCCGAACAAGATTGTGTTACAAAAGTGATGTATCCAGGGCTTGCATCGCATCCGGGGTTCGAAATTCAAAAAAAACAGGCTCGAGGATTCGGAGCAATGGTTTCGTTTAATGTGACAGATGGAAAAAAAGCAAAATCCATCTTAAACCGAGTACGCCTGATTCAGTTTGCAGAAAGCCTTGGTGGGGTTGAAACTCTCATTACCTATCCTGTTACCCAAACGCATGCCGATGTTCCAGAAGAAATCAGATTGCAAAATGGAATAACGGATGCAACGCTTAGACTTTCTGTTGGCATAGAATCTGCCGAAGATTTAATAGCAGATTTAAGGCAAGCCTTGGAGGATTCATGACATTTGATTTTGATTCAATTACAGACCGCAAACATACATTTGCTATAAAATACGATCTTGCTCAAAGACGCAATAAGCCCTTGGATGCCATAAGTCTTTGGGTTGCCGATATGGATTTCAAGACCGCTCCGTGCATTCAAAAAGCATTGGTAGAACGGGCTGAACATGGAATTTTCGGTTACAGCGTTCCTGACAACAGATACTACGATGCAGTAAAGAAATGGTTTAACGAGAGGCACCACTTTGATGTACAGAATGAATGGATTGTGAATACGCCGGGAGTTGTTTTTGCAATTTCCTGTGCAATCAAGGCTTTTTCAAACGAGGGTGACGGAGTGTTGATTCAAAAGCCTGTGTACTATCCGTTTTTCAATACAATAAAGACATTGAACCGGCGGGTAGTAAACAATCCTCTCGTCTTGAAAAATGGAACGTATGAAATTGACTTTGAGGACCTTGAGCATAAAATTGTTTCAGACAAGGTAAAACTGTTCATTTTTTGTTCTCCACACAATCCCGGTGGCAGAGTCTGGAAGAAAGATGAACTTGAACGCTTGTCAAAACTATGTATAAGGCATAATGTCCTTGTTGTTTCCGATGAAATTCATTCTGACATTACGTTTAATGAAAATCGGCATACTGTCTATGCCTCGCTTTCAGAACAGGCTGCACAGAACTGCATTATCTGTACTTCTCCGAGCAAGACATTTAATCTTGCTGGACTTCAGTTTTCGAACATTTTCATTCCCAATCGAGAAATAAGGCTTATGTTCAAAAAAGAAATTGACCGTACTGGCTACGATGAACCGAGCTTGATGGGGATTGCTGCTGCCGTTGCTGCATACGAAGACGGAGGTGAGTGGTTTGATGCTGCAAAACAGTATATTTGGCAAAATATTCTTTTTGTAAAAAACTTTATAGTTGCCCATTGCCCGAAAATAAAAGTGATTGAACCTGAAGGAACATATCTTTTGTGGCTTGATTTTTCTGCATTTACAGAACTGTCGGACCGGCAGATATCTGACAGAATACTGCAAAACGCAAAAGTATGGCTTGATGAAGGCTCCATGTTCGGTGCAGAAGGTGAAAAATTTCAAAGGATAAACTGTGCAACTCCACGGACAATCTTGGCAAATGCCCTGGAACGTATCTGTACCGAATTCTCATGATTGAAGCAACAATAGGACTTGTGGAAGATACACGTTTCCACGCTGTCCTATTGTTGCCATGAAGATGAACTATTCTTCAACTAGAACAGAAATCTTACTTATCCCTATGATAGGAGTCTTGAGCTTGATTCCATTCCTTTCTCCAATTTTTACAGCGATAAAGTAACGGCTGTTTCCCTGGATTGTTCTGGGAAGGAGAAATTCCAGACGCAAGTTTGTGTTGTGGGTTATGAATTCTTTTGGAACTTGAACCCATTCTTCTTTGTTTGTTGAAGGAGTGTCATCGTCTAGGACAGGAATAAAGAATATGCCGCTGTCATCTCCTTCGACCTTGAGTTTCTTTCCAGTAATGCGTGCAGAAAATGTTGCCTTAAGGATGTCTCTTCTGTTCTTTTCTTTTTCAGTAGGATTTTCTATCTGACTTATTTGTGGTTCTGGAGCTGTGACAGCTGCTACTGTTGCCGTCATGCCCTTGAGCTTTTCCTTAAGGCGGTCATTTACTGCAAAACGTGCCTCAAAACCCGATACTGTTTCAGATTCTGGAGTAAGGGATTTTATGCTGCTGCATGGTGCAATGTACAGCTTGCATATTTCCAGAATGTCAACGGAAAATCCCAGTTCAGCCTGTTCAAGGATTTCTTTTTTCAAGAGTTCCATGGCATGGCTCACCTGAAAGCGATCGATTCCTTGATTGTGGGCAGCAATAAGATCAACAATCTGATCTGTTGTTACTGTGCGTCTGGGAACACGTGCAATGTAGGTGTTTTCCAAGAACTGGCAAGGGGTGAGGGTTACTGCGAAATTTGTTTCGCGCTTTGTGTTTGTATTTGTCATATAAATGCTCCTTAGACAAAAGCATTTTGTATTTTCTTTGTGCTTTTGTCTGAACATAATTTATCACTTATTTTTAACGAAAAATGTAGATTAAACTCTACTCCACTATTTTTTTTTACAGTGTCAATTGATAGATTCATCAATAGTCAGTAGACGAAACGATCAATAGGCAATAGACGAAATGTTCAATAGACAGTAGACGAAACGATCAATAGACAGTAGACGAAACGATCAATAGACAGTAGACGAAACAATCAATAGACAGTATGCAAAAATTACAGGATTTGTTGACTATATTTTCAATGGAAATGATTCTCAATGTCTTTTCCCTGCATGTAGTCGCGAATAAAATCAGAGTTGATTTTCATTTCCAAGTCCATGCGTTTTTTGAATTCAGCCTTATACCGAGTGCGGTCTTTGCTTCCTGTATCTTTTGGTGTAAATTCTTTGTAGTAGGTAAGAGACTTCTTGTAAACTTCAGAAAGATTCTCGCTGCCACTATCTGCAAGAACAGCCTCTATTACATAGCTTTTGAGAGCAGTCTCGATGAACATGAGCCTAGGGTATGCTATTGATTTTAGGCGCATATCAAAACTGTTCAACGTGATGACTTGCTTAAATGATGTGAAGTCTATAGGGTTCGAGGCTTTTCTTATGAAACGGTAGCCTTTGTAACCGTGATAATATCAAATGTTCTGTAAATCACGTTCTTGATTCTTGTCTACTGTTAAATTGTGCTTATCTTTGAGATGGATAATGAAATCTTGAAACCCAAGCATATTTTTATTCTATCGTTTTCTGTTTTTTTTGCAATTAAAATGCTGAAATCTGTCAACTTATCCAAGAATAATCTCTCGTATAGGGAGGAGGAATGTATGAAAAGAAATATTTTTAATTTAATAGTTTTGTCTTCCATTATCGCAATATTAGGATGTGTTGATCAAAAAAACGATGAAGAACCACTCGCAATGCAAAAGTGAACGACATCTATAGCCGATGCTACGAGTATAATAAGCTCGATTACGGAGAATACAAAGCTTATAGTGCTTGGATCAATGAGAGAAGTGAATGCTTATACATTTAATCTTAATGACATTTTGGTAAAAGATACGTCCATAAATAAAATAAGGTTGTCACAAGAACAGATACATGAAAGACTTCCGCCTATGACTAGAGAGCTTGGAATTCAAAGAGGCATAGAAAAAACAAATAGTATAGAACTAAGACTTGAACATGTCACGTTATTTTATCTGTCAGATATTGCACGTTCATTGCGAGCGTTAGAAAAAAATGAAGTTTCTGATAAAGTTTATGTATGGCTTGATTTGTCACAAATAAAGGATTTGACCGATATACGAAATAGAGAATTTGCTGATTGCAAGTTACTTTTGAATGTGTCATTACCTAATGGCTTGAAGAAAATTGATTCATTTGCTTTTTCACATTGCTCCGCCCTTAAGAGAGTTTCGCTTCCCGGCACATTGGAAGAAATCGGCGGAAGCGTGTTTACTGGCTGTGACTCACTTTCAGAAATTTTATTTGAAGGCTCTAGGGATCAGTGGTGGACGGATGTGAAAAAAAATGATTATTGGCTAAATAATTTCCCCGTTGCTGAAATTCATTGTGCGGATGGAACTATAAAATTACCGTTGCTTTCAATAAATAAGAATGTATTGCTTGGTTTTAGGTCAAACACCGAGTCTAAAATAGAGATTCCTAAGGGTGTAGAAGAAATGAGGACTTCTTTTGTTGGGTGCAACAATCTTAAGACTCTGATAATTCCTTCAAGTGTAAAGAAAATTGATAGTGACGTATTTCATTATTTTAGATATCTTGAATGCATAAAATTTGAAGGCTCTGTCGAAGAATGGAAGGATGTAAAAGTGATGTGGAATTCTACTGATCCTGATACAACAATAAGAGATAAAGAATACATTTTTTCCAGTCTTTGTCCGAATTCGAAGATACTATGTTCTGATGGTGTTTTTCCAGAAAATACTTTGGATGAGATGTAAGGGAAACTGAGAGCCTGTCACAAAAAAATTGTAAATGACAGTTTAATTAGTGAGCGGAAGACGTGCCTAGAAAAGGATTTTGAACTGGTCGACCTCCAAACCCCACTCCATTGTGGGTATGATCCATCTTGTACTCGCATTTTTAATTGTATGGTTCGTCCTCGGAATATGCGTACTGGAAATTGCGTTGAAATTATGGTAGATTTGTGTAAGACCATTATTGCAAGTGTCTTAACTTTTAAAAGCCTTTGGGGTTTATTGGGCAGGTATGAGATAGTTTATACGAGAACACAGAGAGGTATTAGAATGAAAAAGATTGTGTTTGTTGACATTCCCATGAAGGAAATGTCGGAAAGAGATGCTCAGTGCTACGCAGAAACGGGAAATGCAGGCTGTTCATACTCAGGAAAAGTCATTTTCCCCATAAATGCAGTGCTGGCGGAAAAACTGAAGTCTGGCGACCAGGTAAAAGTCGTCATGCTCAAAACCATTTCTGAAAAAGGCAACTCCGGCAAAAACGCAGGCTTGTTCCAGCAGGAGCTTGATGAAATCAACGGAAAAATCGGCGCAAAAATTTCTTATGAAACGATTGATTCCGAGTTCATTGAGACAAAGAAAAATCATGAAAAGCGTCTTCGTGCCATGCTCTCAAAAATCGAAAGGGAAGCAGAACTTTTTGTTGACATAACATTCGGTCCCAAACCGCTCCCCATGGTGATGATGTGCGTTTTGAATTTTGCAGAGAAGTTTTTCGATGCCGATGTAAAAAAAGTTGTGTATGGTAAGGTTGACTTCATCAGGCACGATGATGGAAAGTCATATCCCGAAAATCCGGAACTTTACGATGTAACATCCCTTTACTATCTGAACGGACTTATGTGTGCCATGGAAGCCCCAGATGAAAACAGTGCCTTAAAATCACTGGATGCTTTTTTTGCTCTGTAGACGAATCCTGAGGCTTTTCATGGACACGAGTCAGCAAAAAGAAATGCAAAGGAAAAAACTTGAATGTAAGATAACTGAAACTTTCTCAGAACTTCTTTTGTTAAAAAAAAAAAATAAACAGGAGTCTGAGGAATTTAATTCCTTACGGACAAAGCTTGCAGAGAACATCTGGAAATGGGCTGTCATTGTTTTTCAAAAGACAAAGGTTGAGAATGCAGGTGAAGAGATAATGAAATGTGTAAACTTGAGCATTACATCTTTTGAAGGCTCTGCTGAAAAATACATTTCATACATTTCAGCCTCCCTGAAAAATGAAATCCGCCGTGCCAATGAAAAGTTAAAGAGTTTTGAATCCAGTGCAATTTCTTTTCCGCAGAAAAAGCAAAGACAGCTAAAGCAGATGATTCATTTGGCAGAGCAATATGGAAAAAAAATTTCTGATCCAGATGTGCAGAAAAGGCTTGCGGTTATTTTTGGCACAAGCAAAAGTGAAATCAATGAACTGCTTCGTCTTCAGGAACAATCAAGAACCACAGGAGAAAAATCCGTGGATGAAGATGGAAATGAATATTCTGTCTTGGATGAGAAATCCGTTTCTCAAAAAAGCGGCTGCGGCGATGTAGATTTCGATTCTCTTATTGAGTCGAAGGAATTGGATTCCCGTATTGAAAGAATAAATTCCGCTTACTTAAATTCGCAGGATCGGACAAAACAATATCTGTCTACGCTTATAACGAGGCAGTTTCTGTATGAGATAGAAAGAGCAAACATAGAAATGGAAAGAGCACTTAACTTAATCTGGAAAAAGCCATTTGCAGAAACACAAGATGCGAGGAAAGTCATTGAGCTTTTTCAGAAAAACGAGCTGCCAACTCAAGAAGAGGTTGCTTCATGGTTCGGCAAAGATAAAACCGATGCAAGCAGAACGATGAAAAAGTTCTTGAAAAAATCAGAAATGAATGTAGCTCGTCCTTGATACTTGAATCAGCTTGTTGTCAATACGAACAACCGCATGTTAAAGGTTGTGACAGTGTTGTCCCAGTCTGGCAGGTTCTACCTTTTATTCAATATCTTCAATGAGGATTTGCTCGAAAAAGGTATGGTGTCAGTTTTGACGTTTTACTTTTTTGTTTAGGTGTCATTTTGAGCGGTTTGTGTTGATTTTTTGCCCTTGTTTTGATACAATTCGTTGTATGAACGGTATATATGCGAGCCGCAAAATAGACAAGGTTTTGCTTGATTGGAAAAATGAGAACAATAGAAAACCCTTGCTCTTAAGAGGAGCCAGACAAGTTGGAAAGACATCTGCTGTCAGAGAGCTTGCAAAATCATTTGAGTATTACATTGAAATTGATTTTTTAAATGCAGAGAACGCTGATATTGAAAAACTGTTTTTAGAAAATTCCTCTATTCAGGATTTATGTCAGAAAATATCCATAATAAAAAACATTCCCATTAAGGAAGAAAAGACACTTTTGTTTTTAGATGAAATTCAGGCTTGTCCTAAAGCTATTGAACGGCTCCGGTATTTTTATGAGCAGTTTCCTTCTCTTCATGTGATTGCTGCAGGAAGTTTATTGGAATTTGCATTGGAAGAATTGCCGTCTTTTGGAGTTGGACGTATACGTTCGCTTTTTATGTATCCGCTGTGCTTTGAAGAATTTCTGGACTTTCAAAATTTAGCTTTGCTGAAAAATGAATTATCCAAATCATCGCCAAAAAATCCGCTACCTGAAGTCTTTCATCAAAAACTTTTGCAGGAATTGCGCAATTTTTTAATTCTTGGAGGAATGCCAGAAGTAGTAGCTGTATGGTGTAAAAATCATAATTTTTTGGAATGCCGACAGATTCAAAACGATCTGTTACTTTCATACAATGATGATTTTTCAAAATACAGAAAAAGAATTCCGTCTGCGCGCATTCAAGAAGTTTTCCGCTCGGTTGCAGAACAGGGACAGGGGAAATTTGTTTATAAACGAGTTAATCCAAACTTGCGCGCGGAGCAAATAAAAGCTGCTCTGGAAACATTAGTTCTGGCAGGTCTTGTTTATCCTGTGACTCATTCATCCTCAAATGGCATACCCCTAGGGGCTGAAATTCGAGAAGATTACAGACGGATGATTTATTTTGATACAGGTCTTTTGCAACGCCAGCTTGGATTAAAAGCCGAAGACATTCTTGTGTCTGATGATTTTGATGTCATAAACAAAGGTGCAATTGCGGAAACGTTTGTTGGAACTGAACTTATTAAGGCTGCATCATTTTATGAAAAGGCCGAATTGTTCTGCTGGCACAGGGAAGAGGCAAGAAGCAATGCAGAGGTTGATTATGTCATTCAAAAAAATGAAGATATAATTCCAATTGAAGTAAAGGCGAGCAAAAAAGGTTCTATGCAAAGCTTGCGGCAATTTTTGGCCTTAAAAAAACGTCCGTATGGAATTAGGACTTCGCTAGAAAACTTTTGTGAATATAATGATATAAAAGTTTATCCTTTGTATGCAATAAGGAATGCAGTTTAAAAATCAAAAATGTCCTATAGTGAGAACTTTTTAGATTTGTGCAAAAGTTTTCAGTAGACTAATTCCATGATAAAATGCGAAGAGTATTTACGGCAAATTTGTCCTGTTGACGAGTAAATTTTGTGTCAACTTCGCCAGCTTCTACCACTTGTATGTAGCAGAGACAAGGAGGCAGAAATGCAACTTACATTACGAACTGAACTAAAAAGGCTTTTTAGAGACTACCGTACAATGACACCGAAATTGGAGTCCCGACTTGACCAATTGGGCTTTTTCGTCATACGCAAGAAAAGACATGTGATTCTTTGCTACAGCAATCCTGACGGACAACAAATGCACATTCCGTTAAGTAGCACGTCCAGCGACAAACGGGCAGGGCTGAACATGGCAAGCAAGATTGCAAATTCAGTTTGCATGCATTCATAACACGAAAACACGGAGAACACTATGACAAAGGAAGAAAGAAATATAGAATATCAGACATATCTTGACTGGCTCAGGGGAAAGGATAAAACAGCTGATGAAGAATTTGATTTATGTCCGAAAACTCCTTTGACAAAAAGAATACCCTGCATTGTGGATAATGTATTTCCAAACAGTGTGCGTATAAATCCTCATGCTGATAAAACTGATGGCACAAGTAACATGAAGCGAAAAGATTTTTTTATACCGCTGGATGAATTCAGAGGATACATACCATCGGAAGGAGACCTTGTATTCTGCTATGTGGACAAAAAATATGTATCAAAGTATCATCTTGCAGTTGAGACGGGTGTATTTAAATTTTATAAAGACACATGGGGAATCAGCATTCCAAAGGAAATTCGCGGTTTGTATATGCCGCATGTAGAAGAATCGAAAATCAGCGTACAAACTCTTTTTTCGATGTTCAAGTTTTTCTGCACAGGTTTTGCTACTGTTCCTTCGGATGTCGCTGACAGTCTTTGTTTGAACGATGAAACTTGGAGCACAAAGCTGCGTTTTTTCTGGCTGTTCGAAAATCCTAAGCCTTTTTGGAACGCTGCCACAATGTGCATGGTAAGTCCATGGCTCATAAAGTGCGGTACAGGTGGATGTATGTATCACTTTGATGAATAACTTTAAAAAAGTGTCAACTGTTCTATATGCTGACACTTGTTATATTGCAGAAGGGCTATAAAGCCTAAGGAGTTGCAGATATGTTTGAGAAAATGATTGAAACGATGGAAGAGCAAATTCGCAGTTTGGAAACGAGCGAAGGAAAAGTAGCGTATGAAAAGAAAAAGGAGGAAGCTGATAAAAGAGCAGAAAAAGCAAAGGCGGAACATAGGGAATACTCTATAATGAAGTCATATGAGGAGTATTTGCAGTATTGTAAGTCAAGACTTGCACAGCTTAGGCGGCAGGAGCACTTTGCAACGATTACAGACATGACAGAGAAAAGCGTAACTGTAAAATGCGAAGACGGCGAGGAATGTTGCATTCCCCTCGAAGAATTTGCCTTGTACAGCCCTGTTCGGGGAAGCCGTGTTGCCGTAAATATCGCTGGGAGCAAAGCTCACCTTGTCCTTTATAGTGGGGAGCTTGCTTTTACTGATGCTGCGGCTGTTTCTATTAAGATAAAAGTAGATGGTTGTGTCTATTTTGATTTAGGGGAAATTCCTAATCCATACAAAACTATCCCCTACAGTTACTTCGGAACTTCAGATCTTGAATTTTATAAGCGTACAGGTTCTCCTATAGATGTGTTCTGTGTGGACGGGGAATACTACCCTGCACCGTCATGCATTGAAAAACTGAGAGACGCACGGAAACAAAACCCTCTTGCAAGCCTTCAGGAAACGCTTGAAGAAATTCTTGACGTAATCAAGCAGGATAGCGAGGAATAGGGAAACAATAGGCTTGAAAAAGGTTCTCAATAGAATGTATACTCTTCGTATGTATTCTATTGAGGAATTGATTTCACACTTAAAGGATGCTCATGGTATTTCCGTTGACCAGAATCAAATTTCAGATCTGCGGAATATCAGCTATTACCATGGATATAAAGGCTATCGATTCATACGCAATCCGCACAATAAAATTGCGTTTACAGACTTGCGGCAGATTGTAGCTCTCAATCGTTTTGACATGGATTTGAAAAGCCTTGTGTATCCAAAAATCATGTTCATAGAGAATGCCTTGAAGAGTTATTTTCTTGAATCACTGCTTGCGGACAGTCAGGCGGAAGAACTTTCTGTGATTTACAGAAAATCACTTACGAATTACAAAAAATACAAGAGCGGAAGCCGCGAGTATAAAAAAGAATATGCAAGGGTGATAAATCTACAGACAAGAATCAATTCTGCTCTCATGCGAGATTATACACAGGGAAAGGATGTTGTAAACCACTTTTTCAATAGTGACAGAGCCATTCCTGTTTGGGCGGTTTTTGAAAGTCTTACTTTGGGAGAATTTGGAACATTCTTTTCATGTGCAAACCAGAATATCCGTGTAGAGACTTCAAAATTGCTCGGTCTTCCGACGAACTATGACGGAGATGGCAATTTAATCTCGTTTATCATATACACGTTGCGGGATTTACGGAATGCTATCGCACACAACGGAGTGGTATTTGATACACGGTTCAAAAACGCAAAAGTCAACAGCCAGCTGAAAAAACTTTTGGAGCGGGAGACAAAAATCGAAAATCTCGATTTCAAATATTTTGATACATACATTGTCTTCATAGCCTACATTTTCAAAAAAATGACAAAAGGCACAAAAGAATGTAAAAGTTTTCTGCATGAATACAATAAATTCTGCGAAGCTTTGAGGGTAAACATCGGTTCTGAAAAATATTATTTTGAAATTCTTGGCTCAAATCATAAAACAAGGATTGAAGAAATCGAAAATTACATTAAATCCGTATAAATTCCCATGGAAAGTGCTTGACGGATTTTTTGCGCTGCATTATATTGAGTATGAATTGCGGGTGCGTCTCTTCGGAGTACACCCTAGGGCAAGCTGATGCGTCGGCTTGCTTTTTTGTTTTTAAATTCAATAATTTTCAAAAAGAATGTCAACTATGTGATATAATGATACTAATAAATAATAGGCCAAGGAGAAACGGAATGGCATACACAAAAGAAGAAGTTGTGCAGAAACTTATTCTTGCATACAAAACATGTAGCAAAGAAAAGAACTTGAAAGAGATTCCTATTTCGTCCATTATTCAAAAAACTTCATTCAAGCAGGATGAACGAAATGAAATTTTCAATTTGTTCAATTTGAATTCGTATGAAGAAATTCTTTTGCATACAAATCTTTTTGATGTGTTTACTCCTCAAGGCAAAACTCACAAAGTTGTAAAAATAAAACAGACTAATGCCACATCGGAGGAAACAAAAATGGCTGAGAATACTACAACAAAAAGTCTTCACGACAGAATCAAGAGCTTGCGGGATGCACTTACGAGCGGCTTATACGAAAAGGACGAGGCAGTGCGGCTTGCTCTTCTTACCGCTATTGCTGGAGAAAGTGTGTTTTTCCTGGGTGCGCCGGGATGTGCAAAGAGCATGATTGCCCGCCGTGTTGTTCAGGCATTCAAGGCTGACGGCGATAAGGGTGTGAAATATTTTGAGACGCTCTTGAACCAGTTTTCAACGCCCGAAGAAGTGTTCGGCAACATTTCGCTAAAAGCATTGAACGGAGAACTTGAAGACGAGAACGGAAATAAAAAGGAAGAATACCGCCGCCTCACCGAGAACATGCTTCCCGAAGCGGACATTGCCTTTTTGGACGAAATTTGGAAGGCAAGCCCTGCAATTTTGAATACGCTTCTGACGATTATAAACGAGCGTAAATTCCACAATGGAAGCAAAGTGATGGATGTTCCGCTCAAAGCCCTTTTTGCCGCGTCGAACGAACTTCCAGCAAAAGACCGCGGACTTGAGGCTTTGTACGACCGCTTTATCCTGCGTCTCTGCGTAGACTACATCGAAAGCGAGGACAGTTTCTTTGACATGATTGACGGTTCCTCAAGTTCCGACTTTGCCCTTTCTGATGAAGTGAAGAATCTCCAGATTACGAACGAAGAGTTGAAAGCATGGAAAGAAAAAATTGACGCTGTTTCCCTTTCCGACGAGGCAAAAGCCGTCATTTCCGCAATCCGCAAGGAGCTTGTTCATCGAAACAACAACATGGGCGACGAGGACAAAAAGAACGGCGAGCTTTTTGAGGTTGGCGACCGCCGCTGGAAGAAAATCGCGCACATTCTCAAAACGTCGGCGTTCCTGAACGACCGCAGCGAAGTCGATTTGATGGACTGCCAGCTCATCGAGTACTGCATCTGGAGCACGGAAAAGCAGCAGAAGCAGGCCCGCGGCATTGTGGAAAAGTGCATCAAGCAGAACGGTGTGGACTGCGACAGCGCGATTGAAGATGTTGAGGAATCTATTAGGGAATTTAATGGAAAAATCAATGAAACTTTTTATGAGCCTGAATATGTAACAATAAAAGGAAGCCCTGTCATCGAAAAAATAAGCAATGAAGATTGCTATGAAGTTGTTTCATCTGATGGGGAAACTTTTTATGTCGGTTCATCATACTATTATACTTCAAAGTCGGGTAATGCTCGAAAAAGAATTAGTAGTAGCAGCAGGCATATTGAAGGCAAGACGATAACTTGGGAAGGGGACAGCTATTACGATTCCGAAATTTCAGGTACGATTAACTACACGCCCGATACAACAAAGCCCACAGGTAGACTCGTAAAAAACACCTTGTTTAAAAATATAAGTGCTTTGTCTGCAACAAGAAAAGCCTTCGATGAAACATACAATATAATTTCGGAAAATATAGCATCCGAAATCAAAAAACTTGATGAATTTGCTGCCGAAAAATCCTCTCCGTATAAAGCTAATCTATTTGCCGACCAGTTTTATTCCGATGTCATTATGAATGCTGTTATAGAGGCAAAAAAAGCGTTGCAGGATGCACAAGTGGACTTGGATAAAAAACGCGCCCACTATCAGTCATAGGATTTTCGTATGCAAACTTCACGAAATGCGTTGAGCGCATTGCAGCAAAAATTCCCCGCCGTGCCTGATGTCCGCTCGCTTTCGGACGAACAGAAGGCATGGATTGTGATGAAGATTCAGTCGCTTTCAGAAGAAGCGAAACTTTCTGAAACGGCGGCTCGTCTTCAAAAAATCCGTAACCGCCTTGTTCATGCGACGGAGGACATAAGCGATGGGGAATTGCAGAAAATGGTTTCGTTCGTGTTTTCGAACATTGACGAAATTGAAAAACTGGTAGGAAAACAGGAATAGAAATGGGAAATCGAGATAAAAAATCACGCAGATTTGCTAGAAAGGCATTAGCTGTCATTGAAAAAGTAAATCAAAAATACCCTAATGGAATGCCTGATATTTCTCAGCTGGATGAAGAACCTTGTGCTTGGATAGAAAGAAGCCAGCAGATTTTGAGAGAGTGTTTGAAGCCACTGTGGAATTTTTTTTCAAGAAAACCATGGTGGGAAGAGCTTCGGCTGGCAAGGAATAAAACATCTCATCAAATACATTTTTCTGATGACGAGGATTTTTCAAAAATATGTTCTACCTTGTTCTCAAATATCAAAGAAATTGAACACGATGTTTGCTCTGTAATTCCTAAACAAAGAACAGAATCCAAGAAAAAGCGCAAGTTTGAGAATTTCGCTTCGTCCGCCTTCGGCTCTGAAAATGACCGCAAGCAGCTTGTTGATGCCATGGAAGACATGATTGCGCCAGTTGAACCGCAAGAGATGAAAATCGAATTTCCAGAGAATAAGTTTGCCAAAATCGCGGAAGACACGCTATCAGAAATCCTTCGCCATGGAAACACTCACTCTTACGCACTTTCTCATGAGGGAGTTCGCGAGAACATTCAGACTGACATTCTGGAATGGCTCCAAAAAACTCAAGTCACTCTCGAAAAGGAAAATCCATTCTTCGATGAAGCGATTTTCCTTACCCAGCAGAAAAAACTCAGTGCACAGGAACTCGCCCTTGATTTGTCCGCCGAGAATTCAAAGATTCAGTATCATTACAAGCGGCTTCCTTCCGTGAGCGACTCTAAACGGGGAAGCATTGCGCCAAGCAAGCTGGACTTTGATTTTTACCGAAAGGCATTTTCCGAACAGAAAAAAATCAAAACAGATAAAAACGGAAATGAAACAATCGCTTGGAAATCTGCGGAAAAACTTAATACCTTGCACCGCAATTTCCTTTCCGACATGGAGCAAAACCTCATCGACCGCAAGAACAAGTGGGAAATGGAGAGAATCGACGCACTCAGGAAGCTCTTTCTTGAGGATCTGTACAAGAAAATCGAAAAATTCATGCGCCTTGAAAAACTCCTTTTGCCTTTCGTCGGAGATTTGGGACGGCTCTGGGATTTGTCAAACCGCCCATTCGAGACAAGCGGATTTGAGATTCTCGAACAGTTCGCAAAACTTCTGGCGCAGGACGAATCCTTGCAGGAGCTGGCAAAGATGATTGGAAAACAGAGCCGCACCCAGGAAATCTTTGAAAGAGAAATGCGGGATAAAGTCGTCATAAAAACCGAGTGGCATCCAAAGCCTGCCTATCGAGGAGAGATTGAAGGCTTGCGCTATTCCAACGACATTGCTTCCGTGCTTCCAGGCGAACTTGCCATGATGAAAAACCCGGCGGCAAAGAAACTTTTCCAGCTCAAATTCGCGCAGAAGCAGCTGCTTTCCTTTGCCTATCAGAACGACAAAGCGGAAGTCAAAGAAGAGCATGAGAGTGAAGAAGTGGACGTGGCAAAGAAAGACCAGAAAGGCCCCGTCATTATCTGCGTGGACACATCAGGCTCAATGCAAGGTACGCCGGAAAACATCGCAAAGACCGTGACATTCGCCCTTTCAAAAATCGCCATGGAGGAAGAACGCAAGTGCTATCTGATTTCGTTTTCCACAGGAATTGAAACGCTGGACATGTCGGACTTCAAATCGGGCGACGCGCTTACAAGAATCGTTCAGTTTCTCCGCATGAGCTTCAACGGCGGAACGGATGCAAGCCCGGCTCTTCGTCACGCTGTCCAGATGCTCCAGAAAGACGGCTACAAGAACGCAGATGTGCTGATGATTTCGGACTTCGTGATGGGGACTCTTCCTCGCGACCTTGTAAAATCAATCGAAGAAGAGAAGAAAAAGAACACTGACTTTTACAGCCTCGTCATCGGTTCAAGCGGAAATCAGGGGACAATCGCCTGCTTCAACCACAACTGGGTGTATGACACCGCAGACCCGCAGGCCTCCAGACATTTGGCGGAACAGCTGCATCTGATGATGATGTAAAAAGTATTTTGTGAATGCTGATGTGCTCATGGTCAGCGATTTTTTGACACCGCCCATTTCTCCACAGAGTAAAAGCAAGATAGAAGTTGCCAAGAAGAACGGAACTCTGTTCTATGCACTGGAAATAGGTGCAAGCGGCGAGGACTGCATCCTTGACCTTATGGACAGCCACTATCGGTTTACGAAAAAATTGCAGCGTGTACGATAACAGCGTGAAAAACATATTGCAGAAATTGTTCTTTTATGCTAGCATTGCTGATACTGCCACCGGGTAGGGACTTTCCGCACTTATACCGATTAGTCCAGGTCTCATCGTTAGGTCTTTGAAGAGGAGACAATATGCTGCAAGGAGACTGAAATGTTCGGTTACGTTTGGCCATTGGCTGTTATTGTTGTTTCAAATGTTGTCTATCAAATTTGTGCAAAGGCAATACCGTCTCAGATGAATACCTATTCATCCATGACCGTTACCTATGCTGTTGCTACAATCTTTTCATTCATTGCGTTTCTTGTTTCGTCAAAAGGCTCTAACCTGCTCAAGGAATTTTCGTATGCAAACTGGGCGACTGTAGTTTTGGGAATCGTCATTACAGGCTTGGAAGTGGGATTTATTTTTGCCTATAAAGCAGGATGGAAGGTCAGCACCCTTTCTGTTGTTGCGAATGCATTCCTTGCAGTGGCTCTGCTCTTTGTAGCTCTTTTCCTGTATCATGAACAGATTGAATGGACAAAAATAGCAGGTGTTTTCATCTGCCTTGTGGGCCTGTGGTTCATCAATAAATAAAGGCACCGCCGAAAATGCATCGTTTTCGGTCGCGCTATTTTATCGAGTGTTCTCTCACGGTACGTTTCAACCCATCACCATGTTTCGTACCTTTTTCCTGTGTCAAGTTCAGACAGGATGTGCATTTCCTTTTCTGACAGTGAAAAATCCCACACAGCATAGTTTTCCGCAATGTGTTCAGGATTTGAGCTGCCGGGGATTGCAATGTATCCTGCCTGTATGTGCCAGCGTACAATGACTTGGGCTGCGGTCTTTTTATGTGCAGAGGCTATTTGCAGTACGGTGGAATAGTGCAAGTGTTCTGCGGTGTGCTCACGGCCTCCGAATGGATAGTAGCTTTCTATATATATGCCTTTTTGTGCAGCCCATCTGTACAAATCCTTGTTTTGATATTTCAAATGATTTTCGTTTTGAATGACCGAAGGTGGAATTTCAAAATCGTGAACAAAATGATTGACCGTTTCTTTCGTGTAGAAATTGGAAATACCGATGGAACGGATTTTGCCTTCTTTTACCCCACGAATCATGGCTTTGTATACATTGTCGTCTGTTTTTCGGGATCCATGCTGATGGAGCAGGCACAAATCGATGTATTCAACTCCCAGCTTTTGCAGGGAGTCGTCAATGTCTGATTCCGGTGAGCTGCTCCATGGAACGATTTTTGTGGTAATGAAAATGTCACTCCTTTTGCAAATTCCATTGTGAATTGCTCTTGCAACAGCTTTTCCCACAGCAGTCTCGTTGCCGTAATATCGTGCCGTATCAATCAGCCGATATCCTGCTGTGAGTGCCGCATACACCGATTCTTCGCAGGTTGTTCCTGTGAGCGTCCATGTACCCAGTCCCAAAACCGGAATGTCGTAGCCAGAGTTGAGCCTGACAGTCTTGGAAATCTGCGAAGGGGCTGCTGCCAGCATGCAGACAGCCATTATGCATTGTGCCATAAGAACGGTAATTGTTTTTTTCATGTATCCTTACTGTCCAAAATACTTGTTAAAGAATGAAACAAGTCTGTCAAAGGGTATATAGTTTTTGTCTCCCCCATCGTACAGGTCGGTATGATTTGCACCTGGCACAATGACAAGTTCCTTGTTGTCTCCGGTCAGACGTTTGAATGCATCTTCGCCAAAGTAGCGGCTGTGGGCTTTTTCACCATGAAGAATCATGACTGCACTCCGAATTTCATCGGAATAGGCAAGCAGCTTTGTGTTCAAGAGTGATGTTCCTGCACTGATAGCCCATCCTCCGTTGGAATTTAGGCTGCGTTCATGATAGCCGCGAGGTGTCTTGTAGTAGTCGTAGTAATCTTTTACAAAGTATGGTGCATCGGCAGGAAGTGGATCAACGACACCGCCACCAGTCGAATATGTTCCGCTCTTAAAATCTTTTGTGCGCTGCATCATAAGGGCTTTTCGTGCTTCGTAGCGTGCATCGGCATTGTTTGCACTGTCAAAATAGCCGTTTGCCGTTACTCGGCTCATGTCGTACATGGTTGCTGCTACGGTAGCTTTTATCCTTGTGTCAATGGCGGCGGCATTCAATGCCATTCCGCCCCAACCGCATATTCCGATGATGCCTATTTTTTCAGGGTCACTGTCGGCCTGTGTCGAAAGAAAATCGACTGCCGCCATAAAGTCTTCTGTATTGATGTCCGGACTATTCATGTAGCGCGGTTCGCCGCCAGATTCCCCTGTAAACGATGGGTCAAACGCAAGTGCAACAAAGCCCCTGCTTGCCATTTGGTTTGCATAGAATCCCGAAGGCTGTTCCTTTACTGCTCCGAATGCACCGCAGACTGCCAGTGCAGCTCGCTTGGCTGTTTTGCCATCGTTTGGTGTGTACAGGTCTCCGACAAGTTCAATGCCAAAATGGTTTTTGAACGTTACCTTTGTACGCGTTACGTTTTTTGCAAGTTCAAATGTATATTTCTGACATGCAGCATCAATTTTTGCTGAATTTGGATTCATAGTATCACCTCGTGCGTGTATTGTTGAGCTGGATATGCTGTGCAATCGCATTGCATGAATGCGCTACAGCTCTTCCAACAAATTCATAATAGAAGATTTTTGCTGTTATTACCAATACTTTGTTTTAATGTCTGGATATGCCTTTTAAGAATGACAAATGCATCTTGCCATGATATACTAAACGAATGGAACTTCGGGTACTACGATATTTTCTGGAAACTGCCAGGACTGGAAACATTACACGGGCTGCCGAAAACCTGCACGTTACGCAACCAACCATGAGTCGCCAAATAAAAGATTTGGAAGACGAACTGGGCGAAAAGTTGTTTGAGCGCACAAACTATGCTGTCCGTTTGACTCCTGCAGGAGAACTGTTGCGTGAGCGGGCAGAAGACATTCTTGGCATGGCCGACAAGACTGTCCTTGACTTTAAGGCTTTTAAAGATGATGTCATTTCGGGGGTAATTGCAATAGCCTGTGCTGAATCCAAAAACATTACATTTCTGTCCAAATGCATTCAACTTGTGAAAAAGAATCATCCAAACATTCTCTACAAGCTGTATTCAGGTGACAGCGAGCGGGTTTTGGAAAAGCTGGATAAAGGACTTTTTGATTTTGCTGTCATTTGTGAAAACGTTGATTTGGAAAAGTACAATTGTCTGGCTGTCCATGCCGTAGACAGATGGGGCGTTGTCATGCGCAGGGACAGCCCTCTCGCAGCAAAGGATTTTATTGAACCTTCTGATCTTATTGGAAAACCCATCATGGTTTCTCGGCAAGCTCTTTCTGCTGATCTTCCAAAGTGGTTTGGAGACGATGTTTCACGTCTGAATGTCGTTGTTTCTCTTGACCTTACGTACAATGGGAGTGTTCTTGCCCGTGATGGCATTGCCTGGCTTTTGACATTTGAAGGTCTTGCCAATACGTCTACTGACAGTCCTCTGTGCTTTAAGCCGTTGATGCCCGAATTGACCACAAACATGTACGTTGTCTGGAGGCACGGCCAGAAATTTACACGGGCAGGCACTGTTTTTCTAGATGCCTTGAAAAATGTGCTGCAGGAATAGCTTTTCTGTCAAATTATGAAATTATGAAAATATTCTTTCACAAACACTTTGTTTTATGTTATAATAAAAGGCTCTGTTCGCACGCATTAATGAAAACTACGCACTCCAAGGCAAAATCGGTCTTTTTCGCACATTTCTTGAAAGAACTGTTTTGTTCGTCGAGAAAACAAAGTCTATGAAAATGTTTTGCTTCTCAAGGAACGTCTCCTTAGAGTAGTTCAAAATGTTGTTCAGAATCAGGTAGTTGGCGAGATATTTTGTCGCCACTCCGTTGTAGCGGACCAGAAATTTGTCAAGGCGGGCATGATAGTTGTTCACCCGTTGGATGTTGTAGATTCCCGACCGGCTGTCATCAGCCTTTGACTGATGGAGAGACAGAGAGTTTTCGGCGGCAAACTTCCTGTAGGAGTTCATCTTGTCGGTGCAGAGGTCCGCCCCTTGCTTTATCCGCCCCGAGAAAGCCCTGCTTATGTCTTGCGCCGACGGCTTACCGCTGTTCGTGACAACCGCTATCGAAAGTCCAGTTCTGGAGACCGCGCATGGAACGCACGCCTGCTCATCCGAAAGCCCCCTCTTGCTTACTCCTCCGCCTCTTTTTCGGCTTTCTCTGGGAATATCCACGGTGCTTTTCGTCCTGTTTCCCTTAAATGATATGGGAAAGTATTTCTCGTCGCTCTCCACAATCCCGGAAAGCTCCACTTTTTCTGCCATATTCTGCAACGCATCAAGGATTTTGTGCCGCCAGTAGAACGATGTCGTGAGGTCGATTCCGCAGATTGCCGCCGACTTCCGCAGCGAGTCGCCGTTCATCAGGCTCCCGACATATTTTTTCCAGACCGAGAGGCTTTTCGGCGAGCCCGAGAGGATTGTTCCCGTCGTGGCTGAGAACTGCTTCTTGCAGTCCTGACAAATGAAATTTTGGATTCCGTTAGGTCTGTGTCCGTTCT
>ERZ842401.982-NODE-982-length-42001-cov-5.308897_pt1 | contig 42001 bp, 37 predicted proteins | sample MGYA00521270_ERZ842401 | MGnify/ENA primary metagenome ERZ842401 (study PRJEB31892, sample SAMEA3878208) | bioreactor metagenome | biome: Moose rumen | place: Sweden | collected 2011-10 | study: EMG produced TPA metagenomics assembly of the PRJEB12797 data set... | reverse complement strand
ACTCTTTCCCTACACGACGCTCTTCCGATCTAATTATAAAAATTTTATGGGAGTGAATCTTTAATAATGAAAATTTTATGGGGACTGGTTAAACTTATTTTGCTGCTCGGTTTAGCGTTGGTCTCTGCGGGCACAAGTTTATTCTGGTTGCCAACTGGTTCACAAATCGTTTTACCTCTAGCACATTGGGCAGTCGATTATTTTTACTCACCTCTTAAACTCGAAGCAGATAATATTTCAGGTTCAGTTCATGATGGGTATTTGATCAAGAATTTAAAAATTTTATCGGCTGATGAAGAATTATTTTTTATGAGGCATGCTCTTATTAGTCCTGACTGGGATGCCGTTATGAAAGGTATGGACGGCCTGCCGTTTGTGAAAATTGTTGAAGTCAACGGAGTAAGGACGGATTTAAATAAAGTTACAAGACTCGCAAATTTTTTTGCTGCAAGTTCAGACAAAATCCCGGAAAAATATAAAACTGAAAATACCGAAAATAATTTAAAAATTAACCCGTTTAATTTAAATATATCGAATGTCTTTTTTAATACGCCTTATTCAAATTTGAAATTGATGAAATTAAATTTAAATGATGACGGTTTTTTATTTCTTGACAGTAAAATAATATCGCGCGATAACGTTTTACCAGTGAAAATTAACGCAAAAATAAACCCGTTTCCAACTGAAATTTATTCTTCTGATTTAAATATAGGACAGGGAAGCGGAAATTTAAAATTTAAACTCGAACCATTTAATTTAAAATTGGCTCTTACAGCTTTGAAACTTGATGAACTATTAAAATTTTCTCCGGAAAAAATCCCCGTTAAAATGTCCGGGCGCATCGATTCAAGAATTACAATGAATGAAAATGATATTTCCGGAGTTCTATCAATGCCGCAAGCTAATATTATGGACATTCCATTAAATTTTAGACTGCCGTTTAAATGGGACATGAAAAATAATTTTATGCTCGATAACGCAAATTTAAATACTAAAGCCGCAAGCGTTAAATTATCATCTTTGGTTGACATCGAAAATTTAAAAGTTTCGGCAAAAGGTGAAGCGCAAAATATTTCAATTACGGAAATCGGCAGAATGTTCGCGCCGGAAGCAAATTTAAAGGGTGATAAAGGATTTTTAAAATTTGATCTCAATACGATTCTAACAGGCGACATTTTAAATAATACTGACGGAGAATTTTTTATAAAGATGCCTTCATTTTCTGCAGCAGGTTTTAAAATTCTTGATAACTTAGATTCCCACGCAAAATTAAAACCAAATCACGCCCCAGAACTTTCTTTAAGCGGTAAAATCTTCGGCGGTAAATTATTCGCACGCGGTGAAGCTGATCAGGATTCAGAAGGAAATTTTAAACCAAAAGCAATTATTTCAGTTGTAAATCTTGATTTAAATACTTTGGTCGCATCAATACCGGAATTAAAAAATTCAATTGAGAAGCCATCCGGAAAAATTTCTATTAAATCAACTGTACACGAAAATTTTGATGTAGATATAAATTTAAATTCCGATAAATTAGGGGCGTTCGGTTATAATCTAACTAAATTAAACGGAGCAATTAAATATTTATTCGCCGATCAAAAAATTAATATTGAGAAATTTTCATCATATTTCGGCAAAGGTGCTATTAACGCAAACGGAAACGTAAATTTAAACGATCAGAATTTTAAATTTAATGCTGACGTAAAAAATTTTGAACCGAATATAATCCCGGAATTAAAGGACGTTAAAGGAATTTATAATTTAACTGCTGCAGCTGATGGAAAATTCTCAGATGTAAAAACTATTAAGGCAAACGCAAATTTAACAGCTCAAAACGTTGGGTATTCTGATATTACTCTCGGAAATTTAAAAATACCGGTGAACTATTCGAATAATATTATAAATATTCCAGGAGCTGAAACGCAATTACCCGGAGGAAGATTAAATTTTATTGCGAAGATCGATATAAATAACGCGTCGAACCCAGATTTAAATATTTTGGCTACCACTAAAGGAATAAATTTAAGCGAAGTCCTGAACAAATTTAATTTACAAAATAACGAAATGCCAATAACCGGAAGCATTAACGGCGAAATAAAATTAAATGGGCGCTTAAATTCTGCAGTTGTAAAAACCGATTTAACTGGCGAAAAAATACGAGTTGGAAAATTAGTTTATATTCCCGGCGCAATTCTTAACGCTGAAGGAAATATGCAGCACATTAAATTAAATAGGCTTGATGCGGCAGTTAATTTTTCAAATTTGCATGTTGACGGAGATTTTTACCCGGATTTAAATGACTTTATGGCCAGCACTTTTGATATTAATTCGAGCTTAAGAAATTTTAATCTTGAACCAAATTTGAGAAGATTTACAGGCACATCATCACCGGTTAAAGGGAAATTAGATTTAAATGCTAAACTTTCCGGAAATGGTTACACGCCTGTTTTAATTTTAAAAGTTCCCGGACCATTGGACGTAAGCGGAGTAAATCTCGAAGATATTTTTATAAATTTGAGAAGCCCGGAAAAAAATAATTATGCAATTATTTCGAGCGTCAAAACTGGGAAATTTGTATTAGGCGCATTGACAAATTTAAAATTACATGGCCAAAATATGGATGAAGTAGCTTTTAATGTTACGACTCAACCGATGAAGCTCGCGAATTTAGTCGAGACATTTGCCCCTGATGCTGCTGGCATGGCCGGGGGTGAAGCTGTTTTAAAAGTTTCTGGAAATTACCCGCTTAATATTCCAATTGATGTAAATTTGACGGCTGATGAAATTATTGCAGCAGAAAAAATAAAAATATTAAATTTGAATGTTCCAGTTAAATATTTACCTGATAAAAATTCCGTAAGCATGAAAAACGCAAATGCGATCATAAGCGACGGGACTATAAGATCAAATTTGAATGTAGATTTAAATTCAACTAAGTGGACCGGGGATTTACGTGTGCGCGGTTTAGATTTTGGAAAAATTGTAACGTCGTTTTTACCGGAAGGAGAATTAATCGGTAGCGCCGATCTTGATCTGACAGCTAAAGGAAAATATTCCGGAGTTTGGCCGAACAGTTACGCAAATGGAAAATTTAGGACGAGTCCCGGATATTTGCATAAAATGAAAATGCTTGATTCAGTAACGCCGACAAAACGCGTAAGCTATGAATATATAAAAGGTACGTTTTATTGGGATGGTAAAGATTTAAATTTCAGTCCCGGTACTCAAGCCCAAGCCGGTCCCGGTGAACCTTTATACAGATATGTTTCAGTCAGTGGAGCGTGCGGAGTTTTAGGTGAAGGATTGAAATTATATTTTGACGGTAGATTTGATTTAAAAATTTTGGATAGATTTCTCGGAGCAATGAAGGGAATTTTTCAATATATGACGGGTGGAGTAGCCAGAAATATTTTAAAGGATTCGGCCGGGAGAATTTTGGGACTGAGGCGCAAGGATTTTCAAAATATATCTTTTACGCTTGCTAACAGCTGGAAAAATTTGGAATTTAGGGATTTAAAAATTACGAAACCTATCGAGGATTTTTTGCCGATAGATCTTTTAAACCGCGATCAGGAAACTCAAAAGGATGATAAACAGTTTAAACTTAAATTAAAATTCCCGACCGGTAAAGGAAATAAGAGCATTGAAGAAGATTCAACGAGCGATCAAGTAAAAGAGCAGTTGCTTGATAACTTATTTAATTTTGGGTTCTAAAATAATTTAAATTAAATTTTTGAGGAGGATTTTTTTAAGATGCAAATAAGATATTCCGCAAATCCCGAAGATGTTAAGCGTTACACAACTGAGGAAATTCGCAAGGAGTTTTTAATTGAAAATTTATATAAACCTGATGAAATCGTGTCAGTTTATAGTCATGTTGATCGCATGGTCGTTCTCGGAGCAATGCCGGTAAATAAAAATTTGAGCATTGATGACGGCATCGATGTCTGGAAAAATTTCGGGACAAAATATTTTTTAGAACGCCGCGAAATTGGTATTTTTAATTTGGGCCATGACGGAAAAATTGAAGTTGACGGAGAAATTTATGAGCTTGGAAATAAAGACTGCTTATATATTACAAAGGGACATGAAAAAATTTTTTTCTCCAGCAATGACAAAAATAATCCGGCAAAATTTTATATGGTCTCCGCTCCTGCTCATGTTGCTTATGAAAATAAATTAATCAAGATCGCCGACGCTGCTAAAAAACCTTTGGGCGACATCACTACATCAAATAAGCGCGTGATAAATCAATTTATACACCCTTCAGTTTTGAAGACCTGTCAATTATCGATGGGGTTAACGATTCTTGAGCCTGGTAACATCTGGAACACAATGCCGGCGCATACTCATGAACGCAGAATGGAAGTATATACATATTTTGATATTCCAGAAAATAATATTGTGTTTCATTTTATGGGGCAGCCCGATCAAACGAGACATATCGTAATGAAAAATTTTGATGCTGTAATTTCTCCATCATGGTCGATTCACGCGGGAGCCGGGACATCTGCATATAGTTTTATTTGGGCGATGGGTGGCGAGAATCAGGAATTTGATGACATGGACACGATAAATAATTTAAATTTGAAATAGGAGGATATTAATTTGAGTAAAAATTTTTTTGATTTAACCGGAAAAACTGCAATTGTGACGGGCGCGCGCACTGGAATAGGTTACGGAATAGCTGAAGGTTTAGCTGAAGCAGGTTGTAATATTATTGGTGCCGGCCATGCTCCGATGCCTGAACTCGAAAAAAGTATTAAAGACATTGGCGGAAAATTTTTATATTATGAGATCGACATGAGCAAACAGGATAAATTAAACGATCTCGTAAATTTCGCAGTAAATAATTTTGGCGGATTAAATATTTTAGTGAACAATGCCGGCATAATTCGCCGCGAAGATCTTTTAAATTTCAGTGTAGAAAATTGGGATGATGTCATAAACGTAAATTTAAAATCATTATTTTTTCTGTCAAAGGCTGCAGCAAATTACATGAAAGATCATGACGGCGGAAAAATTATAAATATAGCTTCGATGTTATCATTTCAGGGCGGTATACGTGTGGCGAGTTATACGGCGAGTAAAAGCGGTGTAGCAGGATTAACGAAATTAATGGCAAATGAACTCTCAAAATATAAAATTCAAGTTAATGCTATTGCGCCGGGATATATTGCGACAAATAATACTGATGCTCTAATGAAAGACCCAATAAGGAGCGCGGAAATTTTAAACAGAATACCCGCCGGACGTTGGGGAAATCCTGAAGATTTGAAGGGAGCTGCGGTATTTTTAGCTTCTGGAGCTTCTGATTATGTGACGGGGCATATTTTAGCGGTTGATGGCGGTTGGTTAGCGAGATAAATTTTTATTTTGAAATATGGTGCTCTGGGAAATAATAATAATAATTTAAATTCTGGAGCATTGTTTTATTTAAATTTAATTAGTATTATGCCTTTATTGGCTTTTGTGTTGAGCAAAATTTTTAATTTAGATTCTGCGTTAATGGCCGGTGTGATTTTGGTCGGAACATGTCCCGGAGGAACTTCAAGCAATGTAATAACATATTTATCCGGCGGGGATGTTGCGTTATCTGTTGGAATGACGAGCGGATTAATAATTTTATTAGTCGTGATTCTGCATAATATTTTGGGTTATTTAATTGGTTTTATGCTTGGAAAAATTTTAAAATTGGATGTTCCAAAAATAAAAGCTTTATCGATCGAAATAGGAATGCAAAATTCTGGGCTTGCGACTAGTTTAGCATTAAGCAGCTTCCCAAATTTAACGCTTGCGACGGTTCCGGGTGCATTATTTTCGGTGTGGCATAATATATCAGGTGCAATTTTATCGGCTATTTATCGCAAATGGAGGAATTAAATTTTAAATGCGAAGAGTAAAAATTTTTTTGAGTTTATGTTTATGTTTATGTTTTATGTTTTTGTTTGTTTCAAATTCTGAAGCATCATCAAAAATCGGAATAATCGGCGCGATGGACATTGAAGTAAATAATTTAAAAGCTGCTGCGGATATATCGCGAAAAATTATTAAAGCTGATATGGAATTTTGCGAAGGAAAAATTAATAATATGAATGTCGTAATCGTAAAATGCGGAATAGGTAAAGTAAACGCAGGAATTTGCGCACAAATTTTAATTGATTTATTCGGAGTTACGCATATTATTAATACTGGTGTTGCAGGCTCGTTAAATAATAATATAAAAATCGGCGATATAGTAATAGCTCGCGAAGCTGTTCAACATGATTATGATGTGACATCGATAGGATTTAAGCCCGGAGAAATTCCGTATACTGGATTATATGCATTTGAAACAGATAAATATTTACGCGAAAAAGCATTAAAAGCAGCCAATAAAATTATTAATCCTGATAATCATAAAATTTTTGAAGGACGTATCTGCACGGGAGATCAATTTATTTCAAACAAGGAAGCAAAAAATAAAATTACTTCAGTATTTGGCGGAGAATGTTGCGAGATGGAGAGCGGAGCAATTGCTCAAACATGTTATTTAAATCACGTGCCTTTTATAATAATCCGTTCAATTTCTGACACAGCCGATGAAACTGAAATTGCAGACTTTCATGAATTTGAAACAGAAATGGCAAATATTTGCGCTAATATTGTAAAATGCATGATAGAGGGTTTTTAAAATGATTTATGGTAATGTGAACAATAAATTTTTTGATATTAATCTGAAGATTTTGCCGGGACCTTTAGCGAACGCCTTAAAATTTTTGAAGGATAATGACTTAACAAAATATCCGGCCGGTAATTCCGAAATTAATTTAAACGGCGTAAAAATGATTTTGCAGGTTATCGACATGAAAACTAATTTACGCGAAAATTTGCGCCCGGAAATTCACAGAAAAAATATTGACGTTCAATTTTTATGTAGCGGAGGCCCGGAGGTTGCGACGTATTATAACGATGACGGAACGGGAATTATTGACGAGGATTTATTAAGCACGCAACGGGATATTTTATTTTACGAGAACGAGCCGGACAAATTCATAAACGAAGGCAAAATTTTCATGACACCCGGAACATTTGCGATATATTTCCCGTATGATGTTCATGTGCCGGGAATTGCGTTTAAAAATATTCCTGCTGAAATTCGTAAAATCGTTATAAAAGTGCCGTTAGATTCATGCGTGAAATAATAAATCAAAAAATCCCGGTTTAAAATTTTATGCCGGGATCAAAAAATTATTTAAATTATTCTCGTTCAGATTTTCGCCGATTATTACGATCTCGCCTTCACCTGAATAATTTTCAGTCTCGGAAATTTCAAAAATCCCATTGACCGCGCTGAAACTCAAATTAAAATTTTTATTATTCGCGAAGCCCTTAATTCTTATAATATCGCCATAATACCCCGTTAATAATTTTTCCAGCTTGTAAATTAATTCATCCGGAGAATTTACAAAAAATTTTGAGAGCGTGTAACTTGATAATTTTTCATCCGGAAGCTCCGAACGTTCAATAATAATATTTCCTGCTAAATCTCTGTTTAATAATTCGTTCCATTTTAAAATATCCCATTTTGAATAATGATTTAAATTTAAATTAATATTATTTTTCGGGCTTAAAATTTTGTAAATCTCTTTAAAATCTTCTTCGCTCAAATTTTCGGACTTCGATAAAACGATATTTCCAGCTGAATTTAATTGATCGTTAAAATATTCCGGGTAAAAATTCCGCTGTTCTATAAAATTTTTTGCGTCAACTATTACAACAGGCGATAATAATTTTATTTCGTGATATTCAATTTTTTTCAGGCTCTCCAAAATTCTCGATGGCATTGCCACCCCGCTCGGCTCAACGATTAAATATTCCGGGTTTAAAGTGTTCGAGATCGTCAAAACTGACAGCGAAAAATCCATATTCATCGAGCAGCATATACAGCCCTCAGTTAATTCATAAATTTTTATTTCGTCCTGGCTTAAAATTTTGCTGTCAACATTTACATCGCCAAATTCATTTTCAACTACTACGAAATTTTTGCCGGTCGCTTTGGTCATCGCTTTAATAAAACTTGTTTTGCCTGCTCCTAAAAATCCGCTGATAATTAAAACTTTCATAATAAAATTTATAATTAATTTATAAAAAAATGACATCCCATAAATTTACAGGATGCCAAAAATTTTTAAACTTAACTTATAAAACTACAACGGGCTTAATTAAATCTGCCGGTTTATTCTTCATCAACATTAAAGCATCTTCGACGTGTTCAAAGCCTTTAAACGGATGAGTAATTAATTTTTTAACGTTCAATTTTCCGAGCTTAACAAGACTGCTCAATTTTTCGAGGCGTAACCTTCCACCAGGCATTAAACCGCCGGCAATAACTTTATTTGACATTCCGCAACCCCATTCAGCTCTTGGAATTGTTACATATGTGCCGCTGCCCAAATAATTTACATTTCCAATTCTTCCGCCGGGTTTTAAGCATTTAATAGCAGGCTCAAAAGTTTCAACGCCGCCGCCAGCAATTACAACTTTGTCGACTCCCTTATTATCCGTGAGCTTCATGACTTGTTCATCAATGCTGCCGTCTTTATAGCCAATAAAATCAGTCGCTCCGAAATCCGCAGCCACTTCACGGCAAATTTTACGAGTTCCAACGCAAATTATTCTGCTAGCTCCGTGTAAATTCGCCCCTGCTACCGACATTAATCCAACTGGGCCGATTCCAATTACTAAAACGGTGTCGCCAAATTCAACTTGCGCAAGCTCTACACCATGAAAACCGGTCGGCACCATGTCCGAAAGCATACAAGCTTCTTCAGGTGAAATTGAATCAGGTAAATGCGCTAAATTTCCGTCAGCATCGTTTACATGAAAATATTCGCCAAATACGCCGTCCTTAAAATTTGAAAATTTCCAGCCCGCAAGAGTTCCGCCGGAGTGTTGGCCGTATCCTGCTTGAGCTTCGAGCGAACTCCAATCGGGAGTAATTGCTGCAACCATTACGCGATCGCCCTTTTTAAAATCTTTTACGAGTGAGCCGACCTCATCAACTACTCCGCAACCTTCATGGCCTAAAATCATATTATGTCTTTCACCGATTGCGCCTTCCCAGACTGTATGCACATCACTTGTACAAGGTGATAACGCTAAAGGTTTTATAATTGCATCGAGCGGGCCGCATGTTGGGCGTTCTTTTTCGATCCAACCGGCTTCACCAATTTTTAACATTGCGTAACCTTTCATGTTGCTAAATACCTCCGAATTAAATTTTTAAAAGTTTTATTAGTAAAACTAAACGGAGCTATTATACAGTAATTCAATTTAATTTTTTACCGATAAAATACTGTTCGTTCCATTTGTAATAAGGCTCTGAAATAATTAAACCTTCCGGGACATCTATAACTGGATAATTTGTGTCGATATTGCTTTGAAACCAGAATACTGCATCAGCCCTGCCGGATTCCAAAGCTACAGCCCTCGCGCTGGTGTCAATATTTAAAGTTTTTATATTTACTTTTAAAATTTTTCCTATTTCCGATAATAGCGCAGTATTAAAACCGGCCGGCGTTCCATCTGGCGCAATATAATCAATTGGAGGCATATCACCAGTTACAGCGACTTTTATAATTTCTGCACCGTCAAAATTTGTAAATTCAATTGGCTTTAAATTATTTTGGTCGAGATTATTTATATATTTATTTTCGAGTATTGCGAGCGTGCCGGATTTTTTCATTTGAGAAATTGCAAAATTAAATTTGTCGCGAAGAGTTTTATTTTTTTCGAGAAATGCGCAGTTAAAAGTATACGCAGAATTTGACAGCCACCAGTCAACGCCCTTTAACTCATAATTTTTATTATTGTGTAACATGTATTGCCCGACGCATAACGGCACAGCTATAGCATCAACTTCACCGCGATTTAAAGCGAGCTGCATAAGTGTAAGAGATTCATAAAATTTTAATTCGAGATCGCTGATATCAACGCCAATATATGACTCTTGAATTAAATTTTCCCGGATTATTGCGGCTAATTCCTGTTCAGTCGCGTTTAAAGTTGTGTGCCTGCCAATTATTTCAGCATGAGACGACAAAGCAAAAATAAAAATAAAAATAAAAATTAAAGTTATTGCGAATAAAAATTTTTTCAAAACACATAACCCCCCAAATTTTTTTAAGGATGAGCAATTATAAACGGTTGATCCCTTTGATCTTCCGGTAACATTGAATGATCGAACCACATACTGTAAAATTTTTCGCCGTTATTGACCGTATAACCGTCCTGATCGTGATCGCAAGTATCATAAGGATCGGCCATGATAATAACATCATCGAGAGTGCTTAATGTTTTCATGTCGTCATAACCGATTATTACGCGCCAATGTCCTCCCCATTCGACATTTTCGACCATTATCGGAGTATTTTCAGATAAATTTTTTACCACAAAATTTTTAAAGTCATCGTATTCGTCAAATCTTTTATTATTTAATTTGCTCTGAACTTTCCAGCCGATATTTTTAAAAAATTCAACCATGCCGGATAAACTTGTCCCTATTGGATACGGTTTTGTGCCCATTAATTCCGATAATTTTTCTTCGGTGTAAGATTTTTCGCCGTAATAATATAAAACCATGAGTCCAGCAGCCGGCCCGCAGGTGTTTTCGCGTGATTGCTGGTAAGTTGGGAAATTTTTTAAAATTATTCTTCCGTCTTGGGATTTTGGGTTAAAAAAGTCCTGCGCATTCTTGAAATATATTGAATCCTCGTGATTTATATTTTTTGGAGCAGATGACGCGCCTTCGGAAGTAATATCCAAGCTTTGAGGGTAGGGAATTATTTTTATATTCTCAGACGCAAAGGCAAAATTATTTAACGAACAGAAAAACATCAAGCAAGCAATAAATAATAAATTTCTCAAATTAATTGACCTCCTAAAAAATTTTAAGTAAATGTAGTGATAGAATAATCATTATTTTATACGTAAAAATTATTTTATGGGGGTAAAGTTTTTGCGGGATTAATTTTCAAAAAGCGCAGGACTTAATTTAAAATATTAATTAAATAATTTTTGTCGCAGTCAGGATTAAAATTTGATTCTGGCTGTATTTTTTATTTTATGATTTATGATTTATGAAAGCATGAAAGCATGAAAGGAGAATTTAATTTAAATGTATCAAAATATTTTTTCACTCAAAAATAAATTTGCTCTCATAACTGGAGGTACTGGCGGTTTAGGTTTTGAAATTGCTCAGGCATTCTCCGAAATGGGCGCGACTGTCGCAATAACCGGACGAAATTTTAACGATGAACACAAAAAATTTTTATGCATCAACGCAAATATATTAAACGAAGACGAAATTTTAAATTTAAGCGAAGTAATAAAAAATAATTTCGGGACGCTTAATATACTCGTGAACTGCGCAGGAAAAAATATTTTAAAACCTGCTGAAGATTACGACTCAGAAAATTTTAATGACGTTATGAATTTAAATATTAACGCCCTCCACAACGTAACGAGAATTATAGGCAAAAATTTTTTTATCCCGAATGAATACGGCAAAATTTTAAATTTATCTTCCGTTAAAAGTTTAATCGGCACTGACAAAAATTATATAGCTTATTGCGCCAGTAAAGGAGCTTTAAACATGTATACACGTCAGCTGGCCTGCGAATGGGGAAAATATAATATAAATGTTAATGCTATAGCCCCGACTTTTGTGCGAACAAATATTAATGCTTTTCAACTGGACGACCCGGAATTTAAAAATAAATTAATTTCGCGAATCCCTTTAAATCGAATTGGCCAAAAATCTGACGTAGCTTGTTCAGCTGTTTTTTTATGCAGTGATGCAGCGAGCTTTATAACTGGACAAATTTTATTTATTGATGGCGGACTGACGGCGATGCAATAAAAAATAAAAATAATACGGAGGAATATAAAATAAAAATTAAATTAAATTACACTCCTCCGCAATATATAAATATTATTTCAGGTTTGAGTTTTCGGATTCAAGAGCATGAACTAAATTTATAATAAATTCGTTGCATGGAACTTTAATATTTAATTTATTTGCTGCACGAACAACAGAACCGGAGATCGTATCAACTTCAGTTTTTCGGCCTGCTTTCAAATCTGCACAAATTGATGTAACGCCCTCCGGATTATTTTTTGATGTCGTTTTAATTTCTTCGCGTAACTTTTCAAAATCCGCTTCAATCCCCAAAGCATGAGCAACGTTTACAGCTTCAAATAATAATGATTCTGCTAAATTCCAGGCAAAATTATTCTGAGCAATAAAACCCATTTTGCATTTTAAAACACCGGTTACGACGCTCAACGAGATATTTGTAAATAATTTGTTCCAGATTAATTGCTGTATATTATCATGAATTTTTGTATTAAATCCGCATGAATCGAAATTATTTTTTAATTCCAGCATAAAATTATTTTCATCGTTTACCAGCATTCCGATATTAGTATTACCGTTTCCGCCGTGCCGAACATGTCCGGGATAAAGTACTGCGCCATTATCTTCAGTTGTGCCGATGATAATTTTATTTAGCCCAACGAAATTTTTTAAAATATCTTCATGGCCTGAACCGTTTTGCAGCGTCATTAAATAAGTATTTGCGCCAATAATATTTTTATTTGATTCGAGCGCGCTTTTAGAGTAAAGAGCTTTCACGAATAAAATTATTAAATCCACCGGCTGAAGGTCATCAGCATTAATTTTTGCGACTGGTTTATAAATATTTGTCGTATTATTTTCGTCGATTATGAGGCCGCTTTTATTAATAGCTTCGCAAACAGCCGGATTATTATCGATTAAATATACTTCATTTTTAAGCGAGAGATGTCCCCCATAAATTGAACCCATTGCTCCCGCTCCAATAATTGCAATTCTCATTTTTATTCACTGAACTCCGTAAGCCCTTCAATCGCATAAGCATGAACCGGACTCGAATCAAGCCCAACAATCGGAAGCGGTGAAAATGAAATAAAAAATACGTTGCGTTTAAGTTGTTCAAGATTTTTCAGGACTTCAATAAAAATAATATTTTCGGCCAGTAAAATATCGTGAAACGGTTTAACATCTTCGTTGCAATTTTCGATCGAAACTCCATCGCCAAATCCTACGGCCTTAACTTTTTTATTTTTGAACCATTCGGCAGTTTCACCATTTACGAATAATCTTTTATCCTTTTCGGTATTAGTGTCGGGGGTGAAAGGATTTAATTTATATGACGAATCAATTATAACGATGTCGCCGGCCTTTACTTTTTTTGCTTCCCTGTCCAAATCTTCGGCTGTAATATGTGAATTTGGTTTACAAGTTTCTTTAAAGTCGACATAAACTCCGCGCCCCACAAAAGTCGTTAAAGGAATCCCGGTAACATCCGGCCAGTTATCATTATGATGATAAGGACATTCAGCATGCGTGCCCAAATGCGTCATAATATCGACATTAGTATGAAAATCAGGAATAGGACCGCCAGTATTAAACCTGTGCAATTTACATCTTCTAGTTTCGGTAGCAGGATCAACGAGCTTTGAAAGATCAACGAGGCGCAAATTATTTCCGAGATCATAAACGGTCTGCATAATTTTAAAATCCTCCCAACTCAAAAATTTTATTTTTATTATTTTTAAATCTTAACTTTTACGACGACTTTTTTAACTTGTTCAGGTTTGCCGGCTGCGCATCTGGGTTTATGAGCTTCTTCAGGCTCGACAATAATTAAATCTCCCTCATCAAGTAATACAAATCCCAAAAATTCCGGCTCCTCATAAAAATAAATATCCTTTTCCGGTTTAGCTTCCTTTAATTTTAATCCTTCGCGCTCGCATACTCCGAACATCTCTTTACCCTTTGCGATAAATTGAATATCAAAATATTTGTCGTGAGCTTCCAATTTTCTTTTTTCTGCTGGTTCTGTTTCATATGACTGGACGTTTGCAATTACATCATCGCCGACAATTTTATAAGCTCCATCAGCTAAATTATTAGCGTCATTTTCGCGAAGCCATTCAAAGGCGGCCTTAAAACTTTCGGACAAATAATTATATTTTTCGGCTAAAGTAATATGGCTGAATAACATCTCAAAAATTTCCCCCCGCAAATTAAAAATTTAAAATACTAAAATAAAAATTTACCTGCTGGCAATATCCGTAACATTTAAATTTCCTTCAGCAAGCGATTTAATTTGCTCCCAAATTTGTTCATCGACTGTAACGCCGTTTGACATGCTGGATTTTCTGCGCTCGATAGTATTTTCGCCTGGACATTTAACGGGATGAGCCGGATCAATTGGATGAGTGTTGTCAGCATTTTTCACGCGACGATCAAACATATTTTGAATATTATTTTTTTCACCGAACATATACGGGTCAATTGCTATAAAAATTTGAGAACAACCGGTGCAGCTTCCGTTATTATTTTCGTCAATGTCTGAACCGCACAAACCGTTTGAAATTGCAGCTGCGGCCATGTCGAGAGCGATCGCCAAACTTGATCCCTTCCAGTAACCAGTTGGCAAAATTCTTCTTGATTCTTCGATGGCACCGGGATCAGAAGTTAAATTTCCGTTTTTATCGAAGCCACCGGGATAGGGCAATTTTTTTCCTGCGAGCCTGTACACTCCTAATTTTCCGTAAGCATATTGACTCATTGCCATATCTACAACTATTTCGCCATTTTCGCGGGGTATAGCTATGCAAAACGGATTATTTCCAACGCCTTGAACATCACTGCCCCACATTGGCATACAACTTTCAGTATTAATCCAGCTTATTCCGATGAAGCCGGCCTCTGCAATTTTCCAAGCGTAAGTACCTCCGCGCATCCAATGAGTAGTATTTTTAAGAGCAACGAGACCAATTCCATGAGCTTCAGCTAATTTTAAAGCGCGTTCAGTGCAAAATAATGCGTTAGTGACTCCGATTCCCAGATGTCCATCATAATTTTCTGCTGCGCCTTTAGATTTTATTAATTCTGGTTCAGCGTTAATATTAATCCAGCCTTTTTTAACGTATTCTGCAAATCTTGGAATTCTGTTCATTCCGTGACTTTCAACGCCGTCAGCATTAGAAGATGTATGAATATGTGCGCAAATTTCGGCTTTATGTTCATCCAGACCTAAATTTAAAAATGCTTTTTTAGCAGTAGCCTTCAGCTCATCAAATGGAATTTTTACGCTCATTAAATATTTCCCTCCCGTAAAATTTTATATTCAGGCTGGAACAATTTTATTTTAAATATTTATGCTGAAATACTGTATTTATGCTCAAAAAAATTTTTATGCCGTTAAACTTAAAATTTCTTCATATAATCCGCTTGCTTCTTCGTGCGAATAATCATAAATTAAAAACACGTCCAGAACATAAGGCGAATAATTTAAATTATTTAATTCCTGTGAAAAAGCCATCGCCGCAATTTCTCCAAGCGCATATATCCCGGAATAATTTTTTATAAATCCGATCGACCACAATAAAATTTTTTCAGTTCGCGTGAAAATTTCAGATTTATATTTATCCTCCAAAAAATGAAATATCTCATGTGAAAGAATTAAATTTTTAATGTTTACATCGCCCAAAATTTTTTTTACTTTCTCGCGCTCCAATAATCTGTTTGCCCTGTAAATTGCATCCATAAAAATTTGAACGTGGTTCGGCTGAGCAAAATCCGCAAACAAAACACGATCAGTATTATCCGGCAAAACGGGGTATTTAACATCGAGGTTTAAATATTTTGCTAATTTTTCCGGCTCGCGAGTATTGAACTCATCAATAATTTTATTTGCGTATTCTTTACCGCACAAAATAGATTTTTTAGCCCACTCCATTCGCTGCAAATCGTTAAACCGGCCGTTAATATTATCTCGTGAAAACGCATATTTATACCAATTTTCAGGCGGAATATTAATTAAATCCTTTAACATTTTTTCGAGACTATAAATTTTTTGAGCAGGCTTCTCGTATTTAAAAGGCTGTTGTTTCCCAAATAAACCTTTTGCGATTGGCTTTAATAAATTTTTCCAGTCCATGACTATTTAATAAAACGGGATGTAATTTCCATTAAATTTATATTGCAGATCATTATTTCTCACTCCTATTTTTTTAGCTGGTATTCCTCCGTAAACCGTAAATTTTTCGCAATCCTTCGTAACAACAGCTCCAGCAGCTATAACGGAACCTTTCAAAACCTCCGTAAATAATTGCGTTTTCTTTTATGTCCATGAAATAAATATTTTTTAAAATAAAATCTCTGTATGTATGACACGGAATTTTTCCAAGCTGAATTAATCGCAATCGTATCCATCCACCAAGACAAAATAAAAATGCATACATACATTAAAAATTTCATGCTAAAAAAATCCTCCGAAATAAATTAAAAATTCCCGGACTGAAAATTAAATTAAATTAAATCCGGGACAAAAAATTTTAAATTTAATTAAACTTCTGTTATCGAACCTATTAAAATAATTTCCTCGTCAGGATCGCGGTCGCCTAAATCTAAATCCATCAATAACAAAATTTGATCTAAATCTACCGCGCTGTAATCGCTGACCCTCGGCCCAAAACATACAAAATAATCCGGCCTCAAAATTGAATCAGTCTTAAATACTGCAGTATCCTCCCATAATCTTTCGACTTCTGATTTATATTCACTTACTTTGCATTTGACGACCTCAGCCTGCGAACATTGAACGCGTATAAATCCTTTTTTGTCTACGATTCTGATCGGAGTTTTTCCATCGCGCTGCCCTTGATAAACGTAAAATTTTTCAGTTTTAGCGGCCAATTTAATATTACTTACTTTGCTTCCGAAATCTTGTTTTGCTAAGTCTTCGGCCTCTGCTTCGTCGCATTCTTTTAATAAATCTGTCGTTTTAACTTCTGTTGAACCTGTAGCGATCGCCGTAACTTTTCCCGTTTGAGAATCGATCTCAATATGAACCTCTACTGTGTCGGGTGAAGCTCCGGAACTCACGGCGGAATCTATAGCTTCTTTTTTCAAGTCCCGTATATCTTCTTGAGTAGGATTCGGAATAACTCTCTCAACGACATCCCTAACCATTGAGAGCGCGACCCCTATAGATGAAATTACTTCAGCATTTTCCGGGATATTATATTGAAGTCCCATTTTATTGGCGCAATACGGAACTAACGAAGCAGCACCTCCGCCACAGCCTACGAGCTTCATGCTTTCGCGGTCAAGCTGATATTTTTCGGCTAATGAGTTTATACAGTCGCTGACTTTTTCATAATCTTTTTCTAAAATTTGCGTGGCTAAATCTTCAACGGTTATCCCTAATTTATCCGCGACCGGCTGCATTGCTTTACGTGCGGCATTTGCGTTTCCGTGAGCAAAATATTTTTTATCGATCAAGCCTAAGACGTTAGCAGCATCGGTATTTGTGAAACAAATTTTTTTGCCGGACTTCAATCTAATCACAACGTAATCATTTGGGTCGCCTGGCTTCGGGCTAATTAATTCAATTTGGGGATCAATAATTTCTTCTTCAGGCGTAAAGCAAGCGTATTCACAACCTGCAATATGTGCGCTTCTCGGTCCGACATCTACAACTTCTTTATCGTTTATTCTGACCATTGATCCCCCGGCGCATCCTAAAATTCTAACGTCCAACGAGCTTATATAAGTGTCATGGCCTCCGATTCTCGCGTAATCTACACCAGGACGGCCATTTTTTATTACGCCGATGTTAGTTGTTGTTCCGCCGACTTCAAAATAAATTGCGTTCGAAGCTCTTAAATACATCAGTGATCCCATTACTGAAGCGGCCGGGCCTGAAAGAGCTGTTAAAATTGGGCGTTTGCGCATTTCGTTAATTTCCATGACTCCGCCGTCACCGCGCATGATCATTAACGGGACTGTTACGCCTGCTTTTCTCACTGAGCTTTCTGTAGCATTAGCTGTAGCGATCATTTTCGGCAATATTGAAGCGTTAATGGCTGCTGTTCTAGTTCTTCGGGTCAGGCCGTATAATTTTGTAATATCTGAAGCCATTGTGACGGGCAAACCTTTAGGCGAGGCGACATCGTGAATTAATTGCTCCTCTTCCATGCTGTCGACTCCGAAGGCCATCGAAGCAACAATAACCTGCGCGCCCTTTTGTATTAATTCATCGACTGTACTATTTACGACTTCTTCAGTTAATAATTTTTTCTTTACGAAGGCGTTATAAATTTTAATTACCTTTTTAGTTTTCGGGTCGAGTACGATATCTTTTAAAGCGAGCTGGCGTTTTGCTAAAAAACCCTCAATTAATCCGCCTGCCACTCCAAAAACTCCGACGTTTGCGACATCACCTTCAATAAATGCGTTAGTTGCCTGAGTTGTAGAATGTGCAACAAATACGACATCTTCAGGTGAAATATTATTTTCGGCCATGCAGTTTTGAAAACTTTTCACGACACCGGCTGCGACCCCGTCTTTATCATCGTGAGTAGTTTTAACTTCATTTTTGCCGATTATTTCATGAGTTAAATTATCCATTGCGACGCATTTCGTATAAGTTCCGCCGACATCTATACCCATGCGCACGGCTCTGCGATTATTATTATTTTCGGGCATTGTTAAAAATTCTCCTCGTGATTTTAAAATTTATAAAAAAAACGCAGGCTCATAATTTCAAACCTGCGCATAAAATTTTTAATTTAATGAATCATCCATTCAGCTCCGAGACCGCCGAGCAATAATAATACTGCTACATATTGAATTACTCCAGTTAAATAGGCGTTCGGAATTGATAATTTTAAGAAATCGCGCGATTCAACTTTTGTATAAGCCAAGCCCCACGCGACCCAAGACTGCGTAATACAACAGCCAATATTTACGGTAATTGTCGGAATTGCAAAAACTCCATATAAAAACGGAACTGAAAAATTTGCAACGTTCGATAAAACTCCGAGTGTAGCAGCTCCGCAACCTACCAAAGTCATCGGGCCTCTGAACAATCCCATAAATAAAAGTGCAGCAAATACTACACATACAACTAATTCAGAACGAGGCATGATCCCGCCGATTACGACATTAAAATACGGTGATGCGTACGTTGCTACAGCATTGAACATCGGAAGAGTTAATAAAAATCCAACTAATGGAGCGGTATCTACAACACCTTCATAATATAATTTATTCACGAGCTGACAATTTTCTACAAATGTGCCGGTCATCCTTCCGCAAAGGAATAAAGCTAAAAATCCGGCTATTACAAAACCGCCTATAACTGAAAAATTAAACGCTATATTTAAAACAACAGGAACGATCGGAAGTATTAACGTGTACATCGGAGCATTTCTCTGCGAAGCCTGGTTTTTAACTTGTGCGGCCCACTGACGATGAGACTTAGAACGGTTTAAATATATCATCGCAAGTAATGTCGTGCATACTAACATAATCGCGAGTGCAGCATATCCCCAATGTGAAGCGTACCAACCTAAAGTAAATTCCGGCATTTGGCTCGGCTGAATAAAGAACGCTCTATACTGCGCAAAATTTACAGGGTTCAAATAAATTCCTGCTGCTACTGATCCCATAAATGTAAACATTGAAATAGCTTTTGGAACTCCGAGCGACATCAAAATCGGAAGCACTATAACTCCAATTGCGATAACCGGGCCGGCTCCAGTCATTGACGTAAAAATAACGGCTGTAACGATATTCAATAATGCTACTGTTACGACTGGTTTATCTCCGCCGAGTTCTACGGTTTTGCGGATCAATGTCGAAGCAATTCCAGTGTCCATTAAAACGCGCCCGAACCATGCACCCCAACAAACATTTACGAGAGTTGTTCCCCAACCTTCCGGAGCACTCTGATAAATTTTATTGAGAATTGAAACGAGTGAGACGATCGTGCCATTTTTGAGCGGATGAGCTGCGCCAAATTTCAAAATTTCATTAGCGTCTAAAAAATCCTGACTCACAAACAACGTCCCTAATAAAGGCAGAACCGTCCAAATGATCGTTATTACTAAAAAGCCAATCATCAAGTTATAACCCTTAATGCAATACCAAGCGAGTGCGAAGAATGTTAAGAGAAGAATTACACCGATTATGAACGCAAAATCCATAAATACTCCTCCTATAAAAATTTTTTTCATTTCAAAAGGATTTGTGAATTTTATTTAAATTTAAATATTTTTAATACGGTAAATTACGAAAAAAATAAATAAACTCAGGAGGTTAAAATAAAAAAATATCCTCAGATTTGATTTTCAGTGTTAAAACATTTCTCGCCAAATACGTGTATAAAATTGTGCTAGTATGTCCAAAAACTACAGCAGGATAAATATTTTCAGTCGAATATTCGCAAATAGAATCATCAATTTTATAGGGAGCTTTTATGCCTCTTTCGTGCGGGTGAAGTCTGATTAAAATTTTTTTGTTTAAGGTTCTTGCAACTTCAGTTACGATGTAAATTATTTTTTGATTTGTTTCTCTAAATGCTGGAACATCTAAAATTATTAACCATTTGTCAGATTGTTCGCCGGTGAAATCATAAATAACAGGATTACCGCAAGGGATTAAATCAAGGTCAGCACCTAATTTATAATGCGTGCATAAGCTCGGAAGATCGTTCCCCCCCCCCCATGTTAAATATTTATCATTGCAATTGCGGTTATTTCTGAATACACCCGAAATATTATTTATGTAATCATTCTCATTGAGAGGCTGAAAAATTGCGTGTTGTCCATGAATTAAAGTTATATTTTCAAAACGCAGATATTCACTCAAAAAAGTCTCCACCGGCCACATGTCACATAACATCATTAAATATTTTGCACCGAATAATTTTTTATCGTGTATATAATTCACAAATTCGACAATTTGAGCATAATTAGCCAGAAAATGTACTCTGCATCAAGTTCATAACGGCGCAGAAATATCGATTTAATACACTCCTTTACAAGCCTTAAAAATGACATTTTGCCAATATGAAGATTAAAGCCTGTAAATTGGTTCATGAAAATGTCATCAATCAAAATAAAATCACTCCTTTAAATTTTTGATTATTCTATCAGCTAATTTTATATTTATGCCGGGACATTTCGCTAATTCTTCGGGCTGCAATTTTAAAATATTTTCGATTGAACCAAATTTTATTAATAATTCTGCCGACTTTATGCGACCAATTCCAGGAATATTTTCAAGCCTCGAACGCGTGTATTTTAAATTTCTTGAATGCCTGTGCGTCGTAATAGCATACCTGTGAACCTCATCGCGCAATCTCTGAAATAATTGCAAAACAGGATCAGAACGTTCCAAAATTATAGGCTCTTTATTATTTGGAATATATAAAATTTCTTCACGTTCAGCCAATGCGACCAACGGCAAATTAAAATTTAATTCGTTTATTGCTTTTAATGCGTATTCAAGTTGCACCGGGCCACCGTCTATTAAAGCAAGCTGCGGAGATGGTTCAGAATTATTTATTACATGCCTGTAACGCCTTAAAACTGTTTCATATATGCTCTGAAAATCATTTATTTCACCGTCTGAAAGATTTTTTATTTTAAAACGCCGATATAAATTTTTACATGGCTGCCCCTGCTCAAAAACTACGCAACACCCATAAGTCTCATGGCCGGACATATGCGAAATATCAAACGCATCTATACGCCAAGGCAGAATTTTTAAATTTAATAATTCCTGAATTTTATTTAACACGTTCCATGTTTGAGAATCTAAATCTTCACTCAATGCCGATGAAATTTTTTGACGGGAAATTTTCCATATTGCGCGTATTGCGTCCCGGTGTTTAGCTGCTTCCTCGAATTTTAAATTTTTTGCTGCTTCGTTCATTCGGATTTTTAAACGGCTGACTAATTCTGCAGATTGATTGTTAAATAATAATATTAAATCTTTAACCCGATCCAGATATTCCGATTTAGTGCATAAATTCGCACAAATTCCCATCGAATGTCCTAAATTATATTCAACGCAAGGACGTTTATTTTTATCAGGATTAATTTTACTTCTGCAGACTCTTAACGGGAAATATCTCTCAGCAACTCTCATTAAATTTTTTAAATTCCCAGCGTTCACAAATGGTCCTATATATGTCGCATTATCTTTTAATTTATGTCGTGTAATTTCAATTCTGGGAAATTCTTCATCTGTAATTTTTATAAACGGATAATGATCGCTCATTTTTAAGGCAATATTAAAGAACGGCGAATATTTACGGATTAATTTTGCTTCAACAATCAGAGCCTCCGCTTCGGTTTCAGTTCTTATAATTGAAATATCGCAAATTGCTTCAACGAGTTTTTTTAATCTCGGCGATGAATGTACATGACGAAAATATGATGACACTCGGCGTTTTAATTTTATGGCCTTCCCAACATAAATAATTTTTCCTTCAGAATCTCTCATTAAATATACTCCTGGAAGCTGGGGCAAAGTTTTTAAAATTGCTGTTATATTATCTTTTATTTTGGGCATTTTAAATTTAAATATTCTCCAAAAATTATTTATTCATGAAAATATTATGTTATTATACAAAAACTTTTACTTGAAGGGGGCACTTATCTTGGCTACTATAGCTGTAGTTGGTTCGCTGAATATTGACATCGTGATGAGAGCACCTTATTTTCCGACTAGGGGCGAAACTTTAATAGGCGATTCTTTTGGAGTTGCAGGAGGTGGAAAAGGTTTTAACCAGGCTTTAGCTGCTGCAAGACTGAACGCAGATTCTTATATGATTGGCTGTATTGGTGATGATGATTTTGGTTACAGATTGCGCAGTATTTTAGTTGAAAATCGTGTGGACTGCGGATTACTGAAAGTTCATAAAGGTGTCGCAACAGGTACAGCATTAATAACTGTTGTAGGAAGTGGCGAACATTCAATAATAATTTCTCAAGGAGCTAACGCGCTATTAAATCAGAATGATATTTCTAACGCAAAAAAAATTTTTAAGGAAGCAGACTGCGTATTATTCCAAATGGAAACACCTCCAAAAACTGTGACAGCCGGTTTAAAAACTGCGAGACTTGCAGGCTGTAAAACTTTTTTGTCAGCTGAACCTCCGTTTTCATTGCCCAATGAAGCGTGGGAAAATATTGACTATATGATTTTAAATGAGAATGCTTTAAATTTTTACGCTGGAACTTCCCGACATAAAACAATCGATAAAATGTCAGAAGAAATTTTAAAACGCGGAGTAAAAAATTTAATTGTCACTCAAAGTGCTAAAGGCGGAAAAGTTTTTACACATGATGAAAATTTTAATTATGAAGCGTTTAATATTCGTGCAATTGATAACACTGGAGCGCGGGATGCATTTTGCTCAGGTTTGAGCGTAGGACTTTCCGAAGGTATGCCGTTAAAAGCTGCTGTAAAATTTGCTTCTGCTTGTGGGGCTTTGGCCTGTACTCAAATGGGTGCGCATCCTTCGTTACCTTGGAGACATCAAGTCGGTGCGCTTTTAGGGGAATCATCGGCAGAATTTGAATAAATCAAAATAATTTATTTATTTATGGCATCAATCACAGTGTGTAATAAATTGGGATTTTCAAGATGGCGAGCATTTTTTATGAGCATAACATCAACACTCGCCGTAAAAATATTTATTAATATTTATTAGTCAGTGTAATTTTTCTTGATCCATTCGCGCGCGAGTATTAAATCTGTTTCCTTATGAATGTCTATCGATTCCCCAATTTCATAATACGCAATATTATTCCCCATGAAGCTCCAAGGCTGTTGACCATTTAAAATATTTTCTTCCGTAAAATTTGAAGTCCGTAAAACCCAAAAATTATGCGACAAAAAATAACATTTAGGTAAATCCTGCCGATTAGTTGAAATTTTGCCAGTAATATTTTTTTCGTACATTTGAAGTTTATTATTTTCATCGACTGTTTTTGCTCTTAACGGGTGGTGGTCATTATCAACGTAAACAGGTACAGCTGCACTAATTTCGGGATCATCTAATAAAATATTAACGCAATCGTTTATATATTGAGATTTCACAGTTACATTATTTGCGAGTATCACAACTAAAATTTCCGGAATTTCAAAATTTTTCCCTATAACTTCCAGCGCGTGTAATATGCAATCTATATGCTGGCTGTCTGGTTGAGCTAATTCCGGCGGTCGTTTTATTGGAATATAATTTAATTTCTCAGCTTCGTTTAAAATTTTTTCGTCATCGCTGCTACAGAAGAATTTTTGAATTAATTTTGATTTTGTTGCCGCGTTTGCCGGGTAATATAAAACAGGGTGTCCTAACACATCAATAATATTTTTATCTTTCAGTGTATTATTTCCGCGCCCAGTTAATAAAGCATATACCTTCTTGCTTCGATGCTGAGACCTGAGACCTCTTTAATTATTTTATTGATCTCCGACATTTCGTAAAGCTCCTTTTTACGTATTTTAAATTTAAAATTTATACAGGCGATGGGAATTTAATCACCTGTAATTTTATACGCCTCGATTTTGAAAATTTATCACACAAACAAAAACAACGCAATTTATATAACACGTACCAAAATTCAGATTAAATTATTTCGATCTTCTTACTGCGTCTTTTGTAATTACATCATGCGCCCCGCCTTCAATTAATGTTATTGGTGAAACGAGCGTTAATTTTGCGTTTTCGCGAAGCTGTTTTAAATTTAATGCGCCACAATTGCAGAACGTAGATTTAATTTTACTCAAGGTTTCAGCGACATTATTTCTCAAGCTTCCAGCATACGGGACATAACTGTCTACGCCCTCTTCAAATGATAATTTTGCTTGATTTAAATCCCCGCTGTCATATCTCTGCCAATTTCTAGCGCGCGATGATCCTTCGCCCCAATATTCTTTTACGTAATTTCCATTTACCATAACTTTATTTGTCGGGCTTTCGTCGAATCTCGCAAAATATCTCCCCAACATACAAAAATCTGCGCCCATCGCTAGAGCAAGCGTAACATGATAATCCATCACAATTCCACCGTCCGAACATATCGGGACATAAATTCCTGTTTCCTTAAAATATTCATCGCGGGCTTTCGCAACTTCAATAACTGCCGTAGCCTGTCCGCGTCCTATTCCTTTAGCTTCTCGCGTTATGCAAATTGAGCCGCCTCCGATCCCAATTTTAACGAAATCCGCACCAGCTTCCGCCAAAAATCTAAACCCATCAGCATCAATAACATTTCCGCCACCAACTTTAACGCTCTCGCCATAATTTTGACGAATCCAATTTAAAGTTTTCCGTTGCCATTCCGTGAAGCCTTCTGAACTGTCTATGCATAAAACATCAGCTCCAGCATTTATTAAAGCAGGTACACGGTCTTTATAATCGCGCGTGTTAATTCCTGCTCCCGTCATAAATCTTTTTTGAGAGTCTAATAATTCAAGGGGGTTTTCTTTATGCATGTCGTAATCTTTTCTAAATACAAACGCTACCATGTTGCCATTATCGTCAACGACTGGAAGAGAATTTAATTTATGTTCCCATAAAATGTCATTTGCTTCACTTAAAGTTAAACCATCATGCGCAAAAATTAATTTATCAATGGGAATCATAAAATCCCGAACTTTTAAATTTAAATCCATTCGGCTCACTCTATAATCCCGGCCTGTTACAATGCCCAATAATTTCCCTGTTAAACTTCCATCGTGAGTTACTGCTACTGTCGTGTGTCCTGTTTGTTCTTTTAATTTTAAAATATCTTCGAGCGTTTGATCTGGACTGATTGAGCTGTCATTAGCAACGAAACCGGCTTTATATTTTTTCACGCGCGAGATCATTTCGGCCTGCGAAGCAATTTCCTGCGAACAGTATATAAAAGAAATTCCGCCTTCACGAGCTAAAGCAACGGCCATTTTATCATCGCTTACACTCTGCATTATTGCGCTCACTAACGGAATATTTATATATAGTGGCGACTCCTCTCCCTTCCTGAACCTGCACAGAGGAGTTCGGAGCGATACATTAGACGGTACACATTTTTCGGACGAGTATGTTGGAATTAATAAATATTCTGAAAATGTATGTGAAGGTTCATTACAGAAAAAGGCCATATTAATAAATTTCTCCCTTCGTAAATTTTTAGCGTATTATAATATCATGCATTATAAAAAAGTTTTTACAGGAGAATTTATTTAATTTGATAACGAACGCAAAAATAAAATTTACTAAAATGCAGGGCTGCGGAAATGATTACGTGTATATAAACTGCTTTGACGAAAATAACAGAAAAAATATTAACGATCCCGAAAATTTAGCGCGAATAATCTCAAATAGAAATTACGGAATTGGCAGCGACGGATTAATTTTAATCGAACCTGCTAATAATAAAAATGCTGATGCCTTCATGAATATGTTCAACGCTGACGGCTCTCAAAGTTCAATGTGCGGAAATGGTATAAGATGCGTCGCAAAATATATTTATGATCACGGCCTCATCGATAAATCAAAAAATTTTGTAAATATCGATACTAGAGCAGGAATAAAAAATATTAAACTCGAAATCGAAAACGAAAAAGTTAAACTTGCAACCGTCAATATGGGGCAGGCTGAAATTACTAGCGATATACCTGAAAATATTTTGATTCAAGATTTAAATTTAAAATTCATCGGCGTAAATATCGGCAATCCGCACGCAATTTATTTTTTTGACGATAACGAAATTTTAAATAATATTGATTATATTTCACTCGGAAAATATTTTGAAAATCATAAAAGATTTTTACCGGATCGCGTAAACTCCGAATTTATAAAAATTTTATCCAGAAATGAAATTAATATGCGCGTTTATGAACGTGGAAGCGGTGAAACTTTAGCTTGTGGAACAGGTGCAGCCGCTTCAGCTTTTGCCGGATATGTTTCAGGAAAATTAAATAATGAAGTCATCGTACATTTAAGAGGCGGTGACCTGAAAATAAAAATTATGCCGGATAATCATTGTTACATGACTGGCCCGGCAGTTGAAGTTTTTAACGGGGAATTTGATTTTAATTCATAAATTTATAATTCGCACGCCTGAGAAATAATTTTTACAGCTCGTTCCAATAATTCAAACGGGATATTTATGGCCGGTAGCATTCTGATTTTATCTTTTGCAGTCGTGCATAACACGCCGTTATCATTGCAATATAATACTGCATCGCGCGAAGATTTATTTAAAGGCTTAACCCCGGCCATGAGTCCTATACCAGTAAAATCATATTTGCCAAGTTTCTCGCGTAAAAAATCGCCCTTCTGTTTCACTTCGTTTAAAAGTTTTTCATCGATCCTGCTTAAAATATTACATGCTCCAGCGCAGACAACAGGATTACCGCCAAACGTCGAACCGTGATCGCCGGGCTTAAAAACATCCTTTAATTTTTCGCTTAACAATGTCGCACCAATCGGAAGACCTCCGCCCAAACCTTTAGCAGTTGTAACTATATCCGGCTTAAATCCATAATGCTCATATGCGAATAATTTACCCGTTCTGCCGTTGCCCGTTTGAACTTCATCAACTATCAATAAAATATTTTCATTTTGAATAAATTTTTTTAATTCTTCCGCGTAATCTTTTGAAATCGGAATTACACCGCCTTCACCTTGAACACATTCGATCATGACGGCAGCAATTTTTATTTTTTTCGCGAGTTCTTTAAGCTCGTTAATATTTTCCGCATGAACATGATGAAAACCGGGCGTTAAAGGCTGGTATAACTCATGATAATGATCTTGGCCGGTCGCCGCTAAAGTCGTTAACGTCCTGCCGTGAAAGCTGTTCCATAAAGTTACGATATTAAAATATTCTTCGCCTTTTGATTCAGCTGCAAATTTTCGGGCTGCTTTTATTGCGCATTCGTTGGATTCTGCTCCGGAATTTGAAAAAAATATTTTACTCATGCCCGTACGTTCGCATAACATTTCAGCTAATTTTACACAAGGCTCGTTATAATATAAATTTGAAGTGTGCTGAATTTTTGAAAGTTGATTTATAACAGCGTTGCGCCATTGTTCGTCAGATATTCCGAATAAATTAGCTCCGATTCCCGTGCCCATGTCTATATATTCTTTTCCGTTTATATCTTTTAAGATTGAGCCGTGACCTTCAACTAATGCGACGTTAAACCTGTTATAAGTTCCAGCTAAATATTTTTTATCGAGATCAAATATTTCCAAAATAATCCACTATCCTTTTTTAATTAAAGTTCCTGCGCCTTCGTCCGTTAATAATTCCGTTAAAAGAGCATGAGGAGTTTTGCCATTTATAATAATTACGTTTTTCACTCCCAAATTTAACGCTTCGGTGCAGCATTGAACTTTTGGAATCATTCCGCCGGAAATTATATTATTGTTAAACAATTCTTCAGCTTCGGAAATATCCAGCTCGCGTATTAACGAATCAAAATTATTTTTGTCGCGCAAAATTCCGGGAGTGTCGGTCATCATTATTAATCTTTCTGCGTTCAAACTTCCTGCAATATGAGCCGCAGCTGTATCAGCATTAATGTTATAAATATTTTTATCGCCGTCCAGTCCGCCAGCAACGGATGAAATTACGGGAATATATTTTTTTTCGAGCAAGTTTAAAATAATTTCAGGGTTAATTTTTTTTATATTTCCGACGAAACCCAATTTATTATTTTTCATTTCGGCCTGAATTAAATTCCCATCGAGTCCAGAAATCCCGACAGCGTTAGCTCCTCTCAACCGTAATAAATTTACAAGAGTTTTATTAATTTTCCCGGCCAAAGCCATTAAAACGATCTCGATCATTTCATCATCAGTAACTCTCAAGCCGTCGACAAATTCGGGAATTTTATTTAATTTTTTCGTAAGCTCGTTAATTTCCGGGCCGCCGCCGTGAACTAAAACTACTTTAACCCCGACAAGCCTCAACAAAAAAATATCTTTCATCACTTGAGATTCATCGCTCATAGCATGTCCGCCGTATTTAATTACTACGATTTTGCCATAATATTTTTTAATATACGGTAGAGCCTGTAACAAAATTTCAGCGCGCATCATTTTAAGATCTGTAACTCCCGTTAATTTTTACATAATCGTACGTTAAATCACAGCCCCAAGCTGTTGCGGTGTAATTCCCGGAATTTGAATTTATATTAATAATAATTTCGTTCTCGTTTAAAATTTTTTTTGCGGTCTCTTCGCTAAAATCTAAACCAGCGCCATTTTCGCAAACTTTTATTTTTCCGGCATTGCTTTCAAACTCAACATTAATTTTATTCACGTCAATATCTGCACCGCTGTAACCTAAAGCGCATAAAACTCTGCCCCAGTTTGCATCAGCTCCGAACATGGCCGCTTTAAATAAACTTGAACAAATTACGCTCTTTGCGCAGATTCTGGCTGTATTTAAATCGCTCGCGTTAAAAATTCTGCACTCCAATAATTTCGTAGCTCCTTCGCCATCAGCTGCGATCATTCTTGATAATTTCGTGAGAATCGTATTAAGGGCGCTGCAAAAAATTTTAAATTCATCGTTGTCCGAATCAATTAAATTATTTTGAGCTGAACCATTCGCCAAAATTACGGCCATGTCATTGGTTGATGTATCTCCGTCAATGCTTATCATGTTAAAAGTTGAGTCAACGCAATTTGACAGAGCTTTTTGCAGACATTCAGATGAAATATTTACGTCACTGGTCAAAAAAACTAACATTGTCGCCATATTGGGGTGAATCATTCCGCTGCCTTTAGCAATTCCGCCGATGTGACAAATTTTATTATTAATTTCAAATTCAGCTGCGATTTCTTTTTTTTGCGTGTCAGTTGTCATGATGGCTCGTGCTGCTGAGTCACTAGCTTCGGGCGAATGATTTAAATTTTTTACTAGCTCATGAATATTATTTTTAATTGGCTCAATATTTAATTTTTGACCTATAACGCCCGTTGAACCGATTAAAATATTTTCCGGCGTGATATTTAATTCATTTGCTGCCAAATTCGCCATTGCTTCAGCGATCTCAATCCCATCGGCATTACAGGTATTAGCGTTACCGCTGTTACAAATTATGCCCTGCGAGATTCCATTATTAATTTTTATATGCTCTTTCGTGACGATTAATGGCGCACCCTTCACTAAATTTTTCGTGTATACTGCTGCTGAATGGGCTGGAATTTCACTAAATATCAACGCTAGATCTTTTTTATTTTTGTCTTTTCTGATTCCGCAATGAATGCCATTCGCTAAAAAATTTTTACTGGCACATACACCGCCGGAAATAAATTTTAAATCCATTAATACACCTTCCAAATTTGATAAAACTTCGTAAATTAGTATAATAAATAATAATCTGCAAAAAATAAAGTGCTAAAAAATTTATAATCAACCGCGTACAATTATCGGAAGGAGCAAACGAAGAAAAAGAACGCTTAATAAAAAGCATGCTGCAGGAAAAAATGCCCGTCTCGTTGATTGCAAAAATTAGCGGATTAACCGAAAATGAAATTAATATTATTGCTGAAAATGAAAATAAAAATATTTAACTGAACAATAAAAAAATACGTAGTTCGTGAAGGCAGCACAAGATTAAAAAATAAAAATATCGCTCCATTTGCCGGCACAAATTTATTAATTAACAAGATCAATCAGCTTAAAAAAGTCCGCGAAATAAATAATATAGTCGTTTCGCATATATGTTCAAATGTTACGGGCAATAATATTTTATGGGCGACCTGCACCGCTCCTCTGGTATTTCCGAAACATTACGCGCAGGCAATAAAAAAATATTTTGAAGCTCTTAATTTGGGTTATGATTCTCTCGTAAGTATGGAAATGTTCAGGCGTTATTTATGGAATGATGATGGCCCGTTAAATTATGAATTAGGTTTGAAGCATGTGCCGTCACAAAAATTGAAGCCGTTGTATTTTTGCACTGATGGAATTTTGATCGCGCCGAGAATTAAAATGATCGAATGGAATTATTTTCACGGCAAAAACCCATATAGATTTATTCTCGATAAACGTACCAGCATAGATATTGATGACGGTTTAGATTTAGCATGCGCACGGGCGTGGCTCGATATGGATGAGAGCGTGTCTCAAATTGCCCCGTATTCAGTGGACTAAATAAAATTAAAAATCTCCTCCGCGAAAAATTAAAATTAAAATTAAAATTAATAAATAACGAAGGAGATAACCTAAAAAATTTTTATAATTTATAATTAATAATACAATCTATAAGCTAAAATATTAAGCCTTCAAATTCGTCCGCACCGATTAATAAATTTAAATTCTGGACTGCTGCGCCGGAAGCTCCTTTGCCTAAATTATCAAAGCGCGAAATTAATACAGCTCTTGATTCATTGCCGGTCAATAAAATTTCTAAATCATCACGACCGGAATAACTCCCGGAATATATAAATTTTAAATCTTCAACATATCCCCCGAATTTAACAAGCCCGGAATTTTCAGGATAATAATTTTTATAAACGTCTGATAAATCTTTTAAATTCAAATCATAAACCGGAATCATTACCAGCATACCGGAATAATAATCCGCTACAATCGGACAGAACACCGGCTCATTTTCGAGATCACAAATTTTTTTCATTTCCGGCAAATGTTTATGATTTTGATTTAAACCGTATAAGCCGGGCGAATTTAAATTTAAATCGCGTTCCGGGCTTTCATATTGAGCGATCATTTTTTTACCGCCACCGGAATACCCTGTTAACGAAAAACACGACAATAATACATCTCGATTTAATATTTTTTCATGAACCAACGGAGCAACTAACGAAATAAAACCAGTCGCATGACAGCCGGGATTTGCGATTCTGTTCGAATTTAAAATTTTTTCGCGCAAATTATTAACTTCGGGAAAGCCGTAAACCCAATTTTTTAAAACTCTGTGCGCTGTCGAAGTATCAATTATTTTTGTATGTTTATTATCTGCGTCAATTAAATTTACTGCTTCGATGGCTTCTTTATCCGGTAAACATAAAATCGCAATATCCGAATTATTTAAAGCCTCCCGACGAGCTTCGGTATTACGGCGAATTTCATCGGGAAGAATATTTAAATTTATATCTTTACGATCTGACAGCCTCTCACGAATCCTTAAACCTGTCGTGCCGGAACTGCCATCTATAAAAACTTTCATGCCCAAATCTAAAATTTAATTTATAAATTTATAAATAAATTCCTCTCATGTCGACTACATCTGCAACGCGTTTAATTGCGTTTACATAGGCTGAACGTCTCATATTTACTTTTTTGGCTTCTGCAAAATCCCAAACGCGACCGAAATTATTTTTCATGAGATTTACAAGTCTCGTGTTATATTCCTCTTCAGTCCACGGGAAGCCCTGCAAGTTCTGCGCCCACTCAAAATATGATCCGATAACACCGCCGGCATTCGCTAAGAAATCAGGAACAACGATAACGCCTGCATCATCAAGAATTTTTTCACCTTCCGGAGTTGTCGGACTGTTTGCGCCTTCAACGATGTATTTTGCTTTTACTTTCGCAGCACTGTCCTTATTGATTACGCCCTGAACTGCGCAAGGTGCTAAGAAATCGCAATCACATGACAATAAATCAGCTTCAGAAACTTTTTCGCAGCCTTCTTTTTCAAATCCCTGTAATTTGCGGCCCTTCTGTTTAGGATTCGTGTTGATATATTCAAAAGCCTTCTCAATGTTGAGTCCATTAGGATTATAATAAGCTCCTGATGTATCACTGATCGCTACGATTTTGGCTCCAGCTTCCTTTAATAATAACGCCGTGTAACTTCCGACATTTCCGAAACCGTCAACAGCAATTTTCATTTTTGAAGGATCTAAATTTTTGCGTTTCATAATTTCGAGTGCACACGTTGCAACACCGCGCCCAGTTGCTTCAGTCCTTCCCATAGCTCCCCAATAATCGGTTGGCTTTCCCGTTAAAATTGCCGGCTCAAAATGTCCGCGCATCTTACAAATCGTATCCATGATCCAGACCATTTCCTGACCGCCGGTGTACATATCAGGTGCAGGAATATCGCTCCAACGTCCAACAATCGGGGAAATCCTTGAACCGTATGTTCTGGTCATGCGCTCTTTTTCTTTTAAACTTAATTTCGTTGGGTCGCAAGTAATTCCGCCTTTGCCTCCGCCGTAAGGAATTCCGCCGAGAGAACATTTCCAGGTCATCAACATCGCTAAACCTTCGCACTCATCCCCGCTTACATCCATTGCGTAACGTATACCGCCTTTCGATGGCCCTAACGCTGTCGAATGCTGAACACGATAACCTTTAAAAACTACTGCTGAACCGTCTTCCATTTCAACCGGCACTGAAACATCTATTCTGCGCTCGGAATTGCTCAGTATTGCAACTAATCTCTCATCAAGATGCATATAATCAGCTGCGTCGTAAAAATCACGTAACGCCGTGTCAAGTATTAAATTATCAGATGAACGTCTACTATTCATGTAAAACACAACCTTTTTGAAACAATTATTAAATATTTAAAATTGTCTAAATATTTAAATTTTTAAAACGTGCAAATTTTAACGTGTGAATAATAATTTGTCAAATAGTATTAAAATTTTTATGTTTTGAAATGTTATTAAATTATTTATGCAAGAATTTTTAAAAATTATTTGTTAAACTTTTTATATTATCAGCATAGCATCTCCGAATGAAAAAAATCTCCAATTTAAATTTATTGCTCGATCGTAAATGCCTAATAATTTTTTTAAATATTTTTCGTGATCGTTAACGCCGGATTTATACGAAGCAAAAGCCGAAACTAACATTAATAAAGAGCTTTCAGGCAAATGAAAATTTGTTATAAGGCCGTCAACTATTTCAAATTTATAACCGGGATATATAAATAATTTTGTGTCGCAAATCCCAGAATTATATTTAAATGTCTCTAGCGTCCGGGCTGCAGTTGTTCCCGAAGCAATTACGCGACCTCCTGAATTTTTGCATTTTATAATTTCGTTTAAAGTTTCTTCGCTTAATTCGCAATGTTCCGAATGTATTTCATGTTCTCGTATATCTTGAACTTTTACCGGCCTAAATGTTCCGAGTCCGACGTGTAAAGTTACATACGAAATTTTTACGCCGATGTTTAAAATTTTATTTAATAATTCCTCCGTAAAATGTAAACTCGCAGTCGGAGCTGCTACAGAACCGTAATATTTTGCAAATACCGTCTGATAAGATTCGCGAGCATTAAAATTATTTTCGGCTTCTGATTCTTTTATATACGGAGGCAGCGGAGTTTTACCGGAAATATTTATAAATTCCATAACGTCAATATTATTTTTAAAATTCATAAATTCAATTATTCGCATTCCGTCCGGTAATTCGCTTAAAATTTTTATTTCGCGATCGTTTATTTTTATGATCGAGCCTGCTTTTATTTTTCTGGCAGGTTTAACAAGCGCTTCCCATTTAAAATTTTTAAAATTATTTTTATTTTCATCAAGAGCACGCAACAAAAATATTTCAGCATGACCGCCACCAGATCGACGGCCTAATAATCTCGCCGGTATTACTTTCGTGTTATTTAAAATTAATAGATCGTTCGGCCTTAAATATTTCGTTACGTCATAAAATTTATTATCGAAATTTATAATATTATTCTCAACATTCCAAAATAATAAATTTGAACTGTCGCGAGGATTTGCCGGAAATTGCGCAATATTTTCAGGAGGCAGATTATAATTATACGAATCTAAATTAAAAATATTTTCGTTTGCGTTGATCATTTGAATTTTTTTATAACAGTTCCGGGATAATAATGCGTTACAATTTTTTCAGCGTTCCAACCTTGACGCGCCATTTCATACGCTCCCCACTGCGATAAACCTACACCATGTCCCCAGCCTTTTCCATAAAATATAAATTCATTTCCAGATTTCTCGACTGTAAAGCCGTATTTATTAATTTTAGGTTTTGGATTTGAGTCAGGTTTCAGCGCGGAAATTTTAGGTTCGCCAGATCGCTTTAATCCAGCCTCGTAATATTTTTTTTGCTTTTCGGGATTTGTGAGCATATCTATTAATTCCGTTGTCGTAAAAATTCCTTCTGCTGTCATTTTGGCCAGTTGCTGTTCTTGTTCTGAAGTCATTTCATCGGGATTCGAATTTTTATATACAACCGTTCCAGGCGGGGGCGTTCTGTCGTCATCAATATTTTTTTTGCGAGTAATATTATTATTACTTTTATTTTTATTTCCTGACGGCGTGAACATCGTGCTTTTTAAATTATTTGGGTCAACGTTCGATCTGAATTGACTCGCTGAAACAGTTTCTGAACCGTTCGAACCTACAACAGTAATTTTTACAGCTCGGCCGCCCTCATCAACATCTGAAATTTGAACTTCGTGTACAGTTCCGACATTATGCCCGGTTATTTTCTCGATGACGCTTTGAATTTTTGCGCTGGAAATTTTTACGCTCCAATTTGAAACGGGAGATTTATAATTAAATGCCTCCGCTACAACGCTTAAATATGGCAGCTGCTTACCGGCCCAAACATCAGAATTATTTGCAGTAAATCCTCCGCTGTCAGAATGAAAAGGCGTGAAAGCTACAGCATTATTATATACAACGATTTCGCTCGCCGTTGAGTACACGGCCTGATTAGTATTTTTTGCTTCGAAGCCTGCGCCCTTGTAAACTTGATCCATAACAGTGTCAACTACATCGTAGCCTCGCTCTGCTCTCGACATGCTTTTATATATTGCGTAAGTCCTCGCTATTATCGCCTGCGCCCTTAATGCTTCCTTCGGCCATGACGGACTAACTTCACCGGGCAAAACTCCGCAGACATAATTTTCAAGATCAACGACGTTTATTAATCCTGCCTTCTGAGTTATCAAAAAATTTCCGTGATATGACTTGCCGTTAAAAATCATTAGGCCGTCACAAGTTAATTTAATCGGCATGTTAAATAAATTTCCAGAAATATCAATCTGATTCCCAACAGCTGAAATTAATGCGGACTCTCCCAAATTCGCGATACGCCCATCAGCATCGACCATCATAATATTCCCGGCCGAAGCTCCAACGTTCCAAGCTCCTGCACCGGATAATTTAACGTAAATAGTCCGAGCGTAAATAATTTTTGCGTGAAATATAAATAATATAAATATAAATGCAAATATAATTTTATTTAATTTTTTCATCTCTTAATAAATTTATGCCGGCAATAGCACACGCTAAAGCATCAGCAGTGTCGTCAGGTTTAGGAATTTTTTCGAGCTTTAATATATCGCGCACTTTATTCTGAACTTCTATTTTTTTGGCTTTACCTGTTCCGCAAATTAATAATTTTATTTGGGCTGGCCATAATTCCATAACATTTATATTATTTTGAGCAGCCGCCAGCAATATAACTCCGCGAGCCTGATAAACATTCGCAGCACTCGAAACGTTACGGCCAAAAAATAAACGCTCGATCGAAATAATATCCGGCTGATTTTTTTTTATATGTTCTGTTATTGTGTCGTAAACTTTTATAATTCTGTTGTTAAATCCCAGACTCGATTTTGTTTCAATGCAGCCATACTCATCAGAATAAAAAATATTGTCTTCGGATTTTATGACGTAACCAAATCCAACGCGAGCAAGCCCGGGATCAATTCCTAAACATTTAAAATTTTTAATATTATTCGTCAATCTGAGAAGCTATCTCATCCGAAATATCAAAATTTGAATAAACGTTCTGAACGTCATCGTGTTCTTCGAGAATGTCAACGAGCTTTAAAACTTTTCGCGCTGTATCAACGTCCGAAACTTCAACGGGAGTTTTTGCGATCATTTGAACTTCTGCATTTTCAATATTATATTTTGCGTCTTCCAGAGCTTTTTGCAATGCGTCAATATCTGCAGGCTCACAATAAACCGTAAATCCCTCATCATTTTTTTCCATGTCAGTCATACCAGCATCAAGACCGCAAGACATTAACTCATCTTCATCCAAATTATTCCCCTTAACTTCGAGCACGCCTTTACGATCAAACATCCATGCAACTGAACCAGATTCTCCCATTTGTCCGCCGTTACGAGTTAAGAGCGCACGAATTTCCGGCGTTGTTCTGTTTCTGTTGTCAGTCATGACGTTTACAAGTACAGCAGTACCGCCCGGCCCGTATGCTTCGTAAGTTAATTCATCATATGAAACATCTCCGAGTTCACCAGTTCCGCGTTTAATTGCGCGTGTAATATTATCCATTGGAACGCTGACGGCTTTTGCGCGTTCGATCGCTGTTTTTAATCTCATGTTCATGGCCGGATCTCCGCCGCCTTCTTTAGCAGCAATAATAATCGTGCGCACTAACTTTTGAAATAAATTTCCGCGTTTAGCATCTTGAGCCGCTTTTCTGTGTTTGATATTCGCCCATTTTGAATGTCCTGACATTATTTAATTTCTCCTTATCATGTTAAAAATAAAATTTAAAATTTAAAATCTAAAATTTAAAAATTGGAATTTGTTTGCGTTTATGTTCTGATTTTGCGTGCATTGCTTCAATACGGTCGCGAGCTTGAGAATTATTTATTTTTCCGGACGTTAAATATTCGTCTAAAATTTCGTAGGTAAATCCCATATCGCTCTCATCTGTTTGGCCTTCGTATAAACCTGCGCTCGGAGCTTTATTTATAATTTCATCTGGAAGCCCTAAAATTTTCGCTACTTCTCTGACTTCACGTTTTAAAAAATTCGCAAGCGGCATTAAATCAACTCCGGCATCTCCGTATTTCGTAAAATATCCCGTGTAAAATTCTGATCTGTTACTTGTTCCGCAGACCAAAAAATTTTTAGCTTGAGCAACCGAATATAATACGCTCATTCGTAATCTTGCTTTTAAATTTGACTGCGCCAAAATCGGAACGTCACCAATTAATTTTAAAATCCCGTCAAAAATTTCCGACAGATCAATAATTTTATAAGGCACATCGAATTTTTCAGCTGTTAATTTTGCGTCCTCTTCATCTTTTTTGATGCTGTGACACGGCATTATAATTCCGAATGTCCCATTATGGCCGAGAGCTTGACGCGCTAAAACAGAAACGACAGCAGAATCAATCCCGCCGGAAAGCCCTAAAATTACGCCTGAAGCTCCAGCGGATTCAACTTGATTTTTGATCCATTCTTTACAGTCATTAATTATTTTCTGCAAATATAATTTTTCTCCTTTTTTAAAATTTTCCCGTAATTATACACTCTTACATATTTCAGAAATTATCCTGACACCTTCCATAGCATCACGCGCATAAAAATCAGCTCCGGCAAATTTCGCAAGCTCAGGAGTCAAAACCGCTCCGCCAGCAATAATTTTTATATCGTTACATGATTCTCGTAATTTTTTTATAGTTTCCTTCATGCTTGTTACAGTTGTCGTCATTAAAGCACTTAAGCCAATAATATGAATGTCATCACGTTTTACGGCTTCAATAATTTTTTCGGGCGGCACATCTTTTCCCAAATCTACAACGTTAAAATTATAATTTTCGAAAATCGTCCGCACAATATTTTTGCCTATGTCGTGAACATCTCCGTAAACTGTAGCGAGCGCAACGGAACATTTTTTATTTTCATCAGAGCTGGCCGGAATATTTTCAGAAATAATTTCAAACGCAGATTTTGCGGCTTCTGCGGATTTGATCAGCTGTGGTAAAAATAATTTCCCCGTTTCGTAATCTTTTCCGACTTGATCCAGCGAGGGCACAATATAATTTTCAATAATTTCGAGAGCTGAAATATTTTGTAACAGTTCGCGAGTAAAATTTTTTGCGTCATCTTTCAGACCTTTTATGATTGCGGAATTTAAGTCGTTAATTGACTCTGAAATATTTTTATTACTATTTTTATTATTGCTCTCGTTATTCTGGTTTAAATTATTTTTTTTTTCTTCCGGGTTTTTCTCGCAATAATTAATATATTCCTGCATATCGCTTTCATTTCCCGTTAATAAATTCCATGCTGAAATACTTTCCTGAATATCTTTATCGCCTGGATTAATAATCGCAGCATCGAGACCGTTAACCAGAGCAGCAATTAACATCGTGCGGTTTATAATTGGCCGTCTAGGAAGTCCGAACGAGACATTACTTAAACCTAAAACGGTGCAGACTCCCAAATTATTTTTTACGAGGTTGATGGCCTTCAAAGTTTCAGGGACTAATTTTTGTTGAGCCGAAGCTGTTAAAGTCAAGCAGTCAATAATAATATTACGTCTTGGAATTCCGAGCGATTCAGCGTAATTAATAATTTTTTCAGCGATCTTAAATCTTTCCTGAGCCGTTTCAGGGATTCCATTTTCATCAAGAGTTAAACCTAAAACGCAAGCCCCGTATTTTTTTGCGATGGGTAAAACGGTTTCGAGACTTGAAATTTTTCCGTTTACTGAATTTAAAATCGGTTTACCGTTATAAAATCTCGTAGCAATTTCGAGGGCTTCAGGGTTTGAGCTGTCGATCTGAATCGGTAAATTTATGACGCTTTGAATTTCGAGCAGTGATTTTTTTAACATTTCGGGTTCATTGATGTCAGGCAGACCTGCATTTAAATCCAGAACGTCAGCGTTTTGTTCCTGTTGTTTGACGGCTTCTCGTATTAAATAATCTGTATTTCCTTCGCGTAAAGCTTTTTGTAATAATTTTTTCCCTGTTGGGTTTAAGCGTTCACCGATTACAGTAAATTTTTTTCCGAAGGTTACGGCCTTTGAAGCTGAACAAGTAATAAAATTTTCAGGAATAATATTTTTTTGAACATGATCCGAATAATTTAAAATTGCGTTTTTCATTTTAAAAATATGTTCCGGTGTAGTTCCGCAGCAGCCTCCGAAAATTTGAACGCCTAATTTTGCGAACTCAACGGAAATTTTTGCGAACTCATCAGCCGTAACATCATAAAAAGCCGAACCGTTTAGAATTTTAGGGAGTCCTGCATTAGGCTGCACCATTACGGGAATATGAGACGATTCGCAAATATTTTTAACGATGTTGATTAATTGAGCTGGGCCGAGCGAACAATTTACGCCCAAAGCAGAAACGCCTAAACCTTCGAGAGTAGCGACCATTGAATTAACGGAAGTCCCGAAAAAAGTGCGTCCTGATTCTTCAAAACTCATTGTTGCAAAAATAGGAAGATCAGAATTTTCACGGGCTGCCAAAATTGAAATTTTAAATTCATACAGATCCGTAAAGGTTTCAAATAAAATAACGTCCGCTAAATTTTTACCTGCTGAGACCTGTTCTTTAACTGAGTTATAAATGTCTTCAAATGAAGCGTCTCCGATTGGTTTTAAAATTTTTCCTGATGGTCCGATGTCCAGAACTATTTTTGAATTTTTGCCGGATTCGTTTACGGCTTCGCGGGCCAAATTTAGACCGGCTGAAATAATTTCATGAACATTAAAATTTGATTCTGCCAATTTAAATTTATTTGCGCCGAAAGTGTTAGCGGTTATGAAATCTGCGCCGGCGTTTAAATATTCAGTGTGAATTGATTTAATTAAATCCGGATTAGAAAAATTTAGGGCTTCTGGTATTTCGCGTAATTTCAGCCCTTTAGCCTGTAACATTGTGCCCATTGCGCCGTCAAAAAATGAGAAATTCATATTATGAACGTCCCTCCGAAATAAAAAAATAAAATAAAATAAAGTAATAAAATAAATGAGAGAAATTATAATATTTAAAATTAAAAAATATGTTATACTGCTCATGAAATTTGAAATAAAAAAAATATTTTCCAGTGAGAATAAAAAAATTTTACAGGCACATTTACAGGCACAAAAATATTTATTTTCCCCAGTCGTTGCAAGCTCTCATAAATTTTTTTCTGAAAAAGTTTGAGCGATTTTTTTTATAATTTTTCCGCGTGTAATATAAATTTAATGTGATAAAATTTCAACAAGGTCAGCGGAGAGGTGCTGAAGCCTTGATGTTAAACTTAATTTTTCTGCCGGACTAGCTTATAAACCACTTAAGTATAAGAAGTATGAGCTTTACAAGCCAGTATAACGCGGTGGCGATTTCCCTAATATCGGTAAGGATTTTCCGCCACTGCAATTTTTTATTTTTCCCGGCGCTGTGTTTTGACTTCCTAGCCAATTGACTTCACCGCCAATCACAGGGCAGACTCCCCATCTCGGTAAGCCCCTGTTACTCACCCGGAGCCTCTCCCAAGCAGGAATAATTATAACATTAACAAATTTTTTTATGCGCTAAAACTAGACTTTAAACGCTTTAAGTATTTATAAACTTTTGACGGCAATATAAATTTTAGTGTTGAAATAACAGTATTACGTAATATGCAAACACGAACGTAAAACCAAATTTTAGGAATTACCCATTTTGAAGGATTAATATATTTTTCATCACACGTTACCAGACTGGGAGGCACAAATAAAAATTTTGACGAATTTAAAAACTCTTTGTCTCTAAAAATTATTTTTCCGTTACCGTGCCAATGAAGATATAAAACCTCGTCCAATTTATTTTTATCACAACAAGCGAATAAATTTCCATTGTTCCATTCAAAATATAAATTTTTTACTTGTAAGTCTTCTCTTTTGACAGGAGAAAATTTTAAACCTGAAAATATGTCAGCAAAATCTTGCTTTACATAAAAATTCATTCCACTTAAAGATATTATTTCACTGAGTTCACGTCCCTCATCAAAACCAAAAGACTCATCAGAAGAGAAAACTTGTTTAAAATCCGGGTATATTCCTGATTTCAAAGTTCTATATAACGAATTTACAACGGGATCATTTTTATATAAAATACAGTGTCCGTTTCTGTAGAGCTTATTATATTTCTTTAATTTTTCGTCCGTAACAAAGCGTCTGATATTTCCCCACAACAAATCTATATCGCAATGTCCCCAGAAGTCATAACCCGTTAAATATTCCGAAAACATTTCGCCGTAAGTTGGTTTATAATCGCATAATTTGTAAGGGCGTTCAAGTGAAATTTTAAAATTAAAATGAGACTGGAATTTGTTTTTTAATTCGTCAAATGAAATGTAATGAACTTTTACATTTTCGGGAAGATCATACCCCGCC
>ERZ842401.981-NODE-981-length-42051-cov-17.172993_pt1 | contig 42051 bp, 50 predicted proteins | sample MGYA00521270_ERZ842401 | MGnify/ENA primary metagenome ERZ842401 (study PRJEB31892, sample SAMEA3878208) | bioreactor metagenome | biome: Moose rumen | place: Sweden | collected 2011-10 | study: EMG produced TPA metagenomics assembly of the PRJEB12797 data set... | reverse complement strand
CTTTTGGCAAAGTAAAAAATTGGTGCTTGACAAAAGTCACTACATAACAGTGCAGCGGAGAAAAAAGTATTTCCACATCCACCAAGCTGAGCTGTAACGGATAGGATTAAGAACGTATTGACAGCTACAAAGACAAACTGCAATTTAATATTGACACCTTGTCATTTTAATAATATAATACGAGTAAAGATAAAAATTACACGATGTCATTTTTAGGAGGCGCAGGTTATGAAATATACAAAACTGGGCAATTCTGAGTTGGAAGTTTCGCGTATTTGTCTGGGCTGCATGGGCTTTGGCAATGCAGCCACCGGGCAGCACAGTTGGACTGTGGATGAGACGGCAACCAGAGAAATCGTCAAGCATGCTCTGGAATCGGGCATCAATTTTTTTGATACGGCGATTGCTTATCAGAATGGCACCAGTGAAGAATATCTTGGCAGGGCTGTTAGAGATTTTGCTAAGCGTGAGGATGTGGTAGTGGCTACAAAATTCCTGCCGCGCAGCCAGCAGGAAATTGCTGACGGCGTGACCGGTCAGGAACATATTGCAAGGCAGCTTGATTTGAGTCTGCAGCACCTGGGTATGGATTATGTGGATTTGTACATTTACCACATGTGGGACTATCAGACACCGCTGTATGATATTTTGGACGGCATGAATCAAATGGTGAAGGCCGGCAAAGTACGTTATATCGGCATTGCCAACTGCTATGCCTACCAGCTGGCCAAGGCCAATGATCTCGCAGATAAAGAAGGCTTTACGCCTTTTGTGTCAGTGCAGAATCATTACAATCTGCTTTTCCGTGAAGAGGAACGGGAAATGGTTAAACTTTGCGCAGAGGATAATATTGCCATGACACCTTACAGTGCCTTGGCCAGTGGGCGTCTTTCGCGCAGACCCGGCGAAACGTCCAAGCGCTTAGCTGAGGACAGCTATGCCAAATTAAAATACGATGGCACGGCTGCTGCCGATGAAAAAATCATCGTGCGCGTAGCTGAACTGGCAGATAAATACGGCGTGTCCATGACGGAAATATCTTTGGCATGGCTGCTGAAAAAGGTGACAGCCCCGGTAGCCGGAGCCACAAAACTGCATCATATTGATGGCGCCGTCAAGGCAGTGAACCTTACGCTGGCAGATGAAGATATTGCTTATTTGGAAGAACTCTACATTCCGCATAATCTGGTGGGGGTAATGGCGCAGAATACGCAGGGCGGCAATAAAAAAGAACAGGTCTGGATGAAAAATGCCCCCAAGGGAATGCAGTGAGATTTTTTCTTGACTTGAAGTATACTCCAAGTGTTAGAGTATAATTGAAATTACAGGAATGGTGAAAGGAGCAAACAAAATGAAAAAAATTGTAGGGTTGTTTTTAATGGTTATGATGGCACTGGGCGTGCTGGGCTGCGGCTCTGATAATGGCAAGCAGGCAGAGAAAGCCGCACCTGCACCACAGCAGGCTAAGGCAGAGGCACAGGCTCCCTCCGGCAGCGGTAAAAAAATCCTTGTGGCGTATTTCTCGGCTACGGGCAATACCAAGCAGCTGGCGGAAAATGCCGCCAAAGCGCTGGGCGCAGATTTGTATGAGATTCGTCCGGCTAAGGCCTATACCAGCGAAGATTTGAATTATAACGATGAGAAAACCAGAGCAACGGTGGAGCAGAAAAATGACAGCGCCCGTCCGGAACTGGCCGATAAAAATGCGCCGATAGCGTCTTATGAAACCATTGTGCTGGCATATCCTGTGTGGTGGTCACAGGCACCGCGTATCATGGATAACTTTGTAGAAAGCTATGATTTCACGGGAAAGAAGATGACGGCGATTTGCACGTCCGGCGGCAGCGATATCGGCTCCAGTGCTGATTATTTGCAGAAAATAACAAAGGGCAAGGCCGAATGGAAACCGGGCAAACTGTTTGCACCACAGGCTGACGGTAAGGAGATAAAGACTTGGTTTGACGGTCTGGGCTTCTAAAATGACAGGTCAGAAAGTTACAGGACGTATGTTGGTGACATTGCTGCTGCCCCTGCTGTTTTTGCTGGTGATGAGTTTCCATTATGTACCAAAACTCTTGCATGAGGTTGTAGGAACAGCATTATTGCTGCTGACAGGTTTGCATTTGTATCAGAACAAAAACTGGCTGAAAAATTTGCGCCGGGGCAGCTGGCCTGCAATACGGATTGTGGTAACAGTCGTAGATGTTTTGCTGCTGGCGGCAGTGCTGGTAGTGGTGGCTACCGGGGCAGGTATTTCCAATTATCTGCTAAAGGAGCTTATGCCTTTGGAGATACAGCGCAGTATTGTCATCCATCAGTATCATGTATCAATGCCCTACGCTTTGCTGATGCTGTGCGGCCTGCATTGGGGGCTGCATTGGCGCGGCTGGTGGGGGCAATGGCAGAAACTTTGCCATTGGCAGCTGCCGCGTAACATCAGACTTGTCCTTACGGCCTTGCTGTGCGCAGCCGTTATGGGGCTGGGCATTTACGGGTCCTTTATGAACCGCGTGGGCGACCGGCTGCTAATGAAACATATTTTTGCCACCGAGGCTACTAATCAGCCGGCGGAGGTTTATGTCGTGCTGCTGGGGAGCTTTATGGGGCTGTATGTTCTGCTTGGCTTTGCGGCAGGAGAATTGTTGAAGAAGAGAAAGAATTAACATGGAGGCAGTTATGAAACAGGCGAGAAAAGCAGTTAAGGTAACACAGACGGCAGGCCGTCAGCAGTTGGGGGAGTTCGCTCCGGATTTTGCCCATTATAATGACGATATTCTTTTTGGTGAGGTCTGGTCGCGCAATGACCGCTTGTCCCTCCATGACCGTAGCATTGTGACGGTTTCCGCGCTGGTGGCCAGCGGTATGGTGGATACCCCCTTGAAGTTCCATTTGCAGGAGGCAAAGAAAAACGGTGTGACGCGTGAGGAAATGGTGGAGATTATTACCCAGCTGGGGTTTTATGCCGGCTGGCCTAAGGCCTGGGGCGTGTTCTCTTTAGCAAAAGAGGTTTACAATGACCAGCCGGCACAGTCTGATGCTGTCAATGAAGATTTAGCTGCTATCATGGCAGACAGTTTGTTCCCGGTGGGGGGCGAAAATGTCAACTATGCCCAGTATTTTGACGGCAAGAGCTATCTCAATATGATTTCTTTGGAGCAGGTGGTTGTCGGCAATGTAACCTTTGAGCCGGGCTGCCGCAACCACTGGCACATCCATCACGCTGACAATGGCGGCGGCCAGATGCTGCTGGTGACGGCCGGCCGCGGCTGGTATCAGGAATGGGGCAAGCCTGCTCAGGAATTAAAGCCCGGTGATGTGGTGCATATTCCGGCCAATGTCAAACATTGGCATGGCGCAGCCAAAAACTCTGCTTTCCAGCATCTGGCCATTGAAGTCGCAGGCGAGAATACAGCCAATGAATGGTGTGAGCCGGTGGACGCAAACGAATACAATAAACTTCCGTAAGGACAGAAAATGACCAGTCAATTTTTGACCGGTCATTTTGTTTGCAAAGTCAGTCAGTGGCCAATCATCATGCTGATGATTTCCTTGTCAGTTTCCTTCATGCCGATGCGGCCAAGGCGGCTGATGTTGCGGATGGTGTTTTCCACGCCTTTTTCCACGAGGCCGTCACCGCCGTAGAACTGCTGGCCGTTGCGGTACATTTCAAAGCCTAAAATCCCGGCATCGACAGCAGCGGAAATTTTGGCGGCGCAGGAGGCTTTTGCCCCGTCACAGACAATGCCTGAGGTGATGGCCAAAGCATTGACAATGGTATGAATGACTGATTTGTAGTCGCCACTGCACAGCCAGGCAATGCCAGCGCCAGCACCGGCTCCGGCGCTGACAGCTCCGCAATAGGCAGAAAGACGGCCGATGCCTTCTTTTTCATGCAGGGTGACGAGATTTGAGAGCAGCAGGGCGCGATAGAGCTTTTCCTTATCAGCGCCGGTCTCCTGGGCATATTCAATGACGGGCAGGGAGACGGTCATACCCTGATTGCCGCTGCCGGAGTTGATGACCACGGGAAGTTCGCAGCCGTTCATCCGGGCATCTGACCCGGCGGCAGCTCTGGCTCGGGCGCGGATACGGATATCATTGCCATAAGCTTTCAGCAGTGTCTTGCCGATGTTGGCGCCATAATCATTTTTCAGTCCCTCGTTGGCAATGGCCGTGTTGTAGGCGATTTGACGGTCAAGCAGCTCCTGAACATCAGCGATATCGCAGGTCATGGCAAAATCGTAGATATTTTCAATGGTCAGGCATTCGTAGTCAGGTTTGTCTTTTTCGCTGGTAGTGATTATTTCCTTTTCCAGCAGAACCTGTCCGTTCCGGGTGATTTTGACAATGTTTGTGTGCTCATTGACCACTTGAACGATGGCGTTATCATGTCCCTTGCTGACTTTGACGATAATGTCGAGAACATGGTCAGACTGGGCAAACTCCACGTTGATTTCTGTGCTGTTGAGATAAGCGCCAAGTTTTGCTTTATCAGCTTCCTGAGCATGGGCGATGACTTCCAGACCGGCTGCTTCGTCACCGGCAATAATACCGATGGCGGCAGCAGCTTCAATGCCTTTGCGCCCCTCCGTGTTGGGTACGATGACGCTTTTGACGTTTTTGATGATATTGCCGCTGGCGGCAATGGTGACTTTATCCGGCAGGCAGCCGAGCACTGCCCGGGCCTTGGCAGCGCAGTAGGCAATGGCGATAGGCTCGGTACAGCCCATTGCCGGCACCAGCTCGCGCTTGAGAATTTCCACATAACATTTATAGAGGGGATTGTTTTTTTCCATGGTCTTGTCTCCGTTTCCTAAAAATATCTTCTCCATTATAACGCCGTTGTTCCAGTTTTGCCATAGGCAAAACTTCCTCTTGGCGTTTCAACGAGGCGGGAGATATGCTCGCCGCCTGTTTTGGTATTCGTGCCCCCACCTGCTGAGGTGGGGGACATTTTCTTGCCTCGTTATAAAATATTTTGTGCCGGTTTTCGAGTGCCTGAGACGACAAAAAAATTTTTTAGCCCAAGGGCATGGGGGAGAATGTGAGGAAGAGAAAAGTCAAGACTGGTTAGGAAAAATTTCTCGTGATATACTGACCGAGGTGTAAGCTTAGACAATTTAAGGGGAATCTTATATCAGGAGGAAATTGTTTATGACGATGGATACGCAGGGAAAAGAATTGGCCTGCATCGAGAGACTGGGAACGCTGTGTGCTATGAGCGACTGGACGGAAACGCAGCTGGAGGATATGCTGAGCCTGTTACGGGATTATGGTGCCAGCTGTGAGTACGATGGTTTTCAGGAAGGTTATAACGAAGGCTACAACATGGCACTGTCTGACGCGGTAGAAGCGGCGCAGCGCTCCAGTGTAGGCTGACACAAAGCTTATATCATTAGAGGCTATCCTGTTGGTCATGATATTGACAGGGAGGCCCATAATGGATATAATTAGCAGCAGATAATAAAACAGGTGCAGGACTGGCGGATTAGTGGATTACCACAGGGAACTGCACCGTCGCTTTTTCAAGTAGCCGACCGCCTGGGCAGAGTGTGTAGACGCATTGCTCAGGCGGTTTACTTTGTCTGAGCGGAAAAACAGGAGGATTGTATGATGCAAGAAAATTGGCAGGGCTTCCGTCCCGGCAAATGGCAGACGAAAATTGACGTGCGTGATTTCATTCAGAAAAACTACACGCCTTATGAAGGGGACGCAGCTTTTCTGTCAAAGGCTACGGAAAATACCAATGCCGTCTGGGAAGAATGCAAGCGCCTGCTGGCGGAAGAACGCCAAAAGGGCGGTGTTCTGGATGTGGACACGGAAAAGGTATCCACTACAGTATCCCATGGCCCCGGCTATATAGATAAAGAACATGAATCAATCGTGGGCTTGCAGCTGGACGCACCCTTAAAGCGCGGCCTGATTGTCAACGGCGGCCTGCGTATGGCTCAGCAGGCTGCGGCTGAGTACGGCTACAAGGTCAGCGATGAAATAACGGAAATTTACTCCAGACACGTAAAGACCCATAACGAGGCGGTGTTTGAACTTTACACGCCGGAAATGCGCAAAGCCCGTCATCTGGGGCTGCTCACCGGTTTGCCCGATGCCTATGGCCGTGGCCGCATTATCGGCGACTACCGCCGTGTAGCGCTGTACGGCGTTGATTATCTTATTGAGCAGAAAAAGCTCGACAAGGAAGAAATGTTTGGCGGCAGCATGGACCAGGAAAAAATGCGGGCTCGCAGTGAAATCTCCTGGCAGATTAAGGCTTTAAACGACTTAAAGACCATGGCGGCAGTTTATGGCTTTGATATCAGCCAGCCGGCGAAAAATGCCCGGGAGGCCGTACAGTGGGTGTACTTTGGCTATCTGGCATCCGTTAAAGAACAGAACGGCGCAGCCATGTCCATTGGTCGTGTCAGCACGTTCCTTGATATTTATATTCAGCGTGATTTGGAAAACGGTGTCATCACTGAGGCCGAAGCGCAGGAATTCATGGATCAGCTGGTCATTAAGCTGCGCATGGTGCGGATGCTGCGCACGCCGGAATACAATGAACTTTTTGCCGGCGACCCTATTTGGGTGACGGAATCCGTAGGCGGTATGGGTGAAGACGGCCGTACTCTGGTGACGAAAAATTCCTTCCGCATTTTGCACACTCTGGAAAATCTTGGCCCTTCCCCGGAGCCTAACCTAACGGTGCTGTGGTCTAAACGCCTGCCGGAGGGCTTTAAGAAGTACGCGGCAGAAATTTCCATCAAGACCAGCGCTATCCAGTATGAAAATGATGAGGTCATGCGTCCGGTATATGGCGATGATTACGGCATTACCTGCTGCGTGTCCGCCATGAAACTGGGCAAGATGATGCAGTTCTTCGGCGCCCGGGCCAATCTGGCCAAGTCCCTGCTACTGGCCATCAATGGCGGCAAGGACGAGAAAAGCAATGAGCAGCTGGCACCGGAAATGCCGCTGCCGCAAGGCGAATATCTTGATTATGACGAGGTGCGCCGGAAGTACAGCAAGGTACTGGCATGGCTGGCCAAGTTGTATGTTGACACCATGAATGTCATTCATTACTCCCATGATCTGCATGCCTATGAGGCCGGGCAGATGGCTCTGCATGACAGCAAGATTGAGCGGTTGATGGCCTTCGGCGTAGCCGGCCTTTCCTGCGCGGTGGATTCCCTGTCCGCGATTAAATATGCCAAGGTCAAACCTCTGCGCAATGAGCAGGGTGTGGCTACGGACTTTGCCGTAGAAGGGGATTTCCCGAAATTTGGCAACAATGATTCCCGTGTGGATGAACTGGCACATGAGCTGACTCATGAATTCATCACGGAACTGCGTAAGCACAAGGCATATCGCGGTGCTTCGCATACATTGTCCATCCTGACTATTACCTCAAATGTCATGTACGGCAAAAAGACGGGTACGACGCCGGATGGCCGTAAAATCGGCGAGCCTCTGGCACCGGGAGCCAACCCCATGCACGGCCGGGACAAGAGCGGTGCCTTGGCAGCCATGAAGTCTATTGCCCGGCTTGATTATGCTGACTGCCGTGACGGTATTTCCTATACCTTCTCCATGATCCCTGCGGCTTTGGGCAAGACGGATGAAATCCGCGTGCAAAACCTGACGGCAATGCTGGATGGCTATAGCGGCTATGAGGCACATCATATCAATATCAACGTACTGGACAGAGCTGTGCTGGAGGATGCTATGGAACATCCCGAAAATTATCCACAGCTGACTATCCGCGTATCGGGCTATGCCGTAAACTTCATCAAGCTGGACAGGCCTCATCAGTTGGAAGTCATTCAGCGTACCTTCTATGAAGCAATGTAAAATGGTACAGGGATATTATCATTCAAAATTGAGCTGCGGTACTGTCGATGGCCCGGGGATTCGCTATGTGCTGTTTCTGGCCGGCTGTAAAATGGGCTGTGCGTTCTGTCATAATCCCGATACATGGGAGCAGGGAGAGCAAACCATCACCGTACAGGAGGTTTTGCAGGAAGCAGAGGAGTACCGCCTGTTTTACGAAAGCTCCGGCGGTGGTCTTACAGTCAGCGGCGGTGAGCCATTGCTGCAGCCGGACTTTGTCGCTGAACTCTTTTCTCAGGCACAGGCCGCAGGCCTTGATACTGCTTTAGATACCTGTGGTCTGGCAGGCAGGGAAACGCTCATGCAGGTGCTGTCTCATACGGACAGGGTATTGTTTTCTTTGAAAGGCAGTACCGATGCCAGCTATCAGGCATTGACCAATATCAATACCATACAGCCCATTCTGCACAACTTAAAAATCGTGGCTGAACGCCGTCCTGTGACCGTGCGTTATGTGCTTATTCCCGGTTATACTGACGGCAGGGAAAGTCTGGCGTCACTCATCCGCATTATGAAAGGACTGCCCACTGCGGCAGAGGTGGAAGTGCTGCCCTATCACACCATGGGCATTGCCAAATGGGAAAAGCTCCAATGGGATTATCCCCTGCAAGGAATACCTGCGGCAACCAAAGCGCAGACGGAAACTTTTCGCCAAGCTCTGCGTCAGGCAGGCATAAAGCTGGCCAATACAGAAAAATAACGAGTTGAGTCATATACCAAATATTTCATTGAAAAAGATACTTCCCAAGCGTATCATAGATACGGTTGGGAGTATCTTTTTTGTACACAGTCACTAACTTTAGCTGTTGAGACCGGCTGGAGAGCAGGTATGCTGGGATTGTGCGGAGGTTTATCCTTAAAATTAAAGAGCGATATGGAGATTAAATATGGATATAGGAATTTTTTTCCTTGTAGCTGTAATAGTAATAAATGCTATGTTAGTAAAATGGATATATGTATTACGACAATACTTTCATTTAAAAGAAATGCTGCTTGGAGTTACGACAGTAGTATTGTGGTTATTTTTTGATGTATTATGGTTGATGGAATATTATGGATATATTACTAATACGCTTTATAATATATCATTTATACTTGTGTTTATAATCATAATTGGCAGCTCGACAGTTAAGGGGCTTATAAAAACAATGCTGGAATCCAAAATAGAAAATGCTGAGTTGGTTAGTGATTTAAAGGAGACGAGAAGGGCGATGTTATATATGGGAGGGGCGCTTCTGGTAAAAATATTATGTGAGTTTTTGGGATGAAATAAGAGTAATAAGTACAGCAATTGCGTATATGGGCTATAACGGCTTACATTTATTTATGCGTATACTAAAGTCATTTTTTCATTCCTTTTTCAAGAAAAGGTGTCTATAATAAAGACGATGAAAATTGTGGAGGTGCTATTATGCGGGTATTATTGGCAGAAGACGATAAGCGTCTGGGAAAACTGATTAAATACATGTTGGAGCAGAATAAAATAAAAGTTGAATGGGTGACGAATGGCAGTGATATCTACGAATACGCCATGTTTACCGATTATGATATCTTGATTCTCGACTGGATGATGCCGGGGGAAAATGGCGTGGATGCCTGCCGCCGCCTGCGCAGTGAAGGCTATTCCAAGGCCATTCTCATGCTGACGGCGCGTGATTCCGTCGAGGACAGAGTGACTGGTCTTGACGCCGGTGCTGATGACTATCTGGTAAAACCGTTTGAATTTGCCGAACTTCTGGCCCGTCTCCGGGCTTTGGGCCGCCGCAGCACCCAGAAAATCCAGCAGGACCAGGTGGAGGTAGGGGAATTTACGCTTAACCGTACCACCAAAGTGTTGAAGAAAAAAGACGAAGTCATTCAGCTCTCACCGCGAGAGTTTCAGATTTTTGACCTGCTGGTGCAGAATCTGGGGATTGTGGTGCCAAGAGATATTTTGCTGGACAGAATCTGGGGCATGGAGGCTGATGTCAGCTCCAATAACATTGATTCCTACATAAAAATCCTGCGCAAAAAGCTGGATTTGGGCGATGGGGCTACGGCCATCAAGACCGTCCGGGGCATAGGCTATAAGCTGGAGGTTGCAGAGTAATGGCGGAAAATCTCTTCGGCAAAAGCCGGTTCCGCCTGACTATGTTGTACTCGTTGGTCATGATTATCTTTTTGGCGGTGCTTATCTTTGCCATGCACCAGTCCATGGACTGGTCAATTCGCTCCGAACAGGCACGCGAACTCTGGGACACGGCAGACAACGTGGCTGAGGCGCAAAAATATCTCAATCAGCATCCTGAACTGGTCATTGATGATACTTTAGCCTACAAAAATACCAATGACCGTTTGTTTTTTTACGTTTTCGATGAGGAAGGACGTCTGCTTAATTTTTCCCGGGCATCATTCCGCATAGAGCCGTTTATTTTGGATGTTATGGCTCAGTGGCAGGCTCCTGAAGGTGATGTGGTGGTTGTGACCAAGCCCCGGGAAAACGGTCATAAATCGGAAATTATGATGACCGCCCAGAAAATTACCGAAAGCAGCGGCAAGGTGCAGCGCGTCTATGTGGGCAAGGATGTAACGGCGCTCTACAACGGCATGGAAAAGGCTACTTCCATCATGGCCGGACTGGGATTATTGGCTCTGATTATCGCCACCATTGTGGGGCATATCTTGTCTGGCAAGGCCATGGTGCCCTTAAAGGCAGCCTACGAAAAACAGCGGCAGTTTGCGGCGGACGCTTCCCATGAACTCAGAACCCCCTTGGCAGTAGTTATGGCCTCGGCAGAAATTTTGCAGAATGATCCGTCCATTGAATCCCCCTTCCTCAAACAGGTGGTGGAAGATGTACACGATGAAGTCAAGAAGATGACCAAGCTGGTGGGTGACTTATTGGTGGTGGCGCGCAGCGACAACAAGGCGCTCAAATTAAAGCCGTCGAAATTTGACCTTGGAGCTGTGGCCGCTCAGACAGCCCGGCTTATGCAGCCTTTGGCAGAGCAGAAGAATATTACTGTCATCGCGGAAAATCTGCCCAAGACGCTGATTCACGCCGATGAGCAGAAAATCCGCCAGCTGGTGCTGATACTGGTGGATAATGCGGTAAAATACACTCCCGACGGCGGCAAAGTGACGCTGGAATTCAGAAATGCAGAAAAGGGCAAGGTCTGTCTGGCTGTGTCCGATACAGGCATCGGCATTGCCCCTGAGGATCAGGAAAAAGTCTTTGACCGCTTTTATCGGGTGGATAAGGCCCGTTCCCGGGAAATGGGCGGCAACGGTCTGGGACTGGCCATTGCTCAGGAAATAGTGGAGCTGCATCATGGTTCCATCGCCATTGACAGTGCATTAGGGCAGGGAACGACCTTTCTGGTTACACTAAAAACCAAATTAAAGGGTAAAACTTTACACATGTTTTAAATTTTGGCAGGAAATTTAAAACTTATCGCGAAATTATTCCTCAATGGAGGTTTTCAGGGGGGATGCTAATGAAGCGTTCAAGTATGGATGAGCGTCTGGATACAATTCTGGTACGTGCGGCCATGCGATTGGAAGAACGTATGCGATTGGCATATTTTCGGGGCAATTTATCCAATTATTTGGAACGAATCGGCTTGGCCAGATACATAGATGATGAAAAGCTTATAAAGGGTAGTTTGCTGGATTTGCAGGATGATGCGGCACTGGCAATGGCTTATGTGCTGCGTAAGGCCCGTAATCACGGCTATATTAAAGAGGCTTTGGATAAGCTGAATATGGCAGAATTACTGCAAAATGAAGCACGAATCAGGACGGTTCTGCCGTCATCCAAACGGCAGCCTAAAGTGAAAAAAGTGCGGCTGCAAATGGTCAAAGGGGAAAATAAGTGCTCAGCTTTGACCGACGAAGAAAAGAAAAAACTGTTAAAAAATTTCAAGGTTATAAAATGAGGAATTGATAATGCATCGTTTTGCGGCAATGACACGAGGACAAAAGCTGGCTGTTGGCGGGATTTGTTTAATCCTGCTGACAGTGGCTTTTTATTTTTATATGGGAGCAGGCAAAACTACTGAGCAAAAGCAGCAGCGCAGCCTGCCGGCCGTCAGGGTTCAGATGGTGGAACGGAGGGATATGCAGCGGCATATTGTCCTGTCCGGGCAAACCGTGGCCAATGCCAGTATCAATCTGGCACCGAAATACAGCGGCCGCATTGCCGCTGTCTATGTCAGTCTCGGTGACCGGGTCGAGGAGGGGCAGGTGCTGATGGCTCAGGATATGGAGGATTTGGATATCTCCATTGCCCAGAATACGGCGGCTGCCGGGGCGGCATGGGCAGATACCCGTGAGGCCGCAGCTACCTATAACGCCAACTACCTCAGCAAGAAAAACGCCTATGAGCTGGCTAAAAGCAAATATGAACGCCAGCAGTATCTGTTTTCCATTGGGGCAATTTCTCAGGACACCTTGGACAGCGTGGAAAATGAATATACGGCCAGCAAAGCGGCCTTCGAGATTTTAGCCAATCAGGTAGCCGGCGGCGAGGCGGCAGCAGTCCAGTCCAAGGAGTACAATGCTGTAAAGCAGGACAGGGCGGTGGATGCCTTGAAAAAGCAGCGTGAGGATATGTTTTTACGGGCACCGCGCAGCGGTATCATCGCCTACCGCAATGCAGAGGCAGGGGCTATGGCAGCCAGCGGCACGAAGGCTTTTACTTTAGTGGACAACAGCCATATAAATGTTGACTGCACCATCAGTGAGAATGATGCGGCCATTCTGACGCCGGGGATGGCGGTGAGTATCACCATAGACGCCTTAGGCCGGGACTATGCCGGCAAAATTGTTTTTGTGAGCCCGGCTATGGAGGAAAGCAGCAAGAGTTATCTGGTTCGCCTGGAAATAACCGAAGCAGATGAGGCTGTTAAGGCCGGCCTTTTTGCGCATACTGCCGTGGATATTCTGCAGCGGCCGCAGACCATTTTTGTGCCGCAGGAGGCCGTGCTTACTCGTAACGGTGTGAACTCAGTATTCGTCCTGCTGCCTGACGGTACAGTGGAGCAGCGTGAAGTGAAAATCGGCCTGCTCAATGATGAGGATGAGGAGATTATCTCCGGCCTTAGTGAAGGTGAACAAGTGGTGCTTTCCAATCAGGATAAACTGCAGACAGGCACGAAGGTACAGGTGGTATCATGAATATCACCAGACTGTCCATCAAGCGGCCTGTAGGCATTTCCATGATTGTGGCTTTCTTCGTCGTGCTGGGGCTGTACAGCTATTACAGGATTGGCGTGGAACTGCTGCCGGCGCTCAATACTCCCTATGTGACGGTGACGGTAAAATATCCGGGGGCCAGTGCTGAGTCTGTGGAGCAGGCAATCATCAAGCCTGTGGAGGACGCAGTATCTTCGGTGTCCAACGTAAAGACCATCACATCTGTAGCCAGCTATGAACGCGGCCGGGTGATGATGGAGCTGAATTTCGATGCCGATGCTGATATGGCGGCCATTGAGGCCACCAAGAAAGTAGAGGCCATCAAAAACAAGCTGCCCGATGAAGCCGATGCCCCGGTGGTCATCAAGCGTGATATAAATGCCAAGCCGATTATGGAACTGGCAGTCATGAGCCAGCACAGCCTTGGCATGACCTATTCCATGACGGAAAACGTCTTTCAGGATGTTTTGCAACAGGCAGGCGGCGTTTCGGAAATTGAGCTGCACGGCGGCCGGGATAAGGAAGTGGCGGTGGAAGTTGACAGGGAGAAAATGGCAGCCTACAAGCTGACACTTCCCAAGATTGCCAGCGCAATCCGCAACGAAAATCAGCTGATACCCTCGGGCCCTGTCTACACCGAAACAACCAAGACTGATGTCCGGGTGCTGGCCGAGTATAAGAGCGCTGCCGATATTGCCAAAATCCGGGTGTCAAATACCAGTGGGGAACTCATACCGCTGACGGCGGTGGCAACGGTGAAGGAACGCGATGCCAGACAGCAGCGCTACGGACGCCTCAACGGTGAGCCGGCAATAAACGTACTTATTTATAAAAACAGTGATGCCAATGTCGTGGAAACAGCCCGGGAAATCATGAAGTCGGTGGAAAAACTCCGCCGGGACTATCCTGATTATCAGTTTGTGGTGGTGTCCAACGATGCTGACTATGTGGAAACATCCCTGCACAGTACGCTGGGAACCCTGGTGGAGGGGCTCATTACTACAGGTCTGGTACTTTTCCTGTTCCTGCGTGGCTGGCGTTCCACTGCGGCTGTTATGATTGCCATACCCACCTCATTGATTTCGACTTTTTTCGTCATGTATCTGGCCGGATTTACTTTCAACATGATGTCCCTGATGGGGATGACTTTATGTGTAGGGATACTGGTGGATGATTCCATCGTCGTGCTGGAAAATATCATCCGTTATTTAAAGAATGGCGCGGCACCTGAGGAGGCGGCGGAAAAAGGCCGGACGGAAATCGGCATGGCAGCTGTCGCCATCACGCTTTGTGATGCGGCGGTCTTTATGCCTATAGCCTTTATGGAAGGCATGACGGGGCAGTATTTTCGGCAGTTCGGACTGACGATTGTCTTTGCCGGGGCTTTTTCGTTGTTTGTGTCATTTACCTTGACACCGATGCTGGCCTCAAGGTTTTTTAAAAATGGTTATCATGTCAGCGACTCCCTGCTTTGGCAGGTCATGGACAACTTGGAAGTCCGGGCCGTGGAAATTTATCGTCGTCTTCTTTATTGGAGCCTGTCACATCAAAAGAAACTGCTGTTTTCCATTTTAGGCATTTTTGCCGCAGTTCTGGCCCTGATTCCCTTGGGAGCTGTAGGTACGGAGTATATGCCGCAGACCGATGAGTCGAGTTTTACGATTAACATCGAATGTCCTGTCAGAGCCTCTTCGGAGGAACCTAACAAAGTTGCCCTGCTGCTGGAAGAAAAGCTGGCGCAGATTCCCGAAGTCAAGTATTACATGACCCATGCAGGCGGCTCTTCCAGCGCCTATGAAGGACGAATTAAAGTGGAACTGGTTGGGCGTCACGAGCGCAGCCGTTCCATTTGGGAGATTACGCAGGAGGTTAGGGAATTTGCTCAGGAGATAAAGAGTGCTGACATCAGAGTGACGGAGTCCCAGTCTAATGTGGCCGGAATTTCCGGCGGCGGTGGCGGCCGTGGCGGCGGTGGTGCACTGCAGGTCGAACTGCGGGGCAGCAATATGACAGAGCTGGCAGCTGCCGCTGATAAAGTGGAAAAAATCCTGCGCCATGATATCAAGGGCGTGGGTGATGTCAACAGTTCCTATACCGAGGGGATGCCGGAAATTCAGATGACGGTCAGCCGCGATAAGTTAAAGGCTTTTGATGCCTCGATTGCCGATATTGATACGGCGTTCAGCTCAGCTATCAGCGGCCTGTCGGCTGGCAGCCTTAAAAATGACCCCTTAAACGGCGGTCAGGATACGGATATCAAGGTGCGGCTGGCCGGAGCTGATGGCTACAAGGCTTCTGATGTGGCCAGAGTGCCGGTGTGGGCAAGCGGCAAGCTGGTGTATCTGGGCGATGTGGCAAATGTCAAGGATGGCCGCGGCCCTGTCAGCATACGCCGGGTGGATAAACAGCGCTCTATTCGGATTGGCGCCAATCTCAGAGGACGGCCCGTAGGCGATGTGGTTAGGGATGCCGAAAAGGCGTTGCGTCAGGCAGATCTGGGCGACGGCATTACCTATCGCTTTAAAGGGCAGGCCAGCCGGATGAATGATACCTTTGCCGAGTTATTAAGCGCCTTGTTTCTGGCGCTGATTTTGATTTACATGCTGCTGGCAGTTTTGTATGAATCCGTGCTGACGCCGTTTATCCGTATGTTTTCCCTGCCCTTGGGGCTGATTGGCTCGGTATTGCTGTTGTTTTTGACCCACAACACCTTAAATTTGTATTCAATGATTGGTATTTTAGTGATGGACGGTATTGTGGCTAAAAACGGCACTCTGCTTATTGATTACACGCTGACACTGATGGATAGGGGACGCAGCGCATTGGAGGCCATTGTGGAGGCCGGCTGTGTGCGTTTAAAGCCCATATTTATGACCACCATTACCATGATGGTGGGCATGATGCCCATGGCGCTGGCACTCAGTGACGGTGCTGAAACAAGGGTGTCAATGGCCTGGGTTATCATCGGCGGTCTCCTGACCTCCACGGTATTTACCTTGCTGGTCATTCCCATCATTTTTTTGTATTTTTATCGCGAAAAAGCATGAATTAAAAACTTTGCAATGTACTTTATTTTGTGGTACACTTTTTTCAGCTTACAAAAAATAGTGAATTTTTAGGGGAGGAATTCCACTTGGCTACTACAAAGAAAACAACTGCAGTAAAGAAAACAGCAGCAACGGCGGCTAAAAAAGCGGTCAAAAGTGTTGCCAGCAAGGTCGTAGAGGCGGCAGTGACCACCACTGCCGCTAAGGTGACGAAGACGGCTGGCAAAACCACGAAAAAGGCGGCCGCTAAGAAGTATGTATATATCTTCTTCAACTGCAACGACAATAAAGATGCACATTCGATGAATGCCCGTTACAACAATGAGGTATTCTCTGATACCGCTGCCGGCAGAAAGGCGCTGCTGCAGAAGGTCAAAGATGAAGTGCAGGCTGGGCGTGTGAATGTAGCTGATAGGGACGCTGTGGAAAGCGCTATATTGCAAGGGCAGCCCACCGAGGCCAGCAGCAAAATCCAGTATGGCGATATTGAGCGGCTGGTGGTAAGAGCTTAATAATAATTAAGGTCGAGAGTATAGTTAAGTGTGTAGGTTATAGGTAACTTACGCACTTAATTTTTATATGAAAGTGCGGTACAGTATCATCAGCCGTCAGCAAGAAAAGATTTGCGTAAGATAGACAAGAAGCGGTTATTTTGCTACAATAATATACCGAGTTATATTTTTACGAAGGATTGAAATGCCAGGCATGAAGATAATAAATGGAAAAGTGCATAAGTACGTTAAATGTATTGTATACGGTTGTCAGATGAATACAGATTTAACCTTGCTGTAAATGCCCGTGTGTTAACGGCTATCACCTATTTCTAGGTAAAAAAATAACCTCCCCGATGGATATGGTCATCCACGGGGAGGTTATTTTTATGGCAATGCTCACATACTGCGTTCATTAGTAGCAGCAGGTACGGCAAATTGTTTTTTCGCGCTGTCTTCAATCGCGAGTTGGAGCTTAGACGAAAGCTGGGGGATAGGATGGATGCCTTTTTGCGCCATATACCCGCCAACGTATTTTTCAGCTACACTGCGACTATTTTTCATAAAATCTGCTATGGTTATTTCTTCATCGGCGTTTACTTCCGGCACAGCCGCTTGGGTTTGCCCGATATTCATAACATTGATTTTGAAATCGGATGTGGCCTTGGCAAGAGCATCGAAAGAATAACCTTCCTTCTTGACCTTTGCCACGAAATCTTCAATATCCGCCTCTTGAGGGTCAAGCAACGCAGAAAGCTTGAATCTTTCGTATTCAGGGGTAACAATATCCTGCGGCTGTGCCATATCTGGAGAGGCTTCCTGTGAGGCCTTTTCAGCCAGAGGACTCATGTTAAGAATCGCATTTTTCTTGCTGGTTAGATAATCGATACCTTTATCAAACCATCCGGCAACATGCTTTACAGCGCGATCTGCTGTTTCATAGGCCCTGTTCTGAATGGATATCTTGATTTTATGTGGTGCATCCACGACATTCTGGTATACATCGCTGACAGCTTGACGAGCGGCCTTATATAGTGATGAATTTTTCTGTTGCACTGCTTCCTGCCGGGTAGCTTCGCTTTCTTTTAAGAACTGCATTCCGGCCAGCACGCATTTGGAAACTGCTTCCGGAGAAAAATTCATCATCATCTGTTGCATAATTTCCATTTGCTTCCGCATGGCTTCCATTTGTTCTTGCATTTGGCGGTCTTTTTCAAGCAACTTGCCATATTCGAGCTTGAAGAAATCACCTGCATCCTGCAAAGACCCAATGGCAGCTTCCTTGGATTGCTGCTGTTCTTCTTGTGGTGTGTCCTCATTACGATAGGCATCGGTCATTTTTTTGATAGCCTGTACGGCAGCTTCCTGTTTTGGCTGGGCAGCTTCCCAGGTTTCCGGCTGACTCCCATATATTTCTTCGCCTTCCTTAAATGTGGCCATGTTCTGCGTAAACTCCTTAGCCGGAGCTTCTACTTCTGCATAGTCATCATAAGGCATTTCTGCTTCGGCAGCTGACAGGAGACTCGCCCAATCTTGTTCGTTATTCATAACAAATCCTCCTCATAAAAGTTTTTTATTACATATATATATTATCCTGCCAAGTTATTCTAAACGGTCAAATTATTGCACAGTACATTTTTCGATGTTCATGTTGAACATTGATTCTGGTCTATATATAGTAGTTTATTTTTATGAAATACTACATCTTGACAAAATCGGCGATTTTTGCTATTGTAATAGTAGCTTCTTTTTCAGCAAAGCCACGCTGTGACAGAGAAGCTGAATATCCAATTACATTTGGCAAATTGGATTGTTTTCTATCCCTATCATGTTATAAAAAAGGCTTCTCTTTAGTCCGTAAGGACTGAGAGAGGCCTTTTTTCTGTTTCAATTCTTCTTTTTCAGCAAAGCCACGCACGAAAGGATGAAGAAATATGAAACGGATGATTGAACATGCTAAGGCTGCGCTTTATACGCGTGTAAGCACATCCTATCAAGTAGATAAGGATAGCCTGCCTCATCAGCGTGAGGAGCTTATAAATTACTCGCAATACGCATTGGGGATTAGCCAGTATGAAGTCTTTGAGGATGCAGGATTCTCTGGGAAAAATACTGACCGTCCGGCCTTTCAGGATATGATGCGCCGTATACGTCAGGGTGAGTTCACGCATCTGATAGTCAACAAAATTGACCGAATCAGCCGTAACTTATTAGACTTTGCAGCAATGTATGATGAGTTGAAGGAGTTAGGTGTGGTTTTTGTCTCCAGGAATGAGCAATTTGATACATCAAATGCCATGGGGGAGGCCATGCTGAAGATTATCCTAGTATTTGCAGAACTGGAACGTCACGTTACATCTGAACGAGTTACAGCGATTATGATTGATAGGGCGCAAAAGGGCAAATGGAATGGAGCAAATGTACCATTAGGATATAAATGGTCAGAAGAAAAGAAATTCCCGGTTATTGATGAGTCGGAATCAAAAATTGTAAAGAAAATTTTTGATATGTATATATCGGGAGATTCAATGTTAGCTATATCTATTTATCTCAATAAAAACAATATAAAAACAAAGCGAAATGGACGATGGACAAATGCAACCGTAAGGCAAATCATTAACAATCCTTTTTATAAAGGTACTTTACGTTATAATTATAGAAGTTCAGCTAGAGGAAAAATAAAAAAAGAGTCAGAATGGATTGTTATTGAAAATAATCACCCAGGTATCATAAGTACAGAACAATGGGAAGAAGTGCAGAAAATTACGGTTTCAAGACGTAGTGGAAAAGGGGTGGAGAGGAAAAAATACGACCATATTTTTATTGGACTAATATCATGTATATGTGGTAGTCATGCTTCGGGACATATACAATATAATAAAAAGGAACGAATTTATTCTCGTTACTATTGTCTTCGTTCGCATGTGTTGGGGAGAGGGGAGTGCGATAATAATGCATCTGTGAGTGATTCTATGATTGGTGAATTTTTATTCAGTTATTTGCAGAATATGATTTATGTACAGGATAACTTAGATAAAATCGATAGTTTAGAGCAATTAGAAAAAGAATTGCTCTATGGGGTATATCTGGATAAAGTAAGTTACATTGAGGAAAAATCTTTGCAAGATATATACAACAACTTCCTGCAAAAAAGTAACGTGAAATATCAGCAAAAAGAAGTTGTTAAATTAGAAGAACTGGATAAAGCACAAACATTACTTAATGAACAAAAGAGCCATCAAAAAGCATTGGAACGCCTAAATAAGGCTTACCTTTATGGTGATGGGATTTTATCAGAAAAAGAATTCCTTACGGAAAAACAAAAAATTCAAGAGAATATAAGAAAAACAGAACTGGAAATTAAAAGGCTTCAGCAAAATAAGAATGTCAATAATGATGATGTAAAATTTTTACAAGAAACAAGCGATTTTTTAATTAAAAATACGATATCTAAACGTGGTACAATTAATTGGAAAGAATTTGCAGCTAATATCAATAATAGAGATGTAAATATTTTTTTAAATACTATCATAAATAAGATTGCTTTTTATCATAAAAAAATCATGTATATCGAATTCAAAAATGGTATTAAACATAGGTTTGTATATAAATAGAGGTGAAGAATATGGATTTTTATTTTATTTTTTTTGCAATTGTTTTTGGAATGTTATTGATGCTTGAACGTTATCTTAGTGAATCAATAAAAAGAAAACTATCGGCTTTGTTCATAATATTGTTTTTTATATCTCAATTTTTATTTGTGTATTATATATTTAAAGCTTTTCTAGCTATAGTGCCTATGTTGCCTTAAAACATAGAGGGAGAATATTTTATGAAAAGAAAAGATGTTACTAAACTTCTAACAGATATCCTTATAAATGACAGATTATCTGACAGAAAATATTACGCTAAGGAAGTTTCTATTGATTATGGAACAAACAGGACAAAAAGAGTAGATATCATGGAGTTTGTGCCCCAGAATGTCATTCCTGTGTCAGGCATCGAGAAAGGTTATTTTGTTTGCTACGAAGTTAAGTCATGCATAGAGGATATTTTTAGTGGTCATGGATTGAACTTTTTGGGAGAACAAAATTATATAGTGACAACGATGGAGACATATAAAAAATTATGTGATGATTCGATTATTGCCAATGGGGAGATTACTAAATTTATTAAAGAGCATAATCCTGAATCCGCGACTGATTTTGGTTTTCTGGTTCCTGTTCCTGCGAGAATAGGGGATTTAAGGAATAAAGCTGCTATACACGAAGAATTTTATAATCCTACCAAATTTGAGGGAGAAGCTAGTAGATGGCGATTATGTACTATGATCACGGCTCATTTTTGTGGACGAAACAGGTCTACCACGGAACTGTTATTTAATATGTTGAGAAGTAAGCATAGTTATACAAATACTGCTAAAGAATGATGAGTAAATTAAATACAATGAAGAGAGCCTACCAAAAAAATTGGTAGGCTCGCACTTCATGCTTAATTAAAAATGCTCTTAATAGCACCCCAGAATCCTTTGGGTTTGCTGTCTTCTCGTAATTCGTTGTATGCTTTTTCTAATTGTTTATAGGCCGCTTCCCAATGGTCGGCACGTTCTTTATCGTTCTTGAATTCTTTCCTGAATTTTGTTTCCTTTATTTTTTTTGCATTTTCATCTATTATCTGTTGCCGATAATAATTAACGTCCATTGTCTTAATGAACAGAGCAGCAGCAGTTGGTGTTCCTGCATCGTAAAGAGCTGCTCGTCCACACAGAAGGTTGTCATCACTATGACCTATGCCGGTTACTACGTTGCCAAGGGCGTGAATTGCTCTTAGCATGGATGGTTCGCATAATCTAGTCAGGGATTCTTTGTCACCGCCGCCACGGACGATGGCTATGTAATCGAGTTCTGGCATATCACGCAAGTTTTCCAGGCAATCTACGATATTTTTATTCTCCATGGTGACATCGCAAAGGAAAACTTCGGGAACATACTGGCCGAAGTTCTTTTTTAGTGTGTTCATAAAATCCTGATAGCCTTGGGTTCTACTATTAGCCACAAGACCGATTTTTGTAGGTTTTTTAGTTGGCTCTGGATAGGCGTGCACGTCTTCCCAACTGCGGAGGATGTCTGAGCATGCATTTTCCCAAGAATGAAGATTTTTTAATCTGGTGCATTGGTCGATTATTTTTATACTTTCGGCAATTATCTGAAAATAATTCTGATCTTTGTAGTATGAAACTTTGCCTTGTATCAATAGTTTTTTATCCAATAGTTCGTTGAAATCATTACAGTCCACAAGTTTGCAGTGATTCTGGTTTAGAAAAAGTCCAATGATGGCATTGGGGGATTCGTAGTCAATCAACGAGCCTATATAGTAGTCAGCATTCTTGGAAGCGTGTATGTCTTTGCAATCGGCTATTAGGGTAGTATCGAAGGATTGACTGCCTATTAGGTTGTTGATTCTTGAGAGAAGATTGCCTACAGAAAATTGAAGTTCCTTTATGAGGAGTTTCATTTGCGCAGGATACTTATCTGAGAGGGCAGTCTTTAGATAATCAATAACAGAAATATTCTGCAACAGTACACTCACATCAAGATGCCAGTTGTAGCCGTTACCATCCTTGGTTTTTCTGGCACTTAGCAGTTCGGTATACTTAAAATGGTTTTGTTCAGCATATTTTTTTATATTTTCGGTAACTTCTTTACAGAATTCGGAGGAATTAAAGGGCTTTTGATCGATGATATACATCTTGAATCCACTTCTTTCTATATCATTTTTATGTTATGCCATTTAAGCCATTGGCGCAATTCCTTTGATAAAAATTTACTTTTTTGCAGTTTCTTCATCGAGGACGTTGCCCTTCTTTAAGTTCAAAAATTGCAAATACTGCCATATTTCGCGGATAGTGTCACTATCCGCGTCTTTTAACTCTAAGAGAAAGTCCTTGGGCAGAGTTTCTTCATTGATGGCGGTATCAGTAGTAGAGACTCTTGTAGAGTCGCTTCTACAAAGTAAATAATCTATAGTAACATCAAAATATTCTGCAATTCGTACCAAAGTGGATAAATCAATATCGCGTTTCCCTTGCTCCCATTGAGAGATAGTGTTTTGAGCAACATTAAATATTTTGCTGAATTTAGATTGACTTAAATTATGTTGCTTTCTTAGTTCGGCTATTCTGTTTTCCAAATGTATCCCTCCTATAAGGGATTATCTCATATAGAGATAAAATTTCAAGTGATTATCTCAAAATGAGTTGACAAATGATGCTTTATACTTTATAATAATCTCAAAATGAGATATGAGAGGGGAGTGGATATGGACATAAAAGCTATGAGGTTAAAACTAAAGTTATCACAAGCTATGGTAGCAAAAGAGGTGGGGATTTCTCAAAATCATTATTCTAATATAGAGAGTCAGCAGCGTCGTCCCTCGCCGCAGGTAGCCAAACGAATAGCCACGGTGCTGGGCTTTTCTGATTGGTATAGGCTGTTGGAGCAATAAAAAATCCCTGCCGGAGCAGGGATGTAGCGCAGTCTGTTATGTGGTTAGCGGTTGATTTCCGGATTGTCTGTTCGGTCTACATTAGATTTAAAAACATTCATAGCCTTTTCAAGTTTTTTAAAATCGCAACAAGTTTTGACATAGAATTCATTGTAATTATTTAGTCGCTTTTGATAGACTTGTCTAGCCTTTTCAATGATTTCATTGGTGTGCTTACGGATGTAGCGAATCTCGTTTGCTTCGTAAGTGTCAGATTGAGCATCTATGTCAAGTAATTGTAGCTCATCAGGAGTAACTGGAATCATGTTGTTATGAAGTATGTTGGCTATTTCTGTTTTTGCACTATTTTTAACAAACGTAGTTATGGCAGCGGCTCGTTTCTTTTTTCCTTGCCGTTTCCGCTCCGCTGTGGTTTGAGAAGTTAGTGGTAGTACATAATAAATATCATTTATCATTGTTAAAACCCCAACAAAAGGTCTGTTATTAAATTTTACACTCACACGATAATCCTGAGTATGTAAATAACGTAAATAGTCTGGAGATACTTTGTATAACTGAAGTTTCAATGTAATTGCTCCTTGTCTAAATAAAAATGAGCCATCGCAGAAGCAACAGCCCATCTATTTTGAATCGTCCACTGAAGCAGGACCTCTCTTATTTTGAATCGTCCACTGAAGCAGGACCTCTCTATACCAATATATTACTATATGTGTTGGTGGTTGTCAAATAAAAAATCCCTGCCGGAGCAGGGATGAAGTGCAGTCTGTTATGGGATTAGCGGTTGATTTCCGGATTATCTGTCCGGCCAACTAAGTAGTCAATTGAGACACCGAAGTAATGAGGAGATTATTTTGACATCAAGGCTATGACAGAAGCGACAACAGCCACACAGATACCTATAACCATTGTGATTACAAGATTGTTCATATGTTTTGTATTATTGTCTATCTTTACGGTGAAGCTGTCAATCAATATATTCATACGGTTATTCATGTTGCTATTAACTTCGGCTATTTGGTTAGTCAAGCGAGCCTCCATACCCCTAAGTTCATTCATATCACTGGCAAGTCTTTCCATATATTTTTCTTCCCAGTTGACAGCACTAGGTGGCTTTTCTGCTTTATGAACTCCGCCAGCCATGATAATCCCTCCAATCCGTATCATATATCCGTTTGGATATATCTATTTTACCATGTATCAAATCGCCTGTAAACAAAAATCCCTGCCGGAGCAGGGATGAAGTGCAGTCTGTTATGGGATTAGCGGTTGATTTCCGGATTGTCTGTCCGGCCAACTAAGTAGTCAATTGAGACATTGAAGTAGTCGGCCAGAGATGACAATTTTGACATCGTTGGTTCTTTGGTAGCTGTTTCGTAATACTGGTATGCACGGAGTGTTATGCCAATGGTTTCAGCAACATCTTTTTGTCGTTTATCTTTGGTTATTCGAAGCTCTTTTAGCCGTTCAGAAAAAATAGTCATGAAAATCTCCTAAAAAAGATTGACATGAACTAAAGTTCATAGTAATATAAAGGTGCAAGATGAACTTTAGTTCATACTTGTACTGATGATTGGAGGTGGTGACATGAAGGTAAGAAATGAGACATTAATTACATATCGCGAAAAAGCTGGGAAAACTCAGGCTCAAGTAGCAAAAGAAGCTCTAGTTTCCACCAGAGGTTATCAGAAATATGAATTGGATGGAGCGATGCCAAATATTGGTACAGCAATTCGCATCGCCAATGCACTTCATACCACTGTGGAGCAGTTGTGGGGTGGCAGCCTCACAACTGCGTAAACAGACTGCAATATCATTTTACCATATAATTCCAGAAATGGGGGAAAGTATGAAAAAGACATGTAAAGGCTGCTATGCGGCTGATACAGATTGTCATCCAAGGTTTGGAGAAGCTCATGGTTGCATTCTGGGATACCAAACAGATGGGAATGGACATCCGACAGAGGAATGTCCTAAGCCTAATTCATGGTTAAAGCTTCGGCGGGAAGTATCCAAAAAATAATGAAATTTTGAAAAAAAGGAAGTGCCTATGGAAGAAAACGGATTAAGAATGCATCGCCTGAAGTTAAAGCTTATGCAGCAGGACGTTGCCGACAGGGTAGGGATACCGCTTCTCTCATATCAACGATATGAAAGTGGCAGCCGCAGCCCAAGGGTAAAAACAGCCATGCGCATAGCAAAAGCACTAAATACCAATGTTTATGAAATCTGGAAAGATTTTTAAGGGGGGATTCTATCGGAGAAATAAAGTCATTCTTCAACAAAATTCAAAATCATAAAATTAAAAATCAGCGTGGCTTTGCTGAAAAAGAAGAATTGAGAGATGTTTACAAGGAGGAAAAACCATGACGGAACATGAGTATGAAGAACTTTCTGAACGTGTACAGAAATATCAGGATTTGTCGAAGGACATTGAGAGTGCTGAAGATATGATGTGTCTTTTGGACAGCCTGAGCGAGAATGATGGCTGCATTGTTGAAATCAAAGTGACCTGTTTACGGAAAGACTGCATTGCCAAGCAGCTGGAACCGGAAGAAATTACATTTCGTCCATCCGAATACACGGTGGATGAAGGGATGTGGCGAGAAGAAATGCGTCAACTATTAAAGAAACATATTATCTTCACCAAGGAATATATGGACAAATTATGAGGAGGTGTAATCCATGGATATAAAAGATATCAAGTTGCGCAAGGAGTACATGAAAAAAAATTTTGGTATTACTACATTGCAGCAGCTTCGGCAGGAGTCTAAAAAGCTGCAACTCAACATTGGTGTATTCATCACGCCGCCACCTGCGCCAAGGACTGCAAAGCAGTAACCGGGCATAATGGGAGGAGTACATGGACGAGCAACTGGAACTGTTTACGCTGGAAAATAATGTTTCAATTGAAGAATACAAACGGCTGGAGAAGTATTGCAAGAACTTGGAAGCCGTCATCGAGGTAAATAATGTCTCACGGATGAGCGACTATGTGGAGCAATACCTGCTTAACGGACGATCTCTGCTGAAACGGATAACCTTGGAACTTATGGCAATAGAACATGACCCAGCGGTAAATGATAACATCAACAGGTTAATGCAGCATCTCGACCATGTGAGGGAGCAACTGGAAGTATTGCTGGATAATGGTGAGACGCTGCATAAGGTAGGGAAAAATATCATAATTGAGGGGTTTTTTATGAAAACGATGAAGACAATAAGTTTTATCAATCTTAAAGGCGGAGTGGGTAAAACCACTATTTCCACAAATTTTGCATATGCGCTGGCAGAAGCATGTGACTTGCGCGTGCTTTTTATCGACAACGATAAGCAGGGAAACGCGACAAATTGGCTGGATGGAGCGGACAATGCAGGCAGTATTACCAATCTCATGATAGGCGATGCTACTGTTGAGGAGGTCATACAGCATAGTCGTTATCCGAATATTGACTTTATTAGTGCTGATATGGGGCTGATTGATGCCAATGCTTACCTCATTAAAAACGAAGAAATTGACCAAGCAAACATTCTCAAAAATGCCTTGCGGCCTATTGTTGATAAATATGATATATGTGTGATTGACAATCCACCAGATATTAACATGTCGGTATTCAACTCTCTTAATATTTCAGATGATGTCGTTATTGTAACAACAACAGACTATGATAGTCAGATGGGCGTTTATCAAATGGTAAATCAGCTGGAATTGGCAAGGACATTCAATGAAAATTTGAATTTGCGTGGAGTGCTTATAAATAATTATCTGCCGGACAAGCTGACAACACAGCTTATTGATGAACTTAGGACGAAGGGGCTGCCTATTTTTCTTACGAAAATCCACTACGCCACTCGTAGTGCTAGAAAGCATATGGCCTTAGCCAGACACGAAAAGAAAAGCTTGTTTGAAGTATATCCGAATTGCCTGGTCGCTCGTGATATGTGGAAGTTTATGAAAGAGTTTATGGAGATTAAATAATCTGGAGGCAATAGGATATGAAAAAGCTTAATGGCAACTTGATGGCGTATCTGAATAATAATACGAAGTCATCAGTGTTGGGGGAGAAGTCTGGAGAAACTATCAAAATGATAGATGTGGAGGATTTAGTACCTAATACAGGAAATTTCTACGGCATCCGTGATATTGAGCAGCTGGCACATAGCATGGCTTTATCGAACACTGTGGAGCCGCTAATGGTGGCAAAGCGTGATGGTGAGGAGAAATACGATATTATTTCCGGCGAACGCCGTTACCGTGCGGTTTCCTTGCGATTGGAACGGGGAGAAATTACAGATAGCAAAGTTCCCTGTATCGTCCATGAACCTTTTGCCGATGACGGCAAAATCACGGCAAAAATGAAGGAAGATATCGCCATTATCTGCGCCAACAGCTATCGGGAAAAGAACGCTCTGGAAAAATTACAGGAGGTCGATGTATTAGAGCCGATAGCCCGCATATACTATGATGAATTGCTGGCCAACAACGAGCATGAAGGTATGAGCTTCCGTGCCTACTTCGCCGAGAAATTCCTGGGCATTAGCTCTAGCAGTCTGCAACGCCTGATAACCTTGCGTAAATTAACGCCGGAAGCAAAGGCAGCATTGGTAAACGGGGACGTATCGGATACATTGGCTGCCTATATCGCCCGCAAGTCGCCGGAGGAACAGCTGGAATACTTGCGGCAATTACAGGCCGGAGAGGTTTCCGGAACGGTAAGGGAACTGCAGGAGAAGGATAAAGCCGAAGCTGAAGCCGAAAGTGAATCTGAGGACAGCAGCGCAGAAACCGATGAAGTACAAGAGCTTTCGCAAAGCGAAAAAGCTGAAGAACCTGAGAAAATCGAATCCACAGAGGAGGAGAGCCTGTCTGCTGCAGCCAATGACGATAATGATGACAGTGACACGGAAACAGAAATTCCTGCACAGACTCAATCTATTGAGGAAAAATTGGAACAGGATGGTCAGACAAAACTGTTTGATACCTCAATACCTGAAAATATCACGCCGGAGAATGCTGAAAACGAAGCAAATAACTGGGTAGAGGAAGGTCTGCGGCAGATGGAGACACTGGCTGCAGACAAAGCGAAATCTGCCAGAGAAAGCGGAGACAGCCGCACGGCTGCCCAATGGGACGTACGCCTTGCGGCGGTGCGGCTCGTTATCGAGACAATAAAGTAAAATGAGTTTTATGCGAACCATAGGAAAGGCAGGAGCTATCATAGGCTTTTGCCTATCCTTATATAGCGGTGGTGTCCATGCCGCCGATTTGCCGGTAACGTCTCATTTTGGCTGGCGGATACATCCCATATCGGGAACATGGAAATTTCATTCCGGTGTAGACCTTGGCTACAGCTATGGAACACCAGTACCGGCTATGTTCGCCGGTACGGTGGTCGATGCCGGAAATCATAATGACGGCTATGGCAATCAGGTAACACTCTACCATGGTGTATGGGATTGCTATACCAAATACGCCCATCTAAGCGCGATTTATGTTCGTGTGGGCGAAGAAGTGCCGCAGGGCAGAACAATAGGCGCGGTAGGCTCAACAGGTAACTCTACAGGGCCGCATCTGCATCTTGAATATATCATCAAGAATCAAAATACCGGGCAATACGAATTTACTGATCCGATGATTCTATGGAAGTAAGTGAAGATAGGGACGATAAAAATGAAGCCAAATGTAAATGAATTCTACTGCATAACGGACATCTATAAACCATATTTTTATCAAATGCCAAAAGGCTTATTTGTTTACGAAAAATACCGGGATTTAGATGTTTTAAGCAAAGTGGTTTATTCTATATTGCTGGATAGAATAGCTTTGTCAAAAAAGAATAAATGGATTGATAAATATGGCAGGATTTATCTTTGCTTCAAACAGCAGGAATTGGGCGAATTGCTCAATGCGAATCGTTCTACCATATCGCGTTCTATGAAGAAATTGGAAGAATATGATTTAATAAAATGTGAGGAACAAGGGAGAGGTCATACTAACCGAATTTATCTCAAAAAGTTAATTATACCGCTGGATGAAAGCGAAATAAATAATGCTGAAGATAATCTTGGTCAGGCTGAATTAGAGGCAGAAGAACTGGACAGACAGGAAAATCCTGAATTTTCGTGTGCACCTGTGCAACCCGCGCGTGCAAAATATAACATCAGCGTAGAATCAGGCACGGAGCCGTGTGCACCAGCGCACACTAGAATAAGAATGAATAATCTAGACTTACTTAGTAATACTGATAAGAGAGAAGAACTCAGTAGTTGTTGTAGTAGTAACGCGCGCGCGGATAATGAAGCTGATATAACAAAAGCAGAACAAGAGGTTATAGACTTCTATGCCCAAAATATCCATCCGGAAAAACCGATATTGCCTTTTGAAAAAGATATGCTGATTCAGTATTGCCGTAAAACTTCTGTTGAATGGGTTAATGCTGCCATAAAACAAACTATTCTTAATGGCAAAAATCATTTGGGTTATATTCAAGGTGTTTTGAAAAATTGGCAAGAATATGGATTCGGAACACAACCGGAAAAAGAAAAAAATAAAACAGCCGGTTCAAATGCAAATCGTTTTAATAAAAAGCAAAATACGCAATCGATTCAGGAATCAACAGATGAAGTTGTGGAGATTTTGAAACAGTGGGGTGCGGTATAGTGAACGAAAATATCGAAAAAAGCAAATTGCTTTCTGCGTATAAAAAAATATTTCCCTCGTGTAAATTAGACCAGGAAGGAATAGCTCTCTATGTGGTCATATTGAGTGATGTCTCTTTGGCTGAACTTCGACATGCTATGATAATGCTGTCGGACAAGACGGACTTTTTCCCAAGCGTTGCCCAAATTCGCAAGCAGGTGATGGAGGTTCGTGAAGTTTTACACCCTGAACTGCATGTAAAAACTGCTGATGAAGCATGGCGGGAAGTTATGGAGCAGATGAAAGCGGCTTTTCCCTACAAGACGCCTAAATTCTCTACGGAAGAAATCAAGGAAACCGTCAAGACATTGGGGTGGATGGCAATCTGTGAGACCAGTACGGATAAGCTGGGGATAACGCGGGCACATTTCCGTGACACTTACAGCAGCCTTGTTCAGCGTAAGCGGGATCGTAAAGAAAATTTAAGGATTCTGGCATCAGCACCCAAGGGGATAGACTGCCCGCAAATTGCAAAACTGTTTTTACCCAGTCACAAAGGTCTTGAAAAAATTGGAACAGGAGCTATGCCATGAACAAGGAATTTCCGGATTTGAAATATTTTTTAGCTGAACAGGCCATCAAGGAATACTATCGCCCGCCAAGGGAAATCAAACAGCGTAAGCTGGTGGCAGATTTTTGCCAAACGTGCAAATCACCGCGGTTGTACAGTGTATTTTTAAGAATTCAGCGAGAACAGCTAAACCGGATGGCGGTGGAAATTATCTTGAATACGCTGCCGCCGGAAGAAAAGCATTTCTTTGAGATGCGTTACCGGCGCGGCCAGCAGTTAATCTGGATAGCGGAGGAACTGCATATTTCAGTGTCACAGCTATCCCGTTCCAATCGGCGCATCCTGAGTGATATACAGTCAATACTGTTTTATTCGCTTAATCCCGATGATATATTTCAGCGTATAAAAGTCATTAACATGCTGCATATTCTGGATATGCGCATAGCAGCTCTTTCCCGTGATGGTGTGGCACTAAGAAAGGGCTTTGTTGATTCGCTTGTGGTAAAAAGGCAAAATTATCGTCAGCTTTTGGATGTTATGCAGGAATGTATGACGGAACAATCCGAGTCAGATGACCCGATCAGGAACACCATAGTGACTATCAAGCTGAACAATCCCACCTACAATGTTTCCGAAATCTCCTATGCCAGCGGAATTTCCAAATCCTCCGTGAGCCGGAAACTGCGTAAATACATGGCTGTGGCCTACAAGTATATTTCCTAGATGTCCATGATGAACATCGTGATTTTTTTCACGTGCAATAATTTGACCGTTTTGGAGGTGACTTTTGTGATATTGTTTTAGGCAGGACGAAGAAAGGAGATTTTCGTTTGCGTAGTAAAAAAGATTTGCTTATTCTTCTGGGAGTGAGCGCGATTTCTGTCATGCTTTGGTTCGTGAAGCTGGATTTACCCTCTTTGCCGAGGGAATATGCATTGTTTTTTATAAACAAGACAGCCAGCCTTCCCCGTGGCCTCTACATGAAAATTCCTGCATGGGATTTCAAGGAAGGAGATTATGTGGTCTACCAGCCTACGTTGTGCGCACAAGAGATTGCCAACCGGCGTGGATGGCTGGAGTCAGATGGTCTGCTGCTTAAACAGGTAGGTGCGCTATCAGGGACAGAATATCGCGTCAGCCCCAAGACAGGCAGCTTTTTTATACGTGACCAATACTATGGCAAAGCCTATCCTGTTGACAGGGAAGGAAAGGAAATGCCCGTAAGCTATGGGCTATTTATCGTCCCCAAGGATTCTTTTCTGCCTGTGGGTACAGCTCCGCGCAGTTTTGACGGCAGGTATACAGGCACCGTTCCGTTAAAAAATATTGTTGCCAAGGTTGTACCGTTATTAACTGAGTGACAGGGAGGTATTGGATTGTATTTGCCCCAAAATTACAATTTCAAATTCATAGGTTACGACAATTATTATGAGCAGGTAGAGCCGATACTGGAGTGTCTGCTTACGGATGCTTTACAGGGGGGATATGAATGTTATCTCATGGCCATCAGTGAGGCTGTATGCAATGCAGCCAGGTACTCCGTGGCCGGAGAAGACAGGGTTTCAGTTTGTCTCGACATACTGATTAATGAAGGTGACATCAAGACCATAATTCAGGCCGACACACAGCCTTTCGATGTTTGTCAATTTCGGCAGGACATGAATAAACTCGCCGCCGATGAATTGCTATCGGAAATGGATTGGGGTGAATATACAGCTTTTTCGGGTAAAAGCCGGGGCTTCTGGTATATGCTTATGGCTTGTGAATATATCTTCGTTGACGTAACAGGAGACAGGATAACATTATGTGCAAGACGTCCGTTCGAGCAGCACCATATGACCAAGAAAATTGGTGAACTGGTGCAAAGGTTCTATGTAGAGAAAGATGGGGTGATTTTTTGAAGCCAAACATTCTGGTTATTCGCACCAATCCCGATGAAATGGTGCAAAGCATCGAGGAAGCGTTTGGCGAGTCGGTTGATGTAATTACCGCCACAACGGGGTTAGCAGGCTTTTTTAATTATCAGCAGTATAATCCCTGCATTGTGCTGGTGGATGAATCACTACCCGACATGAATGGCATGTCCGTGGCCACCATCATCAAGGACACGGCTGGAGGCACAAAAAGTCTTGTGTACCTATTCATTGAGGGGCAGCTATGGGAACATACGCGAGCAGACCGATTTATCAGCAAGCCTGAAGACAAAGGTCTGTTACTGAAGCAGTTGAAAACGGATATCAAAAAAATAAATCGTGACAAACCATCCGATAGTTTGTTGAATGCAATACAGCAGCAAAATGATATGCTGCCCAAGGCTATTTCCAATTCAAAATTTACGATAGAGTCTATTTTCAGTGCTTACGATCATCTGTCTGGCGATAGTATCAATTTTTGGTACAAGGCCGCTGATGACAAAGGCAATGCGGATAAACTCTATGGCTATCTTTTTGATTGTGAGGGGCATACGCTATCCAGCTATGGCCAAGTAGGCAGTACATGGCTATCCATGAAAAAGTCAATGTGGAACTATCAGGTAGGGATATATAAAAGCCTTGCTGATGTGCTGCGAGCAGTCAATCAGGATTTTGTTACACTTTACGACAAGCTGACCCTGGTGCCGACAATTTGTTTTTGTGTTGATTTTCGTGCGAATGTGATGCACTACGCCCCAGCCGGTATTCCGTATATTCATGTGAAGAAAAAAGGGGAAAAATGCCATGAAGCGGTGCTTTTACAGTCACCGATCCTCGGTTATGAAATGGACAGCGAATTCTGTGAGTATGAATTGCCGCTGGATGATGTAACAGAAGTGGTGCTATCTTCCGATGGTCTCAGCGATTTACTCATTGACCATGCAGATGAAGAACCGCTGGAAATTGCCAAAAACGATGATGTATCAGCAATATACATCAGGCTAGGTCATAGTAGTGAAGATTTACTGACAGTAAATTGAACACAACCGATGTTCATCATGGACATCGAAGTAAATTTAAGAAATCAGAAGGGCGTGACGGCACATTTGTGCCATAATCCATGCAGTATGTAAGCATCAAAGAAGACACAGCAATACTGGCAGTAAGCGGCATCTTTGGATTTAATCGCTGTAAAGCGGTGAATGCCGAGCTGGGACAATCTTTCCAGAATGGCTGTACGAAGGTCATTGTGGATTTTGTGACCACAAAACACATAGACAGTGCGGCTATCCGTATGCTGTGTGATGTGCGGGAACAAGTACATCCGGAGAATTTTTCAGCCCGCAATGCCAACGGCAGAGTATTAAATGTTTTGCGCAGCGGCAACCTTGACAGCTGGCTGAAAGCATGACAGGGGGTATACATATTGATTGGTGTATATTTACGCCCTGATAATTTTACACAGGTCGTTCGCGGCAGAGTGCGGAAAAAATCTGTGCTCGAAATTCAAGAGTCATATATTCTGCCGAAGTCATATGTTTGGGCATGGGATATAACAGATCCGGTAGGTGTACTGGTAATCCTTTTTCGGGATATACGCAAGCAATTCGGTGGAAGACAGGAAGAAATCTATTTAGTTTTGCCCGACTATCTGTTTTCGATGATTGATTGTTTTCGGTATGAGACGGATGCGGATATTGAGGACAGGATAAAGCAATGGACACAGCGGGAGCTTAGTGAAGTTTGCTATTCTCAGCCGATAACAACATCCCCTGAGCCACAGCAGCGTTATGCGACAGTGGCTGTTCTTGACCGTAGCATAGCAGATGCACTGGCAGAGGCGGCAGACAAAGAAAAAATGCAGCTGGTTTCGGTAGAACCAGCGAGTATTTCCTTCCTGCGTTGCACGGGAGTGTTCAACAAAGAAGAACTGGTCTTACATTCATTCGCGGGAGAAGCTACATTTATAGGCTACAGTTCCAATGGTGGTTTATTTAAGATGGATGTGCCAGAACTGTCAATACAACATCTAGGAAATTTGCCTAAAGAAGAAGCGGAAACGCAAATTCGTCAAAGTATGATTGCCTTTGAAAATACGGCACATCAGACTTTTGAATTTCTCAATCAGGATTTACCATATACGATACTTGCCGAACCTGATGTTATATCAGATTTTGAACCATTCAAGGTTCGAAAGGCTGAACCGCATTATTTCCGGAATTCATAGAATGTAATATTCTGCGTGATGATGAGCAGGAAGAATGGATGTGCGCCGCAGGAACACTGGCACAGGATATTGATTTTTCTGATGACCAGTTTGCTGAAGTACTGGACGGCTATGAAACTATTTCATCAGGCAATGTATTGCCGGAAGATATTCAGCAAAAAGCAAAGTCTTTTCAACGCATGGAAAATCTGGTGAAATATTCAAGATTGGGGATTATATGTCTGCTTATCGCTGCCGTACTGGAAATCGTGGGAATTTTCTTCCTGCAAAGCGTGCAGATTCCGCCGGGGTTGGAAGAAGATTATCAGGCAGCACAAGATACCATGGAAAGCATCAATGCCGAGCTGGAACTCATCCGCGTGGAAGAAAAGGAACATGAATATCCGATAGAAGCCTATACGGAAGCCGTACGCAATTTGCCACAAGGGGTAAACTTCATTAGTTTTGAAGTCGGGAATCCTAGTAAGAAGGAGGACAGCCAATGGGTAAAATTAAAGATAGTGGCTGTTGACCCGTTGAAATTTCAGGATTATGTAGCGCGACTTTCGCAAAGCAGTATATTCAGCGGTGTAACCATGCCGGAATTCAGTACGGATAATTCGACCAGTTACAAAACGGCGCAAATTGTTATGGGGAAAGGTGAGATGAATCCATGAAGGAAGAAATAGTGGACATTTTGCCGAGCCTGATGGAGCATAAGCGGTTAGTGATTCAGACAGCTATACTTGTTGTGCTGATATTCACAGTTTCCATGCTGACCAGTCATCTTTTTATATCCTATCGGGAAAAAGCGGACAAAGAACAGCAGATAGCAACTATGCAAAGTTTTCTCAATGAGTGGAAAGCCAAAAATGAGCAACTGAACAAGAATACTATGCGTCCGGTGGAAGCAAAGATATTAGATACTGTCCAGACGGACATAATTTTCGCTTTGCAAGCCAATAAGGTGAATATCATAAGCATCAAAGATGAAAAAGGGGATAAAGCCACTAACGGCAGGTCATATACTGCCGATTTCAGCGGGCAATATCCGGATGTTATGCGCAGTTTGCAGCATTTTCAATCCAAAGATGCCTTGATAGGTTTACGCCATGTGAAACTGGAAATGAAAAACGGCTTGGTGAACGGTCAGGTTACATACAAAATATACACGAGACAGGAAAATAAAAAAGTGGAGGAGGGGAAATAATGAGAATGAAATTTGGTGAACACGAAGTAAATATCCAAAGTCCGGCTAAAGTACTGTTATATATTACCGTGTCCGTAATTGCAATCATTTTTACGATAGTCAATCATCTGTAAAATACGATGAAAGGCGGCAAGGCAATTGAAGTTTGGCAATATGGAAATTGAAACAAAAATAGAAAACCCCCGCAAGGTAGCGGTTTACCTGGCTGTTACGGCACTATGTATTGGTTATACGGTTTTCAACCTTATCGGTGGCAAGCCAAAACCTGTACAGCTGAATGATAATTCTCCGGCAGAGGTATCACAATTAACCAAACAGCCGCAAGACGGCGTAGAAAATGCTGCGATAAGGAATGACAGTCAAAATCAGACGGGCAAGGAGGTTACTTTAGCAGGGGATATAACCAGTGTTAATCCTTTCATCGAAATGAGTGCCTTATCCAAGGCGGCAGCACAAACAGCCTCTAATGCAGGAAATGTCAGTAATACTGCGCATTTTAGCAGTAGCGCGCCAGTGGGGAACATTCCGTTGCCGCAAATTCCCAATATGCAGGGCAGACTACCACAAGTAGGAACGGCCTCTATGCCTTCCGGCAACATACCGGCAGCACCGGCGGCTTCCGCATCGTCTGTTCAAGGAGTGCTGACGGGAGGCAGCGGCAAGAATATGGCCATTATGAGCAATGGGCAGGTAGTATCCGAAGGTGATACGTTCCAAGATGGCCGTATTGCCTATATCGGCGGAGACGGTGTTCATTTTGAAGATGGTCATGTGTTGGGTTACAAATAGTGAAGGAGCGAATGGAGCGTGAATTTTAGGAGTAAAAAATTGCGGCAGAAAGTGGCCATGGGATTCATTGGCGTATCAATATTCGGCACGAATATTATTTGTTTTCCGGCAAATGTTTTTGCTGCGCCGTCAACTGGTGTCGTTGCAGCGGAAATGGCAGAATCAGTGGCAAATCCTAATGATTTTGCGGCAAAGATTCAGCGAATTATCGATGAGCATCATCGGAGCAAAGAATATCAGAGACAATCGCGTTGGGAAAAATTACATTCAAAAGAAAAACAAATCGCCAGTCCAACTAATATGCAAGATTCGGAAACCGTGACAGATAATAACTACACGTCAGTTCCTGTTATGCCTAATCAGCATATTGCCACAGAGGGGCGATATAATTTTGACTGGCAGGGTACTCCTTTGGCACAGAGTATCTATGCAGTAGCGAAAATCGCCAATAAAGATGTGGTGGTAAATGGTGGCTTAAATGGTACTGTATTTATGTCTCTTCATAACGTTACTTGTGAACAGGCCATGCAGAGATTATCCAGCGCATATAATTTCAACTGGATGACAGATGATAATGCCATAATCGTAAGTACCTCTGAACTTATGCTGCAATCAAAAGTTTTTACCGTGCATCATGCTTATGATATGGAAAAGCTGACAAAGGAAATTCATGCGCTTGGCATCGATGAGGATAAAATTTATGCAAATACAGAGCAGCGCACAGTATCTGTAACAGGGACGCCGTATCAGCTTCGTCAAGCGGAGCGGCGGCTACAGGTCATAGACAAGCCCATCAGCCAGTGCTTAATACTTGCACAGCTGATTCAAGTAAACCATGGCAAGAACAATAATCTAGGTTTTCAATATTCCCTGCCGACATATTCACATGAAGGCAATAATAGCAGCAGTACAGACACGCTGAGAGGAAATTTCCTTGAGAAATTGACTTTTTCAGCCAGTGCAACAGCCAGCCGTTCGCTGTCCAATGGTAAAGTGATTGCTCGTCCAATGGTTCTTATGATGAACGGTCAGGAAGGTATGGTTAATTTTGGAGAGCAAGTACCTGTTATGTCATCAACAACCACAACGGCTTCCACACAAATAACCGTTGATTACAAGGATATCGGCACAAAGCTGACGATAACTCCGGCTATTGATGAGGCCAACAATCAGGTTACCATGAAAATCAATGCGGAAGTATCCACGATTACCAGTTGGCATACCACGAATCAGACCAGCGCACCGCAAATTTCTACAAGACAAGCCACAACCTCTGCGCATTTGCGCAGCGGACAGTCTTTTGTCATTGGCGGCCTTATGTCGGTGCAGGAACTGGATAATCTGTCAGGTATTCCGGGACTCATGAATCTGCCTATTTTAGGGCAGTTATTCAAGTATCATAGCAAATCAAAAGAATATACTGAGGTATTTATCATGATTACGCCATACATCGTATCTGACGACATAGACCCCAAAGCTATTTTACGGCAAGCAGGTGAAGACAATGGCTGACAGCGGTGATTTGATACGTAATTACTTTCTTGACCAGATGAAGGAAGCCGGCCTTTTTTGTAATGATGATATGTCCATGTTGGACATCGGACAAGATGTATTGCTTATGGTTAATCAGGAACAGGCGGCTCGGTATCACATCATGCCATTGCGTATGGAGAATGAGCGTCTGATACTGGCTACAGATACAGACCAGACCTTCAAGGAACAAACACAGCTGGAACGGGAATTAAAGCAAAAAGTGAAGCTGTTGCTGGCAGATGAAGAAAATCTACGACTGGCTCTTTTGAAATACTACCAGATAAGCAATTACCGCCAGCTGAGTCTGAGTCAGCAAAAGCATGAAATTGATAGTGATATGACCCCACTCAAGGGGGCTATCAATGAAATGCTGCAGGATGCAGCCAAGCAGAATGCCTCGGATATTCACATGCTGCCAAACGAATTGGGATTTCAAGTCAACTTTCGTGTCAACGGGCATATGATTGATGTAAGCCGTGAACATGTATTCAACGAAACTCAGATTCAGAATGTCACAAACCTCATTAAGATGTTAGACGAATCCGGCAACTCCGATATTATGCAGAAGAATATGCCCAATGAAGGTTCATTCTATCTGCGCCGGGGCAATCAGAATATCTTTATTCGGCTGGAAACATTGCCGGTCGGGATGGACGGACAGGAAAAGATAAATTTGCGGCTCCTGCCACAAGCAGGGCGCGGTGCAAGAAAGAAAACACTGGATGATATCGGCTACACGCCTAACGATTTGCAAGTCATTAAGTCTGTTCTATATCGGAATAGTACAGGATTGTTCTTGAATTCAGGCCCGACAGGGGCAGGAAAGACCACCAGCCTTCATGGACAGATACATTATGTACTGGACAATGTAGGCGAGGCACTGAATGTCATTGAGATAGCAGAACCAATAGAAATATACGAACCGGCTTTTACGCAGGTTCAGGTCAGAAAAGCCTCAAATGAGGCACTTAGCCTTACAGCGGAAAAAATTCTCGTTGCTTCTCTGCGTTCCGATCCGGATATCATACTATACAACGAAATTCGCAATGCTACGGATGCTACGGTGGCCATGCAGGCGAGCAACACTGGCCATATGGTTTTTTCGACCGTACATGCTGCAGATTGCATTCGTACCATTTCACGTTTGCTGGATTTTGATATATCCAAGACAACGCTGCTGTCCGAATTAAAACTTATCATATCACAACGTTTGGTGGCAACCCTGTGTCCGCATTGTTCAAAGCCACATACGCTCACCGATAAGGAGCGGTATTTACTGACTGACGAGGAAGAAAAACAGGTAGCCGGGAAATTACGTGAGCGAGGCAGTATAAGCGATATCCAGAATTGCCCGGCGCACTGTAATCACGGCTATAGCGGCAGAACAGCGGTGGCGGAATATGTTATTTTCAACATGGAAATAAGAGATGCACTGCTTCATCAGCGCAGCTTTGCCGAGATTCGCAACGTGCTGCAGAAAAACAACTTTCATAGTATGTGGGAAAAGGGAGTGGCCATGGCTGCCCAGGGAAAAGTGGAGCTGGAAGAACTTATCCGGGTGATTGGCAAGGAATAGGGGGAATGGAAATTGATTGGCAGCAAAGACCTGAATGACCTGTATCAAATATTTGTCATCATACAGCAGGTCAACAAGACAGGTATCAGTATCGGCAAGGCATTAAAACTGTATGAGGCACAGAGCAAGCGACCCAAAATAAAGAAAATGCTGGCTGGCATCCGGCAGAATATGGACGGGGGGATTCCCATTACGGAATCGTTTGCCAAGTATCCGGATTTTTTTCCGGAGTATATCGTAGAAATGATGCGGGTAAACGAAGGAACCGGTGAGGCAGCAGGAGTTTATGATGACATAGTAAGAACTTTGGAACAAGAAATTGACCTGCGGCGAAATATCGGTTCGCAAGTTGGACAGATGATATTTTTGGGAGCTTTACTGGCTATAACGATAGGTGTAGTGGTCTTTGTGCTGCTTCCCAGCATGAGTGACCTGATGAACAATCTAAATATGGAAGTGCCAATTTATACCAAGATTCTGCTCTCCATCGGGGTGTTTTCCAAAAACTATTGGTGGTTGATATTAGCGGTTATGGTGGTACTGGCTGTAGGGATTCGCAATTATGCCAAACGTTCGCCTGAAAAAATCGCAAAGTTTGTGCTGCATTTACCATTATACGGGCAGATTGCCTATTTTCAAATGCAATACAGATTTGCCTTGATTTTTGGTTTGTGCCGAAATGCCGGGCTTAATTCCATAGATGCCTTGAAGTATACGCAGAAGGGTGTTAATAATGTCCTTATGACCAATTTAATCAAGCGGTCTTTACAGGAACTGGGCAGATATGGTTCAAATGTGACATTAGCACTGCAGAAGCAGGATAAAGAGCATGTGCTGGACGACTCGTATTATATCTATCTGTCAGCCGGAGAACAGGGAAATATGGGAGAACTCATGGCATCAAGGGTAGAATTTTACAAAAAACAGCTGATTGTCTCGTCCCAGCAATTTAGTAATAACCTGAATAATATCCTCATTACCCCGTCTTTTATCCTTCTAGGTTTGATTCTGTTCTCAATTATGCAGCCTATGTTCAGCATGATGTTCCAGATGAGCAAAGGAGGCATGGGGTTGTGAGAAAAGAGCGATATTATTTAGAAGGTTCGTCATCCGCATTGGTAGCAACAATTTTCGCTGTTTTAATTATGGTGCTGGTTTTTTCTTATGCCAGTATAAATAGCGACAGTTTCCTGGACAGTGGCAGGAGGGATAAAGCCTTTGCTGATACTGCGGCTCTTGGCGGCCTGATAGCTCAGTATAAATTAGAGATCGGCAGCTATCCATCAAGTCTTACGAAACTTACCGGTACGTCAGGCCAGTATGGCCCATGGATAAAGGAAATTCCTAAAGACCCTTATAATAAGGGCTATACCTATCAATATAAAACTGATAGTAACGGTTTTGTGGTATTCAGTGTGGGAAAAAATAAATCTGCGAACAGCAGCGTGTCTGCTGGAATAAGCGGTGATGATATTGGATTTAAAGGAAAGTAGAGGAGCGCATAAGTATGACAGCAATGACAATGAATCAAAACTACAGCAAGAATAAATTCAAACTTATGGGAGGTGTCCAGTTAACAGATAACTTCTTTGGTGTATTGATGGCGGTTATTATTTTTGCGGCGGCATTTTTGAATGCGGATACAATTTTGAACTTCGGTCGCTGGGGGTCTGAGTGGTACGAGATGCAGGATATGAAGACCGCAGCTGCGACATACCGAGCGTTACGTTATGATGGTGCAGCTCCGACATCGGCAGCGGATTTAATCACTGGTATTGCGGCGGCAGATTCAGTGGACGGAGCAGCGCATACCAATCTCATGTCTGCAAAATCAGGCCGTTGGCGTAATGGTACATATAACGATGCGTGGGGGAATCCGTTCACGTTTACTACAGATTCGACAGGCTCAAGATGTATCATTTCAGCTGGAACAGATGGCACAGTTGGCACGGATGATGATATAACTGTTTATTACTAAACCGTCCAACATGATTATAAGATAAGCAAGGGGAGGCCGTTTCTAGCCTCCCTTATACTATATGAGGTGAACAACATGATTAGCGAAAAAAAATTTAAAAGGAGAGGTTCGATTCTTCTGCCTACGATTTTGGCCGCAATTATATGGGTATTCATTGCCCAAGGGCTTTTTATCACTTCCACAAGTGGATTTGCTATGCTTAGATCTAGTCGTGAAGCTATGCAAGCCCAACAATATGCGGAAATTGCTATTGATAAGCTGAAAAATATTGCTTATGACCAGCTCGACACCTACGGTGCGCATAGCAGAACACAAATTACAGGGATTTCGTCCACTGAATGGCAGGATGAAGTAACTATCGGCAGCGAAGCCGATATAGCAGGGAGTGACGGGGCAAAGCAGAGAATAGCCACAGTTAATGTTTATAAGAAGGGGGATACTATCCCTCGGTGCACGTTAGACGTGCCATTATCGTCATTATCTTCGCAAGGTGATATGCTACCTGTTGGTACAATGCTTCCTTATACAGGTTCACTT
>ERZ842401.979-NODE-979-length-42135-cov-19.416944_pt1 | contig 42135 bp, 21 predicted proteins | sample MGYA00521270_ERZ842401 | MGnify/ENA primary metagenome ERZ842401 (study PRJEB31892, sample SAMEA3878208) | bioreactor metagenome | biome: Moose rumen | place: Sweden | collected 2011-10 | study: EMG produced TPA metagenomics assembly of the PRJEB12797 data set... | reverse complement strand
GTCTCAGTTCCAATGTGGGGGACCTTCCTCTCAGAACCCCTACTGATCGTCGCCTTGGTGAGCCGTTACCTCACCAACTAACTAATCAGAAGCATGCTCATCCTATACCCTCACGTTTCATCATAATACCATGCGGTAACATGACACATAAAGTATTAATCCGCCTTTCAGCGGGCTATCCCTTGGTATAGGACAGATTGCATACCTGTTACGCACCCGTGCGCCGGTTTCCGCCTTCTGTAGCAAGCTACTTCCAACTTCTCCCTCGACTTGCATGTGTTAGGCCTGTCGCTAGCGTTCATCCTGAGCCAGGATCAAACTCTTCGTTGTAAAATCAAAAAAAAATTATATCCTTAGTTCAAGACTCGAACTTATCATGTACTGAATTAACAGGGAACTTGTTTCCCAATTTCTTGTACTACATTTTCTTGCTTCAATATTGCTAAAGATCTCTCGCGCTTCCCAAATTCTTGCGAGCCGAAAAGTGACTGCAAAATTACAACCTTTTTCTCAACCCACCAAATTTTTTTGGCACTTTTTTTTGAAAAATTTTCATTTTTCCGCTTTACCGTACTTTTTAGGGCAAAAAAAATATGTCTTCCCCCACCCCTCTGAGCTATCACTCTAACTCTTCCGAAAAGCGGTTGCAAAAGTACTACATTTTTTTATACCAACCAAATATTTTTACAACTTTTTTGAAAATATTTTATAAAATGCTGAAAAATCGCAAATTACAAAAGTATAGTTTTGAGAATTTACCACCCGTTTAGGGGCTTAGCGAGCACAAACAACACCATAAAACAGGTCTTTTGATGGTTATTTAAGCAAAAACGGGAGATATTTTTCGTGGTTTTTGAACTATTTTGACCTTAAAAGAATTGGAAACGAAAGTAAAATATAAGTCATGTATGACTTATGACTTATACCTTATATAATAAAGCCATTAAAAGTTTCGTGTTAAATCAAATTTGTATATTTAATAAAAAATACGTACCTTTGCAATCTCAATTGTCAATACACGCTGTATTTTTGTGTTTGTAGTTCACGAAACAGCGACAAACCCTATTTATATATGTTACGCAAAATAAGAATCACATTGGCATTGATATATTTCATTCTTGTCAATCTGCTATTTCTCGGAGTGAGTTGGGGGTTGACGCAGCATATAGCATGGGTCGCAAAGATTCAGTTTCTTCCGGCACTAATGGCTCTCAACGTCGGTGTTCTGGCGGGTCTGATTGTACTTTCATTCATCTTCGGACGCCTTTATTGCAGCGTTATATGTCCGCTTGGTGTCATGCAGGATATATTTGCATGGTTTGGCAAAAAGAGCAGAAAAAACCGCTACAGCTATTCGCCGGAAAAGAAATGGCTCAGATATTCAGTCTTAGTAATATTCATTATTTGCCTTATCATAGGTTTCGCACCGGTAACAACATTATTGGCACCATATTCAGCATACGGTCGTATTGTCAACTCTCTTTTCCGACCACTGTATGATTTATTAATCAACGGTTTAGCAGCTATTGAAAGTCACTACGACAGTTATATGTTCTCTGATGCTCAGTTGTGGCTGCGGAGTGTGACCACCTTTATTGTTGCACTCCTGACACTCGGCATATTAGGCTTTCTGGCATGGAGAAACGGACGCACATATTGCAACACTATATGCCCTGTAGGCACCATATTGTCATTCTTTGCACGCTTTTCTATTTTGAAGGTTCAGTTTGATAAAGACAAGTGCACAAACTGTTCGCTTTGCGAGAAAAACTGTAAGGCGGCAGCCATTGATTATAAGTCAGGTACGGTTGATTATTCGCGTTGCGTTGCATGCGGCGACTGTCTTGACAAGTGCAAGTTTGATGCGCTACAGTACAAATTAGTCGGGAGACTTGTGCCGGGAGTTGAGAGTCAGCAGACGAACGATGAAATTGAGCCGGATAAAGGTCGTAGGGCATTTGTAACCGGCGCCGCAATAGCTCTTGGCAGTGTTGCAATGGCTCAAACCAAGAAAAAAGTGGACGGCGGAATGGCAGTTATCGAAGATAAGAAAACTCCGCATCGCAATACACCAATCACTCCGCCCGGGTCAATATCTGCTTATAACATGAAACGTCATTGCACAGCATGTCAACTTTGCGTCAGTGCCTGCCCTAATAATGTCTTGCGCCCGAGTACCGACCCTCTGCATCTGATGCAACCGGTTATGTCTTACGAGCGTGGGTTCTGTCGTCCGGAGTGTACACATTGCAGCCAAGTTTGCCCGACCGGAGCTATACAGAAAATTGACCGTGAGCAGAAAACGGCTATACATATCGGACATGCAGTATGGATAGAACAAAACTGCATACCCATTGCTAACGGTGACTCATGCGGAGCATGCGCCAGACATTGTCCCGCATGGGCGATACAGATGGTGGAAAAAGAGGTTAACGGACGGATAGTTAGTGTACCCGTTGTGGATTCCGAACGCTGCATCGGTTGCGGCAAATGCGAGAATTTATGTCCATCACGTCCCTTTAGTGCAATATATGTAGAGGGTAATGTAATGCATAGAATTGATTGATTATGACCAGACGAGAATTTCTACAACATAGTGCTGCCGCTGTCGCGGGGACATCAGTGTTTCTCAGTGCATGCAAAAAAGCACCTGATAGTCAACAAAATGACCAAATAGCAAATGATCGGATGGTAAACGGCAAAACGGCGAAGAAAAACTCAATGACCTTGCGCACCAACCCCAACACAGGTGACAAAGTATCAATCTTGGGTTTCGGCATGATGCGCCTTCCTGTACAGGCAGGCGGAACAGCCCGCGAAAATCCCAACTCTCCTATCGACCAAGATGCAGTAAATGAGATGGTTGACTACGCGTTGGCACACGGTGTCAACTACTTCGACACATCGCCTGCCTATTGTCAGGGCATGTCCGAACACAGCACAGGTATTGCTCTGTCAAGACACCCCCGCAAAGACTACTTTATTGCGACCAAACTATCCAATTTCTCACCTGACACATGGTCGGCAAAGGAATCTAAAGCCATGTTTGAGAACTCGCTACGCGAGCTGCGCACCGATTATATCGACTACCTTCTGCTACACGGCATCGGCATGAGCGGCGGAGGCAAAGACGGCTTGGGAGCGTTCAACGGCAGATATATAGACAACGGCATATTAGACTGGTTAGTAGAGCAAAAGCGCAAAGGACGCATACGCAATCTCGGTTTCTCCTATCACGGAGATATAAAAATCTTCGACATGCTACTCCAATGGCATGATGAAAACAAATACCATTGGGACTTTGCACAAATTGAACTCAACTACCTTGATTGGGCTTACGCGAACGAAATCAACCCGCGCAACACCGATGCCGAATACTTGTATAACGAACTTAAAAAACGTAACATACCTGCGGTTATCATGGAGCCGCTTTTAGGCGGCAGGTTGGCGCAACCGACCTATAATATTGCACGCAAGATGAACCAACGAGACAGCCAATTCAACCCTGCAGCATGGGCTTTCCGCTTTGCCGGCACACCGGAAGGCATACTGACAGTATTGAGCGGTATGACATACCTTGAACATCTACAGGCTAATATTCAGACTTATTCACCATTACAACCATTGGACAACAACGATTTTCAATGGCTGCTTGGTATCGCAAAAGATATGTACGAACAAAAAGTCATACCCTGCACCACCTGTAACTATTGTATGCCTTGTCCCTATGGTTTGAATATACCCCGCATATTCGAACATTACAACAAGAGTATCACAGAAGGACTCATACCGTCAACCAATGGAGGCAAACCGGATAGTGAATATATGCGTCGGCGCCGAGCTTTCCTCATAAGTTACGACCGCACCGTGCCGCCATTAAGACAGGCGGACCACTGCATAGGCTGCAATCATTGTGTATCACACTGCCCGCAACGAATTGATATACCTAAAGAAATGCAACGCATTGACAGATTAATAGAATCAATAAAACAAATGTAATTATGATAGGAACAACTGAAATTATCGTTATCGTACTCGTTATTCTCCTACTCTTTGGAGGCAAAAAAATACCCGAACTGATGCGCGGTTTAGGTAAAGGAGTACGCTCATTTAAGGACGGAGTCAACGGAATTGACGAAGAGGACAAAGAATCGAAAGACAAAAGTCAAGAGTCAAAAGACGAGAAAGATTTGAATATTTAGTTTTCACAGATTTAATTGATTTAATTAGTAGGAAATAATCATCCGTAAATCAGTGGGAGAACAATGTCTGTAATCTGATTTTCTGTGTTATTCAGTAACATCCGTTCAATCCGTGGGAGAACAATGTCTAATTAACCAACTGTGCCTAAAACTTTTTGGGAACATCTTGACGAATTACGTGGCGTACTGATACGTTGCCTTGTGGTGTGGGCTGTCTGCGCCACCGTCATGTTTTGCTTCCGCGATGTACTCTTCGGACTTCTCTTCTTGCCGTCACAACCTGACTTTATACTCTATCGCGCCTTATGCAGGCTGTCAGAACTCACCGGCTGGTCAGCATTGTGTCCACCGGACTTCACACCGCTTTTTATCAACACCCAATTAGCTGCTCAATTCACCACTCACCTACAGGTTGCTGCCATTGCCGGACTTATACTGTCTTTTCCCTATTTGATATGGCAGATTTACGGCTTTATAGCCCCGGCACTTTACCACAAAGAGAAACGAATAGCCGGACTCATTATGAGCTTTGGCACTCTGCTTTTTCTCTGCGGCATTATTCTCAACTATCTGATTATTTTCCCCTTTGCTTTTAGATTTTTAAGTACTTACCAGGTGCAACCCGAAGTTGTCAATCAGATAGCACTCAACTCCTACATCTCCACATTGCTTATTCTCTCTCTGATGATGGGATTATTGTTTGAAATGCCCCTTGTTGTCTGGGCATTAGGTCGCGCAGGGTTACTGACAGCCGACACGCTCCGCCGCTATCGCCGCCATGCAGTGGTAGTATTATGTATCATTGCCGCCGTCATCACCCCCACCGGCGATGCCTTCACTCTCCTACTCGTCACCCTCCCCCTCTACCTACTCTACGAAATCAGCATTCTCATCATCCCCAATTCCACCTCCCAATGACTAACACATACTTAACAGCTTGTACGGTCTTTTTGTGATAATAGTAGAGTTACATATATAGTTTGAACACTGGCGCAGACAATGTAATACGCTCATCGAAAATTTGCTCAAATCTCTATTTATCTTACGTTTGTCTGGAGAAAGAACCAAAATGAATTGGCGACAGGGATTAACAGATTGGAAGATTAAAATCCCAATTATGCGGTATTGCAAAAAACGAGGTGATTAAGTACCTTTGCATATGGAATTTGAAATGTGCAAAGGTATTTTTTTACGTATTAAAGATTGATAGCATGTATAAAAAATTGATATTTTGTATCTCATTAATTCTTTGTTCGTTAGGTATATCTGCCGAGGATTCTATAAAGGTTAGTTCCACTGACCTGCAACAGCTTATCAGACGCATAGAAAAATTAGAAAACAGCCATAAAATTGATAGTACCGTATCGCCACAAATAGGGAGTAAAGTGCAGCCACGCTTTACTCTCGGCGGTTACGGCGAGGTAGCGATGAAACATTGCTTTTTCAGCAATAATTATCTTCGTTACGGCAAGAACTCTGAACGTTTTGCGGGTGACCACTACGGAGAATTCGACCTGCCGCATGTTGTCATATATATGGGTTACGATTTCGGCAAGGGTTGGAGCATGGGTTGTGAGATAGAATTTGAGCACGGCGGGATAGAGGCAGCCACAGAGATAGAAGAGGAAGAAGGCGGTGAATACGAAAGTGAAATAGAACGCGGCGGCGAAGTTGCATTAGAGCAGTTTTGGCTGCAAAAAAAATTCAACGACTACGCAATAATCCGTGCGGGCATGCAGGTAATCCCCATAGGCGGACTTAATGCCCATCACGAATCAACAGAATACTTCGGTGTGTATCGTCCCGAAGGCGAATTTACCATCATACCGTCCACATGGCATGAGGTGGCTCTGACCTTTATGGGAAGGACGAAACACGGGCTGAAATATCAAGTTATGTTTTTGCCCGGTCTTGACAGCGATCGTTTTAATCGTAAGAACTGGATTAAACCCGGAGCGGGGAGTCCATATGAGTTCAAACTCGCCAATGTATTTGCCGGTGCCGCCCGTGTGGAATATACCGGAGTAAAAGGTCTGCGACTCGGATTGTCAGGATATTGCGGCAATTCTTTTCGCAATACATTAAGCAAGAGCAATATCGAATTGGATGCGAGTGCATACAAGGACGTGAAAGGCACGGTAAGCATTGGTTCATTTGATTTTTTGTATAAAGATTTTGGTTTGATTATTCGCGGCAGTGCCACATACGGTCATCTGAGCGATGCCGCTGCAATAACACAATATAATATTGCGATGCGAAAAGGTAGTGTGTCGAGCAAACAGTGGGTGGCGAGTGATGCGATAGCAGCCGGAATAGAGGCAGGCTATGATTTCTTTTCGTTAAGTCCGACATTGCAGGATAAGAAGCAACAGTTTTACGTATTCTGCCGCTACGAATTTTACGATTCGATGTTCAGATATGACAATAAAAAAACCGATATGTATTCATGGTGCGGTCGTCAACGTATAGCAGCAGGCATAAATTATTTTCCGATAAAACAGATTGGCATAAAAGCCGAATTTTCATACGGCATACTAAAAAAAGGTACTCTTGCTGACGGCACACGCGGCAAATTGTACAACGATGAACCGCAAATATCCGTCGGTATAGTTTACGCCGGATTTTACCAGTTGTAATGCTGTTAGATGTTAGACCGCTAACGCTGTTAGATGTTAGAAATTTCGAACTATCAACTATAAACTTCAAAGATTATGAAACATTATTTTACTATCGCACTTGTAGCGATTTGTGTATTAGGTCTTGCGTCATGCAATGACGGGAGCAAAAACATTACATCCGACAAGGAAGTTGCACTGCAAAAAGCCATGGCTCCCTATGTTAACAACACCGTTATAGCAACTTACTCGAAAATGGCTGACGAGGGTTTGATATTGCTTGACCAATGCGAGCAAATCCTTGCCAAAGTTGAAACGGGTGAAGACTATGCAGCCTTAATGACTTCAGCATGTGCCACATGGCGTGCCATGCGCAAATATTGGGAACAGAGTGAAGCTTTTCTTTACGGACCGGCTGCCGCTCACAATATCGACCCGCATATTGACTCATGGCCGTTGGATTTCAATGCTATGAATGCCCTGCTCAACGATCAAGCCAAAATGAGTGAGTTGGAAGAAGAAGGCGGTTCATACGTTGGCGATAAATTAGGTTACGCGCTCAAAGGTTTCCATGCTGCCGAATACCTACTTTTCGAATCGGTTGTTATAGATGGTCGCGCTATCGGTACGGGAAATCCGCACGCCACTAACTTAACACATGCCGAAGCCGTTTATTTGGTAGGTATAGTTGAAGATTTGGCACAACAATCCATACTTCTTGAAGACTGCTGGGCAGGCGGAGTCAATTCAGAAAAAGAGGATTTGATAACCGACGACGATGAATCAATGAGTTACGGCGAAAACTACGGTAACTACATGATTAATGCCGGCAAAGCAGGCAGCATATACGTTACTTACCAAGAGGCAGCCGAGGAAATCATCGCAGGATGCGTTGATATTGCAGGTGAAGTGTCAGACCTCAAAATGGGCAATCCTTATTTGAGTAGCACACCCGACATGCGTGACTATATTGAATCACCATACAGTTGCACCTCAACGACCGATTTTGCAGACAATATCCGCTCTATACAGCATGCCTATTGCGGCAGCAAAGACGGTGATGCGTCCATATCTGATTATGTAAAGAGTCAAGACGAGGCTCTCGATACAAAAGTACGCAAAGCTATAGAAGAGGCTATAGTTGCCATCGAAGCCATTACTGACTTTGAGAACACGGCACAAGGCAACCAACAAGTGGCTGCTGCCATGGAGAAAGTTAGCGAGTTAGAGAAAATTCTTGACGACGAAGTTATAGCATTACTGAGTGAATAAACAAGAGTAGAATAACACGACTAATCTAACAAAATTTAAATAATGAAACGTTTTCTTTATTTATTATGTTTGTCAACAATTGTTTTTGCAGGTTGCAAAAACAACGGGGGCGGTGATGAGCCTGAGACTAAAATGCCTGATTGGTATTATACCGCAGGTAAATTAGGAACCACGACCAACACCTCGTCTATGGCATTCCGCCAACCAACTCCGTCAACGGAAAATGCCGGTATGAGTTACGCATTTGCACAAGGCGATAATATTGCTGAAAAAGATTTTGTCACATCAGCGTCAGGTCGCCAGCACGGATTGGGTCCCGTTTATGTACGTGCGTCCTGCCAACACTGCCATCCCAACTATTCGCACGGGAAATCTGTTCCTGCCGGTACATACAACGCACACGAACAAGGCAACGGCACACTGTTAGTTGTATATAACCCTGCCACAGATGCCTATGTTCCATGGCTTGCCGGCATGCCGCAACTATTTGGTGCAGAACCTTTTAAAGCACCACTCGACCCTGACATGATAACCGTATCATGGTTGGCTGCCACAGATGAACACGGGAATAAATTCCCTGATGGCGAGACATACGAGCTCCGCTACCCTGAAGTACACATACCAAAAGAAGCCGTCTATGTTTATAATCAAGGCTATCGCGATCCGGACGGGCTATTGGAAAATGAAAGCTACGTTGTTGTACTTGAGAATACTATCGGTGTTTACGGCACAGGACTCCTTGATGCCATTGCCGATGAAGACATTATCGCACAATACGACATGGAAGCTGCTGACGGCAAGCTCAAAAACGGTCTGAATCCCGCCTTCTATAACGGTGGTTTTCAGACAACCGGATATTACAAAAACGATCCGCAGTGGGGTCCCAAACGTTTCACCTATGCGCTCACGCGCGGACCTCTGCAGGATGCAGCCGGAGCTAATGCAATATGGAATATTACCAATGTGAATCGTAGCGACCGCAAAAGCCACTATCTTGACCTAAACGGTAAAATATATGCCGAATATGCATCAAAAGACGCTGAAGTACAAGAAGGGTTCGAAAAATATATTTCACAAATAGACCCTGAAAAAAAACATGCCGAATGGTGGACTGACGACAAAGAAGCCAACATATTCAACTACCTGACAAGCACCGACCTGCCAATCGAAATGACGGATGATGAGTTCACACAGGTCATGGTATGGCATCGCGGATTAGCTGTTCCGGCAGCTCGCAATGTGACCGATAGTGCAGTACTACGCGGAAAAGAACTATTCAGCGAATTAGGTTGCGCTTACTGCCATCGTCCGAGCTGGACAACCAAATCGGACGAAATACGCGACCCCAACGACTTCTTCAAAACTAACGACCAGCTGCCTCGCTACCCCAACCAGACTATATGGCCATATACCGATATGGTACAGCACAAACTCTTAATGGAGAACGACATACGTACAGGTTGGTGCCGCACGACACCGCTTTGGGGACGCGGACTGCATAAGAAAGCCACCGGTGATGCCTACGAAGCACGTATGCACGACACACGCGCACGCAACGTTATTGAAGCCATTATGTGGCACGGCTACAACACCGAAAGCGATGCCTACTATTCCACACAAAAATTCTACCAACTGCCAAAACAAGACCGCGATGCTGTTGTTGCTTTTATCAACGCTATATAAAAACAATCTGCTATAAAAGGCAGACACACTACACACTATAAACCACTAAAAAGACGGATTAGACTTGCAGACTGCAAGTCTAATCTTTTTTCATTGCCCTTTTGTATGTTGTTTTTGAGTGAGATTATAAAAAAAAGTTAAAAAGCAGATTATCTTGCACGTATATGAATTATTATGATTAATTTTGCAATCGGATAGAAAAGCAACAATCTTATTATCCGGCACATAGAAAAACACCTATTTTTTAATAACTTACATAGTTATTAACTTAAGGGAGAGCAGATAACTATATGTCCGTAAGCCAACGGATGGATAGGTTGTTTGTTTGTGCGTTATAAAAAAAATGAACTTTAAACTAATGTTTTAAGCAGGAACGAAAAGCCTGTTTAGCAAAGAAAAAAGATATATGTACCTTCAAACGCCAACGATTAAAACATGTAATGTGTTGAATATCAATAAGTTCGCCCCCCCCCGAAAATTACGGGTATGTCGGGTGAATAAGCAGAATATCAACTATTTGTGCAACGTAAAAAGCGGTGCTTGACTTTTGTGTCAAGTACCGCTTTTGTGTAGTTAGAAACAGACAACAGTAAGCAGAACAGCTGAGAAATAAAAACATGATGAAGAAAGACATTATTATATTGAGTTCGCTAATCCTTATCGGAGCGGTCTTTTTGTGGGCGACAAACAAAAGCCGCGACAAAGAAGGATTCCCCAATTATAGGGGACCACAAAACGTCCCCACACGCTCAGTCACATTTTCCAAACCTCACGACATAAATAGCGAAATTATTGTCAAGATGTCGAACGGCAGGGAGTCAGTAAGCCCACAAATTACTACTAAAGGAGTAAAACTCGGCACAAATACAATAACGAACAGTTACGGAGGTTCATCTATATTATTCACAAGTTCTTCGGCTATGACTCATACTTATGGCGGCGGAGGCAGCAATAATCGAGGCAACATAATCGGTACACGGCGGAATGCACAGACCGCAACATCTGTCGGAACGAGTTCAGGCAAATTGTATAACAAGCAAAGGTATGCTTACGCAACGGAACAACAAAGTATATACACAGATTACACACCCACAATGAGCTTGGCGACTATCAACAACGGGTATCGCATGGTAGCAGTGTACGACCCCGTGACCGGTAAGTATTACGATGATGAGACAGGCGAAGAATGCCCTGCTCCGAGTGGTACATATGCAGGGCAAATAGATCAGAACACCGGTTTGGTGTGGAACGGAAGCGCATGGGTTTCACCGCCTCCAGAGGTGCAACCTGTAGGACAGATTCCGTGGATAATGGTACTACTGACGATAATAGGATACATTAGATTTACACAAAAGAGGGGAAAATTACAGCCGGATACAATCCGGCAGAAGAAACCGAACAAGGGATGAGAACGGAGAGATGAGAACGGAGAGATGAGAACGGAGAATTAAAAGTAAGTTTTATAATGACAGATAATCTGCGATGGATATTATTTTTAGTCGGAGTATGCGTTTGGGCGCATATACCGGCATTCGGTACGCAGAATGCTGCATTGAGCAACAGTCTTTCTGAAATCAGAAGCCGACAGATAACAACAATGTTAAAAGATGCAGATATTGGTTCAGAATATGCAGATTTAAACCGACAGACACCGGCAACGGTCTCACACACCGACTCGGCAATAAACGTAGAGACAGTGACGGGAAAAGAGACAGTGACGGGAAAAGTGACAGAGACGGGAAAAGAGACGGAGACAGAGACAGTGACGGGAAAAGTGACAGTGACGGAAAAAGAGAATGGAAAAGAATCAGAACCTGACATGTTTGCAAACGATTTTATTCATGTTAGTCTTATCGTGGCGGAACCCGGGGACGTTCTCTACTCTATTTTAGGACATGCCTGCCTGCGCATGCAATGCCCGTATTATAATATTGACTATTTGTATAGTTATGAGAGTGAACAGGTAAGAGGTCGTGTGGGGCGTTTTCTGCTAAACCGTCTGAAAATGGGGATGTACTATTTATCCCTTGAGGAATATCTGTACGACAATCGGGAAGAAGACCGAGGGGTTGTAGAATATCCTCTTAATTTACCGCCGGAAGTAAAAAGCGAACTCTGGAGGAGTCTTGACCTAAAAGTTGAAGAGGGAAAAGAACTTGATTATGATTATATCAAACGCGGCTGTACGATTGCTATAGTAAAAAGTATGGACGAAGCAATATCTTTTGCCAACAACATGTCGGGCGAGCAGAAATATAAACTGCAATATCCTAAATGGGACGAAGGCTTTGACCGCACACTTCGAGAGATTGTGTATGACAATGCCCCTAAGGGATGGCAACTCTTTTATGGTATGACTTTGGTAGGCGGGCAGGTGGATAACCCGCATTTAAGGAAGAAAGACAAACTTATTATTCCCGCCGACCTTGTCAGAATATGGAAACAGACCACAATTAACGGAACACCGCTGATAACAGAAGAGCCACAGGAGTTGCTGCCGCTACAACATAAATATACTGGCGACAGATTCACTCCGCTGCACGCATCGCTGATAATACTTCTGCTTGCGGTTATCGGTTTGTTCATGAAACAACCATATATTGATTACATGATATTAGGCATACAAACCCTGATTGGTTTGCTGATGTTATGGCTTCTTGTTATGCCGCTTGCCGGCTCTGAATGGAGCTGGCTCATCATACCGTTCAATCCTATGCCGGCTATATTCTGGAAATGGAGAAGGTATTGGGCTTTACCGTTTGCGGTTGTGATTGTAATTTGGTGTATCGCCATGCCTCTGGCACCGCACCGCATAGTGGAATACGCACATATTGTATTAGCAGCATCATTTGCCGTTGTATTGTTAAAATACGCGTGGTCGGCATATAGAGAAAAACAACATATAGAAACATTTAATAGTCCACAGATATGAAAAATCGTTTGTCAACCATTTTGCTTTTGATAGCAATCGGAATGATTTTTTTAGGAGTTAACCGCACTTATGCAGGAACAGCCTATTCCGATGGTCGTGCCTACCTGCGTCAGGGTTCTCCACAGAATGCCGGCAAGGTGTATGTCAGTACAAGTTCCACAGCACCTGCAACAAGTGCATACAAAACTTGTAACACAGTGCAGACAAGTGAGTCAACCACACCGAGTGCCACGGCTCAGTTTTCGGGTGAGAATAAAAAGACTACCTATCATTTCTGGGCACAGGCTAATGCGGGTTATAAGTTCACAGGTTGGTATAATTCCACCGGCGTACTTCAAGGCAGCGGAGCAGAGCATATCTCTGCTTCCATAACATCCGGTACGGCAGGCACCAGTGACACGCATGCCTATTTGGATATGCATGCCTCCTTCATCAAGATTATCCAGATGAGTTTCGTCGTCCCGGAAAACGGTTCATTCACAATCACTCATAATGGTTCGGATGTAGCGAACTATGCCGCAATTACTGTGGACGGAACGGTTAAACTGACGGCTCTTCCTGCCGATGGTTATAAACTGCGCGGCTGGTACACCACTACCAACGGAGGTGTGACGAAGAACTATTTTGCGTTCGCAAGCACATGCGAGCCTAACTTCACGAGCAATGTCACTATAGGCGCAGAGTTTGTGCCGGATGATGGTCAGGCCACGTTCTGGATAAAGGGAACCAACAAAATATACAATAACCTCAACACCGCCAACACCAATGCCTCATCCGGCAATATCATCGTTGTGGTGAGCGATGGCGTAGTGGGTTCGGGAACATATAGCATCAAGAGCGGTGTCACCCTGCTTATTCCATACAACGAGACTTTCGACCTTATGACAACACCTAAGGTGCAGCACTACACCTCTGCGAGTTCGGCACCGGCGTTGTCGGCTTTCCGCAAACTGACATTGGCGGCGGGGGCGACTATCAATGTGAGCGGAAATATATGTATCGGCGGTCAGATGACCTCAGTTAACGGAGGCAACCCGTCGTCGCAACCATGCGGTGCAGTCGGTGTGTTAGACCTCTCCCGAGGCGGCACTATCAACCTCTTGAGCGGTGCTGTCCTTTACTCTTGGGGATTTGTTAAGGGACAGGATATGGATCAAGGCAACAACACTGAAGCATCGGGTGTAGGTGTTATCAATGCTGAATCAGGTTCAACGGTGTGGGAAGACTATCAGGTGGGCGAATGGCGCGGCGGATCGGCGAGTTCAACGATATACGGCAATAAGTCGAGTTGGAAGTTCTTCCCCTTCCAGAGTTATACTGTTCAGAATGTGGAGGCACCGGTCAACTATGCTAATGGTTCGAACCTGAAATGCTATTGGGCCATCTACGGTAATGGTACTACCTATACCGTTTCTTTCCCGTTGGTTGCAAATAGCGGTTCTCTCTTCAAATTAGGCACTTCCGGAACATTGATGAAATGGTACGACCCCACGACCGACCGTGTATGTTATGAACTTGGCGGCGGAACGACATTAGATGCTCTGACCTTGTCGGTTGCGGGCGAATCGGTGTCATCGTCAGACTATAACCTGCCGATACCTGCCAATATGCATATCTTACTCAAGAGCGGCAACACTCTGACGGTGAGCAAGCCAATGACGATGCATGCCGGTTCGGTGGTAGAAGTGAAGTCAGGTGCGACGCTGAATGTGAATGCCAAAGTGTATATGTACGATGCTGATGATTGGGACACCTATTGCATGTATGCCTACTACTATCGCACATATAAGAACCTCACCTCGCATTACGATCGCGGTACTGGAACATCGAAAGCCAATCTTGAGGATGCAACGCTGATAGTGGACGGTACGGTAAATGTGGGAGCACAAAACCTCTATGTAACGGCAGGTGGCGCAAGCATCATCGGCAATGGCGGCGGCACATTCAAATACGGTACTCTGCCCGGCAACACCACGATGACTCAATGCAAGACTCTATGCGATGCAGTGTCGGTAAACATTCGCTCTGCTAACCTCAAGAACGATAATGAGAGTTTCACCAAAGGTATAGCCTCCACCACCTTTAAAAACGTGAATGGTCGCTGGTTTACGGACGCGGCAAGCAAGATAAAATCAAACAATACCTACGACTTCACCTATATCAAATCGGGCGATGTGTACGGCACGGGTGGTACGAACACAACTGTATCGGCTTGCTACTCAAAAGACAAGACGGGGCTTGAACTATGCGACAAATGGGCAAACATAACAGACGGTGCATGCGACAATTGGTGGACGGGCATTGACGATGGTCATCTGTATAATTGGACGCTCAATAGTGCTTGGCATCAGTATATCAAAACCGGCTCTACCTCGGGTTCTGAGGGTGAATTGCCGACAGACGAATATGCCGGTTCAGACGGCAACCTCTACACCAAGCAAGAGTGCAATATCGCGGACAACGGCTCAATTGATGCCAACTGTCTATACACCATTGGCGGAGTAAAGAAGGCTTTAGTCAACGGCAGTTTCATCGCAGTAGTAAAAAACACCGATGACGAGGCATATCACAAGTCGGATGCTGCCACTACATATTATCTGTGTTTCGATGGTTGCGTATGGCATCCGGCTACGAAGGTATCGGGCAAAGAGAAAGCCTACACTGTTGATGGTACTGTATATATATGGTACAACGGCGGGTGGCTCGCAGTGCAAAACGATGCCACAGTAGGGCTGTATTACTCGTTGAGCAGCACAAACGTAAAGATTTTCTATGATTATGTAAGCAGCGCATGGACATTGGCAACGCCGGTAGCGGAGGTAGTGACCTCGGCGGGTACGGAGCAGGTGTATGCTCTTGCAACGGCGATAACAAAAGCAAAAGCAGGAGGCACAAACGTTACTATACGACTCTTGAAGAACATGACCATTTCAACCTTCACATACGACGGGGCGAACAACTGCTCGCTTGACCTGAACGGATATACCCTCACCGGCACCAAAACAGACATGATAACCATCAATAATGCTTCATGCAGTTTCATTATAAAAAACCAAAGTTTCGGTTCTACAGGCAAAATCAACATCAAATATGACAGTAGCAGTGCAATTAACGGCATAAACGTCACCAAAGGACATCTGATTATCAACAGCGGTACTGTGCATATCGAAAATACAAACGCTTCTGCCGCAGCCTACGGTGTCACAGTCAAATCAGGGCATAAATTCACCATCAACGGCGGTAAGCTCGAAGTAACATGCAAGGGTGAATCACGTGGTGTTTATACAGCGAATTCAACCGCCTCTGTAGTTAATATCAACGGCGGAACAGTTCAGGCTACCACTACCTCTACCGGCTCTACGGCTACAAGTGCCATTTATAGTGAGGGTGGTAAAATCAATGTCAATGCCGGAACACTAACCGCCTCTACCACAACGGGAACGGGTGTGAAGTGCGTAAATATAACTAACGGCAATAGCACTCTTAATATATCAGGCGGGACAATCAAAGCCACTGCCAAGAGTACCGTATATGGTGTATATATAGGCACAGCTACAGGTTCTACTACCACCATCACAGGCGGTACTATCAATGCTACCGGTTCTACAGGCGGTACTGTTCGTGGCGTTCTCTCATATGCCAACACCACAATCAGCGGCGGTACGATTAAGGCTACAGGTGAAGGATCGGATGTACGAGGCGTATATGCGATGAACGGCACAACAACCATTAATAACGGTGCTACTATCACTGCCACGGCTACAACCAATGCACGCGGTGTGAGCTATGCCAACAATGCAGCTACAACAGTTGTAGTCAATGGCGGAACATTCAATGTCAGCACCTCCTCTACAACGAGTGCATACGGCGTATATGCCGAACAAGGTACGGGAACGGTGAACGATGGTACATTCACTGTCACCTCCAAGACAACAGATGCGTATGGCATATTCGTGGCAGCAACCAACACACCGAAACTGACGGTCAACGGCGGTAAATTCAAGGTGGCAAGCGAAGCTACATCGCCAAGTACAATCCTCTTGTGTAATAGTGCGGCGGCAACGGCTAACTTCATCATCAACGGAGGGTACTATAATCTTGCGAAGAATGAGACAACAACGACGGGAACAGAAGACGGTTATACGACATACCCGAATCTAAGTATAGCCAAATACAAAGCTTCCGGCAAGCTTGTCAAAGAGCTGGACGCAACAGTCGAGGCAAGCCTTATTTCTGCAGGCTACGGCTGCAAAGTGGCTGGAAAGGAATATACCGTTACATGGAAGACTAAAAAGGCAAACGGAACGCAGGCAGCGGATGTTACAACACGAGTGGAGAGTGGCAAAGTGCCGGCATATCCCAATTCAACACCTGTCAACTACACCAACTCATGGGGATACTATAAGTTCATAGGCTGGTCGGCTACAGACGGAGGTGACCTGCTCGCCTCTATTCCTGCTGTGGCTGCTTCTGATGTCACTTATTTTGCCAAATATGAAGCCCAATATGCTGAAGTTATAGCAGGTGGCACCACCACACAGTATAACTCTGCACAAACGGCATGGACAGCGGCTATGGCATATACAAACGCCACTATCCGTATATTGACGAATGTCAGCAATATGACACAACTCAATTTTACGCCTACCAATGCCAATTCTATCATCACCTTCGACCTGAACGGTCACTATTGGATAATGAATGGTGCTGATGCCGACCGTCAGAAAAGCCCGTTCCTCAATATCAACAAAACCGGCTGCAAACTTATCATCACCGACAACTCTGCTTCCGGCAACGGCTACCTGATGAACTCATGGGAGAAATCCGACAATCCGCTTTACTGCGTAAATATAGCATCAGGTGGCGAATTGGTATTGCAGGGCGGTGGTATAAAAGCCAAGAACACTTCGACTGCCAAATACAGTGTAGGCGTTAATATCAGTAGCGGCGGTAAGTTCACAATGACCGGTGGTACTGTCTATGCTACAGATGGTGTTTCGCCACGAGGTGTCAATATAGAGTCGGGCGGTAATGCCAATATTGACGGTGGTACTGTCGAAGGGTATGCCACGGCAGGCTCTGCCTATGGTCTGCTGCCATACGGAACAGCCACGGTAGGCGGCTCTGCTATCATCAAGGCCACTACTCCGGCTTCAACGGCTTATGCAACAGAAACCCAAGGCACCTTGACTATCAATGGCGGAACTTTCGAGGCAACAGCCGCAAGTGAGGCAAGAGGTTTATTTGCCAACAATGGCACAATCACCGTGGATGGAGAACCTATAGTTACTGTAAAAACAACGACAGGAATTAATGCCTTCGGTGCTTATGCCTACAATACTAATGGTAATATTACTATTGAGAGTGGCACATTCACAGTTACTGCTGAAGGTGAAAACTCCACCACAGCAAACGGAGTAAAGGCAAGTAGCAATGGTAAGGTTACGGTTAACGGCGGCACTTTTAGTGTTAAGGCTTATAAAAGCCAGAGTCAGGGCATTATGAGCGATACAAACGGAAAAATCGATATCAATGGTGGTGATTTTACTGTTGACCAAAATGTACCCGCTAATGGAAACATTGAGGGTGTACGTGTTTACCCGGGTTCTACAGTGAATATTTCGGGCGGCACTATCACTGTTCTTCAAAAAAGCACGAGCGGAAATGCGATACGCTGTTTTGGAGGAACGACCACGATTACCGGCAATCCTACATTTGATGCAAGATATGGCATAACCATCAACTACGCTATTGCCACTACGACAGCCACAGTTACCGTTGATGGAGGTACATTCAAGTGCTTAAGTTGGGGATTGCAATCCAATACCGTTACAACAGGAAGTTACACTCTTACCGGTGATGTTACCGTTTGGGATGGCAAGTTCCATTCCGATTGGAATGCAATTGATAAGACTTCGCCGACAGCCAATCTGAAGATACGCGGCGGATGGTTTACTAATAATACGGAAAACAATCTAACTAATTATGTTGTTTCTCCAAGTACTACCGAAGCAGTGGCATCAGGAACGGCTGAATATACTGCCGGTTATCGCTACCATGTCAAGACTGCATATAATGTCACTTGGTCGGTCAATGGCACCAACACCACTCAGACCTATAACCGCAATGAGACACCATCGTATGGTTCGACACCGGCTATCAACGACGGCAACACGTGGGAGTTCGTAGGCTGGTCGCCGGAGATAGCACCTGTTACCACGGATGTAACCTATACGGCGGTATTCAAAAAATACGAGGCAGAGATCATACTGCCTAACGGTACGAGCAAGCGGTACGAGAGTTTTGCCACCGCATGGGCGGATGTTAAGCAGATACAGACGGCTACAATCCGCCTGCTCAGCGATGTGAGTTCGTCGGCACAGCTACAGTACAACCCTGCTCCTCCATCAGGAACCATTGCCGAAGACGAGGCGTATTTCACGAATGCTACTACAACGCTCGACCTCAACAACCACACGCTGGCATATACAGGTACAGCCGACCGATTTATGATTGTCAATAAAGCAGGTTCTAAACTTACTGTTGCAGACAACAGCGTGGCAAAAGGCGGCAAAATAGACTATACTGCAAGTTATAATGGAGCAATGTACACCACTGTTATATATGCAGGCGAGCTTTTACATGAAAGTGGCAAGATTCGTGTTCAGAACACCTACGACGGGAAAGGATCAAGAGCCGTTGTTCCATGCGCTTCAAGTGTGTTCACCATGACAGGCGGAACAGTAGAAGCATACGCAAAAACGGATTCAAGAGGTATAGCGAGAGACGGCTCTCCTACCATTTATATATCGGGCGGTAATATCATCTCCAAGGCACTCTCTGGCACTGACACTTGGGGGGCTACCGCATACGGTTTGAGTTTGGATAATGGCACTGCGCACATATCGGGTAATCCTGTGTTCACAGTTGAAGCAGCCAACAATGCTATGGCTGTTTATACTTCAGGTGCTGCGGTTTCTTGTACTATTTCGGGCGGAACATTCAATGCAACGACAAAAACAGGCACAAATGCTTTCTGCATATCTGCAACCGGTTCAAGCCGCGATACAATTTCCGGTGGTACTTTCAATGCCGTTGCCGCTACTACGACAGCAAATGCAGTGAGAGTAGCAGGTTCAGCAGCCGTAACCATCACAGGCGGCACGTTTACTTCTAATGTAGCCACCTCTCAATCTCAAGTCTTACTTACCACAGGTGGTACACTATATGTTTCCGGTGGTAATTTTGAAGCCAAATCTGATGCTCCTTCCAACGGTAATATAGAGGCTCTGCGTTTGGTTTCTAACAACAGTTCACAAGCCTATATTTCAGGAGGTACATTTAAATCCCCACGCGATGGTATCCGCAACTTGAGCGGAAAAGCCATCATCAGCGGGACTGCGGAATTCAATGCCCCAAGGGTAGTCGTTGTTTCAGATACGTATACAGGTTCAGGAAGCCGTACGGACACTGTAATTATCAATGGAGGTACTTTCATAGGTAGCACCCATGTTTTATATAGTTCTGCTTCTACATCTTCATCTAACACTGCCACAGGTCAGCTTATAGTTAACGGAGGCTATTTCTGCGGAACAAACTCAAATATCGCAGTCAAGGGTAGCACCGGAAAAATCACACTTAACGGAGGTAAGTATAATGAAAAGTCAGGTGGAACAACATTCAAAACCCAAATCACAAACAACAAAGGTGCAACCACTACCATTACGGATATTTCTGAAAATAAAACGATTGACGGCACGAATTATACTTTCGTTTACGAACTTAAAACACCTTTCACCGTTACATGGAATGCGGGTAGTTCTTACACCAAGACCGAGACTTTGCAATCTGGAACAACACCTACCAACACTGAGGTGACATCGTTCGTGCGCAACGACTCCACTTTCTATTTCACGGGTTGGACACCTACACCTACTCCCATCTATGGTGATGTGACCTACGAAGCCGAAGGCGAGTACCACGTTGCCAAAGTGAAGATAGGCACAGGCGCATGGACCTTCTACGATGATTTCTATGAAGCTTGGAATGCAGTGCAGAACTCAACCACTGCCCAAACATATATCACACTGCTAAATAACGTGGAACTGACAGATAAGATTCTGCATAAACCCGCAGCCACCAAATCACGCACTACCTTCGACCTGAACAACTTTACATTGTCATATACCGGCACAGAAGACCGACTGCTTGAGTTCAACAAGACGGACGCTATTCTCACCATCACCGACGGCTCAACAGCCAAGGGCGGCACGTTGTCGAATATACAGACATACGCCTCCAACCTATACACGGTGGTAGTAAGCGGCGGAGAGCTGAAGATGGAGGGCGGACGCATCTATGTGCAAAACGACCAGAACAACACTAACTGGCATCCTGCCATAGCGGTGTATGTAGCAGGTAGCGACAATGCCAAACTGACCATGACCGGCGGAACGCTCGAGTCGAAAGCCAAATACCTTGCTTATGCACTGCAATCATACGGCATTACCAATATCACCGGCGGTACTATCAAAGCCAATTCTCCGGGATTGGATAATGGCAGTAACGCCTACGCCGTCGGTATATATACCGTTCAGCGGACTACTACTTTCGGTGGCACAGCCCATATCGATGTATCAGGTCTGATGAACAGTTTCGGCGTTATGGCGACAGGCTGGATTAGTAATGACGGACAAACGATACTTAGCGGTACTATCAATATCACCGGCGGTACTATTGACGTAACGGCTACGCAAAAGAATGTATATGGCATACAGGTCAATGCAACTTCCAAATTAGTTGATGAAACCTACCATGGCGCACACGGTATAGTGAATGTGAGCGGCGGTACAGTCAATGTTACCTGCTCTGCAACAACCGCCACGCAGGTGTTTGCAGCACAAGTGGCAGCGGCTCGACAATTTGACTCTGCCACACCCCATAATCTCCTGTTGGATGAGAAGCCGGAATTGAATATCTCCGGCGGTACATTCACTGTGGATACGCGCAACAAAGGTGCATGGGTTACCAACGGCGGAAATGTGGATCTGCTGCGCAACTGGGGAACGCTCAACGTAACAGGAGGCGAGTTCACTATCTATCAGAACACAAATCCTGTTGGCGTGTCTTCCTATCGCAACAAGGCTACTATCAGCGGCAATCCGGTATTTAATATCTATGCTAACAGCGGCGCGCGCGGTGTAATTGCCGCTCCGTGGAACAGCGAAGGTTATTGCGATAAAGATGCTACCAAAAACATAGGCGAAGTAGAGGTGAATGGTGGCACATTTAATATTGTATCTGTCGGCGGCACTATCTATGGCGCATGGGCACAAGGGAGTTTAGCTAATGGAAATACGTATGCAATGAACGCAAAGGCAACTATCAATGGAGGCGAGTTTATCTGCATCTCAGGCGGCAGCGTTTATGCAATCCGGCAAGAGAACACCCGTACCGGAACATACGGCAATGCCACGGCACAGATGATTGTCAACGGCGGTAAATTCAAAGCTTTGAAAGGTACTGAACTCTCCTACACCCCGACGGAAGCGAATATCTATGTTCCTTCTGGTGGTGGCAATCTGACATCTCTGACCGGCGGATACTATGTGAATAATAATCAGTTAGCCACACATGTGGCAGACACATGCGTTGTCCGCACCCTGACCGATGCCGATGCCGAGTATGCCAACGGTTATCGCTACGTTATTGACATAAACTATGTGGCACAAGTGAAAGTGGGAAGCACAGTGAAGAAATTTACCATTATCAAAAATGCGTTCGACTATTTTGCCACTGTTAACAACGCTACCCTCACTATATTAAGCGATTGCGTACTCGCAAAATATACACTCACACCTACAGTTAGCAATTGGCAGGGTATATGGGACTTGAATGGCAAAACTGTCACCTGCACTTCCGGTAATTATGAAGGATTACGACTGCAAAAGGCGGATGCCAAACTGACCATCCGCGATAGTTCAGCGGGTAAGGCAGGTTTATTCATTCGGCAATCTACAGAGGCTGCCCCATGGGGACTTGACATAGAGGCAGGCGAAATAGTACTTGAATCGGGTACAATAAAAACCGATGCTACTAACGCTGCAAATACAGGTACTGCCAATGGAATTTGTCTGAATAAGACAAGTACTAATTTCACCATGACAGGCGGCAAGATTGAAGTTGAGAGTGTGAACTCCGCACGAGGTATTTCTTCTGAACAAAACAATTCACAAATAGACATATCAGCCGGCGAGATAGAAGTTACCGGACAAAATACCACCTATGGTATATATTCATCAGGAACTAATTCTGCAACTATCACAGGCGGCAGTGTTACAACAGAATCGAAAACTAATAATGCTTCAATTGCCGTATATTCACTTAATGGTGCCACTTGCGACATCTCCGATGGTACATTTGTCTCAACTTCTATTAGCGGTGCATCTAACATCTCACCCGTGCGTACAGGTCTGAATGCCACTATGACTATCACCGGAGGCACATTCAACGGAGGCGAGGACGGTACGCTGTTCCAAGCAATAAGCATCCGAGGCGGTGAGACCACTATCAGCGGCGGTACTTTCAATGCAGCTGTAGGTATTCGCGCTATGGACTGGGCGGATGCAACGACTATCACCGGCAAACTGACAGTCAGTGGTGGAACATTTAACACAACAGGAGCGGTAATACATATATCATCAAAGAACAACAACTCAAGAAATGCCCATTCCGAAGTGGAAATAACAGGTGGTAGGTTCAAAACAACAGGCTCTACGCTTATACAATTCGATGCCACACCTTCGGGTGCAACCGCTTCCACCCTCTCCATCACCGGCGGCTACTACAACGAGACATCAGGCACGACATTCTATGGGCAACTCACACCGTATGTCAGCGACCCATACGAAGTATTCACCCTCGAAAACGGAGATGCGAACAAGAGAGCGGGCTACTCCTACGAGGTCTGCGAGAAACGCGTGGCAAAAGTGAAGACAGGTAGCACCACAACTTACTACACCACTGTTCTTGCTGCTATGAATTACGCAAAGACAGTTACCAACCCGACAATAACCATACTGCATGACTGCGATTTGACGGCACGATGGGTACTCAGTAATGCTATCGACAACTGGCAAGGCATTCTCGACCTCAATGGCAAGACGGTAACAGGAACAGGAACCTCTTATGGCGTGATAGATGTAACAAAAGCAGGCACGAAACTCACCATCCGCGACAGCTCGGCAGGTGCTTTAGGTAAAATAACACACGAAGAAGGACAAGCAGCTCATTGGGGTATCAACATCAACAACGGTGCAGAACTGAAGTTAGAGTCAGGAACAATCTATGTAAAGAACACTAAGACAGACAATGCCGATGGAACATTTACAGTAGGTATATGCGTAAATAGCAGTGGTGGCACATTAACAATGACCGGTGGCAAGATAGACGTACACGCAGCAAAATACACCAAAGGAGTTTATATGTATGGCGGTACAGCCAATATCTCAGGAGGAGAAATTTCGGTAAGCAACGACCTCAATCCGTCAAGTATCGGCAAAAACGCCTACTCTGTATCGCAAGATGCAGCAAGTACAATAACCATCAACGGCACGGCATCGCTCAATGCGACAGCCTCTGCTTACGCATGTGGTATTATACAAAACGTTGCATCACAAACTGCCAATATATCAGGCTCGGCTAAGATTACAACAAACGCGAAGACACAATCGTACTGCATTTATCAACCTAAAGCAGGTACTATAAACATCAGTGGCAATGCCGATTTGCAACCATCTGCTACAACACAGGAAGCTGCCGGTGTTTATCAATCAACAGGTACTGTAAATGTAAGCGGAACAGTTGGTGTATCTTCTACTGCTCCCACAAAGGCGTACGCATTCTATCTGACCGGTTCTGGTTCGGTTCTGAATGTAGAAGGTAGCGGTACTTATACAGCTTCTGCTAAAACCACAGCAGAATGTGTAAGTGCCGGTTCTTCATCCCGAGCCACGCTACAAGACGGTTCTTTTACAGCAACAACCAATATTACAGATGGTACTAACAATGCACATACATTGAATTCAGGCAGCAGTGCGCTGATAACCGTTTCGGGAGGAACATACACGGCACTATCAAAAACCGACCAAGCGCAAGCTGTTCTTGCCTCCACCAATGGTAAATTCACAATCACCGGCGGTACTTTCAACGCTAATTCATCATCAGCTTCTTACGGCAATGTGGAGGTTGTACGTACATTCCCCGGAACAACAGTCAATATCTCCGGTGGTACATTCAATTCATCTACAGGCACTTCATGCGATGCGGCACGTGCGTTGGGTGGCACGCTTACTATCAACGGTGGCACATTCAATAGCAAAAATGGTGTACGCTCGTCGGATGCTAATATAGGTTCAACAGCATTAGCTACAGTTGTTATCAACGATGGAACTTTCAACTGTTCCAATTGGGCTATATGGGCAACCACTGTAACGAGCGGCAGTTATACTCTGACTTCCGACTTCACCATCAACGGAGGTAAGTTCAAAACGACAGGCAGCGGCATAAATATTATATATGGCAGCAATGTCAACGGCTTGAAAATCAAAGGCGGCTATTATTCCAATAACGGCAATGTGGAAACCTATTGCGTTGCCCCGAAACATTGTGTGTCAATGACCGCCGCCGACAAGACAAGCATCGGTGCAGACTACAACTATAAGGTAGTGGATGCCTACACTCTGACATGGACGACCGATGGCGATGTGCTGACCGGCACCTATACCAATGGCATCACCGCCGTAGGTACGCCTATCGTTGCTCCTGCCACGCCTACCAAGACGGGCTACACGTTCGCAGCGTGGTCACCCGCAGTAGCCGCTACCATGCCCGCAGCAAACACCACCTACACGGCACAATGGTCAATCAACAGCTACAAAATTACATGGAAAGACGATAATGGCAATGTTCTCAAAGAGGAGAATGTCACTTTCAATCAGATTCCTTCTTACGGCACCAACCCTACCAAGTCTGACGATGATGATTATTCCTACACCTTTGCCGCTTGGACACCTGCCATAACAAACGTAACAGGAGAGCAGACCTACACCGCGACATATACTTCGACTGAACGTTTCTACGGCGAGACATACAATCTCGACATTACCGACTGGTCAGCCAACGGTACTTTGCAAAGCATCAAAATCAATATGAACCAATACCTTGTTCCGACAGGCAAGACACAATGGTCTGTCGCTGTCAACGGTAATAAATACAAGAACGCTACAGCCTCACGAGTATGGGACGATGAAGACCATGCTTTGACCATCAGCAATCTGACACTGACCGCAGGTTCAGAATTGACAATCAAAACTTTCGATGGCATAACCGATGATGCAGAATGTATCAGCCGACTCAAATATAAAATTCCGGAAATCATAACTGCCAACAAAACAATAACCACAGCACAAAGCAGCATACTGTATGTTCGCGCCGGCACTCTCACTATCAACGGCAATATCAATGTTGAACGCGTATATGTCAACCCCGGTGCCAAACTCGTCATCAATACAGGCAAGACACTTACCGTCAGCGACCGCATAGTATTGCGCACACAAGCACAACAAAACGTTTATTACAACGCACCTGAACTAATCAATAACGGTACGCTTACACTCTCAGGCAGTGCCAAGATGTATTACTCGCGTATTGTCAGCGACAACTCGCAGGCTTACCAAATCGGGTTCCCGTTTGCCACAGACCTGACACAAACAGTATTCTCCAACGGCAAGACCGCTACCAAGGGTGCGCACTACGGAATACTCTACTACGACAGCCAAAGCCGCGCGGACAACGGTATAGGTAACAACTGGAAGACCCTTGAAACTACCACTCTTGAGGCAAGACGGGGTTATCAGATAATTACCGCCTCGCTATACTACTACGAGATATTATTCCCCGTAAACTACAGCAAAATCAGCAACGGAGCCACGATAAATATAACTGCTTACGGCGATGCTAACACGGCAGAAGGCAACAAGGGCTGGAACTATATTGTACACCCCTATACCTCAACTTTCAACTGCAGCTACTCTGACCCTGCGGAAAACATCAAAGTCAATATCCTTGATGCCGACAACCATAGCTTTGCACAAGATGTGGCTACGGCATTACAGCCTGCAACACCATTCTATTATCAAGCCAAAGAGAACGGCACCTTAGTGTTTGACAACAGCAACTTCCGCAAACAGATACAAGCACGTACACCGCAACAATCGTCATCAACGCAGTGGGTTCGACTGATGTTCAGTCAACAAACCGGCGAAGCAAATGCTCCGCATGACGTAACCAACCTCTATTTCAGTCCTGACAAATTCACTCCGAAATACGACCTTGGATATGACGTGGTTAAACTCTCAAAGACAGCAAACCGCCCGTTGATTTGGACAACAGTGGCTTATGGCGATATGGCATTTACCGCCCTACCCGACTCTACGGCAGAGCAACTTATACCGCTGACCACATTCTCCAACCAAGCTACTGACTATACATTCTATCTCGAAGCAACAGAATATCTCAACCGCGTAGAGAATGTATATCTGTATGATACCGAAACGGGAAATAAATTTGACCTGCTGATGTCGGATTACACCACCTATCTCGAAAAAGGTACAACGCAATCCCGCTTCTTCCTGCATCTGAAATTCAGAGCACCGTCAATCACTACCGACATTGAGAACAATGAAGGCGGCAATAACTCCGATGACGTATATGGTGGTGCCGAAGCACTTCCGCGCAAGGAATATATAAACGGTATTCTGTATATCATTATGCCGGATGGAGCAAAATATGACGCAACCGGACGCAAAGTGAGATAGTTGTGGACAACAAAACCGCAGACGGCTCGTCTGCGGTTTTGCTGTCCAGTACCTGCCTCCCCGCGCTTTTTCGTTTCTATCCCGCCGGCGATTCTATCGCCGCACTTTCCGCCTTGTTACGCGGAAGAACCGTCTGCGTAACAAGGCGAGATTATCAAATACCTAAACTTGCTTTTATAGCGGGAACGCGGGCTTCGGCTTCGGCAGTGCAACGCTCATAGTCTTTGCCGGTGAATGGTTTAGGACTGTTAGCAATCGGTATTTCAAAGTAGAATTTGATTTTAGGTTCTGTTCCTGACGGGCGAACAGATACTTTAAGTCCTCCTTCGGTGAAGTATTGAAGCACATTAGATGTAGCATTGAGTGCCATTTCTATCTTGCTGTTTTCCCATTTGCCGTTGACTAATCGTGATTCGGTCAGTGTTTTGAAGTCTTTGGTACGTATTACTTTTTCTCCTGCAATTTCTTGCGGCGGGTTTTCGCGGTAGTTCTTCATCATGGCTTGTATTTCGTCAGCTCCCGTTTTGCCCGGGCGAACAACATTGATAGTTGTTTCGCGTTGGAATCCGTAGTCTTCGTAAATTTTGAGCAGGTAGTCGTAGAGTGTCATACCATTGTCTTTGGCATAAGCCGCAATTTCGCAAATCAGACAAATTGCTGATGGTGAGCATTTGTCACGCACGGCATCGTATGGCAGGAAGCCGAAACTTTCTTCGCCTCCGCCGATATATTTACGCTTGCCCTCCCATTCGCGGATACGGTTGGCGATCCATTTGAAACCGGTATATTCATCAGTGAGAGTGACACCCTCGTGGTCGGCAATCTTGCGGATAAGTTCAGAGGTAACGATGGTTTTCACAATATACATATCATCACGCATTTTGCCTAAACGCTTCATATTATTGATGATATAGTAGTGATACATGATATTTGTTTGATTACCATTGATGATAACCCATTCGCCCTTGTCATTGCGGCATACGATTGCAATGCGGTCGGCATCGGGGTCGGAAGCGATAACGAGGTCTGCGCCGAGCTTTGTGCCTAATGCCATACCCATAGTCATAGCTTCTGCATTTTCCGGATTAGGCGATACGACAGTCGGGAAATTACCGTCAATAACCATCTGTTCAGGAACCACATGGATGTTTTGGAAACCCCATGAACGCAGACATAACGGTACTATCTGGCGACCTGCACCGTGCATAGGTGTATAGACGATATTAAGGTCTTTCTGACGCAGGATAGTGTCTTGGTCAATCATAACTGATTTTACAGCCATCATAAAGTCATAATCCATCTCGCCACCGATAATCTCGATGAGGTCTTTGTCAGCCTCCCATTTAACATCTTTGAGTTGAACCTTGTTGACTTCGTCAATTATACCTTGGTCGTGCGGTTGGAGAACCTGTGAGCCGTCTTCCCAATAAGCTTTGTAACCGTTGTATTCTTTAGGATTGTGCGAAGCGGTAACGTTCACACCACCCTGACATTTCAGATGACGAATGGCAAATGATACCTCAGGCGTAGGACGTAATGATTCAAAGAGATAAACCTTGATTCCGTTGGCTGAGAATATATTTGCAACTGTCTCAGCAAACAGACGACCGTTATTACGGCAATCGTGACCGACAGCCACAGCAACTCTGCCGTTCTGTACATGGTCGAAACCGCCCTGTTGTTGAACTTTCAGCAGATAGTTGGCATAGCCCTGAGTGGCTTGCGCTACGATATATTTGTTCATACGGTTGGTACCGGGACCCATAATACCGCGGAGACCGCCTGTACCAAATTCGAGAGTACGATAGAAAGCATCAATAAGCTCGGTTTTATCTTCCGCCTCCATCATTGCTTTTACTTGCTCACGCGTTTCTGCATCATAAGGCTCGCGAGTCCACTGCTCGGCAGTAGCCATAACTTGTTTTAACAATTCGTTGTCCATGATAGTTATATTTAAGTTTTTAGTTGATTATCAGAAAACAAACTATTTCTTGGTACGCGGACGACTCGTCCGCGAGTGAGATTTTCCGCAGACGAGCCGTCTGCGTCCCCGAAGGTTGCTCGTCCGCGAGTGAGGTTTTCCGCAGACGAGCCGTCTGCGCCCCGTGGTTGCTCCTCCGCGATTTCTCTCTCTCGTCTCTATTCCGGCAGCGATTGTATCGCTGCCATCATTCCATCCTTACTCCTTATTCCTTACTCCTACCAACTTGCAAAGTTAAGTATTTTTTTACAAACATGCAACAAAATTTGCAAGTTTGTGAAAAAATATGTAATTTTGGGACACTGAAAAAAAAACAATCAGCGGACGTTTTTTTATATCAAACAGTTAAACAGTAAATATTATGAGTATTGAAGAGTATCTTAAGAATCATCGGAGCGAATTACTTGACGAGTTGTTTTCGTTGCTTCGCATACCGAGCATAAGTGCCAAACCCGACCATCACGATTTTATGCTTCAGTGCGCGGAGAAGTGGCGCTCCCTGCTTTTAGGAGCCGGAGTTGATACAGCGGAAATTTTTCCTACCGATGGCAATCCTATCGTTTTTGCCCGCAAGGACATCAACCCCGACCTGCCCACAATAATGATTTACGGACATTATGACGTAATGCCTGCCGAACCGCTTGAACTTTGGGACACAGAACCCTTTGAGCCTCAGATTATTGACGGGCATATAGTATGCCGTGGTGCTGACGATGACAAAGGGCAGTCATTTATGCATTATGCAGTATTCAAATACCTGATGTCTGAAGGCAAAGTGCCATGCAATATTCATTTTATATTAGAGGGCGAGGAAGAAATAGGTTCGCCTAATTTAGAGACATTCTGCAAGACTCATAAAGATATGCTCAAAGCCGATATTATCCTTGTTTCAGACACATCAATGCTGTCAGCGGATTGTCCGAGCATAACCACAGGACTTCGCGGTTTGGGTTACTGGGAGATAGAAGTCAGTTCTGCCGACCGCGACTTACATTCAGGAATTTTCGGTGGGGCTATAGCCAATCCCATCAATGAGTTATGCCGTATTATTTCCAAACTGCAGGATGAATACGGTAAGATTCTTGTGCCTCATTTCTATGATGATGTTGACGAGATTTCGACTGAAGAGCGCGAATTGATTAATGATACTCCGTTTAGTGCTGATGAATATCTGCGAGCCATAGGAGCGGACGAATTACACGGCGAAATGGGCTACAACACATTAGAGCGCACGGGTGTACGACCGACATTTGATGTCTGCGGTATTTGGGGCGGCTACACAGGCGAAGGGAGCAAGACTGTGCTACCTGCCAAGGCATACGCCAAACTGTCATGCCGCTTGGTTCCGCACCAGACCTACGACAAAATTTCGCCTTTGATGCAGGAATATATAGAAAGTATCTCACCTTCATACGTCAAGGTGAAGGTCACACCCTTACATGGTGCAGAGGCATACGTATGTCCGATTAACATGCCTGAATACAAAGCTACCGAACGAGCCTACGAACGCACCTTCGGTAAACGTCCTTTCCCGGTACGACGCGGCGGAAGTATCGGGGTCGTAGCTGTATTTGAGCAGGTACTTGGAATAAAGTCTATCCTTATGGGCTTCGGATTGGAAAGCGACCAGATACACTCACCCAACGAGAACTATCCGCTCTACATGTGGGAAAACGGCATTAAAACCATAGCCGCTTTCTACGAGGAGAATTTTAAATCACAGGAACAAGGATAACCGAGAATCTAACGGCTTTCGCTTATCAAATCCATATCCTCCCGGAAATGCGGATAAGATTTGGCTACAGCATCGGAGTGGAGCAAAAACGGCGGCAGAGGAAAACCCTTTGCCGCATTTATTACAGCAAGAGCCATAACAATACGGTGATCGGAGTTGAGAGTTGAGGGTTGAGAGAAGTTGGAGAGTTGAGTGTTGAGTGTTGAGAGAAGTTGGAGTCCTTGTCGCATTGTCTCAATACGGTCAGACTCTTTCAGTTTCAATGTTTGCAAGCCTGTAAAACGGGTGTCAACATTCAGGGCGTGACATGTTGCGGCAACGGCAGGATACAAGTCGGGGCAGTCAGTAAAATTCCATTCAAGAGATTTACACACATTACCTGCGGGGCGCAACATTATGCCGCCTTCGGTCAGTTCTGATTCAACACCGAGTTGCTCAAACAATTGCACGGCAACACTATCGGGTTGCAGCGATTCGGGGTTCAAATCAAGCAGATGAACAGACTTCTTGCCGTTTATTGCAACATACTCATACCAAAAAGCAGCTGATGACCAGTCAGCTTCAAGCGGGAAACACGGGTTGTCGATAACTGCTTGTGTCAGTTGTATATACGGGCTGCTGACAACAGGCGGTAGGATATTGACTGTTATTCCGCATTCGGTCAGATGCGACACAAGCATCAGGGCAGAAATAAACTGACTGCTCACATCACCTCTGACATGCACCACTCCGCCTTTAAGATAAGAACCTTTTATAATAAGCGGCGGGAAACCATCTTTTTCGGAATATCGAATATCAGCCCCTAACTGACGGAGTGCGTCAACAAGCGGTGCAATAGGACGTTGCTTCATACGCTCCGTACCCGTGAGCAGTATATCAGACGGCACAACAGCAAAATAAGCAGTAAGAAAGCGCATTGCCGTACCGCAATCAGCAATGTCAATCCTTGTAGAATCAGCCGATTCGGGCTTATATGACAAGGCTCGCTGCATAATCAGTACGTCATTTGGCAAATCACAAGCAGGGATGCCACGAAATGCGGCATCCCTGCCTAATATCAACAAACGATTTGCAATACTTTTTGATATGGGAAGTGTTATATTCAATTGTATGTCGGCAGTAACGAGTAATCGCGGGAATAACGCAAATGCTGCTCAATATAGCCCTTGGAATAATCAATAAGAATATCGGTTATCTTGCCTTTTTTATCCATCACCGGAGTGTAAACAGGGTTGACAAAACCTTTGTACGGAGCCACATTAAGTTTGGCATAACGCTTGCGGATTTCCAGTTTCAAAGGTTCGTCAACTTTCACGGCATAACGTTCTACCAAAGCCTTGCCGGCAGCATAGTCACCTCGCGACTTGATATCCTGAACTATGCCGAGCAACTCGCCGAATAATTCGCGCAGACGCTCATAGTTGTTGATAACAAGATAATGTTTCCCATCGCGGATTTTGAACTCAATAACATTATCTGCCAAGCCGTGTTCATAAACCCATTTGGCAACTAACTGGCGGTTGCGCATGTGCGCCTCCTCAAGGTCTTTGCCGGGTTCTATTCTGCGAAGCTGAAGCATCAAACCATTCATTATGTAGTCATAATACTGTGCTTTATATGCCTCCATATCCGGCAGGATTCCGAGTTCAACGATTTTTGGGTCTGCACAATAATAGAGACCGAACAAGTCGGCACGACCTTCTTCTAATGTCTTGGCATGTTCTTTGAGCGCATCTTCAGCCACTCCGGGCAGCAGTTGACCCGAAGCATGACCCAAACACTCATGAAGGTCGGTATGCAGATTATCGGTCATAGTGCTGTATTTCTTACTGCGGTCGATTTCCTCCTGACTCCAAAAAAATTCTTCCGCAGTGCCGTAACCCTTGGCAGCCTCATCATAAGCTTCGGTAATATTCTCTATAGTAACGGATTTTGAACCGTGTTGAGCACGAATCCAGTTGGCATTAGGCAAATTTATTCCGATAGGTGTTGATGGATAGCAGTCGCCGGCAAGTATTGCGGCAGTGATAACTTTGGCTGTCACACCTTTGACTTCTTTTTTCTTATATTCGGGTTTTACCGGTGAGTTGTCCTCGAAATACTGAGCATTGCCGGCAATTTTCTCAGTGCGCTCTGTAGCTTGCAGGTTTTTGAAATTGACAATCGATTCCCACGATGCGGTTACGCCGAGAGGATCACCGTATGTTTCAGTAAAACCGTTTACAAAATCAATACGGCTGTCAATATCTTTTACCCACGCAATGCAATAGTCATTGAATGTCTGCAAATCTCCTGTTTCGTAATATTCCACAAGTGTATTGATAACTTTCTTCTGCTGTGGGTTTTCAGCTACAACAGCTGCTTTTCGCAACCACCATGCTATTTCTCGCAGTGCTTCACCATATAAACCGTCTGCTTTGTACACACGCTCCTGAACGACACCATCGCGTTTTACAATTTTGGCATTCAGACCTACAGACAATGGTTCATCGGAAGTGTCTTTATGTGCTGCATAGTATTCTTCAACTTCTTTTTGGGTTACATCCTCATAATAATTGCATGCCGAGGTAGCAATAAGATCCTGACCTTCTGCCTGATTGCATTTTTTCATCAATGTGTCGGTTCGGAACATTACGGGTTCGATACGAGCCAGCATATCGTCAACAGACTCACCGTTCCATAGTGGCAGACGGTCTTCAGGCACTGCTTTCACAGCAGCCGTAAAGAAATCCTGCGAAAACTCCGGCAGGAATTTGTCCTCGCCGTAATGGTGGTGAATACCGTTGGAAAACCATACACGCTTGAGATAGAGTTCCAATTTCTTAAATTCGTCCGACTCCTTGTCACCATCGTAATTCAGATACACAGCCTCCAAAGTGCGACGAATACAAAGGTTGTGCTTGCAATTCTGGTCGAAAAGGATGTCACGACCACGCAGAGCCGCTTCGGTCAGATAATAGACCAATTCTTTCTGCTGCAATGTCAGGCTTTCAAAGTCCGGCACGCGATAACGCAGTATCTCAAGGTCGGCGAATTGGTCAACATGATAAGTAAACTCCTCGATTGAAGGTGTTGTTTGTGTGGCAGGCTGCTCCTGCTGTTTGGTACATGCAATCATAAGAGATGATGCTGATAATAGAATAAATAGTTTGTTTTTCATTGCTTTGCAAAGTTACATATCAGCCTGAACGGACTGACAAATTATTATTTCGGGAGAGTGATAAGAGGTGTCGAGCCGCCTTGGTATGTAGGCAGTTTGCCATCCCATTTTTCAATCCAGTCTTCCTGAACTATTCTTTCACTCAATGAAGCGGCGATGGTACGGTTATAGTAAGCTTCTCCATCGGCTTTGATACGCATAGCTTCGGCTTCACCACGCGCTTTAGCTATGGCAATCTTTGCATTTGCGTCAGCCTCTTTGACAAGGTTCTCGGCTTTCAATGAGGCTTGAACGGCAGCGTTCTTGGCATCAATCATGTCGGTCAGCGACTGCGGCGGCTCTATTTGAGATGTAAACTGCTCAACTTCAAAACCTTCGTTTTTAAGCGTACTATCAAGCATATTCTTCACATTGTCTTCGAATAAGGCACGCGAAGCAATCAGCTCATCGGCAGCATAACGGTTGGCATTGATACGATACGCGTCATAAATGGCAGTGCGCATATATCCCTGCTCTATTGTTTCGAGGTCAACCCGGTATTTCCCGAACACATCAATCGCTTTGGCGCGAATCAAGTGGTACGACAGGTTTGGATCCATGCGGAATTTAGCACCGTCACGAGTTTGAACCACAAAGGGGTCGTAATTGACTTGGCGAACATTGGTCTTGTAAGTGAACACATCGGTCGTGATAGGGTTGTAGAAAGTGTAGCCCGAACATGTTGTAGCTTTAAGTTTACCCTGGTCGGTAACTGACAATTTGTTGAATTTGATACCTACTTCGGAACTGTCAACGCGTTTACAGCGAATAAGGGTTGCAGGAATCAATACCAACACTGCAATAATAATCAACCACGTCAGAATTTTCTTCGATGGCAGATGATAATAAGTTGTAGCCATGGTTATATTTGTTTAGTTGAAAAATTAAAAGTTGAAAGGACTTATTGTTTTAAAATCTTTCCAAAACCGTCTTAACTAACTCGACGATGCGCGGTTTATAGTCTGTATTGGCAGCTTCGGCTTTGCGCTGCGCGATTACGCAGCATACAGTCATTGCTTTATGCCCCATCAGCAGACTCAAACCGGCAATAGCCGATCCTTCCATTTCATAATTGGTTATGCGCTGACCTTCGTAACGGAAATCAGAGATACGCTCATTGATGTCAGGAACAGCAATGTCACAGCGCAACACCCTGCCCTGCGGACCGTAAAAACCATTGGCGGCAATAGTGCAACCTCGAACCATATCAGTGCCGGCAATACGGTCAACTAATTCAGGATTGGCAGCAACAATATAAGGACGGGCGGCTTTTTCAGGATAATGGATAAAATCAACCAAAGCCTTTTCAAAACCCAAATCGGCAATTTCATCGCGCCCCTTATAGAAAGCCAATACACCATCGAAACCTATCGACTTTTGCGATACAAGGAATGTTCCAAGCGGAATATCATCCTGCATAGCTCCACACGTACCGATACGGCAGATTTCCAATACACGCTTGACCGGTTTTTCAGTGCGTGTGGCAAAATCAATATTTGCCAACGCATCTAATTCGTTCATCACTATATCAATATTGTCTGTACCTATACCGGTGGAAACACATGAGATACGTTTACCGTGATACTTGCCGGTAATAGTGTGGAACTCGCGGCTTTGAATGTCACATTCTATCGAACCTTCGTCAAAAAACGAGGCTACCATATTTACACGATCCTGGTCGCCTACAAGAATAACCTTGTCAGCCAAGTGTTCGGGACGAATGTGAAGATGAAATGCCGAACCATCAGCATTGATAATCAGTTGGGATGATGGAAATGTTTTCATGATAGTTAATATTTTACGTTATTTAGTTTATCTTCATTATCTGTTTCATTGTCAGTTTCTGCCAATTGCTCTGCTTCAAGTTTTTCCGACTGCTGCTTTAATCTCATTTTTTCTATATGCAGCAGTTCTGATTCAGCATACAATTTGGAATTCGGATACTCTAACAACTGCTTTAGAAGTTTCTCCGCTTCATCCAAATCATCAAACTGAATATAAGCGTATGCCTTACGCCGCAAAACGAACTCATAGAAAGCCATCTGGTCGGCTGTTAAATCCTCTTTTTCCGCCATGCTACTCAACGAGTCAATCATATTATCCGTTTCTTTGAATATACGGACATCTTTGGACTCTGACAGAGCATTCAATAGAGCCATGGCATATCGAAACTGGAAATTGGCTTGGGTGAAATAAAGGTAATAAACCGCCATTTCGTAATTATGCAGTTGGTAATAACTGAAACCGATATAATAAGCCAATTCGGCGAAAAAACTCTGCGAAGAGTCCGAATCATCTAATAATATCATCTGCCGGTTGAAATGTTCCTCAAGATGCAATATAGCCTCATAATATCTCTCTGCATAAAACATCTTGACACCTTGGTACAACGTTTTTGACGGGTTGACGGAATTAATCAGCATCCTCTGCTCATCAGTCAACTCTGAAACCCTGTTGTCCTTAACCTTGTCTTGAGCGTCAAGTAGCATGTAACGGAACTCGCTGTGGCGGTTTTCTTCCGGCAGTTTGTCATACGCTACAAGGAAAGATACAGCCCTTGTCGTATCATTTGAATTTATACCTGACTTGTATGAATCAGTATTGTATGACATCGCACACACCCTAATAAACAAACAGTATTCGGAATCTGACACACCTTCAAGACGCAACACATAGACCTTATGCTCCGTTTCAATCTCTAACAAAACAGGTTTGTCTATCCGGTTTTCATCCTTTTTGTAAACAAAGTTGACCAGATCGTACTCAAACAAGTCTATCTTATATTGCATCCTTTTCACACCTGAATCAGCAGTAACCACCATGAAAGATTTCAGACTTAAAAAATCATCGTCAGGATAAAGTTTCCGAACAATGGCTGCCACAGTTAACGGATTGGTGTCATTGGCGTTAATTTCATACTCCTTGTCTGTGTGTAAATACTCGGCTTCGCTCAACAAAAACAATTCCCGCTGCGAGTCTAATCTGTATTCCTCATTTTTCGGTATCCTGCCCCACTCTTCACGCACATCGTTTGCCAAAGTCTGCATATTACCGACAATAAAGTCCAATGCCCGAACAGAGATATCAACAGTCTCATAATAAATAGACATAGTAACATCGTTTTTCGACTGCTCAAATTGTGTACTCAACTTGAAGAATTTCAGTTTTTCGTTAAACCGGTCAGCCAACGACTGTAATTTATACACCATGTCAGTCGAGGTCTTCAATATATACGGGAAAACAACTATCGCGTCCTGATTAACCGTTGAACCCTGAATCATAAAGAAGCCTCCGTTGTAATTGAAATGAAATGTTATCTGATTCGTTTCCTTCTCTTCATCCTCACCCAATATCTTACAACCGTTTTCTTCGAGAAAACTCCTAATAATGTTAATTGCAGGCAACTGATTGTCAGAAGATTGAACTTTGTTTGACCGTGGCTGTTTGTTTTTTCTCTCCTCGTTGTATTTCAGAAACATTCTCAACAGCAAAACGAAAAAAGTAATGACCGAAACCACTACCAAAACCAATATAGTCCAATATAAAAGTTCTTCAACTAACGTCATAACTCACACTTTATGAGTACACTACAGTACTTTTCATCACTCCGCCGCATACCACTCATTTTAATTACAAAATTATATCTTTTGCGAATAACTCACAACAACAAGTATTTTATTTTAACTTTTTTTATGCTTCACGGTTTATCAAAACTGCTCGCTCCACGACAAAAACGACAAAAACATTTAAAAACATACCGAAAATTTGGTCATTAGCATAAAAAAAATTAACTTTGCACGTCAAAGAATGGTGAATGCTGAGTAGTGAATGACAAATAAACTAAATCGTAAATAAACTAAATCGTAAATAAAAATGATTTCTTCAAAAAACACTTACAAATGGACTTTTCAGAATATCGGAGGTTCAACACGTGTAAAAATCCGTTGCGGCGAGGATTTGCGTCACCTCGCAGAGTTAGACCCTAAAATGTGGACTGTTCTCTCATGCCCGACTCAAGGGCTCGAGATTGACAAAAAAAGTCTTGAATATATCGATGTAAACAAAGACCAACGTATTCATATCGAGGACGTTATAGCCACTGCCAATTGGTTGACAAGTGTTATCGACAACCCCGACACCATACTCGAAGGCAACGACCGGTTGCCACTAAACAATATCAACCGACAAAACGAAAATGGTGCCCAACTCTATGACTCAGCCCAACAGATACTTTCCAATCTCGGCAAACCTGAAACAGATACAATATCCGTCGCCGACACGTCCGATAGTATCAGGATATTTGAGCAGACACGTTTTAACGGTGACGGTGTCATTATTCCCGAATCTACAGACGATGAGCAACTCAAAGCACTCATCACCACCATTTCTGAGACTATAGGCAATACACCCGACCGCAGCGGCAAAATCGGTATCAACACCGAACATATTGAAACATTCTTCACTGCACTCGCAGACTATAAAGCATGGCAAGAAGCCAAACCCAAACTGCCTTTTGGCGACAGGACAGACGATGCCATTAACGCATGGGATGCCCTCAATCCCAAGATGCAGGACTTATTTATGCGCAATAGTCTCGCCGCCTTCAGTGCGGAAAGTCTCGCCGCCCTCGATGTCAAAACAGAACAAATACAAGCCATCAGTGCGGACAACCTAACAGACCGTATCAACGACATAGCAACATATCCTCTCGCCCGCATAACAGCCGAGAAACAACTCGACCTCACGGCTCCGGTCAACCCCGCCTGGGCAGACAAATTTGAGACGCTGCGCAGCATAGCTGTCAACCCGAAAGCCAAGACCCTCTCTCTTGCCGAATGGAATCAAATTGGTGCGGAATTTGCTGATTATAAGGCATGGCTTACCGACAAAAAAGGCAATGTGGCAGAAACACTCACTGAAGAACAACGCACGCAACTCAACGATGAAAAACTCAAGGCAGCACTGCTTGACCTTGTTGAACAAGACAATGCCCTCAAAGCAGCCGCCGACTCTATTGCTGAGGTGGACAGACTGACACACCTCTACCGCGACTTTGCCACACTGCTCAATAACTTCATCACACTACAAGACTTCTATAACCCCGACAAAAACATCAACGCCATATTCCAAGCCGGACGACTGGTTATTGACCAACGTGTCTGCAACCTGTGTCTTAAAGTCACCAACCCCGGCAATCATGCAACCATGGCTCCCTCAAGCGGCATGTATCTGCTTTACTGCGACTGCACCGCCAAAGACAAAATCGGCACGATGCAAATCGTTGCTGCTATGACGGCAGGTGATGTCGGAGACCTCTATGTCGGCAAAAACGCCATCTTCTATGACCGCGACGGCTTGGACTGGGATGCCACAATAACCAAAATCATCGACAACCCGATTAGCATTCGTCAGGCATTCTGGTCACCATACAAGAAATTCGTCAAATGGATTGAAGACACCATCAACAAGCGGGCTGCGGAAAAAGATGCTAAAGTTTTCGAAGACGCTACAGCCAAAGCCAACAACGTGGCAGCAGACGGTGTTGAGGGAGCAAAAACACAAGCCGGCACATTCGACATTGCCAAATTCGCCGGCATATTCGCAGCTATAGGCATGGCTGTCGGACTAATATGCGACTTCCTTCTCGGACTTATCGACAAGATGACCGAATCTGTATGGACTTTCATCGGTGCAATAGCAGTTATCATACTGCTCATCTCCGGTCCTTCAATGATTATGGCATGGCTCAAACTCCGCAAACGCAACCTCGCCCCGATTCTCAATGCCAACGGCTGGGCTGTCAACGCAGGCACAATAGTCAACATCCCGTTTGGAAACTCACTCACCGATATAGTGAAATTCCCCGTAACCAAAGGCAAAGACCCGTTCAAACCACAAATACCCGCCTGGCGCAAATGCCTCTACTGGCTACTACTCATTGCCGCACTGTGCTGCGGACTATGGCTCTGCAACGGTCTCAAATGGGCTGGCGCAAAATCCCCGCTACCATGCTTCAATAAAACAGAAACAATAGAAACAACGGAAGAAACAACATCGGAAGAGAGCGTTGCAACACCTATAACAGCAGACGATATTGCGGCAGAACAAACCGAACAATAATTTTGTCAAGACATTGCACTTAATACTTTGGTATTTTCCCAAAATCCGTCAATTCCGCAGGAAATAAATCTAGAAAATCTAGAGAGTCTAGAAAATCTAGAGAGTCTAGAAAATCTAGAAAATCTAGAGAGTCTAGAAAGTCTAGAAAATCTAGAAAATCTAGAAATATAAATTCGTTAAATCCAGTTGGAAATATAAAAATGAAAAGAAATCCGAAATCCGAAATCTGTATTCTGAATACCTTATTTTGCGTCTTCATTCTATTCCCTGTTTCCGCCTTCGCCCAGTTGAGCGAACGAATGCCGTGGGAGATTGAAACAGAAACCAAGACTGCCCCCGACTGGAAATTCTCCACCACATACAGGCTCGAAATCGGCTTCTACCAGCCCAACCAACGAAGCGACAGCACCGCCAACAATACTTTCCTCAACGGAGGCAAAGTGGGATTTCTTGTGGACTTCAACCTGCCATACAACCTCGGAATACAAACCGGATTGCGTTACGAACTGACCTACGGCACCAACACGCAACACTTCCGCTCCGCCGACAATAACAACGTAACCACCGAATATATCCGCCACCGCATCTTCAAACACGCACTCTCCATACCTATCTATGCCGCTTACACCCAACAACTATGGCGTGAATTATCACTCACTCTCTACACCGGACCCGACCTGCAAATCGGACTCGCCTGCACCGATGACCCTATAAGCAACCTCTCTGACTCAACACTCTCGTGGCTTCAGAACAAAGCCCCGGATCCCACAGTCATCAAAACCTACAGACACGACTACTACACCGACCATATCTATAACCAATTCAATATCCGATGGAGTATCGGAGGCGGATTGCAATGGCTCAACTACCGACTGCAAGGCGGCTATAACTTCGGACTGAACAATATAGCACTCTACCAACCGAACACCGGTAACCGCACCAACCTGCACGAATGGTCATGGGAAGTATCATTCATCTACACCTTCAACTACAAACTCTTCGACCCGCAGTACTACGAAAAAGCTTACGAAAAAGCAAAACAACGCAAGCTTCTCCACGCTCAAAACAAAGAAAAACAACTCAAAAAACGCGCAACAACCACATGGCACTTCGGCACCGACTTCTAAAAAATCATATAAAGTCTTATGCCGAATTTCACCAACCCACCCATGAATTGCCCGCCGAATTTTTTAGTCCTTATTTGTTGTGCATTTGATTGAAAAAAAAAGCAATGACATTGGGGTGTCATTGCTTTTGGAGGGTGATTTGTACCACTCATTACGAGTTCAAATGAAATATCGGCTGTCTTTATATCTTCTTATTACGACATTAGTTTTGACCTATAAGTCTAATATTTTTTCAGTTCTGTTATTCATTACATATTGTTGTAAATCGTCACTGTTAGTTATACATTGACAATTTACAACGTCAAATATGGTGTAAAAGTACAAAAGATTTTTTGAATATACAAAAATATTTTTGCGGATAATTACAGGTTTTCCTGTTTTCCGCGCATTTTT
>ERZ842401.977-NODE-977-length-42156-cov-3.824280_pt1 | contig 42156 bp, 32 predicted proteins | sample MGYA00521270_ERZ842401 | MGnify/ENA primary metagenome ERZ842401 (study PRJEB31892, sample SAMEA3878208) | bioreactor metagenome | biome: Moose rumen | place: Sweden | collected 2011-10 | study: EMG produced TPA metagenomics assembly of the PRJEB12797 data set... | reverse complement strand
TAACAACAGCTGGCGATAAAATAAAAGGTGTTTTAATTGCGGCTGATGCCGATGGTGCAACAATAGAAGAAACAATTATTGAACGTATAGGCGGCAAAAAACAAAAAACAATAGTAAAAACGACATTGCCTTACGGCGACATAAAACAGACAAAATTAATACTTTCGTTTAAATAAGCGGTAATATGGATAACAATAACTTGTTAGATACATTTTTGGAGTTCAAAGAGTTAAAAAACATCGACCGTGCAACAATGATGCGCGTTTTGGAAGATGTTTTTAGAAATATGCTAATAAAAAAATACGGCACAGACGAAAACTTTGACATAATCATCAACATTGACAAAGGCGACTTTGAAATATGGCGCAACCGTGTTGTTGTAGAAGACGAAGATCTCCAAGACCAAAACCTTGAAATTTCGTTAAGCGAAGCCAAAAAGATTGACGAAGAATACGAAGTGGACGAAGAAGTAACCGACGAAGTTAAATTTAAAGACTTCGGTAGACGTGCTATTCTCACTCTACGACAAAATCTTACCGCCAAAATACTTGAACTCGAAAAAGAAAACCTCTACGATAAATATAAAGGCAAAATAGGCGAAATAGTAGCAGGAGAAGTTTACCAAGTATGGAAACGCGAGATACTTATTCTTGACGACGAAGGTAATGAATTATTGTTGCCAAAAGCAGAACAAATACCGTCCGATTTTTTTAGAAAAGGCGATAACCTAAGAGCAGTGGTAGCACGTGTTGATATGAAAAACGGCACACCAACAATCATTCTTTCACGCATAGCACCAGCATTCCTTGAAAGACTTTTTGAACTTGAAGTTCCAGAAATATTCGACGGACTTATTACAATTAAAAATATTGTCCGCATAGCAGGCGAGCGAGCAAAAGTAGCAGTTGAATCTTACGATGAACGAATTGACCCAGTAGGCGCATGCGTTGGTATGAAAGGTTCAAGAATCCATGGAATAGTTCGCGAACTAAAAAACGAAAACATCGACGTAATAAACTACACCAACAACACTGCATTATACATACAGCGCGCATTAAGCCCCGCAAAAATAAACGACATAAAAGTATTTGACGCAGAAAAACGCGCAGAAGTATATCTCAACCCAGATGAAGTATCAAAAGCAATTGGCAAAAATGGTTCAAATATAAAATTGGCCAACCAACTCACTGGATTTGACATTGAAGTTTATCGTGATGTAGAAGAAGGAGAGGAAGATGTTGATCTCAACGAATTTAGCGACGAAATAGAACCCTGGATTATCGATGCCATAAAAGCAATAGGATGCGATACAGCAAAGAGCGTTCTCAACATACCAAAAGACGAACTAATAAGACGCACAGACCTCGAAGAAGAAACAATTGATGAGGTATTGCAAATATTAAAGGCTGAATTTGAATAATAAAAAAACTGACAAACTGGTTTAGTGCGCACAAACCAGCACAAAAACAAATATATATACGCCGACAATTGTAAAAAACGGCTTTTATAAACTATAAATTTTGCACATGACAGGAACACGGTTAACCAAAGTGGCAAGCGAATTTAACGTTGCGGTAGGTACAATTACAGAATTTCTCAAAAAAAAGGGATTTGATGTAAATACCGACCCTAACGCTAAAATCGATCAAGAGCAGTATGAACTCGTGCGTAAAGAGTTCAGCAGCGACAGCCAAGTAAAAAAAGACGCAGAACTACTATCGATTAAAAACAAAGAACGCAAAGAGGCGGAAAGAAAAGCCGCCAAAGCTGAAGCCCAAAAAAAGGCAGAAGAACAAAAAAAGCAAAAACAAGAATTTAAAATTGTCGGCAAAATAGATTTGGATCAGCAAAACAAACCCAAAAATCAAGACAATCAAAACACACAACAAGTAGCGGAAAAAAATGACAATACAACCCCCGCCACTACAAACCCTACACCCAAACAAGAACAAGAAAAAACACAAATCCAAAACCAAAACCCAAATATCTCCAACAAACAAAACGGAGATTCTGAAATAAAAGTTATTGGCAAAATAGATTTGGACACAATAAATCAAAAAACGCGTCCAGCTAAAAAAACTCGCTCACAAATTAAGGAAGAACGACGCGAGCGCGATAAACAATACAAAGCAACAATACAGCAACAACAACAAAAAAATAATACAACATCACAACAACAAGGTCAACAACAAACTCAGTTGCCCCAAAACACACAAAATACAACCACAACTACGGAGCAGAATGAAGATAACTTTATAGAAATAAAACGCCCTGTATTGTCGGGACCAACCGTTGTTGGTAAAATAGAACTACAAGAAGAAAACAAAGATAGAGGAAGAGACAGAACTACAAAAAGAAAACGCAAAAGAATTGCAATAGATATTCAAAAAGAAGCAAACAATAATCAAAATAATAACAATAGAGGTAAAGACTCTACTGGCAACAAAGAAAATAACAAAAACAACAAAAAACAGCAAAAAAATAATAACGGTAACAACAATGGCGATAAGAAAAACGGAAAAAACAAACAAGAACGTTTTAAAAAGCCAGAAATTACCGACGAAGATACAAGTAAAACAGTAAAAGAAACCCTCAAAAAGTTAGAGGCCAATAAACACAAAAGTCTAACTTCAAAACACAACCGCGACAAACGCGACAAAATAGGACAAAAAATCCAAGAAGAAAAAGTTAGACAAGAACACGAAAGCCACGTACTAAAAGTTACCGAGTTTATCTCTGCCAACGATTTAGCCTCGCTAATGAACGTAGAGGTTACAGAAATAATCAACACATGTTTCGACATGGGTATTGCAGTTTCTATAAACCAACGTCTTGATGCAGAACTAATATCAATGTTAGCAGAAGAATATGGATTTGAAATAAAATTCATAAATGCCGACGAGGAAGAAGATGAAGAACAAGACAATATAGAAGATATGCAACCACGTGCGCCAATTGTTACCGTAATGGGACACGTTGACCACGGTAAAACATCGTTGCTCGACTATATCAGAAAAACCAACGTCATAGCAGGCGAGGCAGGCGGTATAACACAACACATCGGAGCCTACAATGTAGAAGTAGGCAAAGGTCAACGCATTACATTCCTCGATACACCAGGACACGAAGCATTTACCGCAATGCGCGCTCGCGGTGCAAAAATAACCGACATCGCTGTAATTGTAATTGCTGCCGACGATAGCATAATGCCACAAACAGAAGAAGCAATAAGTCATGCTCAAGCAGCTGGCGTGCCAATAATATTCGCTATCAACAAAATAGATAAACCAGGTGCTAACCCTGAAAAAATTAAAGAAGAATTGGCCAACAAAAACCTTCTTGTAGAAGATTGGGGTGGAAAATATGGTAGCATAGACATATCTGCAAAAAAAGGGTTAAACGTTGATAAATTGCTTGAACGTATATTGCTCGAAGCAGAAATGCTTGAACTAAAAGCAAACTACAATAAACCTGCAACAGGCTCTATAATAGAAGCTTCGCTCGACAAAGGTCGTGGTTACGTTGCAACAGTATTAGTTGATAATGGAACACTAAAAGTAGGCGATGTTATTTGGGCAGGATGTTACTCTGGTAAAATAAGGGCAATGTTCAACGAACGTAACAAAAAAATTACAGAGGTACACCCAGCCGAACCAGCACTAATTCTCGGATTGGATGGAGCTCCAGCTGCAGGCGACAAATTTAAAATAATGCCAGACGAACGTTCTGCACGTGAAAAAGCTACCCAACGTCAACAAATAGATCGAGAAATTAGTGTACGTACTCACAAAGGACTTACTCTCGAAGATATTGGTCGTCGTATAGCTATCGGAGAGTTTAAAGAACTTAAACTTGTGATAAAAGGTGATGTTCAAGGTTCAATAGAAGCTTTACAAGACTCTCTCATAAAACTTTCCACAGAAAAAATAGAAGTTCAAGTAATACACAAAGGTGTTGGACAAATTTCAGAAACAGACGTACTTTTAGCAAGTGCATCAAAGGCAATGATAATTGGTTTCCAAGTGCGTCCTTCACTTAATGCTAAAAAATTGGCAGAAAAAGAGCAAATAGACATACGTCTATACTCAATAATCTATGATGCAATAAACGACATAAAAAGTGCAATGGAAGGCATGCTTTCGCCAGAAATTAAAGAAGAAATTGTTGGAACAGCCGAAATTACACAAATATTCAAAATTTCAAAGGTCGGCAATATTGCAGGTTGCATAGTAAAAGACGGTAAAATTGTACGTACAAACAAATGCCGTATAATTCGCGATGGTATTGTGGTTTACACAGGAGAACTTGGCTCGCTAAAACGTTTTAAAGACGATGTTAAAGAAGTAACCAAAGGTTTTGAATGTGGATTGAACATAAACAACTACAACGATATAAAAATTGGCGACATGGTGGAATCTTTTGTAGAAAAAGAAGTACGAACAACACTATAAACTAATTTTTTTCAATAGAAAAGGACAACCATTATTGGCTGTCCTTTTTTTATTACAAAATATTTTTATTTTTGATAAAAAATTTTGTTACTCAATAAACAATAGAAAACATAATATACCATTTAATAATAACACACGAAACAAATACTGCCTTTTATTTTTTACTACAACAAAAACAAATATGGACAATATTTTTCCTACAGAAACCGAAAAAAAAATAATTGAAAAATACAAAGAGAATAATGCAGCAACAATTGCCCTTAAACTTAAAGACAAAGAAAACTTGAGGTCAAGATATGTTGTAACACAAATTAAAGGTTATCAAACAATAAAACGCAAAATGCCATTGTGGACAACCTACAACATAGTTTATCCACAACATTTGCCACTGGAACAATGCTCTTCGGTAACAACAGCAGAATATAAAACAGTAATTATAAAACGAAACCTTGCAAATTTTGACTCATTTGTTGACCTTACTGGTGGATTCGGTGTTGATTTTTATGTAATTAGTTATTTTTTTAAACAAGCTCTTTACATTGACCAAAATAATGAACTTTGTGAAATTGTTAAGCATAATTTTAACATATTTGGTAGGTCTAACACTAAATTTATGACTTCTGATAGTGTTGATTTTATAACAAATACCAACCAAAAATTTAATCTAATATTTATCGATCCTGCACGAAGAGACATTGCTGGCAAAAAGATTATTATGATAGAAGATTGTAAACCTAACATCGCAAACTTACAAGATGTTATAATACAAAAAACCGAGTTAGCAATGATAAAACTTTCACCAATGCTCGATATAACAGATTGTATTTCTAAAATAAAGAATATTTCAGAAATTAATATTGTGGCGGTAAACAACGAGTGTAAGGAAATTGTATTGGTAATAAAAAAAGATTTTTGCAACAATCCACATATTTTTACTTTTTGCGACGGAATTTCATTCGACTTTTATCTAAACGATGAGAAAAATTGTGAAATAGATTTTTTTTCTAACGAGAACCTTATTGGCAAGCATCTCTACGAACCTGACGCGGCAATTATGAAAGCAGGTGCTTTTAAAACCGTTGCAAAAAAATACAATCTAAAAAAATTACATCCATCGAGCCATCTTTATATTTCGGATTTTGAAATAAAAAATTTTCCTGGACGACATTTTATAATAATGCAAACTGGCAAACCAAAAGATTTTGCAGGAATAACAGCCAATCTTACAGTAAGAAATTTTCCTGAAAAAGCTGATGTGCTTAAAAAGAAACTAAAAATTAAAGACGGAGGTGATATTTATTTGTTTGCAACAACTTTATATAACAACAAAAAAATTTTTATTCACGCAGAAAAAAAATAAATACGATTGTTCTACAAATTTATTTAGAACAACCGTATTTTTCGTAAATAAACAATCATAATTCAAGAATGTAAAATTAATTTTTTTATTATTACATTCTTAAACAAAGATTTTCTTATTTATCACCACGGATAGCAGCAATACCAGGAAGCACTTTGCCTTCCATGTATTCGAGCATAGCTCCACCACCAGTTGAAACGTATGAAACTTTGTCTGCCAACTTATTTTTGTTTATAGCTGCAACGCTGTCGCCACCGCCAATAAGTGTAAATGCACCATTAGCAGTTGCTTTAGCTACAGCCTGAGCAATTGCAGATGTACCTTTGGCAAATTTATCCATTTCAAACACGCCCATAGGACCATTCCAAAGAACAGTTTTAGAATTGGTGATGATTTCTTCAAATTTCTTAATTGATTCATCAGCAATATCCAATCCCATCCAACCGTCGGGAGTTTCATTTGTTTTAGAAATGTTGGTATTAGCGTTGGCATCAAATTTATCTGCATTAACTGCGTCAACAGGCAAATAAACATTTACGCCTTTAGCTTTTGCTTTATCAAGGATTTCTTTTGCAACGTCAAGTTTATCTTCTTCACAAAGTGAATTACCGATTTTACCACCAAGTGCTTTGATAAAGGTATAAGTCATACCACCACCGATGATAAGGTTTTCTACACGGTTCAAAAGGTTTTCGATAATCATAATTTTATCAGAAACTTTTGCACCACCCATAATAGCGGTAAATCCATTGCGAGAAGAACCAAGAACTTTGTCCATAGCTGCAAGTTCCTTGTCGATAAGGAAACCAAACATTTTGTGGCTTTCGTCAAAGAAATCGGCGATAACTGCTGTAGAACCGTGTTTGCGGTGAGCTGTACCAAACGCGTCATTTACATAAACATCGGCATAAGAAGCCAATTTTTTTGCAAATTCTATTTGTTTTTGTTTTATTTCTTTTTTGGCGGCTTCAAAGTTAGGATCGTCTTTTTCAATGCCACGAGGTTTACCTTCTTCTTCTGCATAAAAACGAAGGTTTTCCAACAAAAGAACTTCTCCGTATGCCAAGGCTTTTACCTGAGCATCAGCCGATTGACAATCTTCAGCAAATTTAATTGTCTTGCCAAGATTTTTTTCTATTGCGCTTATTATCTGTTTGAGCGAGAAATTGGGATCTGGATTTTTTTTAGGTCTTCCCATGTGGCTCATCAAAATAGCTGCTCCACCATCTTCAATGATTTTTTTTATTGTGGGCAATGCACCACGTATGCGGGTATCGTCAGAAACCTCTCCAGTTTCTTTGTTTAGAGGCACGTTAAAGTCAACACGAACTATAACTTTTTTGCCTTTAAAATTGTAATTGTCAATCTTTTGCATAATGTGAAAAGAATTTTTTATTATTTTTTTTTAAAATTTTTCTTAAAACTATTTTTGTGGTTGCAAATATAAGGAATTACTTATTTTTCTACAATTTTTTTTCAGTTTTTTTACATAAAACTATCGTGATTGTCTCTTCTTCTTAAAGTTTCGGGGACATTTCTATAATATCGCGCAAGTATCACACCTGCTATTGCTCCAAAAAGATGACCTTCCCACGATACACCTTCTTGATTTGGCAACACACCCCACAATATTCCGCCATAAAGAAAAAATATTGCTACAGCGATAAATAACGATTTAAAACTTCCTCTAAACAAACCACTTCCCAACAAAAATCCTATCAAAGAAAATATAAGCCCACTTGCACCAATGTGCGTAGCTTCGCGTCCAAATATCCATACCAAAAAGCCTCCAAGAAATATTGATGTAGTCCATACTTGAAACGCAAGATTTTCATAAAATACAAGCAATACGAATGTCAAAACAAGTAATGGTCCGCTGTTGGAAAGTAAATGTTGGAAATTGGCATGTAAAAATGGTGCAAAAAATATTCCCCAAAAACCCTCACGTGTACGTGGCACAATGCCATGTTCATTAAAACTTCCGGGAAAAACCATATCAATAAAATAAACAAGCCATAATATTCCTACTGCCAAAAAAGAATAAAATATGTTTTTGAATAATTTGTCTACAATCATAGTTATATTCGTATTTTTATTTGTCGCAAAATTAAAACTTTTATTCTACAAAAAAAATGTTTTAACATTCAGATGCGAACAACAGACTTTATTTCATTGATTTACAACCTTGATAGACGACTATTTTTTTAGCGGTAGAGTTACAATAAATGTTGTTCCTTTGCCAACTTCCGACTCAAATGTTATTGTTCCACCCGCATTCATTACAATGTTTTTACACATTGCCAATCCAAGCCCACTTCCACTGCTTTTGGTGGTGAAGTTTGGCGTAAAAAGTTTGCTACGTATTTCTTCTGGTATGCCACTGCCATTGTCTTTAAATCTTATTTCAAGTTTTTCTTCAACACTAAGGGATACATGAATATGCCCTCTAATACCATCGGGAATGGCCTGTGTTGCATTTTTTATGAGATTGATAAATACACGAGAAATTTGCTCTTTGTCGGCAACAATAACAACTTCTTCTTTGCCGCCAAAGTCGTTAGTTATGTCTATATTTTCCTCATTATTAAACAATTGAATAACATTCGATAGTATTTCCACAACGTTAAACGGATGCGCATCGGGTTTAGGCATTTTTGCAAAATTAGAAAATTCTGTGGCTATCGACGAAAGTGTATCAATTTGCTGAATAAGTGTATTTGATACTTTTTGAAGTATTCCATCAAAATTGTCGGCGTTGTTCTGCTTGCTACGCATCAAAAATTGAATACTCAATTTCATTGGCGTAAGTGGATTTTTTATTTCATGAGCAATCTGCTTAGCCATTTCGCGCCAAGCACTTTCACGTTCATTTTGAGCAAGGAGATTAGCACTCTCTTCGAGTTTTTCTGCCATTTTATTATACTCGCTCACAAGTTGTCCAAGTTCGTCCTTACGATTATATTCTATTTTTTCGTGTTTTTTTCCAAGTTCTATTTTTTCAAATTTATTTTGTATAAGTTTCAACGGTTGTACAATACGTTCTCCTATTACCACTGCCAACACAATACTAACCATCATCAAAACCACATATAGGTTAATAATTGAAACAATGAGTGTATAAAGTTCTGCTTTCATTACATCAGGACGTGTAAAATACGGCAAATTTATGTATGCTGTAAGTTTATCTTGGTAATTATAAAATGGAATATAAGCAGATGTAAAACTCAATTTTCCAATATGTTCGTCTTGAATGTAGTTTGCTTTATTTTCTATAACAAGCGAATTTAGTGCGAGATTGTCCATACGCGTTCCTGCAAGGCCTTGCTTAAAAATTTCTGGACGAGAGCTTGCTATAAGTTCTCCATCGGGATTATAAAGATTAATATCGATGAAAAAAATATGTGACATATTGGTTAGATAATCATCAATTGAGCTGTTTTCGTTAGGATTCCATATTCTATTGAGTCCAATTGTATCTTTTCCAAATGTTTGTTCAATGCCCATATAGACACTTTTCATTTTTTCGTCAATATTTTCACGATTTTCATTTTTGAATCTGGCAACGTTAAAATACGCTGAACCAACGCAGATAAACACAAACGAAACTACTAAAATAAACGCCACAGAAAAAACAAGCCTTGTTTTAAGTTGATATAAATAAGCGTTGTCGTGTTTTAACATCAACCGTATAATTAAAACTACGAGCAAAATTGCTATGTAAACAACAAATAGATATGCAAAAGTTATAATGCAATCAATAAAAGTTACATTGCGACGGCTTAACACCACTATTCCCGAATTGTTTTTATAAACAGTGTGAATATAACCATCTGTTGTTGAAGTTGTTGCAATACTATCTTCAGATTGTTCGTTTTTAAACAAAGCTGCGAAATTGCTATCGCTCAAATCATAACTATACTTCCCATTTTGAGATATTTTACGTCCGTTGCGATATTTAGCATAGTCGTAACCACTTATAACTGTTGGTTTTACATTCTTATCCATCAACAATTCGGGATAACCGAGCTCTTGTGGCACTGGTTTGCTTTCCAACAAAATACACACATAATTTGTACGCGAATCCACTATATAACGTTCAACACCTGCATACGAAATTTCTCCATCAGATTTATCAATAAAATAAAAGCCTGTACCCGGAACTTCGCTACTTGTGCTTATGTTTTTAACAAATTCATCATCAAGATTGCTAAATATCTGACCGGGAACAAGTTCTATTAGTTTAAGCGAAAGATTGTACTTACTCCAATAACCATTGAAATACTGCTGTTGAAGATAATCGCGCAAACGGCTTTCGGCTGTTAATCTATCTTTTTTTCTTAAAAAATCTGCAATCATTGCATCCCCTGGTAATTTCTCTCCTACGCGATTCAATAGCAATTCTGCCACCGGATCGTGTTCATCGGCTGGATAAGTAACAAGATTACGACACTCTGCATCAAGTTTTTGTTCGTTGCCAGCTATTATTATTTCTGTTGTAAAAACCGCCGAAACAAATATCATAAATATATACCTATAAACACTTCCCTCTGATTTTGAATAGTGCATACAGCAAGCAGAAAGTATTATTATTCCAGCAAACAAAACAGCAATAACTCTATGCAAACCGTAAGAATTTCCAAACATAAACGAAAGCCCAAACGTTGCGCCTGCAATTATTATAGCTGCAACTTGAAGTTGTATTTTTGTGTTTAGATTAATATAATTAGTGGCTTTAATTACATAAACAAGAAACGAAGCAAGATTGACAACAAAAATTAATATACCTGCAAAACTAAAAATGTCGAGCGAAGTTATATTATTAAGCCTAAACGATATACGACTATCGAAAACGAGTTGTTCGTTTAAAATGTAAAGCGGTATAAAAATAAGTGCAGCCACCACCACGCCAACAGCTATTGCGATAATCTGCGATGCCTGCCCTACCCTACTGAGTTTTTCTTTTAAACCAATATAATCGAAAAACTTAAAAACAATGGTTATAAATGTCAATATATATTCCGAATTGACAATAAAGTCTCCCAATGTAGGGAAAAACGGTTGTGCCGAAAAATATACAGGGTCGAAAAAATCGAGCGAATAGACGTTAGCAGGAATTTTTAGAACTAACATCGCAATCCTCGACAATACAAATACACCTATAAGAACAATAAATTTTATTTTATTGCCTTCATTAGCCGAAAGGTTGAGCGAAAAAGAATAGAAAAATGCCATCAACATCACCAACGCAAGGAAAAACAAAACTCCAACTATGTTAAAATTTTCACCGTCGGAATCGTAACTATTGGTTGGTACAAGCGAAAATAAATATTTTCCTTCGTCATCGGCTATGTCAAAACTATAAGACAATGGTATCATAGAAACTTGCACCGATGCGCCAAGATTAAACTCTTCTGGAAATTCGTTTTTAAGATATTTGTTAGAAAAATTATACTTATTTTTCAAAAATATAAGACCAGCATAAGTATATTCGCCATCAAAATAAGTGCGTAACTCATACCACACGTTGTTGATGTTAACAATTCTATTGTTAAGTGCCGATTGAGAAAACACCTTGTCGTTGGCAGCACTATTTTCGCTCCAATAGCAAAGCGTATCGTTTTTATATACAAGCACCGACAAACCTTCGGCTTTGAGTTCTGGCATTGGTTTGTCAATAAGGTAGATGTTGTTTTCTTTGCGCAAGTTTTCGCCAGACTTAAATATAGACTTTATTCTTGCCACAGCACTATCCAAACCTTTTTCTTTTGCGTGCAGTAATTTCTCGATACGTGCAGAATCTATTTCGTAACTTTTTAGACCGCTAAGGTAGTTTTCCAACGCCGATGCGATAATAAAAAGTACTGCCGCATAGAGCAGAAACTGTATTTTCAAAAATTTTTCTTTCACTTCTTTTTCCTTGTTATGCCGTTTTTCGGCATTGTTTGTTTTGAGTAAAAAAAATCAAAAAGGTTTATTTCGTGTTTTCGTGTTTCAGTTTTTATATGTCAAAGAGTGTGCCGCTTTATTCGTGATGATAAGGTTCGTTGTTCAAAATAGTGAAAGCTCGATAAAGTTGTTCTGTAAAAACAAGCCTTACCATTTGATGAGAAAATGTCATTTTTGAAAGAGAAATTTTAAAATCGCAATTATCATATACAATTTTATCAAACCCATACGGCCCGCCAACCACAAAAATAATATCTCGTCCATCCGTTGACATTTTTTTTTCAAGAAAAGTAGCAAACTCTTTTGAAGAAAATTCCACACCTTTTTCGTCGAGCAAAATACGAAAACAACTACTATTTAAATAAGGCAACATCATTTCTGCTTCCTTGGCTTTAATAGTGTTGAAACTCATATTGGCGGCATTTTTTAAGTCTTTTAGCACAACAGTTTCAAAATTTACATATTTTTTTATACGTTTTTCATAACCAGCAATGCCATCAACCAAATATTTTTCAACAGTTTTACCTGTTGTTATAAATTTTATTTTCATTAATTTTTTTTGTTTTCCTTGGCTTTATAATGTACGAAAGTAAAAACTTTTTATAGAAAAAGCAAAAAATAAATCGAAAATTTAGCCTAACATAACATCAATAATGTTGATTTGCTATAAATAAAAATTGGAAACTATAAAAAGATATAAACTAACTAAGCACAATCTTCTTTATAGTCTCCAATTTTAATTGACATTTGTCAATAATTTTTGGTTTTAAGGTACTATCAATACTACGACACACAAATTGAATACAACCCTAATTAATTTTTGAAAATATCTTACTCATTATTATATATACAAACAAATAGCTAAACAAAATACCAAGCAACCCCAAAATTTAAATATTTGTAATTCTAAAATTCTTACTTAATTTTGCAAAAACTATTTTAAAAGTAACACAAAACAAAATCATTTTTATAATATATTGTTGTGCAACACATTAAACAACCTTAAACTTAAATTTTACAATAAAAAATAATGTTTTTTTTGGGTGTGATATTATCATTAGCCATTGTACTAACGACTCTAAATCCAATAAAGGCCGTTGCACAAACATACAATAATACGCAAAACTACAATGAAATATTAAAAGATACATTTCCACTGACAAACACAAACTCGCAAACAACTTTATACATAGCAAATATAACCGTAACAGGCAATCGCGAAACAAAAGAAAAAATAATACTTCGCGAAACTACATTTAAAACTGGAGATACAATAACTGCCGAATCGCTTCAAAATCATCTCGAACAAACAAAAAATAACTTGTTGAAACTATCGCTTTTCAACTATGTAACCATAACCACAATTCCAATAGAAGAAAACATCATTGACATAAACATAAATGTTGAAGAAAGGTGGTATATTTGGCCAATAATAAACATTACCCCACACAATGGCAATCTAAACGATTGGCTTGGAAACATAGATTTTTCAAAAATAGACTATTGTTTTGGTGTAAAAAAATACAATTTCAGAGGTAGAAAAGAAGCAATAAGTCTTAATTTTAGACGCGGCTACAACAACTTCTCCGAAATAGGTTATTCAGACATTGCCGTAGATAAAAAACGCAAAAATATTCTCGGTTTCTACTTTTCAACAGCATCACAAACACAAACTATACTAACAATAAGCAACAACAAAGCAATTTACCAAAAATTTGAAGAAAACAAAGCCATATCACAATATTTATATACAATAAACTATAGTTTTAGACAGACATTAAACATAACTCATTCACTTACATACAACCATCAAAATTTTTCCATCCACGATTCTATAGCAATACTAAATCCCGACTACCTTGGCGATGGAAAAAACTCACTAAAATTCAACAGTTTAAAATATTCTTTTAGAATAGACCATCGCAACTCTTCATATTATCCACTACACGGTTGGTATTGTTTGGTAGGACTAAGCAAAAAAGGATTGTTTGAAAATAATCTTAACACATATAGCATGGAACTCGACCTAAGGCAATATTTCAATCCATTACCAAACACATATCTATCCATGCAAATATACGCTCTAAATTGTGGAAAAAATACACCTTTCGCAATCAGACAATCTATTGGCACAAAACCCAACATAATAGCAGGATACGAACAATATCAAATACCAGGCAACAACATCGTTTATACACGTACATCATTGAAATTTAAGATAATACCAACACATATAATCCACCTTAAAAAAATACCTTTACCAAAATTTAATAAAATACACATTACAACATACGCCAACATATTCGCCAACGCAGGCTGGAGCGATAATCCCTCTACCGACATATCTGCAAAACACAACAAACTAAATAACACTTTTTTAGGAGCAATAGGATTAGGTCTTGATATTGTAACATATTACGACAAAGTTTTCTGTATTTACGTAGCACAAAATATTCAAAACGATTTTAGCATAGGCATAGGATTTAAATCATTTTTTTAAAGTACAAACAATCAAAAATATTGTTTTACAAAAACTTAACTACAAAAAGATAAAGCATCACAAAAAAGAAATATCAAGCACAATTATTTTTTAAAAGAAAAAAAATAAAAAAAATTTGCAATTATAAAAACAACAAATTACCTTTGCACTCCGAAAATATTATATATTTTCACAAGTTATAGGTAAATATTAATAAAAACATAAAACAATTTTAAAAAATGAAACGCACATACCAACCCTCGAATAGAAAGCGTAAAAACAAACACGGTTTCCGCGAAAGAATGAAAACCGCTAACGGACGTAAAGTATTGGCAAGAAGACGTAAAAAGGGCAGAAAAAAACTTACAGTATCGTCAGAACCGCAATGCAAATTAAAATATTAGTAATTAAACACATAAAAGCGGAATAAAAAATTTAAACCCCAACTCATCAAAACGGGATTGGGGATTTTTAGTTTATAGACAACAAAAAGTTTTATAAAAGCGTAAAAAACGCGAAAGACTTTTAAACAACAAAAAATGGCAGCATTACAATCCATCAGAAAACGCGGTACACTTTTAGCCGTGATAATAGGCGTGGCTTTGTTGGCCTTCATATTGGGCGACTTTCTCAACTCTGGAAATGCATTGTTTGGACAAAGCCAGTATGAAATGGGAAAAATCAACGGCCAAACCATTTCGTATCAAGAATTTTCTAATAAAGTAAACCAAAAAGAAAATTTCTACCGCATAGCATTCAACCGTAGTTCATTAGACGGCGAAACAACAGACCAAATTCGCGAACAAGCTTGGGAAGAAATAATAAGAGAAAAAGGTATAGGTCAAAATATCAAAAATTTAGGCATACAATGCACAGGCGATGAACTTCTCAATATGATTAACACTGGCAATGTAACGCCAATGATACGCCAAGCATTCACTAACCAAAACGGACAATACGATCCACAATTGGCGAAAACCTATATTTCCAGCAACTCGACAGAAAGCAATTTTATTTGGCAATGTATGGAAGACGAACTAAAAGCAACCCGCGAATACATAAAATACATTTCGCTCGTAGCTTCTGGTTTGTATGTTACTAATAGCGAAGTTGAACAAGAATTTGCAGAACGTACACATATCACTGATATTAAATATGTTAACATTCCCTATACTTCGATAAAAGACGAAGATGTATCAGTAAGCGACAAAGACCTCAAAGCATTTTTTGAGCAAAACGCCAAAAGATTTGACACTCAGCAAGAAACACGCGACATTGCCTATGTTTCGTTTGATGTTGTAGCTTCCGACAAAGATAGTGCTGACGCAAAAAAAATAGTTGACGACCTCAAAAATACATTTGAGTCCACTGACGAAATAGAAAACTTTGTAACAAGAAATTCCGACATACCGTACCAAAACATCCACTACTCAAAAGGTGAAATCCTCAACAAAACCGTTGATAGTGTAATGTTTAATTCTCCAGAAGGAATAGTTTATGGACCTTATATAGAAGGCGAATATTACAAAATGGCACGTTTAATAAAAAAAGAAATGTTGTCAGACAGCGTAAAAGTTTCGCATATACTTATAGCACACCGTACACAAGGCGACACAATGCCAGCAAGACTTAAAGCAGATTCCCTTATGGGCGTTATTAAATCGGGCATAGACTTCGGAGCATTGGCAATGCAGTTTTCCGACGACCAAGCATCCGCTGCAGATAGCGGCAATCTTGGTTGGATTACAGAAAGGATAAACTTTATTCCCGAATTTAAAGATGCTTGTTTTTCTACTGCAAAAGGTCAAATTACCACAGTTTCAACACAATACGGTGTTCATATAATAAAAGTTTTGGACAAAACAGCTCCCAAACAAAAGGTATCTGTTGGATTTTTACAAATAGAAATTCGCCCTGGAAAAGAAACCAGACAAGCTGCTTACATGGCAGCAACACAATTTGCTGGAGCTAACAACAAACCTTCAGAATTTGAACAAACGGTTCAAGCCAACAATCTTGTACGTAGAGTAGCACCAAACCTTACAAGCAATACAAGAGTAATTCCTGGTATTGAAAACTCTCGCGAACTTGTTCGTTGGGCATTTGACAACGAAAAATCAAAAACAGTTTCTGACGTTATGGAATTTGGCGACAGATATATAGTAGCTGCATTAGTAGGCATACACCGTCAGGGATTGGCAAAATATGAAAGTGTAAAAGAATTTATCCGTCCAGAAGTAACCAACAACAAAAAGGCAGAAAAAATAATAGCAGACATAAAATCAAAAAATGCCGACAATGTTGATGCAGTTGCTGCACAAACAGGACAAACCGTTAAAACATCTGCAAACGTAAATTTTGGAGCATCGCAAATTGCTGGTGTAGGCTTTGAACCAGCCGTTATTGCTGCTGCTGCTGCACTTCCCAAAGATGGTGTTAGTTCACCAATACAAGGTCGTACAGGTGTTTTTGTTATAGAAAATACATCTTATACTCCATCGCAAGAAATTCAGCAAATAAACTACAACACAGATCGCACCCAACTTCAAAACGATTTGCGTAGTAGAGCATCGTATCAAGCTGTAGATGCAGTTAATAAAACATTCAATATAGAAGACAACAGAGTAAAATTCTTCTAAAATTGAATATTTTATAATAAAAAAATAAATTTTTTAGCCGCGCCGAAGCAATATTTGTTTCGGCGCGGCGTTTTATAAAATCGAAAATTAATAAAATGTAGGAGAAAAGCCATGAGTACACTATTAAAAATACACCCAGAAACGCCAATGCCAAGGCTTATTCGCCAAGCAGCCGAAGTTTTAGACAACGATGGACTTATCATCTACCCCACCGATAGCGTTTACGCACTTGGTTGTAGTATGAAAAGCAAAAAAGCTCTCGAAAGGTTAGCAAGGGTAAAAGGAATTAAATTATCAAAATCGCTATTTTCATTTATTTGTCGCGATTTAAGCGACATAGCCGAATACACCCAACCGTTAAGCACATCTGTTTTTAAAATAATCAAAAAAAATACACCTGGACCATTTACTTTTATTTTGCCTGCAAGCAAAAAAATCCCCAAAATGTTTGAAAACTCTCGAAAAACAGTTGGGCTTCGCATACCTCGTAGCAATATTTTGCACGACATAGTAACAGAACTCGGTTGGCCTTTGTTAACTACATCAATACACGACGAAGACGAAATTGTTGAATATACCACTGATCCAGAACTAATTTGGCAACGTTACAAAAACCTTGTTGATTTGGTTATAGACGGAGGATATGGCAACAATGAACCTACTGCCGTAATAGATTGTTCTGGTAAAGAAATAGAAGTTTTGCGCGAAGGCATGGTAGATTTAGTACTCTAAATGCTGGTTTAGAGCGTTAAAATATGTCTCCGCTTTTTTATAATAACGGTTATCACGGTTTGATTTCGGAAACATCCCAAGTATTTTTTCAAACGTTTCGTTATTAAGATTATACATCAGTTGCGTGGCAAGAATATATGGTGCAATTGGAGAAGTAATGTTGTTTTGTACAAAGTTGAGTTGAAACTGATTCTTTTCATTGTTAAGTACACTTATTATACTATCTAAATTATTGATAATCAACGAGTCTGAATTTTTAGATGCTTCTGCATACATACGGCTTACACCAGCACCTTTGTCGCAATAAGCAGAGTAAGACTGAATAAAATCTACAAAATTTTTATGACTTTCAGAGCCAGTCACAACACTCTTTTCGGGCTTAGCAAAATTGTAAGACACCTTAATATCTGAGTTTTCAACAAAAATCGGCAAATAATCAGGTGCATCGCCAACAAACAAATACATAAGTTCGGGATGGCTAACACTACCACCTAAAACAAGAGAATTTCGTTCAAAATAAGCACTATCAACTGTTATTAAAACACTATCATCATATCTATACAAAACAGCTTTGCGGTTATTAAGCCCCTGTCCCGACACCGTTATCTTATATTCACCTTCGGGAAGTCCACAACTTACAATCAACAAAAATGCAAGTAATAACGCATAAAAACACTTCATATAACTAAAATTTTGTTCAAATATAGAAATTTGTTTTTGTATGGCAACAAAATTAAATTACATTTGTAATAAAAAATTTTTTTACAAAAAATGAAAAACATTAAGTTAAACAAACTTGCACTTGACATAGTTTATGCTCTAACACTTGGTATAACAGCATTTTTGGCTGTTAAACTATTTACACAGGCAGTAAACGATGATGGCGACAAAGCCTATCAATCAGAAATGAAACAAAACTACAACAACTACAACCCTATTCTTCCTGAAAAACTTGATTTTTGCGGAGAAAGAGTTCCTCTTGAATATTTTGATGTGCGCGAGGCAATGGAAAAAGAACTTCTAAAAACCATGTACTGGCATAGCGAAACTTTCTTATATCTTAAACGAATGAATAGATACTTTCCAAGAATGCGCCAAATATTAAAACAAAATGGTGTTCCTGAAGATTTTCTTTATTTGTGCGTTGCCGAAAGCGGTATGGATCACGTAGTTTCATATGCTAAGGCTGTAGGTTTTTGGCAAATACTCGAAACTACAGGAAAAGAAAACGGACTTGAAATTAACGACGAGGTTGACGAACGCTACAACATAGAAAAGGCAACACAGGCCGCTTGTAGATATTTTAAACAAGCATACGAAAAATATGGCAGTTGGACTCTCACTGCTGCAAGTTACAACGCAGGTCAAGGAGCCGTTTCAAGATTTATACGTCAACAAGAAGTATCCGACTACTACGATATGCACATGGCAAAAGAAACAATGCGCTATGTTTATAGAATATTGGCTTATAAACTTTTGCTTACATGCCCCGAGGATTATGGTTTTTGTTTTCGCGAAAAAGATTTATACCCGATAATCAAAACCGACACTTTGATTGTTGATACTGCGATTACCGACCTTAGAGCTTTTGCTCGAGAATATTCGCAAAACTACAAACTTTTTAAAATGTTTAATCCATGGCTACGTGATAGCAAACTAACCAATAAAAACGGCAAGGAATACAAAATTGTTGTTCCTGCAAAAAACAGTAGAAAAATAAAAGAAAAATAAAAATTGAGTTTTTTTATTATAAGAAACAAAAAAAACACTAAACCATTAATTTTCAGTTTAGTGTTTTTTTATGTGTTTAATTTGCTTGTTTTTTTACGACTCTAAAACCAGTGTAATAATCAGAAAATGTAGGTTTAGGTCCGTCTCGAAGGGTTGAACGGCACATATCTTCCATATTGTACCAAGACCCTCCCCTAATTACTTTGTAATTACCAGACTTTTGACCAATTGGGTTCTTTTGGCTTGTGGCAGTATATTTTCCATAAAAATCGCTACACCATTCCCAAACGTTGCCGCTCATGTCGTAAATACCAAGTTCATTTGGTTTCATGCGACCAACAGGCTTAAGTCCTTTTTCGTTTGTTGTTTCATCATACCAAGCCACCTCATCAATTTCATTACTTCCTGCATAAACATAATGTTTTGATTGATGACCACCTCTGGCTGCATATTCCCATTGAGCTTCCGTGGGCAAAGAGTATTCTTCACCAGTGGTTTCTGTCAACCATTTACAATAAGCATTGGCATCATACCAATTTATGTTTACAATAGGATAAGTATCATACCACTGCCACTTAACTGCATGGTCATGTTCCTCATACCACGAAGCAGGTGGCTCTACTGGCATTTTTCTATTTGTAGCCTTGCAAAACGCACGGTATTGAGCCACTGTTATTTCGTATTTACTTATATAAAAACTTGTTAGCGTAACACTATGAATCGGTTTTTCGTCAGCATCGCCAGATACGCTACCCATTTTAAATGTACCGCCCTTAACAAATACCATTGACGGTGGATTTGTAGTTTGTGCAAAACCCAAAATAGGCATAATAGCCATTGCCAACACAAAACCAAATGTTTTCAATCTGCTGATGGTTGCCATAATTGCAAAATTTTTATTTATCTCCAAAATATAGTTGCAAGTAGCATACCATAATTTTTATTTATGGTTTAGAGCCAATCTAAATTTATATTATTTTGCATTACGAGCAAGACGCATACCATAATTGTAGTTTGTAAATGTAGGTTCTGGACCATCTCTACTTGTAACGGTAGCATATTCAGCATTGTAATGCCACGACCCACCACGAATAACTCTCCATGCTGTCTGTGTGGTATTTACGGGATTATCAACAGGAGATTTTTCGTAATATTTATCTAAATAATAATCTGTACACCATTCCCAAACATTGCCACACATATCATAAATGCCAAGTTCGTTTGGTTTTTTAGAACCAACTTTCGATGGACCTTTTAGATAAGATGTTTCATCATACCATGCCACATCGGCAGCAGTTGCGCTACCAGCATACATTGTACCAGAAGAATTTTTACCTCCTCGAGCTGCGTATTCCCATTCGGCTTCAGTTGGTAAACGATAGCCATTACGCGACAAATTACATTCAATGGCTCCGTCTTCGTTTTCAAAATAGCATTTTTGCAAACCTTCTTTTTCGCTAAGCCAATTGCAATATGCTGCGGCTTCGTACCACGTTATATGGTGCATTGGCAGGTTGTCAACCCATCCCCACCATCTTTGTGTTGGCAACGGATAGAATTTTTTTGTATCGGGATGTTCGGCAAGCCATGTGCTATCGGGCTGTTTTGGCATCTTGTGTTCGCCACGTTTGTTTATCAAATCATTTGCCGAAGCATCTTGTATAAACTGTTTGTATTCTCCTACCGTTACTTCGTACTTTCCGATGTAAAAATCATTTACCTTAACAGTGTGTACAGGTTTTTCGTCTTTATCGCCTTTTAGCGTGGCAATACTGCCAGAATTTCCCATCTTGTACGATCCGCCTTCTACAAGCACCATCTGCGGCTTTGTCTGAGCCGTTGATATTGATGCAAGGCTTATCAATACCGCTGAAATCAATGTCAGTTTGTTCATTTTTTTCATTTTATACTGGGTTAAAAATTATCAATCTGTTTTATTTAACGTTTTATTAATTGTTTTTGTTGTTATTATTTACTTTTTTTTGTCTTTCAACAAATTATTATTTGGCAAATATAAATATTTTTTTCTTATTGTTGAATTTATTCGATTATTTTGAACTCTGTTCTACGATTTTTTGCCCTCCCCTGCTCTGTTGAATTGTCGGCACACGGTTTGGAATCACCATAACCTTCGGCAGTTAATCTTGAAATAGATATTCCATTATCACTCAAATACTTAACAATGGTTAATGCGCGTTTTTTTGACAATATTGCATTATGCTCACTACTGCCAACGTTGTCGGTATGACCGCCAATTTCTACCTTTAACGTTGGATTTTCATCAAGAAACTTTAACAGTTTATCAAGTTCGTAATACGATTCAGGTTTCAAATCGTATTTGTCGGTTTCAAAAAATATGTTTTCAAGCACAACTGTTTTTCCTGTTAAGATTTTATCGAGCGGTATTTCCAAATATTTTTTTGTAACGCTGTCTGGAATATTTTTAAGCGAAAAATTTACCGATTTCATTAAATAACCATCGCTTGCCACATTAAGTGCATAGTCGTTACCCTTTGGCAAAAACAATAAAATGTTATAATAATCATCAATGGTATTGCCAGTTTGCACTATCTGCCTTGTTTGTAAATTTACAAGTTCAAAATGCGATTTAAGGGGGGTACCAGTTTTTGCATCAATTACAGAGCCTTCTACAAAAAAAGTACGGTGAGGTCGATATTGTTGAGGAAGATTTATTTCATAAAGATCTATCTTGGTATCGGTGTTGCGGTCGGAAGAAATTATGGCCTTATTACCCAACACCGAAACTGACAATCTGCTTTCGTTTCCTTTTGAATTAATTGGATAACCAAGATTTATAGGTTTACCCCACTGTCCATCTGCTTGTTTTTTCGACACATACAAATCTTGACCACCCATACCAATAAATCCATTTGACGAAAAATACAGCGTTTGTCCGTCGGCATGGATAAATGGTGATGTCTCGTCCTTGTCGGTATTAACGTTTGGTCCTGCGTTTTCAGGTTCTGTCCAACTTCCATCGTCGTTGAGATGGCTAAACCAAATATCTTTTCCGCCAAATCCGCCCTTACGGTTGGATGTGAAATATAGTGTCTTACCATCGGCAGAAAAACTTGGTTGAGATTCCCATGCAGAAGTATTTACTGGCGATGGAAGTTGTTGCGGTAAAGTCCAACCATCGGTACGATTAACCGAAAAATAAATATCACAACATTTTATCATTCCATCGGGACAAGTACAACTTGTAAAAAAAAGTATTCTACCATCGGCAGAAATAAAAGGTGCTCCTTCGTTGTTGTATGTATTTATAGCAGAACCAATGCTCCTTGCTTGTTGCCACAATCCAGTACGAGAGTCTCGCTTGGTTATAAAAATATCCTCCTGCGTTACAGGAAGTAATGGGTTTTGTGATACCTGCGGCAATTCTATTGTATAAACAAGCGTATTTCCATCAGCAGAGATTGCTGGAAAATAGTCGTTGTAAATAGTGTTGACCTTTCCACCAAGATTAATAGGCTGAATATCAGAAGGATGTTCCAATGCGTTTTTCCTAAATTTTGCTGTTTCAAGTTTAATATTAGCCGAATTTCTAATTTTTTCGGTTAAAACAGGAAGTTTAAACAATTGTTGGTAATAATATATTGCGCTATCATTTTTATACGCATTAAGGTAAGCATCTCCAAGTCCACAAATAGTGGTTTCATTACCTTGGTCAATTTTGTATGCAGACAACAAAGCATCAACTTCGCCTTTATTATCGTTTTGTTTGGCTGCAATTTCCGATTTTAGCCACCATGCCTCAATAAAAGCAACATCTGTTTTCAATGCCTTATCAACACCAACCATAGCCGAAGTATAGTTTTCGGCGGCATAATCATTCAAAGCCTGTTCAAACGCAACAATTGCCTTTTTGTTTGATGTGTGATATTGCCCAAAAGACAACATTGGCATAAATATCATAAAAATAATAAAAAAAAACTTTTTCATGGTCTTAGGTTTTTATTCTGTTATTTCTTCAATTACCTTGCCAGTAGCATAATCAGGAAAATTTATATTTAGCAATGTAGCAATAGTAACAGCCACATCTGTTATGCTCACATTTCTACTTATACTCCTTTTTTTAATGTTTTTCCCATAAAACAAAAGAGGCACATGAGTATCGTAATTAAAGCCTGTTGATTGTGCTGATAGCGTATAAATGTCGGAAATTTCTTGCCAACCGGGTTGCAAATTTATCAATATATCACCGCTACGTGCCTTATGACAACTATTCTGAGCTTTTAACCACACACCATCTACATTTCCACCTCGTTGAAAGGCCGACGAAGGTACTGCATTGTCGATACCTCCAAATTGAACAAGAAAACGCGATGCTTTATCTTGAATATCGTCCATAGGTAGGTGTTTTTCCTCAATAAGTTGGTGATTGAGATATATTTGACGGCTTTGATATTTTTCCACAAGACCACCATAACCATACAACGCTTTAAGATAACTATCGAGTACCGTAACAGCATTTGACATGTTAATTTGACTACCAGGCAACCCAAGTTCGTTGAGAAAGGCAGGACAATCTGACGAACCTCTATCTGATGTTAAGAAAACTACATAGTTATCTCTACCGAGTTTTGCATCAAGTGCTGATAACAACGATGCTATTTCCAAATCTAAACGCATATATATATCCTGCACTTCCACAGAACGTATCCCAAAAATATCTGAAGCATAACCAGTTGCAGTAAAATTTACCATAAGTAAATCAGGAAAATTATCGATTCCAAGATTTTCGTGTTCAACTATCTCCAATGCCATATCTTTAACCAAACTACATCCATAAGGAGTATATTTAAGCAAAGAATAACCACGATTGATACAAAGCTGTTTTAAATTGTATGGAAACATACTTTTTCCATCAAATCCAACTTCATAAATGCTATTATCGGGCAGACTGGCGCGGTAATCTTCAACATTGCGAAGTGTAAACCACCCTCTACTTATATAATCGTTGGCAAGATGCTTATTATTAAACTCTTCCACCCAACTTGGAAGACAAGACATATAGTAATCTGATGTTATAAAACTGCCTTCATTATCGTCAAGCCAGTATGCTGCATCGGCGATATGCCCCCCTAAAAGCACCGCTGAAGTATTATCTGTGCTAACCGAAAAAACTTTCGATTGTTTGTAATTATTTAGTTTCATTTCGTCGCCAATTGTAGTTCCAAGCATTTGCATAGGCGATACTTTACCAGTAATGGACTTGCTACCCACCGCACTTCGCACCACATCACCAACGGCTGTTTGATAACGCTGATTAAGAGTACTATACCAACGTGTACCTACTATGCCATGATGACAAGGATTGGTGCCTGTAACAATAGTAGCCATACCACACGGTGATTCTGTTATTAGATAACTATAATTAGCATTAACACATACTGCTCCACCCATAAGCCTTTTAAAACCACTATCGCCAAAATATTCAAAATAACGATAAAGCATATCGGCTCGCATCTGATTTACTACAATACCAACAACCAACGGCACATTGTTTTGACAAAATGCCGATTCTAACATAAATAATGTTAACAACGTAAAAATAGTTAGCCTTGCTTTCATAAATAAAAAACTTTGGCGCAAAGTTTGGAATTTTATTTTATAAAAATTAATTTCGCTAACGTTTTTTTACAACCAATAACATTGCCAACAATGAAAATAACTTTTGCGACAATAATTATGGCATTTTTTGTTTGTTTTGCATCGGCACAGCAAGCAAATATCGACTTTGAAGAAACAGAATACAATTTTGGAGCTATAGATGAACTTGGAGGTAGTGTATCACATAGATTTGTATTCACCAACACAGGCGATATACCATTAATAATCAATAGTGTACACACATCATGCGGTTGCACATCACCAGCGTGGAGTCAAGAACCCATTCAGGCTGGCAAAAAAGGATACATTGACGTTACATTTGACCCTCGCGATCGTACTGGCGCTTTTACAAAAAGCATAATTGTTAATTCATCAGCCCAAGAGCAAAGCATAACTCTATACATTGGCGGCATAGTTTCGCAACGTCCTGCTCAAATTTCCGCAGAATATCCCTACTCGATATTAGACCTGAGACTAAAAACCAAGACTGCCAATTTCGGCAACATACAAAAAAACTCATCAGCCGATCGAACTATAGAGGTATTCAATCCAACAAAAGCCGACATTGTAGTTGGTAGCGGCTCTAATCCAGAATACATAACCATAGAACCAAAACCAAAAATAATAAAACCAGGACAAAAAGGAATAATAAAAATTAAGTTTGACGCAAAAAGTTGTCCGCTTTGGGATTATATACTTGTTCCAGCGCAAATAACAGTTAACACTTATCCTCACGAAATTAATATAAAAGCCGTTGTAACAGAAATATTTACAGAAAAACAAAAATCCAATCCGCCTATATTAAAACTAAACAGTGGCACAACATTAGACTTCGGCACTATTGAAAAAGATGGTATTGCCGTAAAAAAAATAAATTTCACCAACACTGGAAGTAGTCCGTTGATAATAAGAGCAATACGCAACAGCAACGATTGCCTTACATTTAAATTTTCCAACACCGAAATACAACCAGGGCAAAGTGCTGATATACAAGTGTTTATTAATGCAGAAGGCAAACATGGCAACCAAAACCGTTATTTTAGTATTATAACTAATACTCCGCAAAATACCAACACTATTATAAAAACAATAGCAAAAATTGATAATTAAAGTTGCTACCCATAAAAAAGTGTTGGCATAAGAATAAAAAATCCGAAAAAAATACATAATTTTGTATTGAAAATATCAAATAATTAAATGACGGAATTTATTGTTGACAATTATGTTTACATATTGTTGCCACTAATAAGCGGGCTTATTGGTTGGGCAACAAATGTAATTGCCATAAAAATGACATTTTATCCCATTGAATATAAAGGGATAAAACCATTTGGTTGGCAAGGAATAATTCCGTCAAAAACAAAAAAAATGGCAGAGAAATCAGTAGATTTGCTGACTCGCGACCTTTTTAAAACCCAAGAGGTTTTTGCAAGAATAGACACCCAAAAAGTGGCAGAAATATCTCAAAGTCAATTCATAAAACTTGCCGAAGACATAACCAACCATACACTAATGGCTAAAATGCCAGCTGTATGGAAATTTGCGACTCCCAAATTTAAATCTACCATTGTTTCTGCAGTTGCCAAACATATTCCAAGCATGTTGGCAGATGTAATGGAGCAAATAAAAAACAATATTGATAGTCTTCTTGATCTTAAAAAACTCGCTTGGCATACTCTCAAAGAAGATAAAACATTAATCAACCGCATTTTTCTTGACCTTGGTGCAAAGCAATTTAGATTTATAGAAATTTCTGGACTATGGCTCGGAATGTTTTTTGGCGTTGGGCAAATTTTTACTGCAATGTATTTCAATCACTGGATTGTATATGTTTTATATGGAGTTTTTATCGGTTACATTACCAACGTAATAGCCATAAAAATGATATTTGAACCCGCTGAACCCAAACATATAGGTCCTTTCAAAATACAAGCTTTGTTTCTCAAACGTCAACGCGAAGAGGCTTATAGATATGCCCAAATAATCTCTGAAAATATCCTTACTGTAGAAAATCTTTTTGATGCTATTTTTCGCATGCCAAGCGACAGCCGTATCAACAGCATACTAAGTATAGAAACAGCCAAACTTCTCGAAAAAGTAGAACCAGACCTTCCTCTCGGTGCGCGTCTTGCCCTCATCGGCGACATACCAAATCACCTTAAAGCTGTGGCATGCTACGAGTTAAGAAACGAATTACCAATAACAATAAGAACAATTTTCCCATACACCGAAAAAGCATTTCCACTCATCACAAGATGACCATTAGCAGTGAAAATTTGATATTTTCCAGCAATGGTGGTCATTAGTTTGTCAACCGTTGGATTTGGATAAATTTTATATCCTGCTTTTGTTAACGCCAATTCTGAAACAGCAGTTGTTTGGTCTTCATTGGTAGTTTCACTATCCGAAATTTCAGAAGACTCTTCATTTGCAATGCGGTAGAGGAACTCATCATAGGTTTCCACATCAACATTGCTATCCCAAACGCCAATGTTGTCGATTGCTATGTAGCCATTGCCACGACCAACCAAAAGCCATAATCCTTTGAGAGTTGCAACGCCGTTGGTCTCGGTTGTACCGCTCCAAATTTCCTCTTTGGTGTCGCGGTTAATTATTGTGGTTTCTACTTGGTTGGTTGAAGTATTGACTTTGCATGTTATGCGAGCCCAAGAACCTTCGGGAATGGTTATAGATGAATTTTCATCGTTGTTGACATACCAAATAGTCCTATCGTTCCCTGTTAAATATTGTGGGGCTTTGAGCATAAAAATGTAATTGTTTGAGGTAGCCGAATTGTTGATGGTTGTATTGTCGGTGTTTGTTATGGCAATTTGAGCCTCGGAACGTTGGTTGACATCGCCGTTAAGTGCCTGAATATCAAATTGTATAATATATTCTGTTAAACCATCTACGCCACTGAAAGTGTTGATTGCAGAGCGGTTACCCGAACCACTTGGCGATACTTTGATGTTTACACCGTATGTGGCATCAGTTTGGGTACTGAGAATACCGTTTGGGCAAGTCCAATTGGATATTGAGCCATTGAAATCGTAATCCTCATAAAAAGCAAACGCACTATAGTCGAACGCTTTATATGTGCTTGGGTCGAAATCTTGAGAATAACCAACAATAATGCTAGAGATGCTTACATTTGACACAGGTGCAAAAACAAACTGTCCGTTTTTGTAATAGTTGATTACACTTGCACAAACATCGGAAACTTTGTTGGTAGAACCTGAGGGATAACTTGCAGTTACATCAGCAGAGTATTTGAGGATAAGTTTGCCATTTTTGTAATACGAAATTGTACCATCAGGATTGTAACTTATTGTCACAAAAGCTTTTTTGTTTACGTAAGAATCCCACGCGCCGCCATTTGAAGCTGTTGCTACCGACTCATACCAGTCGCAACCATCAAGATGCAATACTGAAAGATACATTACATAATTGTTGTCGGTGGAGTTTCCGATTTTGTTCCAGTCGGAATCAAGACCATCCACGTAAAAACTTATGCTCAAACCAGTTTGAGTATTGATGTCAGATATAGGGGTTGCATTGTTAAACGTTTCAATGTCGGCATAATCTTCCAACGGATTAGTTACCATATCCATCGGGTCTTCTGGAGAAATAATAACAGAAATGCCTGTTGTATAAGAATAATCGCCAACTTTTATTGTTGCTTTAATAGTAGCATTGGTGTTTGTAGTTACGGTTTTTACAGTGCCATCAGCATTGAGAGCCTGAGATGCGTCCCACGTAATTGTAGCGTTATAGTCGCCAGTGGTTTTTAAGGTTAACTTCTTTCCTGAATAAATTGTGGTTGGAAGTGTAAGATTTTTGACATTATAGACCAATGCCGTCTTGTCATCGTAAATCTGTCCTTGTGCAGCAAGCCTATATCCCCAAAGTGATTTATTTGAGCATACACCACTGAAAGTCAACGCTTTGTATGTAATTCCTTCATAATCTTCGTAACTAAGAACACAATCGAACGATTCGCTACCAAGTGTTACAGTAAGATATTTGCCGTCCACCGACCAAGAACCAGTGTAGTCGCCAGTTACAGTGCCACCTTCAACAAGTTGAATAGACTTTTCGGTTGCACACGCGAGATTAGCGTAATCAGTGCCATAGCCATGATAAATAACGTTGTAATATCCAAGAACATCAGATGCGTTGATGGCTGTTGCATCATAGTCTGTGCCGTTGTACTCAAAAGGCGCAGCGGTTAGATAGCCTTTTTTTGTGTTGTAAAGACGATGAACCCTTACTTGGTGTCCTTCGGAGCCGTCGTTAAAACGTGTATGATAAATCAAATATGCTTTGCCGTCAGTGTCAACAAAAGCAGAGTTGTGTCCCTGTGCGGTGTTGCCAAGATCCATCATTTGGTACTGATAATACGACATAAGACGCAATCCCACATTGCCATTGATTGAGCCAACGCCAGTGTTTGTGGACAAGTAACGTGCATCGTTGTCATTCATATCTTTAAATGGACCTTCTGGACTGTCAGACCAAAATACTCTCATATTGTAGCCGCCAGCAGCAGCGAGTCCACCGTAAGTTACAAAAAGATAATATTTTCCGTTGATATACTGTATGTACGATGCCTCGCCCGAAACATTGTTGCCGCCAGCCACTTTCTTTCCCATGTAGATGTCTTCGGTGGCATTTGTTGGATCGGTGTCAACTGTTGTGTAGGTATAGGTATAATCACGAAAACCTGTGTTTTTGTCGAGTTTGATTTGGTACAGACCGCCATACCACGAGCCGTATGTCATATAAAGGTCGCCGTCTTCGCTGTAGAATACACATGGATCTATGCAATTAGTGCTATATGTGTAGTTTCCATTGCGGTTTTGAGCATAGCGAGAAAGGTCAGTTTCAGTTGTTACTTTTTCAACTTCAGTTTTAACAACATCATTTTTGGCTTTGTCGTTGATTCTTGAGAAGATTACCTCTCCTTGGTAAGTCCAGTTGCCGTCTAAATCGTCAGCGGTAAGGAGTACAATGCTGCTGTACCAATAGTCGCCATTGACGCTCATGTACATACACCATTTATTCATGTCTTTGTTCCAAATAACATCTGGAGCCCAAAGATTGCCCGAAACATCGTAGTTTGTGCTACCAAGAGCCGACCATGTGGCAGGCTCTGCAAAAATGTTTTTGTAATTGGTGTTGATGTTGTTGGTAAAAGTGGTCCAATTGATAAGGTCGGTTGACTTTGCCCACGCCATGTGCGAACCAAAAATAAAATAGACTTTGTTGTCATTTTCTTCGCCAGTTATTGTACCGTTGTGGTCGTAGCCAACAACTATGCTTGGGTCGTGAACCGACACACGGCTTTTAGACGCACCCCATACGTTGTTGTAGATAATGTTGACCTCCGTTTCTGAAAGCGTAGTCTGCGCCTCTGACGACACTGTCCCCATTAGGAATGCCGACATTAAGGAGTAAGCTAAAAATCTTGTTTTCATATCTTAAACTAATATTTATATGTTTGATTAAAAAATTAAGTGTCCAAATAGTGTAAAGATTCTTTGCCAAAGATAGCATAATTAATTGTAATAACAACACTTTTTAACAAAAAAAAATTAAATTATTTCATATCAATTTCATTTGAACGAGCAATATTGCGGGCGGACACGCAGAACAACACATTAAAAATATTTGCGACAATGGTGTATAGTGTGGTATAAAGCACTTTTTTTTTAAAAAATTCATATATTAAAAAAACCTTTGGGTATTAAAAAAATATTAATTAGTATATTTTATTAAGCAATTAAACAATTAATTAATAAATTTGCACCATGATTTTAACACCAAAGCTAAAATTTTAAATGAACATTTTCATAAATGCGCTCTCGTTAATAGGCTCGCTCGGAATGTTTCTCTACGGAATGAAAATTATGAGCGACGGTCTTGAGAAATTTGCTGGAGAAAAATTGCGCTCCATCTTGTCGGCTATGACCAAAAACCGTTTCATGGGCATTCTTACAGGAATTATAATAACGGCCATAATCCAATCGAGTTCGGCCACCACGGTAATGGTTGTAAGTTTTGTCAACGCTGGATTAATGACACTAAAACAATCAATCGGCGTAATAATGGGAGCCAACATAGGCACAACAGTAACAGCGTGGATAATATCGGCAGTGGGGTTCAAAATCGACATTTCAGCATTTGCCATTCCACTTTTAGCAGTAGGCTTTATATTCCTTTATTCAAAAAATTCAAAACGAAAAAGTATCGGTGAATTTATTTATGGTTTTTCGTTTCTCTTTATGGGGTTGAGTTTTTTACAAAATGCAGCCACAGAGTTGAATATCGGCACATACGTTGCCAATATGTTGGCAGGAATCACCGACAATAGTTATTGGGTAATACTACTTTTTGTGCTAATTGGCATGATAGTAACATGTATAGTTCAAGCCTCAGCAGCAACAATGGCCATAACGCTTATGCTATTTGATATGCACATACCCGGATTTGGTTTTGAGCAAGCAGCAGCATTGGCTATGGGACAAAACATTGGTACAACCGTAACAGCATTTTTGGCATCATTATCTGCCAATGTTCAGGCACGAAGAGCGGCTATGGCTCACATGTTTTTCAACGTTTTTGGTGTTGTATTGGTATTGATATTATTCTACCCGTTTTGCAACGCTGTAAGTTGGTTTACAACAGATGTTCTTAGAGCCGACAACAACGACTTATTTAAACTTTCGATGTTTCACACAGCATTCAACCTTTTCAACACCCTTATACTCGTTGGCTTTGTTGATCAAATAGAAAAAATAGTTTGCCAACTTGTTACACGCAAAACCGACGAAGACGAGGAATACAGACTAAAATTTATACCAACAGGATTGTTTTCTGCATCAGAAATGGGATTGCTCGAAGCACGTGGAGAAATATCCAATTTTGCTGAGCGTTGCAACAAAATGTTCTCATTAGTAAAAAAAATAGTTGAAGTTAAAGACAAAAAAGAATTTGAAACATTATTTAAACGTATAGAAAAATACGAAATAATAACCGACAATATGGAAGAAGAAATTGGGAAATATCTCGGTAAAGTTAGCGAAGGCAAATTGTCGGTGGAGTCGAAACTAAAACTCCAAAAAATGTTGAAAATGATTTCCGAACTCGAAAGTATTGGCGACGCATGTTATAATATTGCAAGAACAGTTAACCACAAACGAACCAAAATTTCGGAAGATTTTACACAAGAACAAATCGAAAGTATAAACATAATGTTTGGGCTTGTTCAAACAGCATTAAACCACATGGTATCACAGACGCAACGTGGAGAAAACATCAAAGCCGACATTGCCACTACCATTGCCAACGAACAAGCTATCAACGACTACCGTAGCCTAACAAGAAACCAAAATACCCAAGCCCTTACCGATGGAAAGTATGGTTATGCACTTGGCTCTCACTATATGAATGTAATTTCTGAATGTGAAAAACTCGGCGACTATATTATAAACGTAATCCAAGCAAGCGAATAAAAATGATTTCGGCAGACAATTTAACAGTAGAGTTTTCTGGCTCAACACTTTTTAAAGATATATCGTTTCAGATAAACGAAAAAGACAGAATAGCCCTAATGGGCAAAAATGGCGCAGGCAAAAGCACTCTGTTAAAAATACTTGCGGGAGAACAACAACCTACGAGAGGTATGGTAACTGTTCCTAAAGATACGGTGGTAGCATACCTACCTCAACATCTAATGACTCAAGACGGAAGAACTGTATTTGAAGAAACAGCGCAGGTTTTTAATTATCTCAAAGAGGCAGAAAAAGAAATTGAACAAATAAACCATCAATTAGAAACTCGCACCGATTACGAGAGCGACGAGTATATGAAACTTATAGAAAAAGTAAGTTTGCTAAGCGAAAAGTTTTACGCCATAGACAATGTTCATTTCGACGAAGATGTAGAACGCACGTTAATGGGATTAGGCTTTGAACGTGAAGACTTTAACAGACCAACATCTGATTTTTCTGGTGGTTGGCGTATGAGAATAGAACTTGCCAAGTTGTTGCTCAAAAATCCTGATGTATTACTTCTTGACGAGCCAACCAACCACCTTGATATTGAATCGATACAATGGCTCGAAAACTTTATCAAAGAAAGTTCAAAAGCAGTGGTAGTAATTTCGCACGATAAAAAATTTGTAGATTCTATAACAACACGCACAATAGAAGTTACAATGGGACGTATTTACGATTACAAAGCTTCTTATTCTCAGTATCTTGAACTTCGTAAAGAACGCCGCGCCCAACAGCAAAAACAATACGAAGAGCAGCAAAAAATGATTCAAGAAACCAAAGAATTTATCGAAAGGTTTAAAGGAACATATAGCAAAACTCTTCAAGTGCAATCGCGCGTAAAAATGCTTGAAAAACTTCAGATAATAGAAGTTGACGAAGAAGACACAAGTCGTTTAAAACTGAGATTTCCGCCAGCACCGCGTTCTGGGCAATATCCAGTTATTGCCGAAGGTGTTGGAAAAAGTTTTGGAGAAAAAACCGTTTTCAAAAATGCAACGTTTACCATACAACGTGGCGACAAAGTTGCTTTTGTAGGGCGTAACGGAGAAGGAAAATCAACGCTTGTTAAATGTATAATGGGCGAATTGGAATACGAAGGCACTCTAAAAATGGGACACAACGTGTTGCCAGCATACTTTGCTCAAAACCAAGCATCATTACTTGACGAAGGATTAACGGTTTTTCAAACTATTGACGACATTGCAAAAGGCGACATTCGCACAAAAATAAAGGATATGCTTGGAGCATTTATGTTTTCGGGCGAAGCTATCGACAAAAAAGTTAAAGTATTGAGCGGTGGAGAAAAAACACGCTTGGCAATACTTAAACTTTTGCTCGAACCCGTTAATTTGCTTATTCTTGACGAACCAACAAACCATCTCGATATAAAAACAAAAGATGTTTTAAAACAAGCACTTCAAAATTTTGATGGTACGCTCATACTCGTAAGCCACGATAGAGATTTTCTCGACGGATTGGTTACAAAAGTTTATGAATTTGGTCATCAACGAGTTAAAGAACACCTTTGCGGAATTTACGACTTTTTGGAAACCAAACGTCTCGAAAACCTTCACGAGTTGGAGCGTAAAGCAAATTGATATTGTTACATAATCAATAAAATAGTATTAACTAATAAACTAAAACATCACGCTATCCATTTTTACATCATGAGATTCAAAAGGGATAGCGTTTAAAAACTGGAAATTAAAACACACTCCCATTTTAAATGCGTTATTCAACCGTGACAATAATCTATCGTAGTAACCTTTGCCACGTCCAAGCCTATTGCCATCGCTATCAAACGACATACCCGGCACAATTGCAAGGTCTAATTCGTCATAATTAGAAAAAACTTCTCCAATAGGTTCTAATATTCCAAATGCACCGCTAACCAACGAATTTGTACCATTGTAAAACCGTAACTCTAAATCATCACCAACAACTTTTGGCAATAAAACTTTTTTGCCCATATTAACACATATTTCCATCAATGGCGATACATCAACTTCATCGGGCAACGAACTGTATAACAATATTATACGAGCAAAATAAAATTGCTCTGTACTGGTTATTTTACTACAAATGTTCTCCGACTTTTCTTTAAGTTGCTCAATAGTAAAATTGTTTTTCAACAATTTTATACGTTGCCGCAATTCTGATTTTGTTTTCACAATTTTTTATTTTCTTATGTTGATTAACATTAAAAACCCGGCCAATTTTCCACCATTTGCACTTTTATATCAGCAAAAGATGTTACAATTTGCACTTTAAGGTCTGGCCAACTATCAGTTACAATAACCTTACCGCACTCATCAGCCCATTGATCTACAATTTTTACCTTAATATCTGCAAAAGAGTTAACAATTTGGACTTTAAGATCGGCAAAAGAATCAACAATCTTAACTTTTCCATACAATTTGTAAGTTTTACCATTCTTAGTTATAGTGCAATTTTGCTTATCTATGGTTATATTGTCGTAAATGGTTTCTGGACGGTTAACCTCATTATAAGCATATAACCATTCTGTTTGACAAAACGCTGTAAACGGAAACAATAGCAAACCAATTATAAATATAAACTTTTTCATAATACATTACATTTTAAAAACCAGCATTTCCACTTCCTACAATTTTTACTTTTAAATCCTCACCAGTAGTAACAATTCTAACTTTATAATCATAACCCGTTGACACTAACTTTACATTACCACAAGACGAGTTATAAGAACCCGGATGAATTTTTATATCATAACCAGTTGATACAATTTTTACTTTAATATCTTCGTTTGAATTTACAATTTTTACATTGCCAAACAAATTATAAATTTTTCCATTTTTTGTAATTGTAGCATTAGTTTTATCAATATTTTGATTATCAACATTAGTGGTTGAGCCATTATTATTTACAACTATCACAATACTATCTAACTGATAATCATATTTTTCTTGATAATTATTATAATTAACAACAGAATCAGAATCAACAATAGGCAAATTAATGCTAAAACTATCAGAAATAATTAAATTATTTGAATTTTCTGATGTGTTAGAGGTATCAACAATATTTCCAATTTGTTGTTCAACAGCATCTTCCGCATTAGCCAAATCACTGCTTGTATATTCTGCAATCTCGTATGGAATAGCATAAAACATCTTTATTTCCGATGTTATTTTTACAATAGTTCCGGGTTTGTAATTATCTCCCGAACCATCAATTTTTGTGTTCCACGATTTTAATGTATATTTTTCAAATGCAGAATCTTCGCCATAATCCAAAGACGGAACAGAAAAACCACTATTAGGATTCATAACAAGGTAACCATTTTCAATTTTTAATTTTTCTGGCAAAACAACGCTTTTCCCTATTGTATCATAAAGCAAAGAAACATTTCTTATACCAAAAATCCTCAAATACACAATGCCTTCATCAACATATTGCAAATTGCTACGACCACAAGTATAATCTGTACATTCTTGACAAGCAATTAATAAAAATAATGATAATATGAATATAAAACGCTTCATACATAACAAGTTTTATCTTTAACGCAAGTTAATAAAAAAAACGATATATATATATTTTTTTTGAAAAAAATTTACTACTTAACAACCGCAAATAATTTTTTTCTTAAAAAGAACTAAAAATAGTTTGAGATTAAACTATTATTCGTATATTTGAAACCGTAAAAAAAACTAATAGTTTGGTTTACTATTGTTAATCAATGTTTGAAAAAAAATAATATGTCCACACAAAACGAGTTTTTGTACCAAAGGTTCAAAGATATAGAAAAAGACGATTTAGAATATATCTATAGGGGCAATATAACCCCAAAACTCGTTATGAATATACTCGATTTTGCAAAATCGAACCTTGCAAAAGCAGGCGATACACAAAAAATAAAGTCGAAAATTTATTATATTATGGGCGAAGGATTACAAAATATCACTCGCCATCAAGCCGAAAAAGAAGTATCAGACCTCGACAAATCGGCAATTATAGTAATACATAAAAAACATTACAAATACTATATCGCCACAGGCAATTTGATGAATAGCAACGAGGAACAAAAACTAACATCAAAACTCGATTTTATCAATAAACTTGACGAAACTGGACTTAAAGAATATAGCAAAGAAATAAGGCTTACAACAGAATTTTCTGAACGAGGCGGTGCAAGTCTTGGTCTTATAGAAATGGCAAAAAAATCGGGCAATAAATTATCGTATAAAATAGAGCCAATAGATGAAAAAGTGTCGTATTTTTATCTAAACACCGAAATTACAACACAAAATTCAGAAAATACACCTATTGATAATTATGAATATTCGCTCGACGATTTGATAAAAACACACAATTTTTTAAACAAAAATAACCATATAATCTCGTTTAAAGGCGACTTTAATCAAGAAAATCTACTTTCGCTACTTACAATACTAAAAAACAGAATGAGCGAATCTACCACAAGCATAAAACTATACGCTGTAATGGTAGAATTATTGCAAAACATTGTAAAACATGCAGATAGTTTTCATGGTGGACAAGATTGGAAAGCTGGAATTTTCAACATAGCAGACCACGAAGACAAATACACCTTGTCGGCAGGCAACTACATAAAAAGTAATAGTAGCAAAATTTTGGCACAAAGATTGGACGCACTAAATAGCCTTACGCATAAAGAATTAACCAAAGAATACAATAGAATTTTGCTTAATTCAGAAACAAACGATCCAATAACCATAGGCTTGGGCATTATAGATATTCGTCGCAAGTGTGGTAGCAAAGTAGAATATCAACTTATTAAAGTAAATAACGATATTGATTTCCTAACAATAAATATTGACGTAAATAAAACAAGTTAAAATGCAACCATATATAAAAGATGCCACAGCAGACACACCGCAAGTAAAGTTGGATGCCGAAAATGGAATTTTTGAATTTTCAAAAATGTCCCTTCCAGAAGATGCAGTGGAATTTTATACACCCATAATAAATTGGCTTAGTGAATATGCAAAAAATCCAAAATCAAAAACAGAGTTTTTGATGAAACTTGAATATTTCAACACCGCATCATCAAAACAATTGATACAAATGCTTTTGGTATTGCAAGAAATCGCAACCCAAAACGAAGTAATTGTAAAATGGTATTACAAAGACATTGACGAAGATTTACAAGCATTAGGCGAAGAATATTCGCAAATAATTAATGTACCATTTGAACTTATAGAAACCAAATAATTTTTTTAACAATCAACGTCTGTTTTCGTAGTCGTTAAACCAATGTTTGGAACGGCTACGAAAAAGTATGTCCAACCCAAAAATGAAAAAATATTCACTAATATTGTTTTTTTCAATTTTATTGATGGCTTGTGGAACACAAAAAAAACTAATTCAAACCCGCAACACCGCCAACCAATATTATTATCAAAAACAATACGACTCTGCATATGCCAATTATCAAAGACTTATAGACACTTACGAAGCCAAAAACATGCCGCCAGATGCTGAAATATACGCAGCTGCAGGCAAGTCGCTTTTTTACGCTGGGCAAAAAGCAAAAGGAATAGAATATCTCAACACCGCTGAACAACACGGTTTTGAAGACGAACAATCGCTATTCATCAAAATAAGTTATTATCAAAGCATAGATAATTTAAGCAAAGAAATAACAACGTTAGAAAAATATGTAAGGCAATATCCCGATGGTCCAAATATCAAAGAAGTTTATCGAAGATGTTTTATAACAGGCTGGCAATCAAAAAATTACCAATCATCACTTACATATTACAACAAACTATCTACCGAAGATAAAAACAAAAAAGAAAACCTTGAAATTGCATATAATCTCTATCAAAAAATAGGCAGCAACGATGATGCAAACACAATAGCCGAAAAACTTTACCAATTAGATTCAGAAAACCTTATTGGTCTTAATTACAAAGCCTTGTCAACTTACAACGAAGTAGAAAAAGAATACGTTGCCGCAATAAAAGCTTACGAAGCCAAAAAAACAAACTCCTCATATAAAATTATGCGCACAAAGGTACAAGCTTTAGCTCCTAAATACAGACAAGCCAGAGATTTATACCTAAAACTTTACAACAAATACAAACGTCCTGGCGATGCGGCATATCTTGCACGAATATACACACGCCTAAACGACCCTCAAACTGCAAAAAAATACGATAATTTATCAAAAAAATAATAAAATCATGATAGAGCAACAGATAGCGGAAGATATGAAAACCGCAATGAAAGAAAAAGACAAACAACGTCTCGAAGCCATTAGACAAATTAAAGCGCAGATACTATTGGCAAAAACATCAGGTGCTAACCAAGAACTAACCGATGCTGATATGATGAAAATACTACAAAAAATGGTAAAACAAAGGAAAGAATCGGCAGAAATCTACGCTCAACAACGTCGTCAAGATCTCGCCGACGAAGAAAACAAACAAATGGCTTACATTCAGGCGTATCTTCCTGCTCAAATGTCAGAAGAAGAAATTGCCGAGTCTGTTAAAAAAATTGTTGAACAAACTGGTGCAACATCAATAAAAGACATGGGAAAAGTTATGGGTGCTGCCAACAAACAATTGGCTGGCAAAGCCGAAAGTGCAGCAATTGCCAACGCCGTAAAAAAACTACTTAGCAAATAATAAATAGTATTCAATTGTTGGAAATTAAACTTATATTTTTTAAGTTTAATTTCTATTTTTTTTAATTGCAATGCAAAAACTTTCAATGGAGCAACTAAACCGACTTTCTGTTGACGACTATAAAAAAGTTGAAAAAACACCAGTTGTAGTTTTGCTCGATAATGTCCGCAGTGCGCTCAATGTTGGCTCTGTATTTCGCACTTGCGACGCATTTAGAATAGAAAAAATTATACTTTGCGGCATTTCTGCATGCCCACCTAACAACGAAATACGCAAAACAGCCATCGGTGCAGAACTTTCGGTTGATTGGCAATACGAAAAAAATACTATAGATGCTGTAAACAAACTAAAAAAAGATGGCTACGAAATTGTGGCTGTTGAACAAGCAGTTAACAGCATACCTCTCAATAAATTGTGTTTTAATTCTAATTCAAAAGTTGCTCTTGTTTTTGGCAACGAAGTTAACGGTGTCAACCAAGAAATAATGGATATTTGCCACCGATGTGTAGAAATTCCCCAATTTGGAACCAAACATTCGCTTAACGTTTCGGTTTCGGCAGGAATTGTAATTTGGGAAGTTTTTAAACTTTTAAATTCTTCATTATCAAATAATTAAAAGCATTTTATTAACTTTTTTTTCAAAAAATGTTAATAAAACATATCAACAAAAAAAAACAGACTATAGTTTTATAGTCCGTTTTTTTGTTGATATGTTTTATTTCTTTTTAATTGTATTTCGGTTTTGCACTTTTACCTACATTAGAAAATTTATAATGAAGCGAAATAAGAGTTACAATGTAAGCGTCGTTATAACTTGAATCGCCACGTTTCATTTGACCCATCAACATAGGCTCAGTTGCCTCAACTTTGTTACCAGCATCATCTTTAACAAGATGGCGATCTGCAAGGATCGGAGTTAAATCGCTTGGAGCGGCATTAGCTTTTCCCGCTGCAACAGCAGCCAAATAATCAGCATCGTTATAATTGAAATAATAATCAGATCTTGCATCATCCAAATAGTCTGAAGTAGTATAGTGGTTAGAAATTTCCAAACTAATTGCAAATTTCTTTGTTAAACGATATTTAACACCCAAACCAATAGGAATTGTAAAAGCCCACAATTTATATTCGTCTTTTGGAGATACTTTTACTAACACACCATCTTCATTGAGAGTTTCGTATTCATAACCAGTACCTTGTCCCTCAGTGTGCAACGGTTGCAAAGCATACCAACTGCCATCATATTTTGCTTTTGGATTGAAGTGTAATCCACCAAATCCTACAAAAACATATGCAGAAATATTACGGAAAAGGCTTCCTCTTGTAAATGTTGAATAACGAGCAACTTCTTTTTCTTTTATAAAATAATAGTCTATTTTTGCTCCAAGTTCAAAAGTATTGCTACGGAAACTTAAATTTCTAAGTTCACGATTTTCGTTTTTTGATTTAGAATCATCGGCATGCATCATTGCGTAAGAAAAGTCAACCCTAACCGACAAAGGTTCGAGTATCCTATATCTCCAACCAAGTGTAGCCGCAGGACGTGTGTCAGAAAATTTAAAGTCCTTAAGTCCAAAAAAATGTGCTGCATCTCCCCTGCCACCAGCAAGGTCGCCCATAAAATTGTTGATACCCAATCCCGCATAAACGCTGTGTCGTTCGCTTTTCCAACGTTGCGATGTTTGAGAAAACGCACTTCCTATCGAAAGTGTCGCCATAAGTATCAGAGCTAATGTTCTCTTCATAATTCTTTTTTATGTTTTTAAAAGCAATCCCGTGCTTTATTGTGCGTTGCTTTGTTAACGCTGCAAATTTAATTTCTTATTTTATCGCTGCAAAATTACCAATAATATTTTTAAATGAAACTCTTTTTTTAACTTTTTTTTATCTAAAATTAAAAAAATTGTTTTAACCACTTTTTTAGGTATTTTCGTTGGTTCGCTTATCCATTCCCCAGAGTAGTTTATTACGCAATGTTGCAAAAAATCCATTTTGTGGCAATTTTATGGTTTTTAAAGTTTTTGAGGATTTTTTTAAAACCAATTCTTCCGAAAATGGAAAACATGCTTGCTTATAGTCGAGCGATACAAGATAGTTTTTTTCGCGACCCGACGCTGCAAGTTTTAGTTCACAATCGTCAGAAATTACAATTGGTCTTACAGAAAGATTGTGTGGCGAAACTGGTGTTATTATAAAATTTCCACTTGTAGGTGTCAATATAGGTCCGCCCGCACTAAGTGAATATGCTGTACTGCCTGTTGGCGTGGCAACTATCAAACCATCTGCCCAATAAGTTGTTAAAAATTCGTCGTTTATATATACCGAAATGCTTATCATTGAACTGGAGTTCAACCGCATTACTGTGAGCTCGTTAAGTGCAAAGTTTAGTGTTCCAAATCTATTGTTTTGGCTTTGAAGCTCCAACAATGTGCGATTTTCTATTGAATAATTTCCAGAAAAAATATCACTAAATGCTTGTTCAAGGCCACTTTTTGATATTGTTGACAAAAAGCCAAGCCTTCCACTATTGATACCTGCCACTGGAATGCCTAAATTTAGGGCATATTCTACACTTTCGAGCATAGTACCATCACCACCTATACTCAACAATATATCAATATCTTTTGGCATTTCGTAACTATTTTTAAACGTTCCCGAAATATTGGGAGTAAAAAATAGTTTTTCACAAATAAACTTAAAATAGTCTTCATAAACGTAAATATCTGCTTTGTTGCGATTTAACGTTTCAAAGATTTTATAAATTCCATCATTAAAATTATCTTGGAACTCGCGTCCGAATACTGCTATTTTCATAGCGCAAAATTATATGTTTTTTTACTTAATTTTCAAAAAAGACCTTTTTAAATTTAGCTTAAAAAGCAACAATTTTTTCAAGAGAAAGAGGTCAAAGCCCTTTCCGCTTGATGGAAAATTTTGTACCTTTGTAGCCCCTAAGTTCCCCAACA
>ERZ842401.976-NODE-976-length-42166-cov-17.872599_pt1 | contig 42166 bp, 31 predicted proteins | sample MGYA00521270_ERZ842401 | MGnify/ENA primary metagenome ERZ842401 (study PRJEB31892, sample SAMEA3878208) | bioreactor metagenome | biome: Moose rumen | place: Sweden | collected 2011-10 | study: EMG produced TPA metagenomics assembly of the PRJEB12797 data set... | reverse complement strand
CGTACAACATGGTCTTCATATGGCCTTGAGGCCACACGAAGACCTCTTTAGTTTTACATTTCGAGAACTTGTTTCAATAACCTTTGCTTTCCAACGCCATAAATGGGAACCACTTCCCTGTACTGACAATTCCGGATCAGTAATCAGTTCCGTCAATGTTGCTTCGTGATACCGACACTCATATATCCTATCACCTTTCTTCAACTTACACTTTTCCATATCACCAGCCTCCTTTATGCTTCTTCTTTCGTGTATATAATTTATCCGACTTGTGGATTTTGTTATGTGAATGAAAACCTGGACCAAGCAGTTCCATTTCTGCCTCACGTCCGCCGCGCCTCATTGCCTTAATAGCATCGAGATTGGTCGTTTGCAATATCTTCTTTCTCACTTTCTTCATCCGTTCACATTTTTGTTACTTCACCACGATACAGCAAATCATCTGCCATGTGCAGAATCAAATCGTGCATTTCCAAATCATCCTTATAGTACTGCGGAATGGCATCGTAGCCTATAGCAGCACCTAAAATATTACCCATAACGGCACCAGTACTGTCGCTATCACCACCATGATTCACAGACGCAATCATGGCATCCTCAAAACTATCAAAGTGACGAATGGCACAATAGAGTGCTATAGCCAGTGCTTCGTCACCGACCCATCCTTCTCCAAGAGCTTTAATGTTCTGAAGGTCTGAACGATCATTTGTAGAAAGATCAATGGCCACCTTTGCCATACCCATCATCTCCAGATCCTCAAGGTGATGTCGTGGGAACAAGTCACCCAACTTACCCATACCTTCACGTATATACTCAATAAACCCTTCTCGCGTAGCATTCTCATCAAGAGCTAATCGATAGATGACATGGGACATCAGGGCTGCTGAAATGAAGCCCAACGGATGCTGGTGGGTTATCTCTGCAGCATCACCAGCCAACCTGTCTGCATCAAAAATATCCATCCGATTGTCAACAGCCGCGTAAAGCGGTATTGGAGCAATCCTCATGACTCCACCACATCCTTTACTGTTATTCATGGGATCGCGTCCTTTCTTGATGTCGTTGAGCGATGATACACATGTGTTACCTGGTGCACGACGGCAATTCAGTTCCGGCACATCACGTATCCAACATTCCGCCTTCCCCTTATGCATCCCAGTCTGTGTCTCCAACCACTCCAAATAGGCTCGACAAATAGCAAATTTTGGTTCGATTCCAAGTTTTGGAGCGTTCAGTAAACCATTGGCAGTGAAGAGTGTCATCTGAGTATCGTCTGAAACTACAGCCTTACCAGTATCACTACTATGAATATCGAGCCTTGTTATGCCCCGTTCTCCATAACGGGCCTGTATTCCCTCAAAGGAATAGATAAATTCCACAGGGTATCCTAATGCATCGCCAACGGCACCACCAATCAGCGAACCTCTTATTCTGTCTTGAATTGTATTCATTGTTTTTTCTGTTTTTACATATAATCTAGCGTCTTCTTACAGTAGGTTCCATTATAAAATACATCCAGCACCTGTTCAAAAATGTCATCAGGGGAAACTGCATCGAACAGAGTCATGCAGGAACGTACTTTCATCGCATCCAGACTTCCAAAGATATCAGTTGCAGCCATCTCTTGATGGGTGAGAAGTACTCTCGTTACCTCACGAAGCCTTTCCCCAAGAATCGGATGCTGCAAGTATGCCTCTGCTTCATCATATCCGCTTATACCATAATACTTTGCATTCCAACTACGTCCCAGAATAGCAAGCTGCGGAAAGATAAACCATATCCAGTGTGACCGTTTCATTCCGTCTTGTATTTCCTGTAGAGCCTGTTCGTAGTACAGGTTCTGTACCTCCACAAACCGCTTCAGGTTATATTTGTCATCAGTAGTTAAAGCCTCTACAAAGCCTTTTGGCAAAATGACATTCTCCACATCGATAGCATTCAGAAATAGTGGCGCAATATCTTCAACCTTAAAGCCTGCGATACCACAGCCAATCTGTGTGACATAAAACTTCAATTCTGGTCGCGATTTGGCAAACGCAATAAACTCATCCACGTAAGGCTTGATAGTTTCCACACCACCTTGCATGGTGGGGATAGCATAACTCTGTCCTTGCAAACCAAAACCTTGCCCCCATATCGCACCGAATCGCTCATGCGCCAATCGTGCAGCACCGCCTCCATGTGCTCCAGCAAGGTTGCTTCCAAAGACAAATACCTCATTCGACTTTAGTTCCGTAATCCTATTTGGTGTATAATCTCTGCTGTACATAATCACATACCTTTTCAACTTTTACTCAATTCCTTTATAATCTCCTTCCGCTCGTGAAAGACGGCCTCAGGGATAGGTTCAACACCATTCTTCTCTGTCATATACCTATAAACAGCATTCAGCATTCTCATTATTTTGTTTGTCGTGAGACCCTTATCTTTTCTGTAACCACAGATTGGTGGAGGGGCAATACCCTTATCAGCGGCATAGAAAACCCAGTATGTGCAAAGCGCAATGTCAGTACGATGGAGTCCCATAGCACAAGCGATATAGAACCGACCTTCATCAATCAACCTACAGAACTCCGGGAACAACTCTATCATCTTGACAATCCACTCTTCCTCATAGGCAACAGGAAATTTGAAATATCTGATGCCACTACGCTGACATAGCTCACTATAGAAGTCCGACGAATAGTCTGCTCTTAGGTCAATAATCTGACTGATGCCAGACTCTATCATGGTGTTCCAGGCATGCAGTTGTCGGGTCGAAGAAAGTGTTCTTCCCCGGAAGCCTCCATAGACCTGTGCCAAGTCAGGGATTCCTGTTGACATAATCCTCTCAACATCCAATCCGTCAGGTCTAATATTAGCTTTCACTGCATACTTATCCAGTGCGATCTCTTCTGTCGTTTTTCCTTCAGCATTCTTTTTAACAGCCTTGCTCACATGCCATCCGTCACAGAACAAGCACTTATAGGTCGTAAAGGAATAGCCGTATCTTTTCGTCATATCAGATGCTGCTTTCTCCGCTTTAGCCTTGCTCTTATAGGAAATCTTTGATTTCCCATCGCTCCGCTTTGCATGAGCATAAATAGAGAAAGCACCCCATGCTGATCTGTTTACTATCAAGTTGTCAAACCAGTCTGGCCGACTTAGCTGATCTTTAATCCAAGTACCAATATACTTGGATTTAATGTACCTTATACTTTTATATATAGTTCCCATATAATATTACTCAATATGTTTCTATGTGTATAAGGAGTGGACAATTATAGTAAAACTATCTTTTGTAGACAAAAAAGAGGTTTTACTTACTTCATAGCTGCAAGGCAGTTGCTAATACCAGAAAAATAGATAATCATATTTTGAACAATTGATTGTAGAGTCTTATCGCATCCTGCATGATGTCATAGTGGTCGAATGCCAAATGTGGCAAATCCGACAGTGGCCACCATTCTGCCTTGGCAGCATCATCCTGGCCAGCAACAGCGATTGGTTCATCAACGACTGCGAGGTAAGCAACGGTAACAGTTCTTCCCCGTGGGTCACGGTTAACCTTGGAATAGGCTCCTATCTGTTGTATCTTCGACAGTCGGAGTCCAGTTTCTTCCTCCAGCTCCCTGATGGCGCACTGCTCTGTCGTCTCATCCATGTTCATGAATCCACCGGGGAAGGCCCAGCCTCCCTTGAAAGGCATGTTGCCCCTCTGAATCAGCAGCACCTTCGGCTCTGCTTCTCTTGTTATTACGATACAGTCAGCCGTTACAGCCGGTCTTGGATATTTGTATGTATATGCCATAATCGATGAATTACAATTCTTTGAATGCTTCCAAAAGCATTTTCATGCCCTCAGTAGCGGTTGTTTTGAAGTGAGTGAAGCCCGAATGCGTGCATTGAGCCATTTCTCCTGGGTCAATCACGAACTTGGGAACCTCATGGTGAGCGTAATTGATGAATCCCGCTGCAGGATAGACTTTCAGCGATGTTCCTATAACCACGAAAATGTCAGCCTTGCTTACAATGTCGATGGCGATATTCATGCTGTCAACGTACTCGCCAAACATCACGATATATGGACGCAACTGTGAACCATCCTCTGCCTTGTCACCCACCATGATGGGTGTTGTCAACGGATATTCCTTCACGCAGGTTGTGCGATTGTTCATCGAGCACACCTTACTCAGTTCACCATGCAGATGAATCACCCGAGTAGAGCCTGCACGTTCATGCAGGTTGTCCACATTCTGGGTGATAACCGTCACCTCATGCTCCTTCTCCAGCTCCGCAATCATGCGATGGGCATCGTTGGGTTCCACTTCCGAAAGCTGTTTGCGCCTCCAGTTATAGAAATCAAGGCACCTCTGAGTATCATTGTATAGTGCATCCGTGCTGGCCAAATAAGCCCACTCCTCATTCGTCCACAATCCATCCTTGCCTCGGAACGTGCTCAGTCCGCTATCCACGCTGACACCTGCACCAGTCAGAAAAACTATATGTTGTCGAGTCATACTTTTCTTTTTAGATATCAGTTAGACAATAACTTCTAATCCTATGTGGTCGCTCATTTCCTTGTCCCATGGGAACATGCGGAAAGATGCAACAGGGCCATTTGTATATGCGTAGTCGAGGAAGTACGGATCTGATTCACGAAAACGATGATAGTAAGTAGGGGTAGATTCTTTGCCAAACTCTTCACCCGTCTGTTTGTGATAGATACTGTGTAGTCCGTTAGATTCCAACAGTTCATTTACCATCAGCATATCACCATACCTCTTAGTCTTGTCGTACTGGTTCACATAACAGTTGAAGTCACCAATGACCAGCGTCTTATAGTCCTTGAAGTGCGGAGCATATTCCCGAATGATTTCCTGTGCTATTTGAGGATATGGCTTCTTAGTTCTGTCGTCAGTCGGCTTAGTTGGCCATATTCCAAGAATGAGGTAATCATCAACTATAAGGGGTATAGCATAGTCATGATTGGAATTAAACCATTCAGGAACATACCCTTGACCCTTCTTCCAGACTATGCCCAACCCTTTCCATTTCTTTTGGTGGTAGAAGTATTCAATGCCACACCATTTCATCTCAAGGTTTTCGGGCAGGTGGGCATCTTCAGGGCAGGTAATCTCAGGAGCGACAAGCACATCAGCTTCTAAGCCAAGAAGTTTTTCAATCTTCCAAGGCTGACAATCATTGATATTATAGCTGACAATCTTCATTTTGTTGCTTATTTATATTGATTCAGTCTCCGGTATTTATCAGCAATTTCAAGGAGTACATTGAACTTCTTCAGTCTTTCTTCCGATAGTTCTCCTCTTGCAACTCGCTTTTTGGTGGCCTTGAACCAGTTGAGCATATCGTGCTCTTCAAGTCGGTGCTTGGAAGGACGACGATGATTAGTTTCCATGAACTCCATCATCTGCTCATACTGCTGTTGCCATCTTTCTTCTTGCGTCATTATAATCCTGAACCGTCCAACTCGTCAATATACTCCAAACAGAAATCTTCCAGGCCGATGTAGTAGATGCCGTTCTCGTCAAACCATGGCACAACATGATCACGCACCACGACAATCTTTCGATACGAATCACCTGTACGCTGCAAAGAATTGGTTTCTTGCAGTCTCTTCTCCTCGTCAGGGATGGCGAAGGCCGACTGGATGTAGCAGCGGCGATTGCCTCGATTCACGACAAAATCCACTTCCAGTTTTGAACGCTTGCTCTTGCCTTGTTCGTCTTTATAGTTGTATTCCACCACTCCCACATCGACATTAAAACCTCTGACGCAAAGCTCGTTGTAGATTACGTTTTCCATCAGGTGAGTTTCTTCCTGCTGACGGAAATTCAGCTGTGCATTACGTAAGCCCACGTCGGTCAAGTAATACTTCTGCGGCGTATTGATATATTTCTTGCCCTTTATATCGTATTGTTCGACCTTACGTAGAATATAAGCTTCTGCAAAATAGCCCAAGTAAATGCTGATGGTAGAATCATCTATCTTGGTATGCTTCACAGAAGCGAATGTGTTCTCCAGTTTCTTCGGGTTTGTGAGAGACCCGATGCTGCTGGCTACGATGTTCAGCAGGTCATCCAACACAGAGATGTCCTTTTGGATATGATTTCGTTCAATCACATCCGTCAAGTAAGTCTTTTTAATTAGATCCTGTAGGTACTTGCTTTTCTCCCTGTCAGTCTTCAGTGCCATCACCCTTGGCAGTCCTCCGTAGGTTACATACTCCTGCCATGCACGGCGTTTGTCTCCCTCATACGCCGCATAAAACTCCTTGTACATCAACGGGTTTACGTGAATCTCATCACCCCTGTCCTTGAATTCCGTCATCACATCTGTTGAAAGCATTTTTGAATTGCTGCCCGTCACATAGATATCCACATTCTTCAAGTCCAACAACCCTAAGAGGATATCCACAAATCCTATCATAGCATCCTTATCGTCTAGCCACGGATTCGGAATATTGCTCACCTCCTGAATTTCATCAAGTAGTACATAGTATTGTTTCGTAGTATCAGCAATCTTGTCCCGTAGATACTTATCCAGTTCCAACGGATTCCGGTATCTGGCATTTATTGCCACATCCAGTTTTAGCATTATCAGCTGCTCATCAGATACCCCATCATCTTTCAGGTAATCACCAAAGATATCGAACAACAGTACCGACTTGCCACACCTGCGGATGCCGGTAACCACCTTCACCCGCCCATTGTCGCGCTTCTCTATGAGTTGCTTGAGATAATAATTCCTATCAATTCTATCCATACTTCCGAATATTTTGCGTATTTACGCACTACTTTCGGATGCAAAGATAAGCAAAAATACTGAACCATCATCATGTTTTCCGAAATATTTGCGTATTTACGCATCTTTTTCGGAAAAAGCAGCAAAAGACTGGAAGTTTAGTTCACTGATTAGAGTGCGAGAGAAGAACCTCGTCAAGGAATTCCTCTACTGTATAGACTCTGTCATTGACACATCCATAATGAACAGGATAGGGAATCTTGGCGTATTTCTTGAATTCCATATTGATGAGAAATGATGTCATCATGCTGGGGATACCTGTGGAAGTGACAGCATAGGTAAACCCTGCATCCTTCAACGCTTTGGTGAGGATACCTATCTTTTCCTTCACTTTGCAATTCACAGCATACGGTAACACCTTGTTAAGACCGTTCTCATAGTCCTCGTCTGTCCTGTAATATGTTTCTGCCCATCCGTCCATGATGTACTATTTAATTCGTTTGCCTAACTGATATATTGCGTAAGCCCAGAGTGTTTTGTCTTCTCCATAGATCAAGTCTTCACCTTGTGCGTCTCGGTAGGCATCCCATCCAAATTCGTCAACATAAAACGCCATTTCCTCGACTCCATAAATGAACCTGATACTTTTTACTGGCTTCAGTTCGAAAGAACCCTCATTACATACATTGTCAACCGTATATGGATCGTTCAAGTCTATCGTAAAGACATCGGCAGTACTATTCAGCCACTGCCATCCCTTTTTGCCAATATGAACGACCAGTTCATCATTCACAATCTTTGGGAAGTGGGTGGCCACCTGATGGGCTGACGGCAGATTGTCAGGGGCTAATGGATAGTCGAAGAGACCCAGCTTCCCCTTTACACCTGTGATTGGTTCATCAAAGAGCCATGCATTTTTAAGCTGCCAGTGTGTCTGTCCCTCTCCAGCCCAGAAAGATCCGCTATTCGTCGTAAATCCAACCACATCCACGTATCCAATGATTGCAGATAGGGGCATGTCCTCAAACTCAGGAATGATACCAAACTTCCTAAGGTTGCTGATAGTAGATATTTCCTCAGGCATTAGATACTTAAGGTCATAGTCCTTAGGAATAATCTTCCCACTGGCATGAATCAAGATGCGTCCAGGAGCTGTTTTTGGTTGCCAAGTACGGTTTTCAATGTCCTTCACACCGCTACAGATGAGTGAAGCCCAGGGCTGTTGTACTGACAATGTCTTCATTTGCTTTTCATCTTTCTCTTCTTCTGAAGATTCCGCAGCCATCCAGTAGAAGGTCTCTTCTGGCTGGAGGTCGTATCTTGTGGTTTTTTCTTTCACATAATTGTCTATCAAGTGAAGCCATGCCTTTGGCTGCTTGATCATAGCAGGGTATTTTATTCCAAATTCCTGTTGGCATGCTGCTACAATCTGGAGGATGGAAGTACCCACGTCGAGAGTCATCATATTGTCTACCAACAATTTCACACTTGCATCCTTGCGGATGTCTGTCAGTATGCCCAACTTAACTTCCTGTGCTGACGATTCCTCCTCGCCTTTATTCACTTCGATGTCAAAACCGCCTTCCAATAGGAATCGTTTCAGCAGGTTGTTCACTTCGATATTCACTTTAAATACCGACATCTTCTGCCCAGTTTTTGCTTCAAAGTAAGCTTTAGCCTTTACGGCGTCCACAGACTCCTTCAAGCGAGAGAAACGGTTGAACTCGTTCAGGTTCTGCTCAGTTATCTGCAGGTTGAGCATGGTCTTTAGCTGTTCCCTGTCCACTCCTAATATGTTCACCAATTGACTAACGCGGTGGTCTTGCTCAGTAGTCATATATTCGGTGATGTAATCACGGAAGGTCTTGCCTGGCTCCAGTGTGATGTTTGCGCTTTGTACATCGTGCAAGAATATCTCCGCATATCGCTGTTCCTCCTGTGGCAGAGAAGCAAACGAGGCCGACAGGTCGTTCAAGAGCTGTTGCAGCTCCTCTTCGGTCACGTTTGGCTGTTCAAGGGCTTTGCGATACCTCTCGAAGTTGTGGTTCATGTAGTCGGCATCTATCTTCCCCGTGTCTATTTCCGACAAATGCGGGTCAAGGTCGTATGGTGGCTCTTCATCCTGCGGGTTGCCGCCGCCACCTCCACCACCGCTACCGAACAGTTCCTTGTATCTCTGCACCAGGGTATTGTATGTGCGCTCATCGTGGTTTACCGTCACTTCTTCGCCATTGGGACAGAGATAGGTAAGTTTTCCCCAATTGAAGCCTTGCACCTTGGCTGCGTCGAGGTATTGATTGTATTCACGGAAGAGCACGGCAAACCGCCCTCTGAGTGCGGTAGCCTCTGGCAGTCTGGCAAAGTTCTCAATCCCAGCTTGTTCAAACAACAGCGCTATCTCACGATACTTCTGGTTCATGCCTCCAAGATTCACGTCGAGCTTGCTCACGAAGAGTCCTAAAGGTTTGTCACCAGAATACAGACGAACAGCTTCCTTGATAAGATAGTCCATCGTATGCGGATGACTGTAATACTTGATGACTCCGAAAGGTTTTTCATCTCGGCTATATAAACGGTTGGTGCGCGAAAAAGCTTGTATCAGCTCCTCGTACTCTATCACCTTGTCTATATAAAGCGTATTCACCCACTTCGAGTCAAATCCCGTCAACATTTGCGATACCACTATCAGCAGGTCGAGCCTTTTGTCACGGTTGGCTGGTTGTTCCAGTCCGATGTAGGGCTTTTTATGCGCCAAACGGTTCGACAGGTCTTTTTTGAACTTGGCATGCTCAGCAATAGTATAGCTTTGTCCGAACATCTCCTTATAGTCGCTGATAATCTCTGCTAGAGCATTCTCCTTGAATATCGTTTTGTCGGGGTTGTCGTTGGGCAACGATGGGTCGAACAGAGCTGTTACCTTCAGGTTGGTAGCACGTTCTTTGAATATCCGATAGTACTTGATGGCTTGCGGTATGCTGGGAACGGTAAAGATAGCATGAAACTTATGGTTTTTACTCAAAACGAGCCATCCTTCCAATATGTCATCTACCACAGCGTTCATGTGTTCTTCTGTTAAGTACTGCGTGGCAGGAACCATGTCCTCGATGCCGCTTATCCACATGCCTTCTTCGCCATAGTGACCAGCCATCGGCAAGCCCATAATGCGGTTGAAGATGCGGGTTTTCTCCTCGTCCTGCATCACCTCTTTAACGCTGTTTGCACCAGCACAGTTCAATGCTACCTTTGTTTTCAAGTCCTTGTCCTTATAGGTCATCACCTTGTAGGGGTCAAACCCCAGCACATTACCATCGCGTATGCCGTCGGCAATACTATAGCGGTGAAGTTCGTCACCGAAGATGTCAGTTGTGGTACTCTGCTGTCTGCGATTCTCGTCCTGTATGGGCGTGCCCGTGAAGCCGAAGAACATGGCGGTCGGGAACGTCGCCTTGATATCACGGAAGGAGTCACCGAAAGTGGAGCGGTGGCACTCGTCAACAATGAACACAATGCGCTTCTCGCGAATCTTCTTCAGGTCGGCCTGTCGGATTCCGTCCTCGGCAATGATGCCAAGTTTCTGGATGGATGACACAATGAGGGTGTCGCTAACATTGGGTGACTTCATCTTGGCTATCAGTGCCTGCGTGTCCTCCGTTTCCTGTATGGCTTCGTCCTCTTGTGAGAAGTTTCGGTATTCGCGAGCCGACTGAGTACCTAACTCTATCCGGTCAATCACGAAAATGACTTTGTCGGCATTGCCGCTGTCGGCTATCAGTTGTGCGGCTTTAAAACTCGACATGGTCTTGCCGCTGCCTGTGGTATGCCAGATGTAGCCACCCAATTGGTGGTCTGTGTCGTGCCAATCACGATGCTTGGCTACACGGTCATAGATGGCTCGAACGGCGAAATACTGGTAAGAACGTAACACCTTCAACACACCGTCGGTACGGTCTGCAATGGTATAGTAGCCAATCAGTTGGTGGGCCATCGGTATGGAGAGCAGATAGGTGGCTATGTCTTTCCAGTCATTTTGTGGCACATTGTTGAAATCAGCCCAGTGGAAGTAGAAGTCTTTGTTGAATCGCCCATCAGGGCCGGGATTGGCAAAGTAGACCGTTTCTTCAGGATTCATAGCCACGAAGATTTGTATCAGCTGGAACAGTTCGGAGAAGATTCCTTCACGCGAGTATTTCTCTATCTGGTTATAGGCTTGACTAACGGGTATGCCACTTTTCTTCAGTTCTATGTGAATAACAGGCATACCGTTGATTAGCAGCATAAGGTCGCCGCGTCGCTGTTGCAACAAGGGCGAGGATGACGAAAAGTGCGGCTGCTTCACAATCTGATATCGGCTCTGTCCGGCCGCTATCTCGTGCGGATCGAAGATTTTTAGCGTAATCTCCTTTCCGAGGTGTAGCGTGTCGGCTGGATTGTCGCGTTTCACGCTCACTGTGCGCCCATTGATGAAACCGTTGAGCATCTGCGGTGTGCGCAACGTGCTTATCTGGTCCATCAGCTGCTGCATCTCGCCCTCCGTCAGCCGTTGGCCGTTTAGACGGTCAATAGTATTGTTGTTGTCGAATAGGATGTTGGCCCAGTTTTTGAGCAGATCCTTCTCTGTGGGGTGACGGAGCACTTCTTTCTCCCATCCCTTTTTCGACAGCATCTCTATCAATGCGTTCTCAAACTTTTCTTCGTTATTGAATGCCATAGGCTTCTGCTTTTCTATTTTATCAAGCAAACATCTGCTGTAAGCAGGCATGCTTAAGGGTTCTTAACTTTGCGATTTCTTCTTTCGAGCTGTTGATGGCCTCGTCCTGGGAGCGGAAGAAGTCACCAATCAGGCACTGCTCATCATAAGATGGCGCAAGGAAGGAGAAACTTTCATATTCTTGTGCATTAACTCCTGGCTGTCCCGTCCGTTGTGACGTTATCTTGATAAACTTGTCATAAGTACTGGTTTGTGTTATAGTGAAAATGAAATAAGGTGAATAGTCCTCTTTTATTCTTGCGCGAATTAAGAAACCAGCAAAATACACCTCACCGTCTTTCTGGGAATATAGGTATGTTTTTCCCACAGAAGCACCTGTTCGTGCAAATACCAGATCACCTTCTTGTAACCTATAGGAGCCAGGTATAAAATCAAGTTTGGGAGAAGTGACATCAGTTTTATTAAAGAGCCTGGTTTCATCATCAATATCGGTGATTCTCAAGTACTTCCTGTTACCGTCATATTTCCCTGCGGCAGCATTCAAACCATATTCCAATGGTTGGATTAGTGTTTCCTTGATAGTCATACGCATCCATTTATCTGTGAATCCCTTAAATCGAATGGGGGGGGCAATTTCTTCATCACTCGGGAACATCTTGTCAAGCAACGCCTGCTTCATCTGGCGTAGTTTCTCCAACTCCTGTTCCTTTGCACCAATCAGTTCGTCCAACTGCTGAAAAAACTCACCTATTTTCTTCTGCTCGTCTTCTTCCTGCGGCCATGAAAAGGTTGTATCAGCCAGTGCGGCCTTACTAATTGATAAGACTTTTATTCCCTGCAATAACGGAACTAATTGTGAATGATAGGAATCAGAGTTAAATCGATAGCCTAAAAAGTTTGGAGAGAAATAATCGTTCGGTCTTGCAACAATTGTATGCAACCCTGCTACTACATTATTGCCATCTGTATTTTGTATTTCAACAGCTTTACCTGCTGTTTCATCTTCCGCGGTATCTGCAAAGATGACATCTCCATTCATAAGAAGAGAATCAGCATAGTCAGAAACGCTGCTGTTCGTTATGTGCGGAATAACATCTGCCTGTGCATCAACAACAGCATTATACTTGACAAGGATGTCTCCATAATGAATATCTTTGACATCTCCAACTTCTGCATTTAGTTTGTCTCGAGAAAGACTATTATGAGGAGTGTCAAAATTGAATTTGGCACTCATGGTAGATTCTTCCCACTCTCCTTCGAACCCCTTGAATCTAATATTTGGTTCTTTCTTTGCCATACTACTTCACATTTAGAGTCTTCTGAAATTCTGCCAGTCCGATGTTGTCAGCCTCACTGCCTTGCAGTTGGCCAATGAGGTCGTAGAGTCGGCTCTCAGCTTTATTGATGCGCAAAGCAATGTCCTGATAGGTGGTGGCGTATTTCGCTGCAAGTCGCCGTACTCGCTCTGTAAGCAGAGCAATTACTTCAGTAGGCATTCGAGAGAGAGAGGCAGTAAGTGGAGTTATCCATTTCATGCGTAGCAAGTCGATGGCAGTTTCCTCGTCAACAGCTTGAACGGCCTGAATAGTTTGCGATTCTAATTCTGAGCGCAGTTTCTTCAGTTCCTGGTTCAATCGCTTCTCTTCCTTCTTCATGTCGGCAGTAGGTTCTTCCTCTTCAGCAATTTCCGTCAGACGAGCCTCTTTCTCAGAGATGGTGAGCAATGCATCTTGAAATAGTGTTTCCTGTACCAACGAGAAAGGCAGCACATGTCCTTCGTAACCGTCCTGCACCTCACGGTTGTTTTTCACCACCATGTGAGGATCTACCTGACGGACAGCATCCATACCTTCAGTCTGCAGAATCTCTAAATCAGTGGCAACGTGCTCCCAGTCTTGGCTAAAGAATTGGAAAGCCTGATACTTATTTACCAATGTGAACGGCTGTAAGCGACGGAACAAGTCATCACTAATGGCCGTCTGTGTCTGTTGGACATTCAGCGAAGCCATCGGCACAATGAGCGTCTGCTCCAAGAATGTACTATAATTGCTAAAGACAGTCTTATAGTCAGTCTCGAACTGCTTCACTTCTTCATTATCCTTGATAGTCTGCTGAACATTATCCGTAGCCAAATGGCTATAGCCGTCGGCATTGATGGTAAAGAGTTGCTGGCGCAGCGTTGGGAATGCCTGCCAGTAGGCTGACAGCGATGCCAATTCCGAGTCTGGTATGCCACCGAACATCGTAGCATAAATGTCGTACCGCTCTGGTTTGGGAGTGCTATCAACATAGCGCGAGATGTTCAGGTTATAGTCGTTCTGGCGAATAATGTCACGGCTAACCAGACGGGCAAAGTCTGGTGTCTGAGTACGAGAGGTCACTGCATCCACTATCTTCTTGATATCGCAAGCACGGAGTCGGTTGTTCTTGCCATCCTTCTCAAAACCTGCAGAAGCATCTACAAAGAGGATGCTCTCGTCCTGGCGCGTCTTTCGCTTCAGCACCATCACAATGGTAGAGATGCCCGTGCCGAAAAACACCTTTTCAGGAAGCCCGATAATGGCATCGATGTGATTATACTCCACCAGTTGCTTTCTTATTTGATATTCAGAGCCACCACGATAAAGGACACCGTGCGGCAGCACGATGGTCATGATGCCAGAAGGCTTGACGTGATAAAGGTCGTGCAACAGAAATGCATAGTCGGCACAGCCTTTGGGGGCTACACCAAATGGAGCATATCGCGGGTCGTTCTCTTGATCCGTGGGGTCCCACTCCTGCGAATAGGGAGGATTGCTCACTACGGCATCCACATAGAGCGGGTCGTAGGTGCCCTGTGGATCACTTTCATCGAACATAGGCCAGTCCATTGCCAGTGTATCACCATTGCGGCACTCGATGTTCGAGGGACTGATGCCACGCATAATCAGATTCATGCGGGTCAGGTTGAAGGTATTCTGCTTCAGCTCCTGGGCATAGTATTTGATGTTGTTTTTGTCGCTGATGTGCCGAGCCACCGACTTGCCTATATTGATAAGTAGCGAGCCGGAGCCACTCGTAGGGTCGTAGATGCGTATCTCTTCCTGTTGGCGCAAATGGTGGGCAATGATTTCCGACATCATCACCGACACCTCGTGGGGTGTATAGAACTCACCAGCTTTTTTGCCAGCATTGGCGGCAAAGTTGCTAATCAGATATTCATAGACAAAGCCCAGCACATCATAGTCTTGACGGCCATCTGTCGGAATCTCGCGGATGAGACTGACCAGATCGCGCACAGCTGCATTTTGCTCAGCTGTAGATGTACCCAGTTTGCTCAGCCCTGTTTGGAGTGTGTCGAAAATCTTGTCGAACAGCTTTTTGTGATTGGGACTAATCTTACGGTCGAAGGCAGAAAGGGCATCGCGTACATTGGCAACTGTGAAATCCTTCCCCATCTCTAACCAAGTGGAAAAGAGATTCTCGTAGGCAATGAAATACCCCAATTCCTGCTGGATGAAGTCAACGGTCTCTGTATTTGCCTCAGTCATCTCCTTCAATTCTTCGCCGGAGATACCGTTGGCCTGAAGGTAGCCCACCTCCTTGTCAGAAAGGAACTTGTAGAAGATAAAGCCCAGAATATAGTCCTTGTATTCGTTGGCCTCTATCTTGGAGCGCATCTTATTAGCCGAAGCCCAAATCTTAGATGCTAACTGTTGTTTGTTCATTATTCGTAGCCCTGTTATTAGTTGCACATATCGCGATGCAGAATAGCAGGCATACAGGCACAAAAATGGCGTGAAGCCATCCTTATGCACTTACCTAAGGGGCAGACCTGAGAAATTGGAACCCCCGACCACGTATAAGGCTGCGACACGCCAAGGCGTGCGCAAAGCTAAGATGTGGTCATTGGGAATCCTCTTGATAGGGTCTTCCCCTGCTTCATAAATCGAACTATTCCAAAACAGGTTTCTCAGGTCTTTTCGGTAAGTGCGAAATAATCAGCCATGCATCATCAGTCCGGGATTTCTCCCCCGAAACCATCTGCAAAGATACGAATAATAATTGAAACTAAAACATATTTCCACAATTTTACACATTATTTAATAGAAAGCACTGTTTACCATCGCTACAGAGGCATTAAATAGAATAGAACTGGCATTTTGTTAGTCCCCATTGAATATATAGAGAGTACAAGGTTAGAACATGTCTTCGCCGCCTACTTTGTCACCACTTCGGATAAATGGAAAAGAGGTACTGGCAAACAAGGAGAAAGGCTACATGTAACCAGATAAGACCGCCCGCCCTTATCAATTGGGGCGAACGGCCTTATATCTGTGAGCGGACGAGCTTATATCTGCGAGCGACCGCTGAGTTCTGAATTTTGACGCTTAGAGATGCGACAATAATCCGTCAACTATCTGGCTGAAGAGTGGGCCGCACATACCTCCTGCGCTGGCAGGCAATCCATCTTTCTCCAAGACAACCATAACAGTATAATGAGGATTCTTAGCGGGGAAATATCCACACAGTTCCATTCTGAAACTATTGTCTTGGAAGCGAAGAGTCCGACCACATGCTGCCACATCGATATATTCGTGTCCGGCTTTCTTGTAAATGCCGTCAGTTACGCAACGTTCCATTGCCCTCTGAACTGGCTCGATATATTCGGGGTAGCATATCTGTTCGTGTATGACGGTGACATCTTCTGTAGCCCCACATATCTTTACCATCTTACCACCGTTAGCTATGGCATTATAGAACGTCAACATCCCTATCAGGTTATCGGGCTGTCCATTCAGGTAGAAGTTGATTTGGTGTTCGTATGCTTGTCTGTCAGTTCCGTATGCTTGTTCTATGGCTTTAGTCAATCCTACCTCCGAACGGTGGGCAAGTGCATCTTCCAGTGTAATCTCGCCATAACCGCCTCTGCGCCAGTTGTGGTCTTTAATGAGTTTTCCGCTCTTACTCTCATAGATACCGCAGTCTGTATCGATTATGGTGTTCGATGAAATATTCCCCGTCCACTGTACGGCAAGATAGGTGGCAACACCGTGCATATAGTCGTTCTCCCTGTTGAATGTATCTTCATACGGAACGATGTAATTGCCAGTGTCTTCCAAAGAACTGTGAGCCAACACTCTTCCTGTTTTCGTCTCAACAACATACACGATTGCCTTTTTACATGCGTCTGTCAACATCCTGCCTCTGCTTACGCTATCAACATACTCTTGGATGCTTTGTTCTTGTTGGATGATAGGAATTTCTTCCGTGATTACATTTTCATTTTCCAGTCCTCCACTAAGTGCCAGCAACCTTTGTTTCTCCAATTCGTCTATCTGAATATTCTCACTCGCATAGTAATTCAGTAGCCACCTTGCACCCTTTCTGCCTAAGAAACCGTGTTCATCAGCTCTCAGGTAATATCTTACAGCCTGTTCCGGGTCATACACACTGTCGCACACCTCTCCTGCATACATCTCTGCCAGAAACTTGTTGGCAAAAGGAATTTTGTCTGACATATTAATGAGCCTTTCAGCATTATACGGTTGTTGGTTCTTTCCCAGGAATGCCGGAGCCATGCACAATAACAGTTCGCCAAAAGAGCTGCCTTGTTCTGCGCCATATCGTATAGTTTCAAGTCCACCGATAGTATCACCTTCTTCCACCTGCATGGCACCATTGATGACATAACCCTCGGGCTTACCGTTTGCGACTAGCATTGACGCAACATTCTTCACTTTGTCACGATCCTTTCTGCCGATTTCGTCCATCGCCTCAAACATGAGCCTGTAGCTATCATCCTCTGGCAATGCTTTGAGGTAATCATTTAATCTAAGGCTGCTATCGTACTGCTCTGCCATTGATAACATGGCAGTCATACCAATGAAGTCAGCCTTTACAGAATTTCCCTCGCGATAGAAATCTGCCAGTTTCACGTATGCACCAGCATCACCCCAACGGGCCTTCTCCAAATAGTAGCGGTATTCGCCATCTTCCTGATTCACTGGCTGGACGGGGTTAGCCAACTCACTCTCAGTCAGTTGGTCTGAGCAATTTGTCAGGCCTAACAAGACCACAAAACACAAAATAATCTTCTTCATACTCGTTTATCTTGATCGTATTCTATTTAGATACTACGGCTTACACCTTCCCTTCTTCCTCATCCTATATTATAAAGGTTTATAATTTACCTCTTTCATCGTTTACCTCAGAAAGCAGAGCCCGAACATCACTAACGGGCCTGAATGGTCTCAAGACATTGAAATCTTTGTCAATTACGCAGTATATTTCAACTTCGTCATTATCTTCCATTCCGAAGCCATCTTCATCTGCGAAATACATTCCGTCAGGATATAGCATCCAGTAAATGGCACATATTCCATCACAGAAGTCTGAATATCTTCCCATTCCGGCATAGTCAACTTCCATTCGATACGCGTCTCCCGTATGCTCTATTCCGTCAAGGCTCTTGTAATCAATGTCTTCTTTAGTAAAGCCTACGACTTTACTGTTTTCATCCACCAATTTCTTTATTTTGTTGGTTCCGGTGTTCACTATATACAGCGGGCCACGTGACTGCCCAAACATAGCCATTCCCTCACCAATCATATACCCATATACATGTAGTGCGTCAAGCTCTGGAAATCCAACGCTTAACACTTTCTTCCCATCAATCTCAAAGCGGGGCTGAGTCTCCGACTTCCCCGTTACCTTGCTCAACAAATCTTTCATCATAATCTCAATCTTTAACGTTATACATACAAAAAGAAAGAGCTATCGAAGTAACTCTTTCTATCAGTACAAATAAAAAAATAATGATCTTTATTCGTCCCCTGGGGCACTAATGCCAAATCCAAGTTTTAAGATCAACTTCAACGTGCCTACAGCAGTATTGCGGTCATATTCTCTCTCTTCCTCTGGCAATTCCTCGTATGGTATTAGGCACGGATGCTTCTTTAATTGATCATCACGTTCTTCACCCCATGTCCATCCTTGAGATATGCGTGTCTCTGCCCAAACTTCATGTACGTTTTTGGCCATTTGTTCTACTAATTGTTCCAAATCTTTTGGCAGCTTGACATCATTGGTGTCAATAGGCTGCGGAATGTACTTTTTTTCTTTCATACTCATCTTTGTTAATGACTAATACAATAATATAGAATCCGAATTCAATCCAACTCTATCATTAGTCATCCTCAAAAGCCTTATTTTTTATATGACGATTTGTCACTTCCTCCAGAAAATCATGACGCATCACCATCAGCAAATCTTGCGTATATTCTTGTAACAGCCCCTTGTAGTATGTCACATCTTTATGATTAGAATGTGTGATCTTTTCCCAAAGAGTAATCCGGTTAGCTTCTTTATGGGCTTCATCTATCAATTCACGATCATCATCAGTTTTCAATTTACGTAGCTTCCTTTCCTCTAACACAAGAGGAGTTCCCTTCAAATCATCTGGCGCAGTCTCTTTCCAAAGATCTTCGAGGAATGATTTGAATTCTGCTTCTATCTTCAAAGGCAAGTCTCTTGTATAATCTCCAATTACTTCTGGCCTTTCTATAGCAGCCTCTTTTATGAGATTGCCAAAATACTTCTCCATCAACTCTTTCTCCTTGCTTTCGCAAAGTTTCTCAATCTGTTTCGTATCCATATGTTCTATTATTTAATTGCATCCAACAATATAAATGCAGCCCAGTATTTGGGAGCATCCCAACCTTTCTCCTTATGCGAACGGACTGTATTCTTAGCAGAATTAAACGCATCATACTTGTTCTTTCCTTTCCCAATCCACTCTCGATAAAATTCAGTCATCAGCAAGCATGTGGCTTCGTCATCAACTTTCCAAAGCGACATTAGAATGCTATTTGCACCCGCCTTTTTAAATCCACGTTGAAGACCAAATACACCATCTCCAGTTATCCGCCCTTGAGCCGTCTGACAAGCAGAGAGGGACACCATGTCGAGTCCACGCAGGTCTAATGTGGACACCTCCTGTGATGTAAGGATTCCATCATCAACGCCTTCTGGTATCATTTCATGATTAAGAATGTTTTCTGCTCCTGCCATGTAAAGTCCACTTTGTGCTAGCATTTTATCTTCTAAGTTTCCCACATAATGAGAGTTGTGAGTAAGACTTGGAAAGATTGTCTCGTCATTTCCAGCATAAAACCCATGCGTTCCGATATGCAGTATCCCGGTTTTCTTACCGTCAAGAGACTTGAAGGAGTTTTCTGTACCGGCCTTACCTGAATACATGACAGCTTTCATATCAACGTTGACTTTTTCGTTGATAATCTTGACAATGCTATCTGCTTCTATTGCAGTACCTGCTAAATATGGCAATTTTTCCAAATCAGCAGCTCCGCGATGTAATGTCGTATCTCCATTCATCTCTTCTACGGGCATTCCATATTCCAGACCTCCAAAGATGACTCCATTTTTACCTTTATCTTCATTCGAGGCAAGTAATTGACTCGTGGAAGACAAACGGTACATTTGGAAATGATTCGACATAGTACCATACGTTTCGAAAGACATATCCTCAATTGGTAAAGAATGAAATATCCCAATCGGTGAGAAATAGATGGATTTAACCCCATTAAGGTATGGCTTGACAAAAAGCCAAACTTGCCTACCAGCCTTATCGCTTAGATCCAGAATTTGAAGAGAATCAAGAATGATTTTTTTACCCATTTCCACAAATACCGGTGCTAACCATCCTTTTTTGAGAAGGACGGCACCGTAGTATTCAGAATTATCCTGCTTAGAATACTGCACCATCTCTATAGCCAATGTTGAATCTCTAAGTTCATGTTGTATAGCCTTCCAATCATAAGAATACTTCTTGAGCTCAGATTGACTATCCTTATTACAGATGGACAACAGTTCTTTTTCCAATTGATCTGCGAATTTTGACTTCGCAGTCCGTTCTTCAGAACTCATACTTGCATTTTGAACAACAGCCGTCCTAAGGTTCATCATTTGACGCATTTTCTCAAGAAGTTCCTCACTGCCAGTTCTTCTTATTGCCCGGAAAAAAGCCTGATCTGAGGATAATAACAATTCTTTAGAGAAAAGAGCAAGATTATATATAGTACCTGCAAAAAATGTCTGTTCACCCGACTTCTGCATAAATTTTCCAGCATTCGACAAAATGTGGCGCGACATACGCCAATAATACTGCCTCTCTCTTGATGTCAGTGTGCTCATTAGACTTGCCGTCTCATCAATGATGGAATTGACCAGTCTTATATAGTAATTCTGAGCTACATCATAATGCTGCAAATCCAAATTCAACTCTGATAAGGCTTCAAGCGTGGCTCTAATTTCTGCGTACATAACATTTTGGCGAGACAAGCAGGCTGTGTCTACCAATTCCAGTGCTTTCACGTAGTCTTTACTTTTTCGATAATAGGGAGACAATCCTTCAAGATATGTTTTCTTCAGAGTTTTGTTCTTCAGATTTTCTTTTATATTCTTTTCGCATTTCTTGACAATATCCAACATCTTTGTTGTATCATCTGCCAAATAGTAAGCCGATGCAAGATATTCCATGGCTTCAATAGTATTTAGGTGTCTCTCCCCAAAATGATGTTGACAGAATTCCATTAATCGAGAAGCATTATAAATTAGTTTCTGGCGCAGAGAATCAGTGTCATTTTTGCCTTTCTCGTCGATGTCGATGCCACGTATCTCCAATTCGCTAATCATATTTACCACAATACGTCCCATTAGTTTTCGTTTCATGGTTACATCATCTGTATGATTAAGCAAAACAGAGGCGAAACGGCTGGACTTTTCGTAATCGCCTATTACAGCATAGATCTCTGACATATTGTCATAAACGGCAATGAGAGTGGAAGTCTCCATATTAGGAACATTCTTACATGAGTCGAGCAGTTGCAAACAACGTTGATAGTCACCTTTCAAACCGTACACAGAAGCTTCAAGAGTCAAGGCTCTTGCGTAGAGGTCATGGTGGCTTCCAACAACCTTTTCCACCGACTTTACTTGCATTTTGCTTTGGTCAATCTGACGATCGAAATCATTCAGACTTGCATACATCGGCTGAATACAGTCAATCAACTCTTCTTTATCTTCATCAGATAGTAATGCACAAGCTTTTTCTACCTTTTCAACCGTCTGTAATGCCTTATCATATTGATAAGCATGAGAATATGCATAAGCCAATACCGCCATATTCTCCACAGTCCCGTCCTGATTCTTTTCTAACAGGTTGACGAATCGCTGGCCTTCATTTGTAGTAAGCGGGTTATTGCAAAAAACAATCCATGAAAGAAGATCTTTGGCATTAAACTTCTTTTCATTTTCAAAGTATGTCAATTCTTCGCGAAGCAAAGACAACGTCTTTTCATGCTCCTCTCTTTCTGAATACAGCTGGGCTAATCGAAGCATGATGTCATGATATTGATCATCATTGGGATTTAGTCTACTCTTAGCTGACTGAAGCAATGCTTCAGATTCTGTAAAACGACCAAGATTCTCTTGAATCTCTGCTCTATCTGTTAACAAGTCGATATATTCCTCAGATGCAATATTCCCTCTCTGAACCATATGCTGTTGCACAACCAAATAGCAAGAGTCTGCCTTAAGATTCTTGCCATAGAGTTTATAACAAGTCCCTAAAGTTGATAACAACTCCATATATCCATCAGTTCTATCCTCACCAAGCCTACGCATATCCACCAACAGTCTTTCTGTATATTTTGCCGCACTTCTCCATTTCTTTTGTTGGAAATAGATGCTTGACAATTTGAGGTTCATATTTTCGCTAAAAATTGTCGTGCTGTCGGGATATAGCTTGTCATGAGCCTTTAGACCCAGTTGCAAAGCCGCAATAACCTTGTCTGTGAACTGTTGTTGTTCTGCCCATTGTGCAAAATAAAAAGCGCAAATAATAAATGGTGGAGTATAGAATGCTTCATGCTTTCCCGTTACCGCAAGGCAACGTTCGAGGTCAGTATAATCTATTCGTTGATCCTCACTTAAAGCAAAGAATGCCTGTAAATTGATTTTTCCCATATACTTCGCTCCTGTCTTAATCTCTACAGGTTGAATGTACAAGTCATGATAAAGTGTATCCGCAAAAGACCTTACATCAAATATCGGCTGATTATTGAGCACATTGTTTATAGTCATGCCCAACATTAACGCACAATTATTCACACGTTTTTCTGTATCTATTGCCGCTTGTCCTACCTGACTAAAAGCGTGAAAGGTACAAATTAAATATAAAAACAAAATTCCAATTCTGCGCATATGACTTACCATTTTTTTACTACTAATTCTCAGCGTCCATTAAAACAAATGGTGCCCAATAGAAAGGTGATGGATATTCTTTGCGGAGTTCCCTGACGGCTTCATTGAGAGATTGCTGCATAGGAGTTCCCGATAGCCATTTCTCATAGAATAGTGCCATTAGTCGTGCAGTACTCTTGTCATTCACGTTCCATAACGAAGCAAGAATACTCTTGACACCTGCTTGTTTGAATCCACGGTGCATACCATAGACACCCTCCGTGGAGAAATCGCCTACAGCTGTTTGACAGGCGGATAGAACCGCTAAGCGTGTATGGCTAAGGTCAAGCAGAGCAACCTCGTTAGCAGTGATAATGCCATCGCTGTCTTCTGGTTTGTCCGTAGCACCTTCCCAAGTACGATTAGCCCCAACAAATGCCAATCCACTTCGTTGCATACTGGAAAATCGCATTGTTGGGAAACGAGATAGAAAAATATTTTCCATCATTCCTTTATCATCCTTGATGAAAAATCCGTGAGTGGATAGGTGGAGGATATCTGGGCTATGTCCACTAATGGCACGAATAGATTCTTCCGTTGAAGAAAAACCGGTGTAACTATTGGTTTCTACATGACTGTTTTGCATAATATCTTCTACTTGAAGTATCTCCTGCTTCGTGAACGGTAGATAGTCAAACTCTTCTTCGACAGCTCCGCGATGCTTATCTCTGAGATGGTTCTCTGTTATGCTTTGAGCCACCTGTTCATGTTCAGGACTATAGAAAACAGAACCATAGAGCGAAGCAGACTTGACAAGACACTCTTCTGTGTTTGTTCGTAATAAGACCAAGTCGCCAGTAGATAGCATTTGATGTAGTTCATAATGATCAGAGAGATAGGTTCCGTCAGGGCATTTGAAAGCGGAAAAGGCTAATTCATTCAAAAAGCCTGTTGGTGAATAGAATACAGTCGAAATGCCTTTCAACTTTTCTTCCAAAGGCTTCCAAAGTTTGTCATATAGTTTGAGACGGTCTCTCTCATACAAATCTTCAGCTTTTTCCAGAGCATTCTTATTATTCATTAATGCCAAGTCTTTCCAAATCTTTATGGGTGAAGCCAATGGAATATAATAAGGCTTCTCTTGTGGCAATAAGATTAAAGCGCCACATGATGCAGAATCTGAAAGCACATACTCTATAGCAACCTCTCCTTCCTTTAATACTGCTTGTAAAGACTTCCAGTCTGGTGTATTCATACCTTCAATAAATTGAGAGGCCTGACGATTGATGTTTCGTTCCAGAGCTTCTATCTGCTGACGCAAGGTAACGGCTTCAGGATTATACCCACTGCCATTATACTCAAATTTCCATTGACTTTGTGTATTCAGTGTTTTATAGTGTGAAGATAACTGGTTCAAGGAATCTACAAGGGTCAATAATGTTTTGTTTTTGGAGTTCATCACGGCAGACTTGATGCGTTCCGAAGCACGCAACATAAGCCCCTTGCTGGCAAGTGCCGCATCGTAGGCTTCTGCTGCAAGTTCTTCTGGGAATTTTGGCAGCAGCATGTTTATGCCACCTTCGCCAGCACCACCATCTCTAATAAAAGCCTCGCGTTCGCTTTGTGTCAATAGGTCAAAATTTTGCGCTATTTGTTGCTGCCGTAATTTGAAGTATTCACGTGCTATTGGAATAGCATCTTTATGCCGTCCACACATAAGATAAGCATCTCCAATGGATCTGAAATATTTGGCATGGTCAGCAAGGCCGGAAAGTTGACGATCTCCTTTGTCCGTTTCCTCCTTTAGTTTCTCGAAATGGCGCACCGCCTGCTCATAATGGCCTTGGAACATACTTAGTTGTCCCAACTCTGCTCGGGCTTTCATCCTAACATAAGGAAGAGTCGAAGCTAACAATTGAGAATGGTAGAATTCTGCTTTAGCAGTGTCACGTTCTATACTAACATAATAGTTAGCAAGTGCTGTATAAAGATTTGAGGTTTCAATGTTATCTATATAGTTTTCATCAATCTTTCTCAATTCATTTTCTTCCTTTAACATCTCTGGGAGGATATTTGATTTGACAGCCTCATAGAGAGTGGGTACTGCTTGTAAAATCTGTTCCGTCTGCTCATTTGTCATTCCTGGAATATTTTGTCCATGAAGTTTTTCAACCTCCCTCAACATACGTCCCATAACAGGAAAGAGGTTTGCATATTCATAAACCACAGGCATTGTCATTGTTCTTAGCTGAGAATCATTAGCACCAGAATATAGCCTAATACGACCAATCTCAGCTTCTATTTCGTGCAATGCCGTAAAGCGCAACATCCAGTCATCTGTCTTTGCGGATAATAATCGATATCGATTCCATAACAAGTTCAGAATGACACCGCGTACCGAAAAAGAAGGATCTTGCTGAAGTTTTTCCAAACGCCCCTGCAACAATTGCTCTGCTTTGTCATACTCATTGACGCTTTGCACGTAAAAGGTATAAAGGTCACTCAACATTCGAATGTAGAAAACATCATACTCTCCATTGTATAGGGTTTCATGGAGTTTCATTCCGTCTAAGAGTGTTTGCTCCACCTTATCATATTCTTTAAGGGCATTATAGTAGTAGCCTATATAATTAAAGCCTTCCATAAAAGATCCTCCATACTGACCGATATGCTCTTTAAAATAAGGTATCGCTTCTTCAAACAGTTGTTTAGGTTCTGCATATAGGCTAATGGACATATCTGAATACAGACCCCATCCTAAATACAATTGTAGCATGCAGCGCCACATTTCGTCCTCGGGCGTCATACTTTTAGCTATACCTTTACGCAAAGTCATAATGACCTCATCCTTTTTCCCAAACTTATATTGCAAGGCAGATAACATGCTGTAGTCTCTGGCACTACTACTTCCTTTGTTCTCTTTGAGGGCTATCATTTTCTTACAGTTCCGCTCACCATCTGTCAACAAGTCACGAGAAGAAGACTGCATTTGGCAACTTACCAGATTCTCTAAAACAGAAATGCTAAATTGCGAATCTTCACCTGACAGTTTCTCTACATCATCTTTGGCTATAGTATAGAACTCCACCCCTTTGTCTGGTACTGATAGGTAACTTGAAAAAAGGTTAGCAATGCACTTACCAATATATATTGATTGCCATGTTGGTCTGTGATGTTGAATATACCAATCTGTCAAGCGTAACAAGTATGACTGTATTTCTGTAGAATTTTGGTTCATTAGAGGCATTCCTACCATATATAACGACCAGAGATGTGTACCATACAAATCTGAAGTATTCAGAAAAAGCTCATCCACTAATGTTTGCAAATCTTTCATCAGTGTCTTACCTCTCTCTGGATTGACCATTGCCATCACACGTGTCAGGTTAAACATAGTCGACAAATAAGACAAGCTTTCTCTGCCATAAAAAGATTCACATCTGTAAAGCATAGGGTAAGGACTCCTGATTTCATATAGTTTTTCCCCATAGCACACGTTACATTCCCACATTATCAATTGTACATAATCTGTCGTTGGATCACCTTCAGGCAGGTAATCCAACAAATAGGTATGCCATTTCAAAAGCTTTTCATGCAATGCTTCATATGGCTCTAATTTGGTATACATTTGTAATGCTGCTATATCTGATACTAATAGGATTCTCTTTAAATCATATTCACCCCACAAGTGCTCTGCTCCTTTTATAGCATGTTCTATAAAAGCTGTCGCATTCGAATAGACATTGCTGCCATCATAATTTCCTTTTAAATAAGTACCCTTAGGAAAAATATGACGTATAAGGCTATTCAAATAGTCCGTCCATGTTGACGAATTTGATTTATAAACAGCCATTAAATGACAACAATCCACTAAAAGTGGAGTATACACAATCTTTCCTGTCAAATATGGCTCCAGATCCTTTTCTATCTGTATAATCTTTGCCCAGTGCTCTGGGTTATCCGAGTCATGATTCCTCAAAATAGTGAGATGCTCCAACTGAGTTACAAGGCTCAACAATTTAATCTCCATGTCTTTGGGGAACTTCTTACGTAAAGATTCTGCGCATTTTTCATTCTTTTCTGCCAAATTCTGCGCCTGTTCCCATTCGATACCACTATATGCATCAACAAGTCTGCGCCTACATACCACAGTTTCTTGCGACACCTTTCCAAAATGTTGCTCGGAATATGACAGGAGGTCATTAATAACTGTAATAGTTTGCACATTGCCCTTGTCAAGTACTCGGTTTTCTAACATGTAAGCAAGTGAATCCAAAGATACTATACCAAACAACCGGGCACCTTGACGCAAAAGTTCACAATCTGAGGACTCATGGTTTCCTATTCCACACGTCTCTGCAATCTCCTGCAGCAACTCTCCGTCGTTCTTGCTTTGTCCCAAAGCATTAGTATACATCAAGGCAGACAAGAGAAAGATAAGTATATATTTCATCATGGATCATTTTTTTTAGAAATTCATTCTTCGGGACGATTAATACTATTTACGAACCTTACATAATTGAGGACATTTGTTTCATTGTACTTTATTGCAGTATCTTGAATCTGTTTAAGCATCTCTTGTTTCCCGTCTTTTTCAGCCTTCAAATTGTATTGTATATTACTGATAATTCCATTTAAAGAATCCTTTTGATGATTCAACAGACTATCATGTGAATAGTACCGTGACCTCTCATAATATTGGCCGCCTAAGACAGAAGCAAGAATTACTAATAAGGAGGCTATCAGCAGAGCTATTCTTATCCTCATTCTCTTGTTTTGCTTGCGAAGCATCCTCTCATCCTTATGTTTTTTTGCAGCCAGACATATTCTGTCATGAGAAAACTCATACTTCCTGATTCCATTATATCGCTCAGCTTTCAGGATGTGATAGTCCATGTGCAACTTTTCGACATCTTTCTTTCGCTCTTCATTTTTGCCAAACACCTCGTCTGCACTAACTTGGTAGCGGAATCCTCCTCTTGTGATGAGATTATCTTCCAGATATGCAATTGTATCATCTTTAATAGAATTGATACATTGTTCATAATATTGAGTAAATATTTCGTCATAGTGTATCTTGCCATTGTTCTCATAATACAAGTACAGGAACAGAGAAAGAATAGCAGGATCAACTACTTTTTCCCCATCATTGCTTAATTCTGAGTATCGTTTAATGATTTCCTTACATTGCTCTTCAGTGATGTAATCTGGATTCGGTTTTATTATAACCTCCTTTGCTGCCTCTTCTCCCAATGCATTCAGATTAAATCTATTCGTTTTTAGGGAAGGAATTGTTGCGCTGCTGCGCTCTAAAAGATAAAGGCTGTCATCCCGTAAGCATATGACAATTCTGAATTGAGACTCTTCTTTATATTTCAATTTGGTTTTAGCAACAGGCTTCAATGTAAATCCTGTAGCCTTACTCCCATCAGAATTAGTCTCGTTTTTTCCTACAAGTTTACGTTCCTCTTCAAGTACGACATCCGGTTTTGTGTCATTGAGGACATCTGCCAGTTGAGAGAAGAATATCTGCACATCAGCTTTATGGTCAGCATCTGTTAATGTATATATCTCTTCAAACTGGTCAAGGACAATAACAGGTGTTATTGGTCGACCTTCAGCATTTGTTATCTCACTACGATGAATGAAGTCCCATAGGCCCAAGTCGGACACGTTGTTTTGTAATAAGTCTTTAACCTGGATACCATCAGCCTTAATAATAAACTTTTCAATTTGAACAGAATAAGGTTCATCTGTATTGTGTTTCAGACGTATATATATGGGGACATAATTGTCATTCCGTAGTTTGGGAAACACTCCTGCTTTCAGCAAAGAAGATTTGCCAATGCCAGATTTTCCATAAACAACAACTGCCATGTTGTCACTTATGAGATGGTGCAGCATTTCCACTTCATTATCTCGTCCATATAGAGTTTGTCCTTCCTCATAACCAACAAGTCCCATCCAAGGGTTGTTCCTTAAATTCATTTCAGCCATTATTTCTCCTCCTTTCTCTTTCTTCTATCAAATATTGTGCTAATTCTTCTGCTTTATGGGTAAAGTCTGAAGAAGTGAAAGCAAAGGCGTCGTGCCGTTTCAATTCCTTGGGAATATATGCCTTTATGTTGTCCATATCGAAGTCAGCCTCAAAGAATGGTATACAATACGGAATTCCACCAATCTGCTGAACATGATCTACCGCATACAACCATTCCTTTCGGTAAGGATGTTCATCTGCAGCTTGTTTAATAATGGTATTAGTGAACACAGGAACAAAAAACGTCGACTTTTTTATCGCATTCTCAATTTGCACCATGAAATCAAGCCCTTTGTGCATACTCTGACGGTCATACCAAACATTAAGTCCCTTATCTGTCAAAATTTTGTATAGTTTTTCTATAAGAGCAGCATCTCCACGTGAATATGAAATAAAAACATCAGTACCATCCACAGGTATTTCGTTTTCACTATTATATACATTAACCTTCTTCTCAATATTTCCGATACCATCATACAGTTTTTTAACAAACAGGCTCATATCATGAACTTCCTGCGTAAACGCATTTGCACGAGTAAGAAAGTCTATCAATTCTTGGTCTTTGCGAGAGTGCGCCAACATTCCACCTTCTTTGTTGCCAAAAGAATCATTTTTCATGGCATACCAAAAGAAACGAAACAACCAGTCTTGATAGTTATACCCAACAACAAGAAGGTGTTTTTTTGACAAGACGCTTGACAGCATAGATGGTTTGGCAAGGTTCCCACTATCATTAGGCAACATCCAAGACTGAGAAAAACGCAGCATATCAGTATCAGTAGTAACAAACGAACCAACCTGGCCGTCGGCTTTGCCAAACATATAATATAATGTAGGATGTCGAGTTTCCTCCCCATTCAGAATATCTTCATTCTTACCCGGATTATTTCGGAAAGTCAAGACGCGCAACTTGCTACCATGAATGCGTCGCATCATGTTCTCTACAATGGGATCAAAGGTTGTGGTAATAACAAACGGAAAGTATGGAATACTCAGCAGCTGTAACAATAATGCATTATCTTCTGCCTTGTCAAAATACTCTCTATTCTCAGATGCATTGATACATTGCGTTAACAACTCATGTATTTCCCCAAGGTCGTTGTTTTTAAAACGCTTATCGTACACTAGCTGAGAAAAGGTGGTTATCTCACCTTCTTTTATCTCACACTCATTAGCGATAGCATCAATAAGAAACTGCACAGAACTTTTGTCTCCAATGTGTACAAATTCTGGTCCAATTACTGGTATCACATTACCCTTCACGATTTGGTCGAAGAGTATACTCCAGTTCTTTTTCGTTTGATCTACTTTTTGTATTTCCATATTGACTTATTCTATTGCGTCGATTAATACGAATGATGCCCAATATTTTGGCGCATTATATAATTTGTGACCATTTTCATTTGTGTAATTCCTAACACGTTCTTGAGCTTTTCTTAAAGACATTACCATCCCATTCCCCGCTAATAGGTTTTTGTAGAAATTTGTCATCAGGAGACAAGTGCATTTGTCATCCACTTTCCATAAAGATGCCAATATCGCTTTAACTCCAGCTTTTTTAAATGCACTTACCATGTTCCATGTTATGTCAGAATGGGTGTTACCATTAAAATTTTTTCCAGTCTCGCATGCACTAAGTGTTAAGAGACGGACTTCTTCTAAGTTTAATATTGAAATATCTGCGCCTGTAAGAATTCCTTTTTGGTTGATTGGGTGCTCAAAATTATCTAAAGTCGTATCTTGAACACCAGAAAAAAGAAGTCCAGAAAAACCAAGTAAATAATTATTGATAGAAAATTCCGAATGATTAAACCAAGATCCTAATTCAGCGAACGAATCTAAAACACTTCTGCCATAAGCATGAGTGGCTATATGGATTATCTGTATGTTTTTCCCTGATAATGATTCAAAAGCATTTTTAGTACCACTATAATCTTGATATAACAATACTTTATTTTTATCAAATAAGTGAGCGATACTGTCTGTTTCAGTTTTCGTTCCTGGCAAGTAAGGTATAATGTCACTAGCGTCTCTTAATAGAGACCCACTTTTTATCTCTGGTTCTTCTTCCTTTTCAGTATCATAATATAATCCACCAAACAATGCAATATTGTAGTTCCTTATTTTGTCTTTTTTATGTGACCCCATAAGGCTGGACATTGAAGATATCCTATACACTTCCTTTTCTTTTGCAAACTTGGTGTGCTCAATAGGATAATTATACAATATTCCAGAAAGATGGATAAAGACTCTCTTCTTGTTCTTTATTTTTGGCATGATTTGTTCCCATAATAATACATCAATATTACACAGTGAATCTAGGCATATTTTCTCTCTTTCAATAACATCAGCATAAAATAATTGTTTTATATAACATTTGCCATTGCCAACATCGCCAAGCATCGCCACATATTCAATTCCCTTAGAATTTGAATATGGCATAACCCTTATAACAACATCTTCTTTTTTAAGTTTCTTTCTTATTTCATTCCAATTAGGGAAATAATCATCTTCAAAATAAATATCATCTTCCCTGACAATGTCGGACAAAAAACTCTGCTTAATTTGTTCTGATACATTTAATCCGATATTTCTATCAAGGTCATCAACAAGGACAAACGATGCCCAATATTCAGGTTTATTAAATTGTCCATTTCCATGAAGTCTTATATATCGTTGTGTGTTTTCTAATGCACGACGTGGATTGTCTCCTCGGAAAATGTTGTCATAAAAACGTTTCATCAGTAAACTTGTCACGGTATCGTTCACTTCCGACAAAGTGACTAATAGCGTACCTGCTCCTGCCTTTTTGAATCCTTTTATTAACCCAAATACATCGTTTTCTTTAATATCGCCTAATCCTGTGTCACAAGCAGACAGCACAGCAAGGTTAACCCCAGACAAATCTGTTTGAGAAATTTCATATGCAGTTAGTTTTCCATCATTAGCCCTGTCATCTGTGTCATTCTCAGCACCTGCCAGCACCAAGCCTGCGTGAGACATCATCCATTCTTGGAGCGAAGATGACCCGGTATTGTCGTCATCTGGCTCATAGAAGCCATGACTGGCAATGTGAAGGATGTCTACTTGATGATTAGGTATTTGGGCGAAACTCCTTTCCGTTCCATCTTCTCCTGTCAACAAAGCAGTCTCTATACCATTTCTTCTGAAAATAGAATCAATGTAAACAGCCTCATCGTATGTTGATTTTAGATATTTGTAACCCTCAATGTTTTCTCGATTTCCTCTAAATGCCAAGAGATTGTCTCCTATCGATTTACTCTCTTCATCATATTTCAAACCACCAAACACGACAGCTTTATGTTTCGTATTTTTAAAACTCTCGCCCCTGTTCTTAAAAAGTTCCACTGGTGATGATAGCCGATACATCCCATATCGGTCAGACATCAAAATGTCAGGATCTATAGGACATGGCATATATTCAATAGCGACACTCAACTGGCTACCAGAAGGGCAGAAATAGATGTTGCTTTTCCCCCGAATATATTCCGTCAACGATTCCCAGGGATTCTCCGTTTTTATTGGCTCCACTACTTGTGTATCTTTTGCTGGGTCAACTACCAATGCCAAGTTCAAATAGAACAGCACAAAGAGTTCGTCATCCTTGAATATCTGTGTTACGACCTCTTTATAATGTGCACGCCTTTTAATTTCCGTCTGTTGTTCTATGTTCACATGGGCAGCATTCTGTGCATACAAGATTGATGCGCAAACCAAACTATATATGACACTTACAAACCTCTTCATCATATTTCTAATCCAATGCGTCCAACAATATAAAAGCCGCCCAGTATTTTGGGGCATCCCATCCCTTCTCTGTATGTGAACGAACTGTCTGTTTGGCCACTTCCAGTGCGTCATGTTTTGTTTTTCCTACACCAATCCAGTTCTTATAGAACTCTGTCATCAGCATACAAGTTGCCTCATCATCGACCTTCCATAGTGACATGAGGATACTTTGTATTCCCGCCTTCTTAAATCCGCGCTGCAGGCCAAAGACACCATCGCTCGTTATATCACCTAATCCCGTTTCACATGCTGATAGAGAAACCATTTCCAGTCCCCGCAAGTCAAGCATAGATATATCATGAGCTGTTAAAATTCCATCATTTTCTTTTAATGACACTTTTTGGGAGATACCATTTTCAGCACCAGATAATAGCAGACCACATCTTTTTAATGAATTGTCTTCGTCTACAATATGGCTTGCTATTCGAACTTCAAGAAATTCCTTTTGTCCTTCATCTTTTACTCTTTCCTCTTTGTTGTAGAAGCCATGAGTAGCAATGTGCAACAACCGCTTCCGCATTCCGCTAAGATTCCTAAAAGAAGCTTCTGTCCCTGCATTTTCAGAAAACAAACGAACATCTTCTTTGTTCGATTGGCAAATCATTGAAATAGCTTCAATTTCCTTCTTTGTACCTATAAGGTAAGGTATAGTTTCTTCCAATATAGCACCGCGATAGTTTATGTAACTTATGTCAATCTCTTGCTTTTGTTCTTTATATTTTTGGAAATCTGTTTCTAACAGTTCTATAGGCGTATCATAAAATAGACCTCCATAAATTACTGTGCCTTTCCTGATTATTTTGGAACTTTTAACTAATTCGCGCGTCGAAGATAGACGATAGAAATCCGCATTGATATTTTTATTATAGGATTCTATTGGTAGTGTATGTAAAATGCCATCTGGCGAAAAGAACACCCTTTTTACTCCAATGAGATAAGCTTGTAATTTTATCCAAATATCCTTTATTTCCGCTTGATTATCGGATGCACAAATATTTATCATTGTGACTTCACCTAACGAATTCAAAATTAGTGCATATATTCGATTCTCATCATGTTCGTCAGCTACATAAAACTCTATGGCTATGTCATTTGAGCCTAATTTCGCTCCAATCTCTTTGTGAGTCGTTTCTAAAAAGTTTGTGTAATCTACTTCCTTATTGAGTAATCTTAAGAATTCTGCTTCTAACAATTCATATTTCGGAGAATACTCTTTAGAAACTTCTTTTGTATTTAATAATGCTAAATATTTTTCTCTAACATTTGGGCTGGCAGTCAAGACAATTGACTCTATACTCTGATCACAAGACAGTGATTGGGATTTCTCAAACACCAAATAATCATAGCATAATCTTGCAAGTATGGAACTATTAACTCGACAACTAATCCGAAATAAAGAATCTAAATTACAATTACGTCCTCTGGTGCAAAAAGCAGAGCGGTCTCTTCCAATCATCTCTCGGAAATTATTTCGTACGACAGTCTTGACGTAATCAAAATATCTTTTCTCGTAGTTGTAGAAATTATCATAATCCCCCAAAGCAGAATAGCATTCTGCTATTTCTGTTGCGCACAAAGTTTTTTGATAATTATCATCAGTCTTCTTGAAGTATTTTAATGCTTCTGATATATTACCATTGATTTTGTGGACATAACCAATATTCCTATAGACAATTGAGGGCTCTTCGTAATAGCGTAATGCTTGATTCAAATACTCCAATTCTTCATCTCTTCTGTCTAATTTCCCATAACAACATGCAATATTGTTTAACACAATGCCCATGTCTTGGGTCGTGTCATTGAGTTTTCTCAAGATTTCATATGCCATATTCATATATTGTAAAGCTGAATCTGGCTCATTTAGATATTCCAAGAAAGTTCTTCCTAAATTATCACAGTTAATAGCGTATTGCTTTGAATTATTGCCATATCTATATGCATATATGTGCTCTATTTCCCTATATAAAGGCAAAGCAATGTTTTCTTTCCCCAAAAACCTACAAACATAAGCCATACCGTTTAAGCATTGAGCATATTCGACAGATGTGCTGTCAAGTGATTTGTATCCCTCGGCACTGGCTTTAAAGAGCTGCCATGACTTATACGGATTTAAAGAGCCATCGTATGCCCATGCAATTTGATACTGATAGGCCGCTCTTTCAGCGAGCCCCAACTGAGAATTTTCCTTTAGTCGATCATAGAACCATTCAGAAAGAGTTCCATCGGCTTCTTCACAAAAGCATTTAATCGACGATGAAAGTTCCTTGATAATTTTGGAAGATTTGTCTCCGTAATTATTCCGTAACATATCAACAAAAAGTGCTGCTTCGCTAACATCTACTATTTTTATACCATTCTTCTTGCACAAATGTAGATATTCGGAGAAAAAACAGTTATTTATATTCAGGAGCTGATATGTAAGCTTTCGCTTAAGCCGAAGCATGGTTACTTTTGCTTCTTCATATTTTCCTTCTTTCAATTGGGTATGAAATGAACGTGTTAACTCATCCGTGTCCTGTGCCAATGATTTTTGACACATGACAAAGACAAATATAGACAACAAGAAAAAGAGCCTCATAGTTTTTATCACTTACTTTAGAGGTCTAAAAGAAGACATCAAAGTGAGAAGATTCTCATCGCCTTGTTTGCTTGCGTCTACCAAACAAACAAAAACGGCCTTATTCTTGTCGTAATGTGGATATATTCCCATAGTTAATGCAAAATCATCGAACTGAGCAATTGTACTCAACAAAGGAGAATCTGTTCCAGTTGTAATAGCGAAATATCCCACCTCATCAATGTCTATATTCATTCCTAAAGCCTCTTCTTTAAGCCTTTCTTTCTGGTCGAAATCTTCATCTATATTAAAAATGCAATATGAATAAATAAACTTTTTATCTTGTGTGTTGTATGTTTTGCACACCATGTCGTCACTTTTATCTTCATTTATTAATTTTATAGATTCAGGAAGTTTAATTGTAAAGATGTCAAAACGATATTGCCTGATATCTTGTGCTAACATAAACACATTTGATATAGCCAAAAAGAAAAACAATAGACACGTCTTCAAATTGAAATAATTCCTATTTTTCATATTAAAAAAATTAGTTACTAATTATTACAAAACTACAATCCTTTTTTCCACAGTTCTTGACCTCTACCTCGAGGGTTGTTCGGCCTTTTGTAGGCAGATCAAAGACAAAAATACGGGAGGGCTGTCCCTTCTTGACATTTTTTGTATCATTGTACCACTTATCATTTGTCTTGTCATGAATTCTCAGTGTGACCATTCCGTCAGGTTCTGTCACGATAGCCAGCTCTTGGTGGCCTCTCGAGACAAACGACAATTTTGTGCTGGATGATTTTCTTACTGCACAGGTCTTGGTGAAGACCTTTCCGCTGCTCGATGCTCCTCGAACCCCACGCACCTCAGCATAACGTTGTGCAAACTTATAGACATCCCTGCCAGCAATCAGACTATCGACAAATACCTCGTCGAAGACAAAATGCCCATCCAGTGATATAGGATTGTCATCAATATAACGAAGCGAACTGAAGGGATTGACGTTACAATCTTTCAATTTTTTATTAGCTGCGCGAAGACCGGAGGTGTTACCTGCGCTAATGGCTTCCCGAAGACTCAAGCTGGCATCATAAACACTCTGTATTTCTTTCGACAATTGCTGGGCTGAAACCAGTAGCGACTGGCCGAGAGCAAATGCTAACAATACTGTCTTTCTCATATCTATTACGTTTTTATTAGTTTCCAATGACTATTCTTAGTCCCACTGTGTGGTCTTTATCAGCTTGATTCTTGGGATCGCGGTGGAATACCGTCAGTTCAAACGGCTCTGCGTCGAAAGACCCTCCTCGGACGACCATGGCTTCAGGGTCTGGAGCCACCACTTCTGGATTATAGGGAAGCCCATTCGAACTGCACCATTCAGCCACATTGCCGCTCATGTCGTAGAGATCGAGACCATTGGGATACATGGGCGAGTTGGTGGCATCGCAGACATGAGCCTTGCCTCCTGAATTCTGACCATACCAAGCCACTTCATCAGGGTTGTCGCTACCTGCATATAATGTACTGTCTGCCTCCACTCCACCACGGGCAGCCCATTCCCATTCCGTCTCTGTGGGCATACGGAAATTCAAACCTGTCAAATCTGAGAGCTTTTCAACAAACGAGTGGCACTCATCGAATGTAACATTAGTAACAGGATTCAGCGAATCCGCTTCTTCGTAGGGTTGCCCCATGACGAGACACCACTCTGCTGTTGACACCTCATACTTGCCCATAAAGAACAACTCTACTGATTGCTTCATCTGAGGCACCTCTAAATCATGGCAAACCATCTTCTCGCTGATGTCTGAGGGTGCTCCTTGCATAAAGGTTCCACCTTCTATCTCCACCATATTAGAAAGGATATGGGCGATAGCTTTCAGCTGCTCTAATGATATGTCGGAAGACCAGTTGACATTTTGTCTGCACTTCTCTTCTATCTGCTTTGCATACGTTTCAGCTATGGTTTCTAATTCTGCAATTTGATTTGTTCTATTGCTTCTTTTCTGAAATGCAAACAGCAGGAGTCCGGCCAACACGATAAGACAACAGGCTACAGCAGCAATCCATTTCCCCTTACCGTACTGGGGGGTTGACACATGTTCGGAAATCCTATTCTTCACCATCCTGTCGATGCTGGCGCCTAAAAGTTGTCCAAAGTTCACCTCTGAATGCTGATGAGATCCTACAATCCTTTTTATTTCCTCTGGAATATCAGTAGGAATCCCATCAAAGGAGTTGTCGGGATTGATGGGGATGAAGTGTTTCTGCTGGCCAATGGCCAGCATTATTTCCTCTCGCACCCAGTCACCCTCATTCTTGCAACGGTCGAGATAGTGAGCCGAGAGCACCATCATAAAGATTGGAGCCTCATGAATGGCATCCTTGATATTGTCGCCAAAGACACCATCGGTCAGTTCCTCATAGTCAAGAAATACCCTATAGCCTCGTTTCTCCAACTCAAGCTGCAGAATGCGGGCATATTGTGCTCCACCATCTCGTCGATAGCTTATGAATATGTCGTATTTGTTTTGTTTAGCCATTTTTCTCAATCTTATATCCTAATGCCACTAATAGTTTCAACGTATCTTCTGCCATAATACGGTCGTACTGCTTTTCACTCTCAGGCAGTTGAGAATATGGCACCATGTCGGGTGTTTCCAGTTTGGAGTCATCTCGTTTTGGTCCCCACGTCCATCCCTCGCTTTGACGCTCCAAGGCCCATGTGTCGTGAGCATTTTCTGCAATGGCTTCACGCAACTCCTCGAACCCATCAGGGAGTTCAACATGCTTCAAGTCTATCAATTTGGGATGGTAGGTCTTGGCATCTGCTGGGAACGCTGTTGCACAGATACCCCCTGTAGCTTCCCATGCTTCAACAAATGTAGCAATGGGAAACACCTGGACATCATTCGATTTGGGAACATAAAGTTCGACCATATCCGTAATCTGATTCGCCTTAATAACTACAGTAGCGGTCTCTTCAACACCATACTCACCAAGGAGAGAAGCATTAACGATAGGAATCACGATACCACCCTTTCGAAGTGCAGTAAATACCGTGCCGGGATTGGCTGTGCGTCGAACATACACCCGAAGGTTTGTATCCTTAAAGTTTTCGCCCTGAATACCCTTCATGTCTAGAGCGTATTTGACACATTCGTCGTAATTTGGGATGTTAATCAGATTCATAACGTTATATTAAAATATGTCTATTAATATATATGGGAACAGGTCACTTGGATGGTCGAATTTCGAGACATTTACATCTTCATCAAGTGTTTCCATATTGAAATATGGCGTATAATGAACGTATTCAGATAATTTCTTTCTTGCGACTTTCCATGCCTTGTGAATATCCTTGTCTTGTTGATTTTCCAATTCCTCATAGAAGTAGCTGAACAATTTGTAAGACGACAAATCACCTACACTCCAGAGCGATACCATTAGTCCTTTTGCTCCTGCCATCTTTAAAGCCCTCTGCATGCCAAAAATTCCATCTGCAGTGATGTCTCCAAGTGCGGTCTGACATGCAGACAAAGTCACTAAGTCAGTTCCCCGCATGTTAAATTTGGCGACTTCTGAAGCAGACAATACACCATCAAACATATTGGTATTGAACTCCTTATCAGTAAGAGCACTTGATGCACCCGTAAAAATGAGTCCACTTTTTGACATTGAATAATCTGATGTTGCTGGTTTCAAGTCAGTTCCTGTTTCCATTCTTCCTGCAAAATAGCCATGAGTGGAGATATGAACGAGCGGATAGCGGCTCGACAGCAGTTGCATGAAGTTTTCATCGGTAGCATTATTACCAGTCAACAGTGTATCTGCGGGATTATGGCGAACATCCATAATGGTTTGTATTTCCTTCAATGTCCCAGGCAGGTCACTTACAGATCCATTACCGGCAAAGAAATTATATGCCCTCACGTCGTTGCCCGATGTGTGAGGATTCAGTTTTGTATGATAGTTCATGCCACCACAAACAAGTAGTTTGCTGTAGTCAATTGGTTCTTTCTTCTTAGTCAAAACACGAGTTGATGACAGGCGATAGCAATCTTTCAGCGTATCGGGAATCATATATTCAATGGCCAATTGATGTAAAAAGCCGTCTGGTGCAAAATACACTTTCTTGGCATCACCAATGGCACTCATCAACTGTGGAGTCCATATCTGGTGGAACAAGGTGGAGTCAGAATATAGCAAGTTCTTGATGGCAGACAACTTGTATTCACCATGTTGATAGGTCATACACTGCTCAACATCCAAGTCAAAGAATCTGTTAAGTTGTCTTTTAAGTATGTCATCAGAAGCCGCTATTTCTATAAACTGCGGCTTTACACTATTCTTCTTCAAAACAAGGCAAGCAAGATGACTCTTGTCGTTGGTACCATGATATTGTACAAATTCCAATGCGCAATCATCAGTTTTCAAGGCCTTTTTAACGTCCTGCCAGCGCACCTTGTCCGTCTGACGGTCCTCTAATAGATAGTTTTTGCTGAACAACGCCAAATCATATAACATTTCCGGGGCTTCGTCTCCTAAACGATAACAGTCAAACAAAAAATCGTGCAATGCCAACCAATTCTGTTCCTGCTGTGAATCTGTCATCTTAGCCAGTCTGGCACTAACTGTATTCCTCTGATAGTTTACATACTGTTCATAACAATCCTTTGATACTTTCTTGTTGTCAATGTTCAATCTGTCATACTGCATCATCAGAATTTTACCTTTGACACGCATCCAATTGTAGAACATCGCATCTTTCCTTTTCTGACCATATATTACTGCAGAGTCTATTTGGGCAATGCTTTGCTCAAACAGTTCCCTTGCAGAATTGTCGCTTTTCTCTACAGATGCCATTTTGGCCTTACAAAGAGCCATCTGGGACAGCGTATTGTAAAAATCAGGTTCCTCATCAGAAATGCCATTGTCAAGTCTATCTTGATAGCGACTTTTTACTTCGCCCAAATAATCGTATGCATAAGAATATGCTTTAACTTTATAAAAAAGTTGAGCCAGTTCTTTAAGAAGAACATACGCATTATCATCACTGCCACGGCTACCAAAGACCTTAAGACTGTTTACGTAATATTTACTTGCTTGCTCGGCATATTTCATTCCGTTGCTACTTTCGTCAACTTCAGCATATAACGCATTACCTAACATCTTAAACAGATAAGCCTTATAAACATCCAAAGAGTCACCTAATTCTTCACGTGATGCCCTGAAACACTTTATATAATTTACTATCGTTGAATCTAATTGCTGATAATCATCAAGCATATAATAGCATTCTGCTTCTGGTGCAAGAACATCCAGCAATTGTTTTCCCACTAAATTAGCAGTCCGGGATTCACTATATTTCTTGGCGGCTTCTAAATAGTTACCACCATCTTTCAACTCCTTAGCCTCCTTAAGGCTACTTGTAGAAGTTTGAGCTGACAATGAGACAAACATTGTCATACATAATACTGATAATATAAGTCTTGGTTTCATTATTTCTGCTGATTATAGTTTAATATGGCGAATGACTCAATAGCGTCTTTGTTTGCCTTATCATCCAGATAATTAATAGAGAATGTTATAGTCTGTCGGCGTGAGAGACCATCTAAGTGAATCTGACAGGTATCTGCCCCTTCCTTTCTGTCGACTTTCTTACCGTCAACGTACATGGTAACAACAAATAATGATTTGGCATTGTAAGGCACAAACACAAAATCCTGATCACCACTTCTTCCTTTTAGTTGATAAGTCGCTTTTCCGCCACGCTTAATGCTCTTTTCTATGAGCGAATAGTGTATATCCTTTTCATTACCATTCAGCATATCACCTTTACTTTCGAGCATGTGATTCTGTTTCTTATAGACGTATGCAACTACTTGGTTGAGCTTGAAACGATTTCCCTTTGCTCCTTTCACCTCATTAGCTTTCTCCTCTTCGTCGCCAGCCCATTTAATCTCATCCATTAGTGTGAGTTTCTGGCCTGCCGAAAGGGTGGTAATAGCTGAATTACGTGTTGAGTTGTTACTTTTACGTAGTTCTTTCACTACTTTTGCAATGTCTTGCAAATAGTTGTCAGTCTGTTCTTGTGCCGGTGATGCCATAAAGAACGTAAATGACAATAATGTAAATATCAATTTCTTTTTCATACCTATATTATTTTATAATTATCCCATTATATCAGGCCATGTGTCATCCATTGTGTCAATTGAAGAAGTAACTTCACTCGACTCATTCATTCGTTTTACTCGACTCGTTTCTGCATTTGACTCGAGACCCCTCACGGCCATTGCATGAAGCTCATCTAGGCTGATTCTTTGTGATGGAGTATAACAAAGCCCTCTTTTTACTAATGCGGCTAAACCAGAATGCTCTTTTTTTAATGTTGGCAACTCTACTTTTGGATGACTACGCTGGTATGAGCCGCCACGTCCACCAAACACATAATGACCAGACGATGCATAGCAAACTAGTGCTGCCAATGACCATACAAGTCCTTCACTCCCATAATTCTCAATGCCTTCAGGAGGATAAAACTCTGTTGACTGATTTTGGGGCATCTCATCGTTTAGCCGGAAATCTTCTCCATCAATTATTACCATTTCAGGCGTAACAACCTTTCTGGCATTAGATGGCTCATTCAATAATTTAGAACTTAAGTCAACCAACAACTTCCATAAAGCCCTCTCATTGCAGAAACCTGCTATCGAATGTATGTTCATTTCACTCATTTCTATCCTCCTTTTCTTTTTTGATCATATACTCAATTTCTGTAATGGGTACGGCTTTCTTATAAATGCCATTATCCGTGTCAATTTTTGAGACCACTCCTGCCACAACAATCTTGTCATTCACCTTGATAAACACAGGGCCGCCAGAGAATCCGTGAGTGATATTGGCACCAAACTGGATGTCAGGATTAACACGATTCAGGGTGTCGGCCCTGTTTTCTTTGACGGTCCCTGACTCAAAAGTGATTTTCCGGTCGCTAGCATTATAGTTACTATGTTTGCAACCTGAAAAGTTACCACTGAGCGCTGAAGGTGCGCTG
>ERZ842401.975-NODE-975-length-42292-cov-44.962781_pt1 | contig 42292 bp, 21 predicted proteins | sample MGYA00521270_ERZ842401 | MGnify/ENA primary metagenome ERZ842401 (study PRJEB31892, sample SAMEA3878208) | bioreactor metagenome | biome: Moose rumen | place: Sweden | collected 2011-10 | study: EMG produced TPA metagenomics assembly of the PRJEB12797 data set... | reverse complement strand
GCCCCAACCACGGTCCTGCACCCATCCCCGAAGAGGGCAAGTGGATTCAGGCCAAGGAGATTAAGGACATTTCGGGCTATACCCACGGCATTGGCTGGTGCGCTCCTCAGCAGGGTGCCTGCAAGCTGTCGCTGAACGTGAAGGACGGCATCATCCAGGAGGCTCTCGTAGAGACCATCGGCTGCACGGGTATGACTCACTCTGCTGCTATGGCCAGCGAGATTCTGCCGGGCAAGACCATCCTCGAGGCGCTGAACACCGACCTGGTGTGCGACGCCATCAACACCGCCATGCGCGAGCTGTTCCTGCAGATTGTCTACGGTCGCACGCAGAGTGCCTTCTCTGAGGGCGGTCTGGTCATCGGCGCCGGCTTGGAGGATCTGGGCAAGGGCCTGCGCTCGCAGACGGGTACGCTCTATGGCACCGTGGCCAAGGGCACACGCTATCTGGAGCTGACCGAGGGCTACATCACCAAGCAGTTCCTCGACAAGGACAACCAGGTGTGCGGCTACGAGTATGTGCACCTCGGCAAGATGATGGAGGCCATCAAGGACGGCATGGACGCCAACGAGGCCGTGAAGAAGTTCACCGGCAGCTATGGCCGCACCACCGCCGAGCAGGGAATCGTAAAGGTTATTGACCCACGTAAAGAGTAATTTACGATTTTACGATTTACGATTTACGATTGATGTACAATTTAATTATTGAACAATTTATCGTAAAATCGCTAAATCCAAAAATCGAAAATAAATCGTAAATAGTAAATTTGTAAATCGTAAATTTTAGAAAAGATGATAAGAAAAGTAAGTTTCGAGAGCTACGAGCGTCGCATCAATCAGGTGCTGGCCGCTCTGAAAGAGAACGGAATCAATAGCATCGAAGAGGCCAACGAGATTTGCGAGAAGGCCGGTGTGGATCCTTACCAGATGTGCGAAGAGACACAGCGCATCTGCTTCGAGAACGCTAAGTGGGCATACGTCTGCGGTGCCGCCATCGCCATCAAGCGCGGTGTGAAGAGCGCTGCCGAGGCTGCCGAGGCCATCGGCATCGGTCTGCAGTCGTTCTGCATCCCCGGCTCAGTGGCCGATGACCGCAAGGTGGGTCTGGGCCATGGCAACCTGGCTGCCCGACTGCTGCGCGAGGAGACCGAGTGCTTCGCCTTCCTGGCCGGTCACGAGAGCTTCGCTGCCGCCGAGGGTGCCATCAAGATTGCCGAGAAGGCCAACAAGGTGCGCCAGAAGCCGCTGCGCGTCATCCTGAACGGTCTGGGCAAGGACGCCGCCATGATCATCAGCCGCATCAACGGCTTCACCTACGTGCAGACGCAGTTCGACTACTACACCGGCGAGGTGAAGGTGGTGAAGGAAGTGCCCTACTCAGACGGTCCCCGCGCCAAAGTGAAGTGCTACGGTGCCGACGATGTGCGTGAGGGCGTGGCCATCCTGTGGAAGGAGAACGTAGACGTCAGCATCACTGGCAACTCTACCAACCCCACCCGTTTCCAGCACCCCGTGGCTGGCACCTATAAGAAGGAGCGCGTGCTCGCTGGCAAGCCCTACTTCTCGGTGGCTTCCGGTGGTGGCACTGGCCGCACCCTGCACCCCGACAACATGGCTGCAGGTCCTGCCAGCTATGGCATGACCGACACGCTGGGCCGCATGCACAGCGACGCTCAGTTCGCTGGCTCTTCGTCAGTTCCCGCTCACGTTGAGATGATGGGTTTCCTCGGCATCGGCAACAACCCCATGGTGGGTGCTACGGTGTCTATCGCCGTGGAGATAGACCTGGCACTGAACAAGAAGTAATCGCCCGCGTGGCATCAGATAAGCGCGGACCGGCACATTGCTGCTGGTCCGCGCTTTTTTGTATTGTCCCATGTCTTTTCCAGGAACAAATTGCTGGGAAAGCAATTACTTGCTCAAGATGATGTTGATGGCGGCTGTGACGTCTGTCACATTTATTGCATTGTCTCCGTTCACATCGGCAGCATTCATATCAAACGCATCCTGCTTCTTCCCTAAAATGTGGTTGATGATAGCGCCCCTTCGGGGCTGCCCCTGCGGATTGTATAAACTAATTATGTCCGTCTACTTATGATAATTATGTTAATTTCTGTCCTTTGCTGTGGATGTCCGAACTGTTTACCTGTGGGCGCTTGCCAGAAAGCGGTGCTTTTCGAGAGCTAAACCATATCTTTTCTGTCCCTAAACCATATCTTTTCGAGGGCTAAACCATATCTTTTGTTCAACGAGAAGGCATATTCCGAATGACAAAGGCCGATACCCCTGGCAAGACTTTTGCACGAAAGCATCGAAAAAGCGGCCAGAAAAGTGCTGTTTTACGAATAAACATCACTACACATAACGCACTGTCAGTAAATGGTTTACACCAAAAAGTGCTGTTTTAGAAAGATTTGAGGAAAAAGCGGACCATGAAGAAGTTGATGGGCACGCAGAGCGCGAACATGGGCAACTGCGCCCACTGCGAGGGAACACCCCAGTAAAGGAAAACATTGAGGAAGAGCGTCTGCAGCAGATAGTTGACAAGATGGCTGAACGCAAAGCCTGCCGCATTGCGGCCATCGGGCTTCACCTGGAACGTGAAGCGCGTGGACATGAGGTAGTTGAAACAGAAGCTCACGGCATAGCCCACGGTGTTGGCCCATGTCTCACTGACTAAGGGCAGCAGCAGCTGATAGACAGCAAACTGGATGGCAACGGCCAGACAGCCCACGACAACAAAGCGCAACACCTCTTTCTTCATAGGGCATCGATGATGTTTCGCCACTGGGCCACGATGTCATCGACGGCGAAGTGGGTGGCCATGGCATAGCACTCGTCGGACTTCTGGCGCCAGTTCATGTGGGTGGACTCGTAGAGCCGCTGAGCCAGCTGCTCCACGTTGCCGTTCTCGAAGTAGATGCCTGCAGGCCCCATGATCTCAAGACTGGTAGGCAGGTCGCTGGAGACGACAGGCAGCCCATGGGCCATGGCCTCTACGAGCACCAGCCCGAAGCCCTCCCACCGCGAGGAGAGCACATAGACCTGAGCCTGACTGTAGTAGGCCTGGATGTCGGATGTGAAGGGATGGAGCAGCACGCGCTCCTGCAAGCCATAGCGCTGGATGAGCTGCCGATAGAGCGGCTCTTCAGATCCCTCGCCCACAATGTGGAGCGTCCACTGGCTGTCGCGTGCCGCAAAGAGATGGAATGCCTCTATGAGCAGGTCGAAACCCTTATGCCGACGGGAGAAGCGCCCCACGGCGAGGAACTGGTGCGACACTCCCTGAGAGCGCGGCCCCGGCGTGAGCGTCAGGGGGTTGTGGATGACGACAGGATGGAACGCCGGGTCGTAGCCTGTATAGGCCTGTGCGTCGGCAAGGCTGAGGACGACGGTGGCATGGAGCCGACGCAGCTGGTAGACATAGTGGCGCTGACGGTCGGGGCCTATATATAAAGAGGTGGAGCCATAGAGCGCCTCGAACGAGTTGTGTATCCACCCTATGAGACGCACGCCTGGCAGGCTCTTCCTGATGGTGGCCAACCGCACGGCCAACGGGGCATGGACGCCGACGATGGTGTCGTAGTGGCCTGACAGCAGCTCGTCTTGCAGCGCACGGCGCAGCTTGGCGGGAAAGGAGCTGTGGGCATAGAGGTCGGAGAAGAACAGGGCAAACGGCGGGGGAAGACGATAGAGCAGCTTGCGATAGACGGCGCTATAGGCACGGCAGAGCAGCGTGGTGAGCCGACTGACACGGGGATAGGCAAAGTGGCGGAAGGCAATGGGCGACTGACTGAGGTCGTAGAGCGACGTGTCGTGGTGCGAGGGGGCGTCGAGGGTGACGATGGTGACATGATAATGGCTGGCCAACGCCTTGGCTATGACCGCCGTAACGCGCTGTACACCACCGATGGAAAACACCGAGTCTACGAGGAAGCAGATTCGTTTCATGCACTTATTTTCCGCAAAAGTACAAATTTTATGGCTGAATGCCAAGCAAATGCGATTTTTTTTGTATATTTGCGGCGAAAAGGGAGTTAATGGGGGGAGTTAAAGGGGAGTTAAAAAGGAGTTAAAAGGGAGTTAAAAGGAACAGAATGAAACAATATAAGATAGTATACTGCACACCGGCACTCTATATGGCAGGCGGTGTTGAACGGGTGCTCTCGCTGAAGGCCAGCTATTTTGCCGACCACTTCGGCTACGACGTGACCATCGTGCTGACCGACGGCAAGGACAAGCCACCGTTCTATCCGCTGTCGCCCAAGGTGAAGGTGGTGAACCTCGACATCGGATTTGAGCGGCTGTGGACACTGTCGTTCTGGCAGAAGATACCCGTCTACTTAGTGAAGCAATGGCGCTACCGCAAGCGGCTGACGGCTTTGCTGAACGGGATGCACGCCGACATCACCGTGAGTCTGCTGCGCCGCGAGATAAACTTCCTGCACAAGATAACAGACGGCAGTCAGAAGGTGGGCGAGCTGCACATCAACCGTGCCCACTACCGCAACTTTGAAGGCAATGACGTCGGTCTCGTGAAAAAGCTGTTCGCCCGACTGTGGATGAAGAGCCTTGTAGGCAAGCTGCGCGAGCTGAACACACTGGTGGTGCTGACCCCCTACGACCGCGACGCCTGGACAGAGCTGAGACACGTGAAGGTGATACCCAACCCCCTGACCTTCTGGCCGCAAGAGACGAGCACGCTGAGCAGCAAGCGCATCATCGTGCTGGGACGCTACTGCCACGAGAAGGGCTACGACCATCTGCTGCAAGCATGGCAACGCGTGGAACAGGCAAGGCCCGACTGGCGACTGGACATCTTCGGCGACGGCGACCGACAGCCCTACGAGCAGATGGCACGACAGATGGGCATCAGCACGGAGCGCTGCCAGATGCACGGAGCAACGACCGACGTGGCGAAGGAGCTGACGGCCAGCGCCGTGTGTGTGTGCAGCTCGCGCTTCGAGGGCTTCGGCATGGCCATCATCGAGGCGATGGCCTGCGGAGTGCCCGTGGTGTCGTTCGACTGTCCGTGGGGTCCGCGCTCCATCATCGCCCACAACGAGGACGGCCTGCTGGTGGAGAACGGCAACGCCGAGGCACTGGCCACGGCCCTGACAGAGCTGACGGGCGACACGGAGCGACTGCTGCGGATGGGACGACAGGCGCGAGAGAACGTGAAGCGCTACAGCCTCGACGCCGTGGCAGAGCAGTGGCGACAGCTGTTTGACAACGTGATATGAGCCATGGAGTATGAAGTGACCATAGGAGTACCCGTCTACAGGACTGCCAGCTACATAGAGACGGCCCTGCGCTCTGCCCTCGACCAGCACTTCGAGGGCATAGAGCTGCTGGTGATAGACGACCAGGGAGGGGACGGGTCGATGGACGTGGTGGCACGGCTGCAGCGCGACCATCGGCGTGGCCACGACATCCGTGTGCTGCACAACGACAGGAACGTAGGCGTGGCACAGAGCCGCAACCGCATCATCGACGAGGCGAGAGGGCGCTGGCTCTACTTCCTCGATGCCGACGACACGATGGGGGCCAACGCCATAGAGCTGCTGTGGCAACGGGCCACCAGCTGTCAGGCACAGTTGGCCTATGGCTCGATGGAGCGCACCAGCGTGGGCAGCAACCAGACGGAGGTGAGCTATGCCTATCCCGACGTGCAGCTGATTGGCGACGACAGGCTGGCTGCGTTCGTCTTTGCCGACCACGGACGGTTTCAGTCGTCGGTATGCAACTGCCTGATCAGTCTCGACTTCCTGCGCAGCAGCGGTCTGCGGTTCGGCAATGCACGTTACTGGGAAGACACAACATTCACCTACGCCATGGCCATCATGGCGAAGCGGGCTGTGCTGCTGCCAGAGGTGACCTACTGCTACCGCCGCCACGACGACTCGCTGTCTAACTATCAGCGGCGCGACGTGCTGCCCAAGGTCGAGGTGAGCGCCAACGTGGCCACCATCGACGCGATGAAACAGCACTACCCCACCCTCGCCGACAAGCACTACATAGGCGACTACTGCTACACGGTGCAGTCGTACAGCTTCTATATTGTGAGCCACGTACTGCGCAACCGCCACGCCATAGAGCCGGCAGTGAGCAACAACGAGCTGCACGACTACATGCGGTTCCCCATGCCAATAGGCAGCATAGTGCGCTTCGACCATAGGCGTTCTGCCTGTCTGCTACTGTGGCTGCTGGCCCATCTGCCAGCGTGCGTGCTCCCCACCGCCATGCGAATAATAAGCAGGTTGCGAAATTTGAGGAGTTAAAGGAGTTGAGCGAATGAGAAACTCGAATAGGTTACTAAACAAGAATAAAAGGTAAAATAACATGAGCAACTGGTACGACAAATACCTCGAAGTCTACGAACGGCCATTCAGCGAGGTGCCAGAAGATATAATAAAAGGTACGCGCGAACGACTGGCCGCCCTGCAGAGCGACGAGCCGCTGGCCTCGATTGTCATCATTGCCTACAACGAATCGGCACGCCTGCAGGCCTGTCTGTGGTCGCTGAGCGAGATGCAGTGCAAGTATCCGATAGAGATTATCGGCGTGGACAACGACTCGGCCGACAACACCCGCGAGGTCTACGAGCAGTCGGGCATACCCTTCTACACCGAGACACGCCACTCGTGCGGCTATGCCCGCCAGTGCGGTCTGGAGCATGCACGCGGCAAATACTACATGGATGTGGATGCCGACACGCTCTATCCGCCACACTACTTTGAGCTGATGATAGAGCGGCTGATGCGGCCCGGCGTGGTGGCGGTGTCGGCCTTGTGGGGCTACTTCCCTGGCGAGCGCCACTCGCGACTGTCGCTGGCCGTCTTCGAGATGTGCCGCGACCTGTTCCTGTGGGTGCAGCACTTCAAACGGCCCGAGCTGAGCGTGAGAGGACTGGTGTTCGGCTATGATGCCACCTACGGCCGAAAGGAGCCATACCGCGTAGACATCAAGCGCGGCGAAGACGGCTCCATGGCACTGGCGCTGAAGAAGTACGGGCGCATCTGCTTCGTCTACGACCGCCGCACAAGGGCCATCACGGGCTATGGCACGCTGAACGAGAAGTCGCTTGTGCAGAGCCTGTGGAAGCGCATCAAGATTCAGGGACGCGGACTGACCAGGATATTCTACTCGCAAGACCACTACGACGACACGCCCGACAACATGATAGACAACCCATGAAGATAGTCTACGTCATACGCTCGCTGGCACTGTGGGGCGGCATTGAACGCATCGTCACCGACAAGGCCAACTGGCTGGCCGGGCGGGGACACGACGTGCTGGTGGTGACTGCCGACCAGAACGGCCATGCCCTGCCATACACGTTAGACAGCCGTGTGCGGCTGGCCGACCTCGACATCTGCTTTCACCATCAATATCGCTACCACGGCATGCGACGGCTCTACGACAGATGGCGCCGACAGCAGCTGTTCCGCCAGCGCCTCGCCGCACTGATAGACCGCGAGCAGCCCGATGTGTTGGTGTGCACGGCGTCGCACTTTGTGGGCGACCTGGTGCAGGTGAAGGGCAGCACGCCGCTTGTGGTGGAGTCGCACTCGCTGTGCGAACAGCTGGTAGACACCGGACACCTACGTTTGCTGCGCCGATGGCAGAAGCGCCGTCAGCTGCGCAAGGCCGACGTAGTGGTGGCGCTGACCGAAGGCGATGCCAAGGTGTGGCGCAGCTATGTGAAAACGGTTGAGGTGATTCCGAACATGATGCACGAGCCTGACAGCCCCACGACCTCACCGCTCAAGGAACGTCGCGTCATCTTCGTGGGACGTCTGGAGCCGCAGAAGCAGCCGCTGCACATACTGGAAGCGTGGAAAATGGTAATGAAGGAGCAACCCGACTGGCGGCTGTCGATGTATGGCGACGGCAGTATGGAAGAAGCTGTTCGCCGCGAGGCCGCAGCCATAGGCCCCTGCATAGAGGTGCTGCCACCCACAGACAGGATTTTCGAACAGTATGCCGCATCGTCGGTGCTGGTGCTGTGCTCACAGTTCGAGCCATTTGGCCTGGTGATGGCCGAGGCGATGGCATGCGGCGTGCCTGTAGTGGCCTACGACTGCCACTATGGTCCGCGCGACATCATCACCCACGGAGCCGAAGGCTACCTGGTGGAGCCAGACAACACCGATGCACTGGCACAGCACCTGACGAAGCTCATGGCCGACGACAACCTGCGCCGCCGCATGGGAGAGCAGGCACAGGTGTCGGCCCGGCGCTTTACGGCGCAGCGGGTCATGCCACTATGGGAGCAACTCTTCAGCAAGGTGGCGGGTCACCAGTCGTAGATTTCTTCGCCGTTGGCAAAATGGAAGAAGTCTACTATCGTTGAGAAACTCGCGTCGGTGAACTGCTGGTCGGCAGAGGCCAGGAAGCAGAGCGGCACTTCGCCAATGAACGAAGCCCAGCGCGAATAGCTGCTGTAAGGCCCCATGATGCGGTCGCAGAGCGAGAGCGTGTAGAGATCGAGGATGGCTCCGGACGGCTCGCGACCGAAGCGCATGCAGCGGCAGCCCTCGAAGTCGTCGGCCGAGAAGTCCTCGTTGCTGCTGATGAAGAAAGCCACGCGACGGTCGGCATAGCACTGCTGCACACGGAGCATCAGCTGGTGATAGTCTTCGAGCGAATAGAAGAAGCGGCCATCGTGCCATGTGGCATAGTCACCGCGCCGGATATGAACCCCCACCACCAGGTCGGCCTCCTGCCGAAGCGAGGCCACCATAGCCTCGGCATGGGCCATGATGCCATCGGCAGGACGGAACAGCCGCTGCAGCTCGGGCATGGTCTGACGCAGATAGCGGGTGTCGCTACGCGTCTGCCATCCTTTTGTGCAACCAAAAAGATGGAACAGCTTGTCGCACACTTTGTTATGAGTGGTCTTCCACGTAAGGCTCTTATACCATCCCCACCCCTTCGGCAGCCGCAAGAACCAGGGCTGATAGAGGGGAAAATAAATGAAAGGACAATGGAGCAGCGCAGGGAAGTCCTCGATGGTCCAGTCGTAGAACAGGATGACCATACGTTTCTTCTCTGCCACACATCGCGCCACCGATGCTACGTAAGTCCATAGCCGGTTGCAGGTCTGTCCCGGCGCATCGCATATTATCCTCATGTCGTTTCTTATTGCTGCTGGCAAAGGTAAGCATTTTTTCTGAATGCACCAACTTTTCTGGCAAAAACGAAAAATAATCTGCCAAAGCGGCAACTTTATCAGATTTTATGCGTACCTTTGCCTGAAATAACAAAACAAGAATGCTGAAACAACTATTTATACGCAACTTTGCACTGATTGACCTGCTCGACATCGAGTTTCGTCCGGGCTTCTCGGTTATCACCGGCGAGACTGGTGCCGGCAAGAGCATCATCCTGGGCGCCATAGGCCTGCTGCTGGGACAGCGGGCCGACTCGAAGACGCTGAAGCAAGGAGCCGACAAATGCGTGATCGAGGCCCACTTCGACCTGTCGCGCTATCAGCTGGAGCCTTTCTTCCAGCAGAACGACATAGAATATGACGCCGAAGACTGCATCATACGCCGCGAACTGACCGCTACAGGCAAGAGCCGCTCGTTCATCAACGACACGCCCGTGGCCTTGTCGCTGCTGAAGGAGCTGGGCGAACGACTGGTAGACGTGCACTCGCAGCACCAGAACCTGCTGTTAGGCAAGCACGACTTCCAACTGAGCGTGGTCGACATCATAGGTGCCGACCAACAGTTGCTGGCCGACTATCAGCAGTCGTACGGCAGCTACCTGCAGGCCGTGAAGCGGCTGGAGCAGCTGCGGCAGGAGATAGAGCAGGGGCGCCAGCAGCTCGACTTCATGCAGTTTCAGTATGAGGAGCTGAGCAACGCCCGCCTCAGCGACGGCGAACAGGAGGAGCTGGAGCAACGCAGCGACGCCATGACCCACTCAGAGGACATCAAGCAGGCACTCTATCAGGCCGACGAAACGCTGTCGGGCGATGCCCGCGGTGTGGTGGCCACACTCCGACAGGCCGCCACGGCACTGCGCGGCATTGAGCGCGTCTACCCCGATGCAGGCGAGCTGGCCGGACGCATAGAGAGCTGCCACATAGAGCTGAAGGACATAGCACAGGAGGTGAGCCGACTGCTCGACGACATAGACTTCAACCCCGCAGAGCTGGACAGCGTGAACGCGCGTCTGGACAAGATTTACGACCTGCAGAAGAAGTATCATGCCACCACCGTGGGCGAGCTGCTTCTGTTGCAAGCCGACTTGCAACAGAAGCTGAGCGACATCGACAACAGCGACGAAGCCTTGGCCACACTGCAAGACGAGGTGGCACGACTGCAGGCCGACTGCAACAAGAAAGCCGCCGCGCTGACCACCACCCGACGCAAGGCTGCCAAACAGATAGAGCAGCAGATGCTGCAGCGGCTGGAACCGCTCGGCATGCCCCACGTACGTTTCCAAGTAAGCATCACCACTGACGAGCTGGGGCGTATGGGACAGGACAAGGTGGCCTTCCTCTTCAGCGCCAACACCTCAACGCCCTTGCAACCCGTGTCGCAGGTGGCCTCGGGCGGCGAGATAGCACGTGTGATGCTGGCCCTGAAAGCCATGATAAGCGGTGCGGTGAAGCTGCCCACCATCATCTTCGACGAGATAGACACGGGCGTCAGCGGCAAGATAGCCGAACAGATGGCCCGCATCATGTACGAGATGGGGCAGAGCGACCGTCAGGTCATCAGCATCACCCACCTGCCACAGATTGCAGCGATGGGCGCCACCCACTATAAAGTATATAAGGAAGAGACGCCCCAGGGCACTATCAGCCACATGCAAATGCTGGGCGACGAAGAGCGCGTGGCCGAGGTGGCACAGATGCTGAGCGGCAGTGCAGTGTCGCAAGAGGCTGTGGCCAACGCCCGCAGCCTGCTTGGGGCCGTCAAGCGATGCATCGTTCTGCTGCTGACACTGGTGGCGACGGGATGGATAACCGGTAGTCAGGCCGAGGCGCAGTCGTGGGTGAAGAAGGCATCGAAAGGTGTGTTCATGCTGAAGACATTCAAGGCCGACGGCCAGCTGTTGGGTAGCTCGACAGGCTTCTTCGTCGACGAAGAGGGTACGGCGCTCAGCAGCTTCACTCCGTTCAGGGGTGCCACACGCGCCGTCGTCATAGACGCACAGGGCAAGGAGTGGCCCGTCGACGCAATGGTGGGTGCCAACGAGACCTACGACGTGGCGAAGTTCCGCGTGAAGGCGAAGAAGACCACGGCGCTGGATATTGCCCGCCAGACTGCGACGCAAGGTGCTGAGGCATGGCTGTTGCCATACCACGAGACCAAGCAGGTGCCCCACGGACAGATAAGGCGCGTAGAGCAGTTTGGCGGCAGCCATGCCTACTACACCGTCAACATGCCTGTAGGAGAGAACATGGTCAGCTGTCCGCTGCTGAACGAACAGGGCGAAGTGCTCGGACTGATGCAGCTTTCGGCATCGGCAACCGACACGCTGGGCTATGCCGTCAGTGCCCTGTTTGCCGACAGTCTGCAGACCACCGGTCTGAGCCTGAACGACAAGGCACTGCGGGCCACTGGGCTGAAGATAGCGCTGCCCACACAGATAGACCAGGCCTTGCTGATGCTCTACATGGGAGCCTCGGCAGCCGACTCGGCCAGCTATGCCGCGATGATAGACGACTTCATAGAACAGTTCCCGCAGGCCCCCGACGGCTACACCTACCGTGCCCGTCTGGCTGCCACTGCCGACCGCTACGACGCTGCCTCACACGACATGGAGAAAGCCATCAGCGTGGCCGAGAAGAAAGACGAGGCCCACTACAGTTATGCCCAGCTTATCTATCAGAAAGAGATATACAAGCCGCAATCAGCCTACGCTCCCTGGTCGCTCGACAAGGCCCTGCAGGAGGCTGAGCTGGCCTACAGCATCAATCCACTGCCCCTCTACCGCTATCAGCGAGGCCAGGTGCTCTATGCCCAAAAGAAGTATGGCGAGGCCTTTGCCGTCTACGAAGAGTTGACTCACACCACACTGCGCTCGGCCGAGGTATTCTTCGAAGCATCGCGATGCAAGGAGCAGCTGCGCGACACCACGGCCCAGCTGGCACTACTCGACAGTGCACTGGCCACCTTCAGCCAGCCCTACCTGCAAGAAGCTGCGCCCTATCTGCTGGCCCGGGCACAAGTGAGGCTCGATGTCCGCCAGTATCGACCTGCCGTGACCGACCTGAACGACTACGAACGGCTGATGCGCGCCCGACTGAACGACCGTTTCTACTACATTCGCTTCCAGGCCGAAGTGGGCGGGCGACTGTTCCAGCAGGCTCTCGACGACATTGACAAGGCCATCGAGATGAATCCCACCTACGATCTCTACGTGGCCGAGAAGGCATCGCTGCAGGTGCGCTTAGGACTCTACGACGAGGCCATCGCCACTGCACAGGCATGCATACAGCTGGCCCCCAACTACAGCGACGGCTACCTGTTCCTCGGTCTGGCACAATGTCTGAAGGGACAGAAGGAAGAGGGGCTGGCCAACCTGCGCAAGGCCAGCGAACTGGGCGACACACAGGCCGCAGAACTGATAGACAAATACTCAAAGTAGCAGCGAATGAACGCAAACCTTCTTGAACAGCTCAACGAGAGCCAACGCCAGGCCGTGGAATACTGCGACGGCGCCTCGCTCGTCATTGCGGGCGCTGGGTCGGGCAAGACCCGTGTGCTCACCTACAAGATAGCCTATCTCTTACACGAAAAGGGCCTGAAGCCCTGGAACATACTCGCACTGACCTTCACCAACAAGGCCGCCCGCGAAATGAAAGACCGCATAGCACGACTGCTCGGCGAACTCGACGGCCACGATAGCGACACGGCGCGCTATCTGCAGATGGGCACCTTCCACTCCATCTTTGCACGCATCCTGCGAGCCGAGGCCCAGCAGCTGGGTTTCAACTCGCAGTTCACCATCTACGACCAGGCCGACGCCCGCTCGTTGGTGAAGAGCATCATCAAGGAGATGGCCCTCGACGACAAGGTCTACAAACCCTCGTCCGTGAGCGACCAGATATCAATGGCGAAGAACCACCTCATACTGCCACAGGCTTTTGGCGACAGCTCGCTGTTCGACCACCGCAAGCCTAAGGTGGGCGATATATATATAAGGTATAGCGAACGGTGCCGGCAAGCCAACGCCATGGACTTCGATGACCTGCTGGTATACACCTACCGTCTGTTCCAGGAACATGAGGACATCAGGCGCAAGTATGTGGAGAAGTTCCACTATGTGCTGGTAGACGAGTATCAGGACACGAACATTGTGCAGCAGGCCATCGTGCTGCAGCTGACCCGTGAGCGGCAGCGCGTCTGCGTAGTGGGCGACGATGCACAGAGCATATACAGCTTCCGTGGTGCCAACATAGACAACATTCTGAACTTCCGCGATGCCTACGACAATGCACGACTGTTCAAGCTGGAGCAGAACTACCGCTCGACACAGCTCATCGTGCAGGCCGCCAACAGCCTGATACGCAAGAACGAGCGCCAGATACCCAAAGACGTGTTCAGCAACAACGAACACGGCGAGAAACTGCAGCTGAAGCCGGCCTACAGCGACCGCGAGGAAGCCCTAATCGTGTGCAACGACATTCAGCGCATACGTCGTCGCGAGAAGGCTGAGTACAGTGACTTTGCCATACTCTACCGCACCAACGCACAGAGCCGCTCGTTCGAGGAACAGATGCGCAAGCAGAACATACCCTACCGCATCTACGGCGGACTGTCGTTCTACCAGCGCAAGGAGATAAAGGACGTGATAGCCTACTTCCGTCTGGTGGCCAACCCCAACGACGAGGAGGCCCTGAAGCGCATCATCAACTACCCGTCGCGCGGCATCGGCGACACCACCGTGAACAAGATTGTCAATGCTGCCACCACCTATGGCGTGTCGCTGTGGACAATCATCAGCCAGCCCGTGCTGTTCCGACTGGACGTGAGCAAGGGCACGGCGACCAAGCTCGAAGCCTTCCGACAGCAGGTGGAAGGATGGGCCGGACGCATGGCAGGCGAGGATGCCTACAAGCTGGGGCACGCCATCATCATGGAGAGCGGCGTATCGAAAGACATATACAGCAGCCACAACCCCGAAGACATATCGCGCCAAGAGAACCTGGAGGAGTTTCTCAGCGGCATGCAGGACTTCGTGGAGTCGCGCCGCGAGGAGGGACTCGAACAGCAGGTATCCATCAGCGACTTCCTGCAAGAGGTGGCACTGCTGACCGACCTCGACAGCGACGGCAACGACGAAGGGCCGAAGGTGTCGCTGATGACCGTCCATTCAGCTAAGGGCCTGGAGTTTCCTACGATCTTCGTAGTGGGACTCGAAGAGAACATCTTCCCCTCGCCCATGTGCACCGACAGCATACGGGCACTCGAAGAGGAGCGCCGACTGCTCTACGTTGCCATCACCCGCGCAGAGAAACACTGCATACTGACCTGCGCACAAAACCGTTTCCGCTTCGGCCGCATGGAGTACGACACGCCCTCGCGCTTCATTCGCGACATTGAGCCATCGCTGCTGCAAGTAGAGTCGCAGACAACCAGCGACGATGCCGACTACGGCACGCAGCGACTGCCCTGGACACAGCAGCGCAGCCGCTACCGCGAAGACAGCAACCAGCAGAACGCACACCCTGTGGCCTCGCAGTTCAAGGCCGACCCCATGCCACGAGCAGTACCACGCCGAACTGAGGAGCCTGCCCCTTCGCCTTTCTCTGAGAGCTTCAAGCAGCAGATAGTCGGGGCACGTGCACGCCAGTTCAAGCCAGTGGCTCAGGCAAAGCCGGTAGCACAGCCACCAGCCGCGCCGTCGGCACAGACACAAGGCGAACTGCGCGAGGGTTGCACCATTGAGCACCAGCGCTTTGGCATTGGCAGCGTGGTGAAAATTGAGGGAACGGGGGAGAACACTAAGGCAACCGTCAACTTCCGCAATGCTGGCACGAAGCAGCTATTGCTGAAGTTCGCCCGATTCAAAGTAATAGGATAAGAACCGGGAAGCATTGCCCGTCACGACGAGCAATGCTTCCCGGCAGAATTATAAACGGTTTGTAATTATTTGAAGTATCTTCGATCTTATTTCCGCTGCTGCTGCATGCGCTGACGCTGCAGCTCTTCGGCCTGCTTCTGCATGGCCTCTAAGCGAGCAGCCAGCCCGCTCTGCTTCTTCGGGTTAGCCTTGTTCTCGCGATAGCGAGCCTCAAGACTGGCCAATAGCTTCTCGTCGTTAGTGGTCTTGCGCAGGGTCCACATGATGGCGGCCGAGAAGAACAGCGAGATGAAGTAGTAGAAATTCAGGCCGCTGGAGTAGTCGTTGAACATGAAGAAGAAGAAGAGCGGCATGAGATACATCATCCACTGCATCATCTTCATCTGCTCAGCCTGCTGCCCCACCATCTGGTCGCGTTGCTGACGCATGGTCATATACGAGTATAAGATATTGCTGACGCAGAACAAGATACACGTGAGCGACAGGTGGTCGCCAATGCCCCAGATGTGAGTGTTCCACTCCACGATAGGGTCGTAGGTAGACAGGTCGTCGATCCACAGGAACGACTCGCGACGCAGCTGGATGGCATTAGGCACGAAGTTGAACATGGCAATCCAGATGGGCATCTGTATCAGCATGGGCAGACAACCACTAAGGGGGCTGACACCATACTGGGAATACATCTGCATCATGGCCTGTTGCTTCTGCATCTGGTCCTCAGGCTTGTCGTACTGCTTGGTGGCCTCGTCGAGCTTCGGCTTCAGCACGCGCATCTTAGCACTCGACATGTAGCTCTTCTTCACCATGGGGAAGGTGATGGCCTTCAGCAGCAGGGTGATGAGAATGATGACAATGCCCATGGAGAAGCCCCACGACGTGAGCCAGTCGAAGACATAGATGGTGAACCAGCGGTTGATGATGCGGAACAGGGGCCAGCCCAGATAGACCAGCTGCTCCAGGTCGAGGTCTTTGCCAAAACGGCTCTGCTGCTCAACGTCCTTGATAAGACGGAAGTCGTTAGGCCCGATATACATCTCGAACTCCGAAGCCTTTGCACCAGAAGGGTCGAAGGCTGTGGTGAGCTGTGCGTCGTAGTTCTTCAGGTAGCCAGAACCCTTTTCGTATGGCACGCTGTGGAGTACAGCGTTCTGCTCAAAGTCGTCCTTCGAGATAAGCACAGCCGAGAAGAACTGGTTCTTGAAAGCCACCCAGTCGAGCCGATCCTCGTCGAGTGTCTTCGTCTCCTCCGATGTCTCGCTCAGATATTTTGTGCCTCCATCCTTCTTCTTGTAGGTGAGCGTAGAGTAACGATTCTCAAACGTGAAGCCGCGCTCCTGCTGGCGTGCACGCGAAGCCCACTCAATGTCGACTTTCTTATAGTTAGGTGCAAACTGGCCCGACAGCCCATTGGCCGTGAGCGAGAAGTGGAGCATATAGTCGTCGCCAAGCTCGTATTTCATCACCACGCTGCCACCGTTCTGGGCCTGAGCCGTCATGGTGACGGTGCGGTCGGTCACGCCAGAGGGAGTGAAATACATATCCTGCGTGATGATGTTGTCGTTCTTGCCAGACAACAGGAAGTTCATCTGCTGGTCGTCGCCGTCGAAGAGCGTCACGTTCTGTGCTGAGTCCTTGTCCTCAAAGCCCATGATAACGGCTTTCGACAGTGTACCACCTTTGGTGCTGAAGGTCAGCTCAAGCTTATCATTTTTCAGCACCACGTCCTGCTGTGTGCCCTGCAGAGCGGCATAGAACAAGGCAGTAGTGTCAGCCAAAGCCGAATCGGCTGCGGCCTTTTGCTCGGCCTTTGCCATCTCCTGCTTCACGGCCTTGTCTTTCTCTATGGCTGCAATGCTATCCTGCTGGCGCTGAAAGGCTTCAATCTCCTCTTGCGACGGCTGGCTCCACCATCCGTAGCCAAAGATGACGAGCGCCATCAAGGCCAGACCAATCAATGTGTCTCTGTTCATTTCTTATTTTTACAATTGTTGATTACCATGTTAATTACAATACACTCGCCATAGCCTACCGTGAGCACCACAGCGAGTTCTGGGCTGCAAAATTACAAAATAATGCTGACGTGGCAAAACGATTTGCGAATATTCTTTGCTTAAAAGGGAGTTAAGGGGGAGTGATGACTCACTTTTAACTCCTTCTAATTCCCTTTTTAACTCCTTTTAATTCCCTTTTTAACGACATCAAACTCTCCCCCTATCAACTCCATTTAACTTTCCAACAACTCCCCTACCTGTAATGCTTTGAGTTAATTAATAATAAAAAAAAGGGGGATTGTGGCAAATAAAAGTATAATTATTGTAATTTTGCATGAATGAACGCTAACAACTAACCATCTAAACAAATCGAAAGAGACAACTTGCTAAAAACAAAGCCCTTTACCAACAGAGCATTTAATGACTAATAAAAACAAAATATGACGAAATTCAAAACCAAAGCGAAGGCAATAGGACTGCTATTGTTTTCAACGATGATGATGCCCGCCTGTTCCGACATGGACGAGTATTTCGAAGAACCCGACTGGATTGCGGGCTCGATATACGAGAAGCTGGCGGATGAGGGGCAGTACACCATCTTCCTGAGAGGAATCCAGAGGGCTGGCTACGAGCCTATCCTGAACGGAAAGTCGATTCTCACAGTCATGGCGCCCAACGACGCCGCCATGACCACCTATCTGCAAGAGAACTATGGTGGAAAGACCATCCACGAGCTGCCGCTTGACGAGGTGAAGAAACTCGTGGGCTTCCACGTGCTCTACTATGCGTTCGACAAGCAGAAGCTCACCGACTTCCGTCCCAACGAGGGCGACGGTGCCAAGGAGGAGGAGATCAACCTGAAAAACGACCGTGGTCTCTACTACAAGTTCCGCACCTATAGCAAGGACGCCGTGACACAGGAGAACGACACGGCGGTGGTCTACCACTTGGAACGCTATGTGCCCGTGTTCTCGCACATGATGTTCAGCACGAAGAATGCCGGACAGGGCATCAATGCGAAGACCAACTACGAATATTTCTACCCCCAGACAGGATGGAACGGCGACGGCGGTTTCCAGGTGGCCAACGCCAACGTGACGGAATATACCAACATCGCCAAGAATGGATATATATATAAGGTAGATCGCGTGCTGCGCCCCTTGGAGACTATCTACAAGGAGATGCAGCAGTCGGGCAAATACACCAAGTTCCTGAACTTCTACGACTCGTTCAAGGACTATGTGAAGGACGAAGCCCTGACACTGGAGTATGGCAACGGACAAGACCTCTACCAGGTGGTGTTCAGCCGCAACACGGCCACGCCACTGCCTCCCATTGCCAGCGAGTGGCCCGTGAGCGACTATCGCCAGGTGGAGACTTTGGCCCGCAAGACCTACAGCATCTTTGCACCCACCGATCAGGCCCTTGACAACTTCTTCAACGACTACTGGGCCGAGGGTGGCTACGACTCGCTCGCCGAGGTATCGCCCGCACTCATTCAGACCATTCTGCGTCACAGCATCTACGACGAGAGCAGCGCACGCTACAACAATGCCAACGAAAGAGTGAAGTCGGTGGTGTTCCCAGAGGAGATTGAGTTGGGCTTGGTGCACGACAACGACGGACAGACCATCACGTTCGACGTGAACAGCGTGCCGCAGGCCGACCGTATCATCTGCTCGAACGGTGTGCTCTATGGATGCGCCGTACTGACCCCGCCCGCACAGTTCAACTCGGTGACGGGCCCTGCCTATCAGTACAAGAAGTTCAGCACCTTCCAGTTCATGGTCGACGCCTCGGGCATGCAGCGCACGCTGAGCGATGACAACTCGAGCTTCATCATGCTCTATCCTGACAACGAACAACTCTTCAACAACCTGCATCTGGCCGTGAACGAGAACAACCTGCTGACCAGCGATCTCTATCCCGACGGTATGAGCACCTCGCGTGCAGCCAGCATGTCGAACACCATGGTCAATGCACATGTAGTGCCTGTCTACGACGGCAACACACTGCTGCCCGCTTCCGGCATTAAGGTCTACCCCACCCTCGACGCCAGCCAGCGCCTGTACTGGTATGTGAAGAACGGACGCATCACCAACAGCATTCTGCACAACCGTCTGCTGAAGTATGCTGCCAACACCACCACAGAGGACGATGTATTCTCAGAGGTTGAGCTGCTCGACTATCGCGGCGACGTGAACGGCTGGACCAATGGCCACGCCTACAGCTACAAGAACGTGCTCTTCGAAGGCAACTTCGACAATGTGATTCCCTCTACCTTCGTCCTCACCATGTGGAACCTGCGGGCCGACACCAGCACCGAGTTCTACGGCTGGATAAACCTGCTGAACAAGGCTAACGCCATGGATATCAACACTCAGCAGCTCAACTTCACCAACGGCGAGAGCTGCCTGATGTTCGTGCCACAGACACGGCCACTGGAGCAGGCCATCATCGACGGCCGCGTGCCGGGCGTTACAGCTACCGAGACCAGCGCCGGTGCCGATGACTTCTTCAACCACGTCACCGTAACGGACGAGAGCCAGCTGCAGGACTACCTGAAGCGCTACTTCATCCCCCTCTCCACCGCCGTGCTCACCAACTATCCCTATCTGGGATGGGGCGAGGACACTACCACCAGCGGAGGCCTCATCACCTTGCAACAGCATGAGACTGAGGTTGACGGACAGGTATCCATCATCACCACCAACATGAACATCTACGACGACGGCACGCGCCTCTCCGTGGGCATCATCGACAACCCTGCCACGGGCAGCGTGAGTCGCCGCGTCAACGTGAGCGGAGCCTACGACTTCCTGCCCTTCATCTTTGAAGACGGTGCCGCCCACTTCATCGAGGATGTTCTATAAACCCACTGAGAAACTATATGTATTACGAACAAAGAGCTGATATGAAACACAAGATATATCTAACAATGCTGCTCTCGATGGTGCTGACGCTCAGTACCTTCGCACAAGACATGGTGACGGGTACGGTCGTCGAGAAGTTCGGAAACAGCATGGAGCCTTGCATCGGCGTAAATGTGACGTTCCAGAACAGCCAGAACCGTATCGTGAGCGGTGTGACCACCGACTTCAATGGTAAATACTCACTGAAGGTGCCCACTGGCGAGAAGGGGCTTAGCATCGTCTTCTCGTACATCGGCATGAAGACACAGCGCATCAAGTATAACGGCCAGAAGACGCTGAACATCACCATGGAGAGCGACTCCCACCAGATTAAAGAGGTGCAGGTGACAGGTAAGCGTGGCTCGCGCAACGAGATGGGTCTCACACTGCGACAGCAGTCGTTTGCCACACAGAAAATTAATATGGACGAGCTGACAGCCGTGCAACCCGTGACCTCAATTGAGGAAGCACTGCAGGGCCAGCTGGGCGGCGTGGACATCATTGCTGCCGGCGACCCTGGCGCAAAGAGCAGCATCCGCATCCGCGGTACGGCCACGCTGAACAGCAATGCCGACCCGCTCATCGTCATCGACGGTGTGCCCTACAACACCACTATCGACGACACCTTCGACTTCAACACAGCATCGCAGGAAGACTTTGCTCAGATGCTGAACCTGAACCCCAACGACATTGAGAGCATCGAGGTGCTGAAGGACGCTGCCTCGACTGCCGTCTATGGTACGGCTGGCGCCAACGGTGTGCTGCTCATCACCAAGAAGAAGGGCGCTATGGGCAAGACCAACTTCACCTTCTCAACGAAGAACTCGCTGAAGGTAGAGCCAAAGTCGATGCCCATGCTGAACGGTAACGAATATGTGGCCTTCATTCAGGACGCCGTATGGAATGCAGCCAATGCACGTGGCCTGTCGTCGAGTGCCAGTGAGCAGCTGCTGGAGTACCTGTTCGACAAGCCCGCCATCAACTACTCGCCCGACTGGCGCTACTTCGACGAATACAACCAGAACACCGACTGGCTGGACTACATCACCAAGAACGCCTTCACCACCGACAACTCGTTCTCGATGTCGGGCGGCGGCGAGCGTGCCACCTACCGCTACTCGCTGTCCTACATGAACGAGGGCGGCACAACCAAGGGCACTGACTTGTCGCGTCTGACCACATCGCTCGACATTGGCTACAAGTTCTCTGAGAAGCTGCGCGTGAACGCTGAGTACTCCTATTCGGGCACTGACAAGAATGCACCCTGGACAGACAAGGTGCGTGCTGAGGCTATGCGCAAGATGCCGAACAAGAGTCCATATTTCATCGACGACGCCACCGGCGCCATGACCAGCACCTACTTCACCCTGCAGGACGACAACAACGACTTCCAGGGACGCTTCGACGACGCACCGAAGAACTTCCACCCGCTTATCATGGTGGAAGACAGCTACTCGAAGATTCACATCAAAGAGCAGAAAATGACCGTCCGCGCCAACTACTACGCTACGCCTTGGCTGCGCTACTATGGTTATGTTTCGATGAAATACAACACCACCAAGACCGAAAAGTTCCTGCCGCAGACTGCTACGGGCGTATCGCCCACCGAGGAGCGCTGGATAGACGAAGGCAGCGGCATACGCGCCAAGTACTTCTCAAACCAGGCCAGCGATGCCTACTCGAACAACTTCTCGCTGCAGACTGAGAACAAGCTGATGTTCAACAAGGACTTCCTCGACAAGAAGCACCAGATTGTGGCCACCGCCCTATGGCGCACGGCACAGAGCCGCTCGTCGAACTATTCGGCCATTCGCTACAACGTGGCATCGGCAGCCATTGCCGACCCAGGTTCTGGCGGCGGTACGCTCTACCAGCAAGGCTCCGGCACATCGGAGATTCGCACCCTCTCGGGCATTGGCTCGCTGGTATACACCTTCCTCGACCGCTATACCATCAATGGTACGGCCAACTACGAGGGCAAGTCAAGCCTGGGTCAGGACAACCGCTGGGGTCTCTTCCCCTCTGTGGGCGTCAGCTGGCAGGTACAGGACGAGCCTTTCATGAAGTGGGCCAAGGACTGGCTGTCAGAGTTCAAGCTGCGCGCCAGCCTGGGTAAGAGCGGCAACGCACCCAGCAAGACTGCAGCCTACATCGGCAGCTACACTGCCATGGGCTACTACATGGGCAAGAGCGCCATTGGTGCCAGCTCGATGCAGCTGAACAAGCTGAAGTGGGAAACTTCTACCGAGTATGATATCGGTACCGACATCAACCTGTGGGACGGCAAGCTCACAGCTACCTTCGACTACTATCAGAAGAAGACCAAGGATCTGCTGCAGACCAAGGTCACCATACCCGCCTCAACGGGCTATCCCAGCAACCAGATACCTTATTATAATAGTGGTCGTCTGAAGAACGAGGGCTGGGAGTTCCGCATCGACTATGAAGTGTTCAAGAACAAGGACTGGAACTTCAAGGTGAACTGGAACATCAACCGCAACATCAACACCATCGAGGAGCTGCCCGAGAACATTGCCGAGGAGCAGTTTACACTGACCAACGGTGTGAAGAGCTACGCTCAGCGCTTCGTGGCCGGCACTGCCGTGGGGTCATTCTTCGGCTTCAAGTATGCCGGTGTCTACCAGAACACTGAGGACACATACGCCCGTGACGCCGAGGGCAAGATCATGCGCGACCTGCAGGGCAACCCCATCGTGATGATGAACGGCACCTTCGTCTGCTATCCTGGCGATGCCAAATACGAGGACATCAACCACGACGGCAAGATAGACAAGAACGATGTTGTCTACATCGGCAATGCCAACCCCGTCATCAGTGGTGGCGGTGGCTTCAACCTGAAATACAAGGGCTTCGGCCTCACCGTCTTCATGCACTATCGCTTAGGACAGAAAATCATCAACACGGCCCGCATGAACGCCGAGTCGATGTATGGTGGCGACAACCAGAGCAAGAAGGTGCTGCAGCGCTGGCGCAACGAGGGCGACCAGACCGACATTCCACGCGCTCTGTGGGGATGGGGCCTGAACTATTTAGGCAGCGACCGCTTCGTGGAAGACTGTTCGTTCCTGCGTCTGAAGACCCTCTCGCTGAACTACAATTTCCCCAAGAAGCTGTGCAAGTCACTCGGAATGAACACCATCTCGATGTTCGTCACTGGCTACGACCTCTTCACCATCTCGACCTATACGGGTCAGGATCCTGAGGTCAACCTGCCCAGCAAGCTCACCGACCTGGCACAGGACAACTCGCAGACGCCACGCTCAAAGCGCTACTCTGTGGGCCTGACGCTGAACTTCTAACCACCAGAATTGTTGAATAACAAATCACGAATAGAGATTATGAAAAGACTAAAATATATCTTCATGTCGGCTGCGATGCTTCTAAGCTTCACTTCCTGCAACGACTACCTGGAGGTCTACCCCGAGAACGTGCAGCCCACCGATAAATACTGGTCGTCGAAAGAAGACGTCGAGGCCACGCTAATGTCAGGCTATCTGTACCTGCGCCAGTCGGTCACCGACTATCTCCTGCCCTGGGGCGAGCTGCGTGCCGGCTGCATCTACAGCCGCAAAAGCTCGGCATTACAGCAGTTCCAGATAAAGCCCACCACATCGCAGGCCAACTGGGCACCGATGTATAAGATTGTGAACACGGCCAACCTGGTGCTGAAGAATGCCAGTAAAGCTTATGACAACGACGACACTTACACCGAGAGCGAGATGAAGTCGCACCTGTGCGAGGCTTACTGGCTGCGTGCACTGGCCTACTTCTATATTGTACGCAACTGGCGCGACGCACCGCTCTTCACCGAACCTTTCGAGACCGACGAGAACTCGTACAACGTGCCCAAGTCGAGCGACACGCTCATCGTTGCACAGATCAAGAGCGACCTGCAGGAGGCCATCCGCTTAGACGCCGCCAAGGAGAGCTTCAACACCACATGGGAGACTAAGGGCCGCGCCACGAAGTGGGCCATCTATGCCCTGATGACCGACGTGTGCATGTGGAACCAGGACTTCGACGAGGCCATCAACTACGCCAATGCCATCTTGAACAACCACTCGCTGTCGGTGCCCACCTTCATGGCACTGCCCACGCATGCCAGCTGGTTCAGCATCTTCAACCCCGGCAACTCCAACGAGTCTATCTTTGAGGTGCAGTGGTCGCACGAGCAGTCTGATGGCTCTGGCGCCAGCTACCAGACCAACAACCTGCCCATCTACTTCAGCGATGACACCAGCGAGGACAATCGTCTCTACCAGTATTCGGCCAAGATGCGCAATGCCTTCAACAACGAGTTCGGCCCCATATTCGAGCAATACACTGAGACGGGACTCGACATGGCAGTGCGCACCATGTACGGCAGCTATAAGACCGACGTGCCACCTTCGAGCTACCTGCAGGCACAGAACGCTTACGTGTGGAAGTATATCGGCGGTGCCACGCTCACAGACAAGCGCATGCCGTCAAACTACGACCCAAACTTCATCATCTACCGCGTTTCCGACATCATGCTGCTGAAGGCAGAGGCACTTGTCATGAGACACATGGGCACATCCGACACCGACAACCAGGAAGCACTGGAGCTGGTCAATCAGATTCGCACACGCACCAATTTGGAAGCACGCGAGTACAGCGACGGCATGAGCTTCAGCACACTGCTCGGCTATGTGCTCTACGAGCGCATCATGGAGCTGGCAGCCGAAGGCAAGGTATGGTATGACCTGCTGCGCATTGCCCGCTATCAGGACCCGTCGGGCGAAGTCAACTTCAAGAAGGACTTCTTTATCGACTATGTCACCGACTACAACACTACTGCCAGCGAATCATGGATTCGTGCCGTGCTTAGCGACGAGAATGCTTGGTATCTGCCTGTCTATGCCAGCGAGATCAATGCCAATGCATTATTAGAGCAGAACCCTTATTACCAATAATAAACCGAAGATACCGATATGAAAAAGATATTATTCTGCCTGTCACTGGCACTTGCATCGTTCACCGCATGCACCGACCCCAACGATGGCGAAATGTTTGTGCAGAAGACCGCGCTGGAGTCGGAAATGACTGCCACGGATATTCTTGAGGAGGACCCCGACCAGTTCTCGCTCTGGCTGCAACTGCTCAAGCATGCCGACTACTACAACGCGCTGAAGAACCCCGACAGCCGCGCCACCGTGTTCTGTCCCACCAACGAGGCTATCAACAAGTTCCTGCACGCACGTGGCTACAACAGCGTGGAAGACATTCCCGTTGACTATGCCAAAGCCGTGGTGCAGGTGCACATCATCGAAGGCACTCCCCTGCTGAGCGACTCCGAGCTTGACAACTATGCCAGCGCCGACTCTACCGCCAGCACCAGCATACCCACTGTTACCCTGTTCGGCTCGCAGCTCTCCGTGCGCTATGGCTACACCATCACCGATGTTGACGATGTCTATCGTGCAGACTCCGTCGTCTACACTACCGACTCCATCTTCATCAACAACCAGGCACGTCTGGACAAGTTCACTGCCATATCCTGCTCAAATGCCAACCTCTTCACTATGGGCGACGTTATCGTTCCGCTCACAGAGACCATCATGGACAAGCTGGAGCAGGACGAGGAGTTCTCCATCTTCGCTCAGGCCGTGAGAGACTGTGGCTACGACTCCATCGCCAGCTACACCACCGATGCCAGCAGCACGTCGCAGCAGAATGCCGTGGTGCGCCGTTACACCTGTTTCGCTGTGCCCAACGACGTCTATCAGCGTGCAGGCATCACCGACGTAGCCAGTCTGCGCACCTATCTGGCCAATCATGGAGAGGGCACCGACACGGAGCTTATCAACTACGTGAAATACCACTTCATGACCCGCGAATATTACACCAGCGAGGTCTTCAACTTCCAGTCAGACGACCAGACGCTCATCTACGACACACAGCTGTCGGGTCAGGCCATCATTGCCAACATGATTGACGGCAAGCGCTACATCAACAAGACCATCAGCATCCTGCGCAGTGACATTCCCGTGCGCAACGGACTGCTGCAGAAGATCGACGACGTAATGCCCGTCTACCATCCTGAGCCAGTCACCGTCATCTGGGACTTCCTCAACAATGCCGAAATCATCTCGTTCGTCAACACATACGGAGCTGCCAACGGTCTGGCCAACCTGTTCTTCAGCGCAATGGACAACCGCGAGCGCCAGATAGACCTCTCTACCGAGTATGCCGATGGCAACCATGGCGAGATTACTACCATGAGCTACAAGGCCAACGAGACCCGCAGCCGCACCAGCAACTACCGCCGTGTGGGCTATACCAAGGAGACCTATGCCGACCGCAACCATCAAACCACGCCGAAGCATGGTGCCTACATGAACAACTATCTCACGCTCAACCTTGGCTTTGCCGGATGGGTTGAGTTCACGTCGCCCTCCATCATTGCGGGCAACTACAAGGTGGTGCTCCACTACATCAAGGACGTCACCCAAATGGATTTGTTCAACTCAGGCACGATGACCCAGTTCGACCTGGATGACAATCAGTCTATTGTCTATCTCTACAAGGGCCAGCCGCGCATGCCTCTCTACGACAGCATTGAGACCACACTCTGGAACCGTATCAGCTTTGAAGACTCGGGCTTGCACACCTTCCGTGTGACCATGCGCGACATCAATGCCAAGAACAGCTCCACCTACCACCAGCGTCTCGACTATCTTGAATTCATCCCCATTGACTAAAACACATACAGAAACATGAAAAGAAGTGCATTATACATTCTGATGTTGCTGGGTCTTGCAGCCTGCTCCGACTGGAACGACCACTACGACGAAGCCTCCATTGCCACCACCGCCGTGGACATCTATTCGGGCGACATCGTGAGCTACATGAAGACAACCCCCGACGTGAGCGCCTTCTCTGCACTGCTGGAAGAGGCCGGGATATACGACAGCACCTATGCCGACAAGCAGTACACCTTCGTTGTGTGCGACAACTCTGTCTATAGCGCCGGTGCATCTGGCATTGCCGACAAGCGCCGTCTGGCCCAGTATTCTGTCAGCGACATGGCCATCGAGCCAAGCAAGCTCGTCGAAGGCTTTGGCATACATACCCGTTCGGGCAAGAACATCTGGGTCTACGGCGGAGGCAACAGCGCCAAGCTCGACGACTGCAACATCGTGAAGACGGTGAAGACGCAGAACGGCTATATCTATTATATAGACGGCATCATCCCCGTTCGTGCCTCAGTCTATGAGTTCCTGCAGTCGCTGGGCGACGAATACTCCACCTTCAAGGCCCTTGTCGCCAAGAACGAAGAGCTTACATTCGACCGCGAGCACAGTCAGCCCATCGGTGTGAACAACGAGGGCATGACCATCTACGACTCGGTGAAGGTTATCCGCAACGAGCTGATGGACCGCTATAACAAGGACGGCATCGCCACTTGGAACATGCGCGACGAGAGCTACGTCACCACAATGTTCATCCCCACCAACGAACAGATTGAGCGTGCCATCCAGACAGCACTCGACAGCGTGCAGCTCTGGAACGCCGTCACCGACGAGTACGGCCGCACCATAGGCACATTCGACGATGCTACCCGTGCCCGCTATCAGGAGAAGTTCGAAAACTGGATTGTGCGCGCCTGCTTCGCCGACCGCCGTCTCAGCGAACAAGAGGTGGGCACCGACGCCCCCGACTTCAGCTGTGTAGGTGACTACCAGATGATTATCGACCGTCAGGCCGACAAGACCCGCTACAGCAGCATCGAGCCTGCCTACTGGCGCCCCAGCGTGCAGACTGTAGACATCAGCAACAAGGTGCCCCTGAGCAATGGTGTAGCCTATTATTGCACAAACCTTAAGATACCCACCCACGTGATTATCTACCGCTTGAAGGCCCGTCTCTATCAGCTGTGGAACACTCTCGACAACGCCCCCGACCTGCAGACCAAGTATTTCCGCTGGAACCACTGGACATCGGTCATGGTCATCCCCAACTGTCAGGGCGAGTTCATGCTTTCCGAGACCCTTCCCACCATGTACTACCACGAGCTTACCGCCATTCCCGACGAGGCTGCGCTGGCCGACTCGCTGCCATGCAGCGTCGAGTACGACGGCTTGCAGTATGTGGCCGAATACGACGGTCCGCAGAACACCGAGCGCAACGGCTACGTCATTGAGTGCAACCTGCCCGCCGGCGAGTACTATCTGCGCATGGGCTTCAAGCACTCGCTGCAGTATTCGCTGAGCATCTGGTTCAACGACTCGCTGATGGTGAAGGACATGATTATGTATGCACAAGGCTCCAACTACCACTTCGACCGTGGTGCCGCTGCTCCCCTGCCCCACAACGGCGAGCTGGGCATATCCTACCCTGAGGGCTTCGACCCCGACTATTGGATGGAGCAAGACGTGAAGGCCATTGCTTACGACACCGACGGCTACACCGTTGGCATTGTCAACCAGAAGCACAGCGGCAACTTCCGCATCAAGGTCGAGTCGAGCGACATGTCGCGCATCTTCGACCCAACGGCCACGCGCAACAAGAACAACGTCAAGCAGCTCATGATGTACCACTGGTGCCTGCGTCCCACAAAGAACAACTATTAAGACCACTCACACGTTATGAAAAGACTATATATCATGCTCGCTGCATGCAGTCTCACTGCATCAGTGTCAGCCCAGCAGACAACAGTCCAGTCGCTGATTAAGGCCAGCAATGGCCTGCCCGTCGAGGGTGCTATTGTCTCCATCATCGGCGACAGCACGTCGGTACTGTCCGACGAGCGTGGCCAGTTCACGCTTAGCAGCGCCAGCGCCGACGCCCTCATCAGCATCAAGGCCCAGGGCTACTACGAGAAGACGCTGCCCCTGAAGCTGCTCCGCAACAAGAGTGGCCAGCAGTCATTCAGCATCACCCTCACCCCAGAGAACGAACGCCTCTACAACGGTCAGACGGCCACACCATACCGCTCGCTGTCGGCAGGCATCAAGTCTACCACCACCACGAGCATCGAGACCAAGGACTTTACCGACAAGCTCTCGCTTGGTGCCGCCACCCGCGACGGTCTGGTTGGCATGCAGGTCATCGAGAAAAGCGGCATGCCCGACGAGGGTGCCTACATCAATGTGCGTGGCATCCACTCGTTCGTAGCCGACAACTCACCCCTCATCGTCATCAACGGCATACCCTATATGGGCAACACCGACATCTCTGGTGTCATCAACGGCTATTCGCGCGACATGCTCTTCGGCTATTCGCCCCGCGACATTCGCAGCATCACCGTGCTCAAGGGTGCCGATGCCGCTTTCTACGGCTCGCTCGGCAGCAATGGCGTAGTGCTCATCGAGACCCAACAGGCCACGAGCGACAACCTCGACACCCGCATCTCCTTCAGCGGCCAGTATGGCATCAACTTCAAGGGTTCGTCGCTGCCCGTGCTCAACTCCACGCAGTATCGCAGCTACATGGCCGACCTCGGCATGACGGCTTATCCCTCAATGGCCACGCTGACCAACGACTACCCCTTCCTGCAGAACGGCACCAACATGTATAGCCACCTCTTCAACGAGGACACCGACTGGCAGAAGGACATCCATCGTCAGAGCTTCGTCACCGAGAACATCTTCCGCGTAGAGGGAGGCGACGAGATAGCCAAGTACAACATCTCCTTTGGCTACACCGCCAACAACGGCACGCTGCGCAACACCAACAGCCAGCGCTACCACACCCTCATCAGCTCCGACGTGATGGTCAGCCGCAAGGTCGACATCACCACCAACGTGTCGTTGGCCTATGTCACCAGCGACCTGCAGAACACAGGCATGCAGATGCAGACCAACCCGCTGTTGGCAGCCTACCACTCCATGCCGCTCATCAATGCCCATGCCAAGCAAGACGACGGCTCTGTGCTCAGCCGCTTTGCCCGCTACGACGCATGGAACGTCAGCGCCATCCCCACCCTGCCCTACGACAATGTCAGCAATGCCATGGCCATTGTCGAGACCGTTGAGGGCGGCGACAAGATCTACGATGCCAATGCCGGCGTGGCCCTCCACTACAAGTGGAACGACTTCCTGCGTCTGTCGGCACTCGTCAACCTCTATTACAACTATACTGAGGAGACCATGTTCGTGCCTGGCATGACCGACCATGCCATCATGCCCCAGGTCTTCGGCACAGGCATCAACAAGGTGGCCGAGGGCGTCATCCGCCAGTCGGTCAACACCTACCAGCTGCAAGGCCAGTACGACCGCACGTTCAACAAGATTCACGAGTTCAGCGGTCTGGCCCTTGCCCGCATCATGACCCGCAACATCGAGACCGATATCTCTGAGGGCTACAACACCGCCAACGACTTCTACAAGACGCTCGACAACACCAGCGCCGAGAAGTTCACCACTGGCAACAACGTAGAGTGGAACTACATGGGCTTTGTGCTCCATGGCGACTACACCTACAACCGCCTGCTGCGCGGCACACTCGGACTCTCGGTCGACGGCACCAGCGTAACGGGTACCGATGCAGCCCGCTTCGGCTTCTTCCCCTCGGGTGGCATCACCTTCATGGCTGCCAACACTGGTGCACTGCCCACCTGGCTCTCCCTGCTGAACGTCTCGCTCGAGGCCAGCCTGTCGGGCAACAGCCGTTTCTCCAGCAACTACGGTAAGAACTACTACCAGTCGGGCAACCTCTTCGACATCGGTTCCATCAACCGCTCCAACGTGCCCAACGGCAAGCTCTCGTGGGAGAAGAAGCGTCAGCTCGACCTCGGCTTCGACCTCGCCCTCTTCGATGGCCGCTATAGCCTTGGTGCCAACGTCTTCGTCAACGAGTCCTACGACCTGCTGCTCAACAGCGACATCTCTGCCGTCTTCGGCTCGCCGCTGTTCTACGACAACAAGGGCAAGATATCAGGCAAGGGTCTCGAGCTTTCGTTCCGTGCCAACCCCATCCACACTCGCGACTTCGACTTCATCCTTTCGGCCAACCTGGCTACGGTGAAGAGCAAGATCAAGTCGCTCGGCGGCGACCAGCAACTCTTCGTCAAGTACACTGGCTATAATGGCGACGACGCCCAGCTCATCATGGCTCTCGACCAGTCGCCCTACGAGTTCTATGGCTACGAGACCCGCGGTGTCTTCTCTACCACCGCCGAGGCTCAGGCAGCCAACCTGCGCAACAGCGGCGGCGATCTTTATCAGGCAGGCGACGTCATCTTCGTCGACCAGAACGGCGACGGCGTCATCAACGAGGCCGACAAGGTGTCGCTCGGCAGCAATCAGCCCAAGGCTTACGGAGGCATCAACCTCTCCGTTCGCTATCGCCACCTTGTACTCGATGCCAACTTCGGCTATACCCTCGGCGCCAAGCTCTACAATGCCACCCGCCGCGAAGTAGAGTCGATGGAGAAGTTCTACAACCAGTCCACTGCTGTGCTCAACCGCTGGCAGGTGGAGGGCCAGCAGGCATCGCTGCCCCGCGCCAACTATGGCGACCCCATGGGCAACAACCTCTTCAGCGACCGCTGGATCGAGAACGGCGACTACCTGAAGCTGCGCTCGCTGCGACTCACCTATAACTTCGAGAAGCTGTTCGACTTCGTGCGCAGCGGCTCCGTCTTCATTGCAGCCGAGAACCTGTTCACCGCCACCAAGTATCTGGGCAGCGACCCTGAGTTCGCCTACTCCTACGACGAGCGCCTGCGTGGCTTCGACTATGCCAAGGTGGCACTGCCCGTCACTGCCAAGATTGGCTTCAACCTCAATTTCTAACCCAACCACTTAACAACTATCAGCAATATGAACACCAAAAGCATAAAGACTCTGATTCTTGGGATATGTGTAGGTTGTGCCGCACCCGCCACCCTCACCTCGTGCTCCGACTTCTTCAACACCGACCCGAAGAGCATCATCAGCGAGGACGACTACATTGACAAGGAAGAGGAAATCTATAAGGGCATGCTCGGCATCTTCAACCGCATGCAGGAGGCTGGCGATCAGGCCATCTGGCTCACCGACACCCGATGCAACTTCCTGGAGACCACACCCAATGCACCCGACGCCTTGAAGAGCATCTACAACTACGAGCCTACCCAGGGCAACGAATATGCCGACCCCACCTGCTACTATGCCATTGTCATTGCCTGCAACGACTACATCCACAAGATGAGCGAGTACCACCGCAACGTGGGTGGCATGAGCGAGAGCGCCGAGTCAAACTTTGTGCCCCTGCTCTCTTCGGCACTGCGCATCAAGGTATGGGCCTACTACATGCTGGGCCGCATCTATGGCGAGGCCTACTGGTTCGATTCGCCCCTCACCGACATGGCCGAGCTTAGCGACACCAACATCTTCACCCACTGCGACATGCAGCAGCTCACCGACAAGTGCCTCGCACTTCTGGAGAACGGCATCGACGTCGACGGCATACACATCCCCGCCGACAAGGTGATGAGCTGGTACACCTGGCTCGAAGAGACCTCCAACGAAGATGCCTACGCCAAGTGGCAGTACTTCACTCCCCCCTACCTGCTGTTGCACAGCGAGCTGCTCTCATGGCGCTGCAACTATCTCACCGAAGATGCCGCACAGACCTACTGGCTCACCATCCGCGACGACCTGCTCAACTACATGAACGGTGTGCAGACCGGCAGCATCAAGGTCACTGGCATCGACAACAGCGAGGAGACGACCGACTTTCTTGGTTTCACCTATCAGTGCAATGTGCCCCTCTCCACCAGCGAAAACGGGCAGAACTACATCAGCATCTTCTGCAGCACCGAGGACGTGGGCAACAAGTATCAGCTCGTCAGTGGTATCATGTACGACTATGCCAACCACCAGCGCAACCGCATCGTGCAGTACCTCTGCCCCACCTATCCCGATGCCGACGCCTTCTACCTGCAGCCTTCGCAGTATGGCCTCAACAGCTATAACGACGACGACATCCGCTCGCTGGAGCAGGGCATGGTGCTCAACACCCTGGGTGGCAAGCCCGCCGTCACGAAGTACTATTACTTCTACAACACCGAAGGCACCGTGCGCAACTATCAGTACAAGACCGACAACATCTTCGACATCGAGCCTACCATCATCACCTTCCGCGGCCACGACTTCCACTTCCTACTGGCCGAGGCCGAGACCCATCTGGGCAATTTCCAGCAGGCCAACCTCATCCTGAACATGGGCTTCGAGAACTACTTCGCCGACCGCGAGAAGGCACAGACAGGCGAGGCACTGCCCGCCGACTGGTCGCAGGCCTACAGCAGCTGGTTCGGTCGCAGTGGAGGCTATGGCAACAACGGCATCGTGGGTGCCGCCCGTGGCACTGTCCATCAGCTGCCCGTCTCGCCCGCCGAAGCCGGTGTCACCACCGACGAACTGAAGAAGATGTACGACTGGGCTATCGCCGACGAGTATCTCAAGGAGTATGTGGCCGAGGGCAAGTCGTACAGCTACCTCTGCAAGATGGCCGAGCGTTGGTCGCAGGCTGGTCGCGGCACAGCTGCCGACGCCCGCACCGCCGTGGCCGACCGCATTGCCCCCAAGTACAGCAGTGCAGCCGCCCAGTCGAAGGTGCGCAGCTACATCAGCGCCAACGGCTACTTCATCCAGTGGGACCTCAAGGGTGCCAAATAACCCATCTGCACCCAGCGGGCTTCGCGCCCCATCCTGACACAAAGGGCAAAAGCATTCACGCGAGAGTGATGCTTTTGCCCTTTTCCACGGGTTTCTGTTTATCCCACCGTTCTCACTCCGATGCTGCATGCTGGCAGCACGCAGCCCACCTGCTCGCCACGAAACAAGTGGCGCAACCGAAATGCAGGGCGCGAAAAGTGGAAATTTTAGGCAATATAGAGTAAAGAATGCGCATCAAAGCAAATATTTCCCCAAGAAATTTCCCCGATTCAGAACTTTTGTTTACCTTTGCACCGATTATCAACTACTGAAACAACTATCTTATTAATAATTAAACTCTAACAACACATGAAGAGAATCTTTACTCATGCACTTGCAGCAGCCGCACTTTTCGTGTCGACAGCTGCCATGGCACAAGACCCCATCGAGGTGATTGCCGACAACGCCAGCAAGGTAACCGCTGCCCTTACTGCCTACTACGAGCCGGGACAGGCAGTGTACATCAAGATTACCACTGCTGACTATCTGAACCTGAAGAACGTCAACCTGAATGCTGCTGGCAACATCCACATCATCGGTACGACCGATGCCGAAGATGGCCGCGCCAACATCGGTTTCGAAATGGTGTTCCCTCGCGACATAGACGAAGAGGGCAACTACATCAGCAACAAGGAAGGCGACAAGTTCTCTATCCACTTCGAGAACCTGAAGATTGTCGACTACAACGGTGCCATGGCCAACTCCAAGCACCTTATGAACTACAAGGACACGCTCGAGCACTACATCGACACACTCGAGTTCAAGAACTGCGAAATCACCGACATCTGCCGATCCATGGTACGCGGCGAGACACAGGCACGCTCTAATGGCGTCCAGTATGGTGGCACCATCAACTACTTCGGCATGACCGACTGCAAGGTGCACTACGGCTCCATGCAGACCAACGCCATGCCGCTCATCTACATCGGCCAGCCCACCTCTGAGATGGTGTTCCGCAACAACACGTTCTACGACCTGCCCTACCTGAACCAGCTCGTCACCTTTGCCTACATGAACGAGGACACGGGCCGCATACCTCTTGCCTTCACCTTCGAGAACAATACCGTGTGTGCATGGCCTAAGGGCACACTGCTCAACTTCAGCAGTTTCGTAGATCCGGGTTCGACATTCTCCATCAAGAACAACGTTTTCTTCGGCCCCTACTGGAGCGACGAATGCAATAACATCGACCTGACCGAGGAAGACATCGAGGCCAAGAGCCGCCGCAACATCGCCGGCATACAGTATGGTGTTGTTGACATCAGCAACAACCTGCTCTTCAACTTCAAGGGTGCCACCGCCGTGCTCGACGAAGACGGCAATGGCCAGTGGCTCGTTGGCGAGGAGGTGAACGACCTTGACATCGATGCTCTCCAGCTCGACTACGCCAACTTCCAGGCTTGGGAGGACGACAACTTCCTCATTGCCAAGCAGGGCGACAACCTCAGTGCCTTCTACACCGCCGGCACCAACGGCCAGCCCATCGGCGACCTGAACAACTACACCGACCAGGTCATCAAGTTCGCTAAGATCTTGGCCACCGTTGCCGGCTCTAAGTCTGCCAAGATTGCTATGATTCCCGACCAGCCCAGCTATGAGGCAGGCTCCACTGTCCAGCTCATTGCCCTGACCAACGGTCGTCTGAACGAGTTCACAGGCTGGAGCAACGGCGAGACCACCGACACCATCGAGGTGGTGGTGCCCGAGGAAGACCTTGAGATCACTGCCAACTTCAAGGAGATGCCCTATGTCGCAGCATGGAACCTGGAGCAACTCGAAAAGAACAACGTGAAGCTCTCAGCTCCCCTTGCCCCCAACTATGGCGACGAGAGCGTGCTGCTGAAGTATGCCACATGGCTTGGCGAGCAGTATGTCGACTCGCTCAAGGAAGCCCTGATGACCCGCAACAACAAGGTCAGCGGCGACGTACGCAACTGCTTCTTCGTACACACTGCTACTGAGATGTTTGCACTGGCCAGCGACGCGCTCGAAGTGAAGGGCGGCAATGCCGACTATGCCTATATCGACATTCCCGAAGCTAAGGCTGGCTATCAGCTGCTTCTGAGCCTTGCCACCGATAACGTGTGCTACAAGAACTATGCCATCAGCTACAGCACTGACGGCGGCGAGAAATGGACGGCCATCGAAACCATCGAGATGAACACCACCGGCAAGTGGAATGACTACACAATCAACCTGCCCTCCGACATCGACGGCAAGAACACGCTGGTGCGCATCAAGGGTGTAGAGGCCGATGGCTGGTACAGCCAGGGCTTCCTCGACGGCGGCCACGAGCTGAGTGAGGTAAACACCGAGTTCCTCTTTGTCTCTGAGCTTTACCTTGTCAAGGGCGATGCTGAGGACGGCATCCAGATTATCGCCACCACCGCTGCCGACAACAACATGCAGGTTTACAACCTCATGGGCCAGAAGGTGGGCGCAGCTGCCCGCGGCCTGCTCATCAAGAACGGCAAGAAGGTTATCGTGAAGTAATAATCACCTCATCATCCTTTGTAGCCCCGACGTTTTCCGCCGGGGCTATTTTTTATAGGGCCTATAAGACTTATAAGCCCTCTACCCCCCTTCTTTTAAAAAGTCCACCGAAATAATCAGATATTACGCCTCATAATCAGAAATAAATCACTACCTTTGCACACATAATTACCAAAACGCCTTATCACAATGCAACTAAGACAACTACTCACTACGGCAGCCCTGACACTCGCCATCGCTGCCACCGCCCAAACCACACAGCAGATTGCCTTCCCCGGCGCCGAGGGCTACGGCAAATGGGCTACCGGGGGCCGCGGCGGCAAGACCTACGTCGTCACCTCGCTGGCCGACTGCGCCGAGAACAACCTGAAGGAGGGCACTTTCCGCTGGGCCGTTAAGCAGCCCGGCAAGAAGATTGTCACCTTCGCCGTCTGCGGCACCATCTACCTCACGTCGGGTCTCAACCTCGACTGCGGCGACCTTACCATCCTCGGTCAGACCGCACCTGGCGATGGCATCTGCCTGGCCGACTATCCCGTGACCATATCCTGCGAGAATGCCATCATACGCTACATGCGCTTCCGCCTCGGACAGCGCCAGGTGGCCTACCACGAAGGCGATGGCTTCGGCTTCAACGGCGCCAACAACGTCATCATGGACCACTGCTCCGTCTCATGGAGCATCGACGAGTGCCTCAGCATCTCTGCCGCCACCAACCTCACCATACAGTGGTGCATGGTTGAGCAGGCACTCAACGACGCTGGCCACACCAAGGGTGCCCATGGCTATGGCGGCAACTGGGGTGGCACCAACGTGTCCTTCCACCACAACCTCATCACCCAGTGCACGAGCCGTGTGCCCCGTCTGGGTGGCGACACAAGCCCCTTCACCGACGACTTCTGCGACCTGCGCAACAACGTCTTCTACAACTGGGGCGGCAATGGATGCTACGGTGCCGAGGCCATCGACGTCAACTTCGCCAACAACTACTACAAGCCAGGCCCCTGCACCGACCAGCGTGCCGCCAACATCCGCAAGCGCATCTGCGCCATCGGCATACGCACCACAAGCTACGTCAAGACCTATCCCGCCTTTGCCCACGACCTGCACAAGTGGGGCCACTTCTACACCGAGGGCAACGTCAACCCCGACTACGACGACGTGACGCAGAACAACTGGCAGTACGGCATACTGAACCAGGTCGACGGTTCTGGTCAGGACGGCACCTGGACCTCGGTGACCAAGGACACCATCCACCTGCTCGAGCCACGCGAGTTTGCCGCCGTCACCACCCATACTGCCGAAGAAGCCTACGAGCGGGTGCTCAACTACGCCGGTGCATCGCTCTACCGCGACTGCATGGACGACCTCATGGTGGCACAGGTGCTCAACCGTCTGGGCGACAAGAACTCAGGCTCGAACGGAGCACAGTATGGCCAGATAGACAAGCAGACCGACAACGGATTCAGCGCCTCTGAGGTGGAGAACGGTGCCTGGCCCATACTGAAGAAGCGCAGCACTGGCTATAGCGACGACGACGGCGACGGCATGGACGACAGCTTCGAGGACAGCTGGAACCTCGACTCCACCGATCCCACCGACGGTGCCAAGCTCTTCACCGGCACCAAAGCCGAGTACAAAGGCTACAGCTTCGTCGAGGTCTATCAGTACTTCATCAATAAGAAAAGCCGCGAGTGGAACGCCCTCTGCCAGGAAGGCGGCGAGCTGATGGGCACCGAGCAGCCCACCATACTCTGTCTACGACGCATGCCGTGGGAGCACGAAATCTCGCAGCTCACCTTCAAGGGCTACGACAGCAAGCAGAAGCGCCAGCTCTTTGCCGACGATCTCTCCATGGACGCCACGTCAAGCATCAGCGGCGGCACCGGCACCGACCAGACGCTCAAGCTGAAGGGCGGCCGCAAATATACCATCCACGTGCCCGCCACCATCAAGGCCCGTGCCGTGCGCCTCTACGGCTATGCCAACTACGGCAGCGACTTCTACGTGTCCGAGCTTGGCGGCCAGACCTTCGGCGCCACACAGTACGTAGTGCCCGGCGAGGGCAAGCCCATGACCGAGCTGCTCATACCCCTGGCCAGCGAGGTGTCGGGCCGCGACCTCACCATCACACTCACTGGCGACAACCAGCCCACCGTGCGCCTCTACCTCGTCGAGCAGCAGCCCGATGCCGTCGGCCACGTCACTACCGACCAGCAGCAGCCCACTGCCTGCTACGACCTGCAGGGCCGTCGCATCGCCCACCCTACCCGCGGCCTCTACATCGTTGATGGCCGCAAGGTCATCCTGCGATAAGAAAACGCTACCCAGCAATGCGGGGGTACGGAAACAAATTCCGTGCCCCCGCATTGCTTTTATACCCATTCCAACCGCCCTTACTCCTTTATTGGCAAAAAATCCACCCTGCCATCGTGCCTTTCCAGCAATTATTCCCCCTCGTTTATACCGCAAGCCACTACCTTTGCCAGCAGAATAATTATCCTAACACTAACCAATAACCTTACAAAACAAAATCGTATGAGAAGACATCTTCTACACATCAGCCTCTTGGTGCTGGCCATGCTCGGCCTCACCGCAGGCATGCAAGCCGCAGTGGTCTCTATCCCTACCGCTGCCGGGCAGTACATCAACTGGAACGACGCCACCCTGACAGGCGCCAACGTCGAGAACAACGGCGACAACATCGGCTCGACGGGCAAGAACACCGTGGCCACGTTCACCGTGAGCAACACCACTCAGCAGGACTACATCCTCACCTTTGCTACCGGCACCAAGAACGCTGCCAAGATGCAGGTCACGCTGACCGACACCGACAACAGCAACATCGTCGTGGCCAAGAGCGTCGACATCCCCAACACAGGCAGCTGGACACCAGCCACCATCACCAACATCTTCCTCTCCCAGCTGCCCGTCGGCACCTTCGAGCTGAAGTTCCAGGTGACCGAGGCCACCAGCTATGCCGGCAACTGGGGCAAGCTGGCTTTCTACACCACCGACAGCTTCAACACCATCCCCGGCACCATCAGCATCGCCAGCGGTGGCTATGCCGGTGGCGCACGCCTCGAGAACAACAACGACAACGTGGGCTGGGTGTCCAACGGCACGTCGGCCACCTACAGCTTCATCTGCTCTGAGGCCGGTGTCTACAAGATGACCATCCCCATGAGCCGCTATGGCGACGGCACCATCACCACCATCGTCACCGACGAGGAGACGGATGCCGAAGAGGCCAACGGCGTGTGGACAATGACTAGCCCCGCCAACTACGAGCCGACCGACGTGCCCGTGGAAGGCGAGCTGACCACTGGTCTGAAGACCCTCACCATGCAGTTTGCCACCACCAGCAGCTTCCTGTTCAACTATAAGGACTTCACAATGACCCGCATTGGCGACCACTATGCCAAGATTGGCAGCGTGGCCATCAGCGGACAGACCGTCACCAAGGGCGACGACAGCGACTGGTTCTGCCAGCTGCCCGCCTCTTACGACGCCACCACCACCTTCTCGGCTGCCGTGCAGAGCGGCACCGTCGTTGCCACTGCTACTGACGCCAGCGGCAATGACGTCAGCGTCACCGACAATGGCGACGGCACCTACACACTCAGCACACCCGCTCCCGGCACCGTGACCACCGTCACCCTGACGCTGACACCGACCGAGGGAGCCGCCTCGAGCCAGACCGTCTACACGCTGAAGCTGTTCCGCATCGGCGAGATCTCGCTCACCGACGTGCTCGTCGACGGCATGAGCATCAGCGACGTGCTCGCCCAGCTGAACGACAACCAGACCGCCACCTACACCAATGTCTTCACCGCCGTGCCCTCTGTGCAGGTGAAGGTGGTCGACGGCACCACCGTCACCGCCCCTGAGCCCACCGTTAGCGATGCCCAGGCCACCTACACCATCCACGTAGAGATGGCTGGCAAGGAGAAAGACTACACACTCACCATCGACGGACTGCATATATATAATAAGGTGGATGGCGACGAGACCGTGCAGCTGAAGTACACCACCGAGGGCAACGACAAGGACAACAGCATCTGGAGCAACGGTCTCTACTCTCTCTCGCCCGTGGGCGACGGCTGGAGCAACAGCGGCTTCAAACTGCGCGCTGCCAGCACCCCCTTCACGCTGACCGTGCCCAGCGACGTCGTGGTGAAGCAGTTCATCATCCGCGAGTTCAGCGACAACTATGCCCCCGGCTCGCTCGAGAGCATCACCTCTGAGGGCATGACCAAAGCCTGGATACCTGCCAAGCACGACTTCGTCAACGGTACCAAGTACGACCTCATCGTCAACCTTGAGGGCCATCAGGCTGGCCAGCCCATCGTCTTCAGCACAACGGGTGGCTCGCAGATTACGGGCTGGTACGAGCTGACCATCGCCAAGCAGGCCATCACCACTGCTCCCACCCTCACCGACCAGCAGGTGACCGTGGTCAACAACCACGCCGTCGTGGCCCTGACCTTCGACCGCGAGATGCAGGCCACCACTGCCAGTGTGCTCAACGGTTCTGCCGCTGAGAGCACAGTCACTGCCGAGGGCGGTTCGGCCACGCTTCTCTTCCCCATCTGGGGGCTCGACTACGCCACCGACTACACGCTGACCATCGCTGCCGGTGCCGCCACCGACACCTACGGCAACGCCAACACCGAGGCCATCAACGTGGCCGTGAGCACCAGCGCCAAGCCCGTCGTGGAGCAGAAGGCCTACGACTATGTGGTGTCTACCGCTGCTGAGTTCTCCGAGGCAGTGGCTGCCGTGAACAGCGCCAACACCACGCCGTCGGCTGCCCGCAAGACCATCTTCATCAAGAACGGCGACTACGACTTCGGCAGCGCCGAACAGCGTCTCACCGCCTACAACGTCAGCCTCATCGGCGAGAGCCGCGACGGCGTGCTGCTCCACGGCAACCGCGACGGCATCAGCAATCCCGTGCTCAACCTGCGCGACCGCACCGGCTTCTATCTGCAAGATCTCACCGTGCGCAACGACTGCAACTACGGCAAGGACGAGAAGGGTGGCGTGGCCGTGGCCATCTATGGCGGCGACAAGACTGCCATGAAGAACGTGCGCATGCTCTCCAACCAGGACACCCAGGTCACCGGCCATCGTGCCTACTTCGACAACTGCGAGATACACGGCACCGTCGACTTCATCTGCGGTGGCGGCGACAACTTCTACCACCAGACAGCCCTTGTGCTCGAAGACCGTGGCGGCAACTGCATCACGGCTCCTTCAACCAGCGCTGCCCTGAAGTGGGGCTACGTGTTCCAGCAGTGCACCATCAGCGCCATGGACGGTGCCACTCAGGTCACCGACGGCAGCTACTCGCTCGGTCGCCCCTGGCAGGACACCCCACGCGCCAACTTCCTCAACACCACAATGATGGTGTTGCCCTCCGACAACGGATGGGCCAAGATGAGCACACTGCCCACCTACTTCTATGAGTATGGCTCGGTTGATGCCTCTGGCAATGCCATCGACCTGAGCGTACGCGGCAACTCGCCCAGCAGCACCAACACCTATGTGCCCGTGCTCACCGACGCCGAGGCACAGCTGTTCACCGTAGAGAACGTGCTGGGTGGCACCGACTCTTGGCTGGCCACCGAGGAGACCGTAGAGACAGCAGCCCCCGTTGTGACGCTCTCAGGCAAGCAGCAGCTCGCATGGGACAATGTCGAGGACGCCCGCTGCTACGTCATCTTCAAGGACGGAGCCTACGTAGCCAACCAGACAGCCACCACATTCGAAGCCACCGAGAATGGTGCCTACACCGTGCGTGCTGCCAACCTGAACGGCGGTCTCGGCCTCACTTCAGCTGAGGTGGTGGTTAGCCAGGCCACAGGCATCAGCTCAACGCCTGCCGTGCAGCCCTCGGCCAAGCCCGTCATCATCGACTTGCAGGGTCGCCGCGTCACCAACCCCACCCGTGGCCTCTACATCGTCGATGGTCGCAAGGTCATTCTGCAATAGACACGACTCCGTATAAGCACACTCTTGCATAGCGTATCTCCGGCGAATCAACATCGCCGGAGATACTTTTCTCAACTTTCGCAAGTTGAGGAGTTATAGGAGTTCTTGAACAAGCCAAGCGGCAAAGCCGAGCGAAGGGAGTTAAAGGAGTTAAAGACGATAGT
>ERZ842401.973-NODE-973-length-42412-cov-11.148452_pt1 | contig 42412 bp, 43 predicted proteins | sample MGYA00521270_ERZ842401 | MGnify/ENA primary metagenome ERZ842401 (study PRJEB31892, sample SAMEA3878208) | bioreactor metagenome | biome: Moose rumen | place: Sweden | collected 2011-10 | study: EMG produced TPA metagenomics assembly of the PRJEB12797 data set... | reverse complement strand
CAATGCCTTTTTTGCATCTATATATTCACTTTTTTATTAACATCCGAAACTTCAATTATTAATTATGCATTATGCATTATGAATTAAAATCAGCCTTCCTCTACGCCGCCATTGCTACCACCGCTGGTGCCGCCAGTGTTAATGGCGAGCGTTGCATTGGCAGAAGGCATGGTGAATGAACCAGTGTAAACACCATCATTCTCAGTCAGCGCTACAGTGTTGCCATTCAGAGTTGCAGTTGGTGTAGCACCCTCAGCAGGAGTTACGGAGAGGTTAACCTCTGTACCGCTCTCCAGTTCAGAGCCACTTGTCACTGCATTGCCGTTGGCAGTCACAGTAGAATTACCGGTACCTGTACGGTTAATGGTCAAACGAGGGTTCTGGTTTTCGTTACCACCCGTGTTCGAACCGCTACCTGTGTTAGAACCACCGCCACTAGGGTTATCGTTGGTACCACCACCGTTTTGGTTACCAGAACTTGAACCGTTAGAACTACTTGAACCATTAGACCCAGAACCGGAAGTGTTCGGGCGAGTTGCCGCACGGGCAGCCTCCAGGTCCACAACAGTACCACCGGACTTCTCTGTCTTCAGTGTAGCAGCCTGAGCAACACGACTGGCAACGAGGTTGAAGGTAGCACGACTACGGAGGTTTTCAAAGTCCGCACCTGGAGTGAAGACGATATTTACCTCTTTGATGTTGCTAGCAGAGAAATTCTCCAAGGAGTCAGCACCCGTAGAGGTAAGGCTCACCCAGAAGTTTCCCAGCTCACCAAGCTGAACCTTCTTGCCTTCCAACAACTGTTCAACGATGCAGTAAACGGCATCCGAGAGAACACCCTTCACAGTACCACGGCTGAACACACCGTTGTGACCGGCAATGTGGCTAACGAAATCAGAGAACGACATGTTCTCACGCATTTGCGCTTTAGCATAGGCCTTTGGCGCAGCAGTCTCATCCATAGGATTTGACTGTAAGTAAATAGAATAATCAATCATAATTTAATAATAATTTAAAAATTAATTAATAAGGAATAGATAGAGTCTGTTGAACAGACAGAACTTTGAACTTCTTGAACTTTGAACTGTCTCTAAACTTTAAACTCTAAACTTTAAACTTTATCGAATTGACCATTCTGCGTCACCACCTATATTATATTTACCTAATGTGTATCAGTAAGTCAAAGATCGCGTGAGCCGAATGCAGAGTCAAACTTGTTTGAACTATGCTGAGGCGATGTTGATTTTCGAGGCTATCCTCAAAGATCGCTTTGGAACTAATTCCGATGCAAAGATAAAGTCCTAAATTTTCCATCTGCAAATGATGGATACCTCTGATGACAACAGTTACGACAACTTCATACATCTGACATTATCTATTATACATCATCAATATGTCCATACATGTTAAGAAACCGTCCATAGAAAACAAACCTGATAAGTCCGACATTCTGTCCATCCTTGAGTCCATAGAGACTATGTTTGAGGTGTGCCAGAATGTTCTCAATAGCTATTCCCAGACAGCAATACTACTGTCCATTACCACCGAAGCTGAGATGCTCCTTCTTAAACTCGGGAAAATGGAAATGCGTTGGAATGTACATCTTCCTTTCAAAGAAGCAAGTAATGTAGATTTCTATGCCTGGAGTAAGAAGATAGAACAGATGGCCTTGGCAATAGGTGGAGCGGAGATAGAAGGCGAAAGTGAAAACCCCATTGAAGAGTACTGTCCGTCAAAGCACTATCTGTTAGACCTCTACGAATGTCTGGAAGAAAGTCTTTCGCATAACGGTAATCCTCCGTATTATGTCGATACGGATGTTAACAATTTCATTGCTGAACAGATTCGCATCCGTAAGCAGATTGTAAAGAAGTGGAAATTCTATCGCGATAAATTCTGTCAACTTGTGCCTCGCGAACTCGACAAACATATAGGTGAGGTGCTTAAACCGCTTGCCGATCGTAGTGTCAACATACGTATGACATGCCATACTGTCCTTAGTGAACTTTCCACCTCTTTATATAACCTCTATGATACTCCGCGTGGTAATATCTCCCGCGATCAGTTCGCTCGACTTGCAGAACGTGTCCTCAATGAAGAAGAATATGGTGGACGCAAGATAAAGGCTACCGTTGAGCACGAGATAAAAGAAGCAAAATACAATACTCCTGAAGACCAGTGGGATTCCACACGCGAAGAGGAAATAAAGGTGTCCTATGATTTAATCAGGGATATGAAGCTTGGTAGCAAAGTGTTTGGTTTCCTTGGCCGAGACAAGACTATCTTTGACAATCCGGCAGGCTTCGGACGATTCCTTTGGAGTGTGCGCCATAATATCGGCAACAAAGAGCTTTATAACCTTATCGAGCTGCTCAGCCGTATAGCATATTTGACCAAAGACCGCGAACAACAGGCTGAAATAGTAGAAGAGACAGCTTCCGAACTGTCTTCACAACCCGAGTCTAAGAATGCTGATGCCGTTTATCGCAAGCGTTCTTCTGCCAAACCGAAAAAGCCGAGACTGCCCAATTTCTTCAATGAAGAGTTGGCTACCAACGAAAGCGCGGTTAAAAACTTTTATGAGGTACTCCATCGTTGTGGATTCTATATCGGACGCACCCTTCTTAGTCATGAGAAGCGTGACCCAGATATCCGCTACTATGCCGGTTGGAAGTGGAAGCATTTGCGCGAAGCCTTTGTCAAGTTGGGATTCATAAAGAGTGATAGCTCAAAGAAAGGCTTTGCAGAATATCTTGCAGATGTCTTTCCCTATCTTGAAGCCACCAACATACAAAGAGGCTTCAATAGTCGCGGAGGATATACAGATATCACTGCCACTCGACGCATTATCAGCGATATGATAAATGAATTTGATGATATATTAGACTAAAATCGTTAAATTACACGTTAAACGGCACTATGCCATATTGGCAGAAAGCATGAGTCAAAAATGCAGATATGTTCGTGGGCCAAATAACATATGTTACTTCCCCGATGAACATATGTTCGTGAGCCAAGGAACATATGTTCATAAAAAAGGCATAAAAATATAGTGTAAGAATATAATAAGGTCATTTTGTTAAATATTTTCCATTTTTGAGAGATATTAGAAATAATTTCGTATCTTTGCAACCAAACCACATTAGTATATGATATCAGTTAGTAGTACAACAACAAACAAACAGACAACAAAAGTTTTCCCAGCTAACGTGAACTTCCGCCTAACGGCCTGATACTCACTGAAATACGAAGACCGCGGTTTTCCCTTCATCAGACATTCATCAGACATCCGGGAATCTGAGCCTTTTCCGGCATTTCCTACACAAAGGTAGTCATTTTTGCCCGAATACGCAACAGGTTTAAGAAAGTTTTATACTCGAATGTAAAGGAATGTTAATTCAAGAGGGCTTATTGAGGCGGATGACTGGGGGATGACGGTGGCTGTGAGGGATATGGCTTTGAAATCGGGGTTCCGGGGTGTCAAGGAAAAATCCGAGGGATGGCCGAAAGCCTGATGTTTGACAGGAAAATAAAAATATACAATTCTAAACATTATTTAACTATATATGGCAATAGCGAAACCATTTCATCGTATCTGGAGGCCTGTTAAGGGCTATGACTGGGGAAAGGTAGCGTTTCCTTTCGGCAATGAAGAAGAGCCGAAGCCAACGCTGGATTACCTTTACGATGATCGGTTTGCGAATCAGGAAGAGAAAAAATCACTCATCACTGCCACGCGCATGATATTGCGCGATCTCAATAGTCTTTACGACTATATTGAACCCAGTGATGACAATCTTGGTGTTTACTCGCACCGCATATATGAACTCTTGTTGCGGACAGCAACAGAGTTTGAGGCAAACTGTAAGGGAATACTGAAAGCGAATGGATATTCAAAACCAGAAAATGAATGGTGTGTCAAGGATTACTTCAAAATATCCAGGGCTGCGAGGCTGAACGAATACAGCCTTACCTTTGAACGCTGGGAGACTGTCCATGAGTTCAAACCGTTCATTGAATGGAATCCTTCTCGACGAGAGACGCTAACTTGGTATGATGCCTATAATGAAGTTAAGCATGACAGGTATGGTAATTTCAAGAAGGCAAGACTTGAATATCTTATGAATGCCTTAGCAGGCCTGATATGTATTATGCATGCACAATATGGGGAAGGCATGTCTCATGTCGGTTTCCAGGAATATGGAACAACTGATATTAATGAGGGTATAGTTGAGACACCTATGTTCACGATTAAAGCTCCTCATTTCCCGGATGATGAACAATATGGCTTTATTTGGGATAATATAAAGACTGGCCAAGATCCGATTGTGAATTATACATTTGGATAACAGAGTAACTTTTATCTTAGATGATCACCATCAATAGCGATACGCCTTATTTGGGGATAGCGTTTGCTGAACTGCTGGACTTTGACATTATCCAGAACCTGAAGGAAGGGTTCGGTATGATGGGGATGCGGTTCACGGGGAAGCCGACGAAGGCTGGGATTGTGAAGGCATACGATGAGTATGTCAAGGGGAATCCTGCTGACGTGCTGCGCTGTCTGAGGCCGGAGGACCTGGAGCTGATGGATAAGCTCCTGAAGCAGGGCAAGGGTGGTCATGTGACGGTGAAGGATACTCAGATATACAACCAGTTGCAGAAGATGAACCTTGTGGTAACGCACGAGGATAAGCAGAAGAATGTTACTGAGTTGTTTGTCATTGATGAGTTGTACGAGCTGTTTGCACCGCATATCGACGAGGTGATGAAGCATCCTGTGGACTACAGTGATGACGATTCGCTGAAGACACCGCTGGATGCCGTTATCTTTGAGATTTCCTACAAGTGTCGCGAGCTCATTGCTCATATCGAGGACTGGACGAAGAAGAAAAGTCCGAAGGCGATGTCGAAGAAGGAACGCGAGAGTTTTGGAAGGGCTCTTGACGATTACGATGATTGCCTGGAGGAATACACCGGCAAACTCACTACGCTGATAGCTGCTACGCCGCAAGGCTTTGGTAAGCGTCAGGGCGATATAGAGCGAATCAAGAAGACCATCAAGGATGTGCATGGTGTCATTGACCACATGCAGATACTGTTGGAAGCCATCCAAGGTGGTAAGGCTATTGACGGTGATGATGAGAAGGAAGAAACAACTCCTGAGGAACGGGCTGAGATAGAGCAGGTGCTGAAAAGCAAGGAGTTCAAGGATGTGATCGCCCAGATTACGAAAGACCGCATGGACGCAATGGAGGAGGCCGAGCGTGCTCAGCGTGAGGATGGCCCCGTTAAGTTTCTTCCGGCATTCACGAAGCATCCCGAGAAATACCCTCCCATGAAGGAGTCGTATTGTGCCACAAGGCTGGTACGTCCTCGTGTATTTGAGATCACTCTTCCCTTGGAGAATGGTCTTTACTTCGTAGTCTATTTCATCTATATGGAGCAGAACGGGTATACCCAGGCTACCTGCTATTGGGGTAATATCTTCGACTTCGCTCAGAAGGCCGCAGCCGAACCTTATCCCGGTTCAGGCTATGTTATGCTGTCGAAGCCATTCCGCAAGAAATACCCTCATGTGGCTGGTGTCTATGGCATGCACGAGGATAATCAGGACTGCACGAAGCCCTATCTCACCACTATCGGTTGGGAGCATCAGGCTAAGGAGTGGTTCCTTTCAGTACGTCTATGGGATTTTGACTATGCCAAACTCATTACCTATAGTCCGCTTGACTGTCCAGAAGTCATCGAGGCCATTGATGAACTGAAGAAAGCGGCATTGGCAATGGTTCATGACATCCAGCGTAGCGATGCCAAGCAGCCGAAGTTGCTAATGAATGACTTATTTGGACTTTAGACTTATCAATATACCAAAATCTGCCATGTGCTTGGAATTTGATATAGACGAACTTTACGAGAATCAGAAACCTGCCTATGCCCAGGAAGCAGTGGAGCAAATGGACGAAATGTTCCAATGGTTAGGAGGCGGGGCTACGCGTAGAGATTGGTTTTGTGGTCTTACTGATGACATAGACCAACAGTCGGAGTTCCACAAAGTTGATCTTGGCGATTTCTATTGGGTTAACTGTGCTAACAATGAGGAAGCAGTCAAGGCTTATGAAATTCTGAAAGGCATGGGCTACTCTTCAAGCGATAACGTTAAGACGCATTTAGAGGAATATTATTTTGTCTATGTCTATGAGATAAGAAGTCGTCATCGTAAGACACGACAAGAGTAGTTGAACGAGTATAATAATAGATGCCACTTATTACACCACCAATAAAGAATATAAGTGAAGTGACAGGACCATTGAAAGAGGAAATTCTTAATGGACATGTTCATACGATAGATGAGATGAGGGCATGGCTGCAGCCATTGGGCTATAGCGATGCGATTAACGAGGCAGCCATCAGATTTATCCTGCGTGAGTTCGTGATGAATAAGGTATCTGCTGATTACACAATGAATATGGATCAAGTAGTAGAACTGCTTCGTCCGCAGCTGGAAGTCACAAATGAGGATATTGAACCAATCATTATCATGGGGTTGTACCATCATCGTGATTTGATAGGCTCACCTCAAGCATTTATTAAAGGCAAATTACAACAATGATTCAACTTAATCCACAATACGAGGCGATATTTGATGCTCGGAATATTGATGAGGATTGCAATAAGATTGCGGACGAGATTAACGATGTTGTGCGGATGCAGATAAAGGAGATTTTGGCGGTGGGCATGTATAAGCAAGCCGTTACGCTATATCTCCAACTGTTGAAGTCGATGGTGAATCACTTTGTGGAGGATGAGCACTTCTGCTATTTCGATGATATGTATAGTCCTGAGTATTCCTTGCAATGGATATACGAGGACATCATGAAATACGATATTGACCAGGAATCAAGAAATCTTCTTGAAGAAGGCCATAAGGAAATCCTGCAGAGCGAATGCTATGAGGAGTATGGCTATCCTTCATACATCGATAGATAATTTTGTTATTTTGAATGATGGAATATCAATATCATATATTTTCACCGTATCGGGTGTGTCCGTTGGGGGCGCATGTGGATCATCAGCATGGGCTGGTGACGGGATTTGCTATCGACAAGGGCGTTGACCTGTGGTTCAACGTTCGAAAGGATTGTGTTGTGAAGTTGTCTTCACGGACATTCGAGGGCGATGTGGAGTTTGAGATTGACAAGCCTAGTCAGGTGCGTGAGAAGCACTGGGGCGATTATGCACGTGGTGCGAAGTATGCGCTGCGCAAGCGGTTTGAGCTGAAACGGGGCATTGAGGGTGTGCTGCAGGGCAGCCTGCCAGTAGGTGGACTCAGCAGTAGTGCTGCGGTGCTTATAGCATACGTGATGGCTTTTGCCAAGGCGAATGACATTACGCTCCAGCCGTTTGAGGTAGTGAAGATTGCTTCGGAGGCTGAACGTGAGTATATCGGACTGAACAATGGTTTGCTTGACCAGGCTTGTATAGCATTGGGCAAGAAGGACGGACTGTTGTTTCTGGATTGCGACAGCAACGACTGGCGTATTATTAAGCGCAACCCAGAGATGCAGGAATTCGAAATTGGTATCTTTTTCAGTGGATTGACACGCTCACTGGTGAACAGCGACTATAACCTCCGTGTATTCGAGTGTAAGACTGCTGCGTGGAATATGCTGGCTTATACTGATCAGCCATTGAAGACGTTTGATAAGACGTTTTTGAGGGATATTCCTAAGGCTACGTTCGATAAGACCCGCATTGCCATGCCCCAGCGCTTTGCACGTCGTGCAGAGCACTTCTATTCGGAGTACCGTCGAGTGCGTCAGGGTGTGACTGCATGGGAAACAGGCAACCTGAAACTCTTTGGAAAGTTGAGCTTTGACTCTTGTGAGAGCAGCATTCGTAACTATGAGTGTGGTTCGCCTGAGCTGATTGCCATCTATGAGATTATGCGCTCACTGCCAGGAGTATGGGGAGGTCGCTTCTCAGGAGCAGGTTTCAAGGGAGCTTGTATCGCCCTTGTTGATCCTTCCTGCAAGGAGAATATCGAGAAGGTGCTTACAGAGAAATATCTGGAGCAGTTCCCTGAATATGAAAAGACATTCCAAGTGTTTTGGGTAAAACCAGACGATGGAGCGAGATTCGTATAAAGGTAAAAAGGTAAGAAAGTAAAAAGGTAAAACGTGAAGAATATTGTCATAGCTGCTGGATATGCAACGAGGTTAGGAGAGTTGACGAAGAACTTCCCAAAGCCGTTGTTGAAAATAGGCGAGAATACTATCTTGGGGAGAATGCTGGATGACATCGACAGGATTCCTGAGATTGATGAGCATATCATCATCACCAACCATAAGTTCGCAAGCATCTTCGAGGATTGGAAGAAGGAGTTGTATTATAGCAAACCGATCACGATAGTTGACGATGGTACTGAGACTAACGACACTAGGCTCGGTGCTGTATGTGACCTGCTATTTGCAATGGACAAACTGAATATCGACGATGACTTGTTGGTCGTTGCAGCAGACAATTTGCTGTTTTTCTCGTTTCAAGAGTTAGTGGACTTTGCCAAGGAGAAAGGTACGAGTTGTATCATGTGTCATGAACAGCCGTCGATAGAGAAATTGCAGCGAACAGGTGTTGTAGAACTGGATGCGGATATGAAGGTGCTTGGCATGGAGGAGAAACCTCAGATTCCGAAGAGTCATTGGGCTGTACCTCCGTTCTATATCTATCTGAAGAAAGATCTCGATTTGGTCAGACATTCTGTAGAGAATGGTTGTGGCAAGGATGCTCCAGGTAACTTGGCACACTATATGGTGGAGCACACCACTATGCATGCTTGGCTAATGAGTGCAGGAAGATTTGATATCGGAAGCATCGACACCTATTATGAAGCCCAACGGCTTTATGGTCAAAGGGAATCGGACAAAGGCGACCTTAGACCTTAGACTTTTGACTTTAGACAAGATTTATATGGAGAAAATAGTATTAGACAATAAAACGATATTCGTTACAGGTGCTGCCGGTTTTATTGGCTCGAATCTGGTTAAGCGGCTGTTCAAAGACGTAAAGGGGGCAACCATCATTGGTATTGACAATATCAATGACTATTATGATGTGCGACTGAAAGAGTACCGTCTTGGTGAACTGAACAAGAGCGTTCCAGAAGGTACGACTTGGGAGTTTATCAAAGGCGATCTTGCTGACCGTGACACCATCGATGATATTTTTAGCAAGTATAAACCTGCTGTGGTGGTGAACCTGGCTGCACAGGCTGGTGTTCGCTATAGCATCACCAATCCAGATGCTTATATCCAGTCGAACATGATAGGCTTCTACAATATATTGGAGGCATGTAGGCATAATCCTGTGGAGCATCTGGTATATGCTTCTTCGAGTAGCGTGTATGGCGGAAATAAGAAGGTGCCGTTTAGCACGGAGGATAGGGTGGATAATCCTGTTAGCCTTTATGCTGCAACCAAGAAGAGTAATGAGCTGTTTGCTCATTGTTACTCCAAATTGTATGATATTCCAACGACGGGTTTGAGGTTCTTTACGGTATATGGTCCTGCTGGTCGTCCAGATATGGCGTACTTTGGCTTTACTAACAAACTGCTGAAGGGAGAGACCATCAAGATTTTTAACTATGGCAACTGTCGTCGTGACTTTACATACGTTGATGACATCGTTGAGGGTATTGTTCGAGTGATGAAGGGTGCTCCTGAGCGTAAGAAGGGTGAAGATGGACTTCCAATCCCTCCATACGCAGTATATAATATAGGCGGTGGTCAGCCAGAGAACTTGCTGGACTTCGTACAGATTCTGCAAGAAGAACTAGTAAGGGCTGGTGTCCTCCCTCCAGATTTCGACTTCGATGCGCATAAGGAACTGGTTCCTATGCAGCCTGGCGATGTACCAACGACTTATGCTGATGCTACAGCTCTGGAGCGTGACTTTGGTTTTACTCCGAAGATAACGCTTCGAGAAGGATTGAGGAAGTTTGCTGAGTGGTATAAAGAATACTATGGGTCAGGGATGCCCACAGGTGTTATGTTTGGTTGAATAACAGACTAACTGCAGTGATGCAGGATATATAAAAATCGTTATTGGGGCGGGGAACCCGCTGGTCTCTCATAAGACGAAAGGTTCAATAACGGCGGGTTTGCCCCTTTTTGAAGATAATAATCATTACTCAATAAAATATGAATATAGCAATTGTTGGAACAGGCTATGTGGGCCTGGTAAGTGGTACGTGCTTCGCAGAGATGGGAGCACACGTTACCTGCGTCGATGTCGATGCACAGAAGATTCAGAAGCTCAAGGATGGCATCATGCCTATCTACGAGCCAGGTCTGGAGGAACTGGTGAAGCGGAATGTGGGCTTCGAACGCCTGAAGTTCACTACCGACCTCACCGAGGTACTCGATGATGTCGAGGTGGTGTTCTCTGCCGTAGGCACGCCTCCCGATGAGGACGGCTCTGCCGACCTGAAATACGTGTTGGCGGTAGCCCGTCAGTTCGGTCAGAATATCAATAAGTACACCATCCTTGTCACCAAGTCCACCGTGCCCGTAGGCACAGCCCGTAAGGTCAAGGCCGCTATCCAGGAAGAGCTCGATAAGCGTGGCGTTGATGTACCCTTCGATGTGGCCAGCAACCCTGAGTTCCTCAAGGAGGGTGCAGCCATCAAGGATTTCATGTCGCCCGACCGTGTGGTGGTCGGTACTGAGAGCGAGAAGGCCCGTGAGGTGATGACCCGCCTCTATCGCCCCTTGATGCTCCAGAACTTCCGTGTCATTTTTATGGATATTCCCTCTGCAGAGATGACCAAGTATGCTGCCAACGCCATGTTGGCCACCCGTATCTCGTTTATGAACGATATTGCCAATCTCTGTGAGCGAGTAGGTGCTAACGTGGATAGCGTCCGTAAGGGTATTGGAACAGATACCCGTATTGGAAGCAAGTTCCTCTATGCTGGTTGCGGCTATGGTGGTAGCTGCTTCCCCAAGGATGTCAAGGCCCTGGTGCACACCGGCATGGATAACGACTACCACATGGAAGTCATCGAGGCTGTGGAGCGTGTCAACGAGAAGCAGAAGTCCATTGTCTACGATAAGATTATCCGTGCCGTGGGCGATGTCCGTGGCAAGACCATTGCCATCCTTGGCTTGGCATTCAAGCCCGAGACCGACGATATGCGCGAAGCCCCTGCTTTGGTGGTTATCGATAAACTCTTGCAGGATGGTGCTACCGTCCGTGTCTTCGACCCCATTGCTATGGACGAGTGCCGTCGTCGCATAGGTGATACGGTCACCTATTGCAAGAATATGTACGATGCCGCCGATGGTGCTGACGTGTTCGCGCTCCTTACAGAATGGCGTCAATTTAGAATGCCATCCTGGAACGTTATCAAGAAGGTGATGATGGGCAATGTAGTTGTTGACGGCCGTAATATCTATGACCGCCAGGAACTCGAAGAGAACGGCTTTGTGTACACTCGAATCGGTGAAAAGTAAGATTTAACATTTTAACTTTTAACAAAGAGTACCGCTTCAGGCACATCTGGGGCAAGCCCAGATAAGCCTTTCGCTCAAAAAAACGGTATCAGTCCGTTTCTTCGCCACCGGCTGGAGTTTATTCTCTAATTCGCAAATTCTTGATTGACGAAATGAAAATCTTGTGGCAGGTATGGCTATCCCCTGTAAATCCTGCTACATCGGGGCTTTGCCCCGCTGCTCTCATAAATAAAAGGTTCAATACGGAGGGGCAGCCCCATTTTGATGAATAAGTAAACCCAGAGATATGAAAGGAATAGTATTAGCCGGAGGCAGTGGAACACGCCTCTATCCAATTACAAAAGGTGTGTCAAAACAATTGCTCCCTATCTATGACAAACCGATGGTGTACTATCCCATCAGTGCTTTGATGCTTGCTGGAATTAGGGATATTCTCATTATCTCTACACCATACGATTTGCCTGGCTTTAAACGTCTATTAGGCGATGGTTCAGATTATGGCGTACACTTTGAGTATGCTGAGCAGCCATCTCCTGATGGCTTAGCACAAGCCTTCATCATTGGTGAAAAGTTCATCGGTAATGATAGTGCTTGCTTGGTATTGGGTGATAACATTTTCTATGGAGCAGGTTTCACTAAGTTGCTCAAGAATGCAGTAGAAGATGCAGAAAAAAATAAGAAAGCAACAGTTTTCGGTTACTGGGTCAGTGATCCAGAGCGTTATGGAGTGGCAGAATTTGACAAGCAGGGCAATTGCTTGAGTATCGAAGAAAAGCCCAAAGAACCCAAGAGCAACTATGCCGTAGTTGGACTTTATTTCTACCCCAATAAGGTGGTAGATGTGGCGAAGCATATTAAACCTTCTGCTCGTGGTGAACTAGAAATCACTACAGTGAATCAGGAGTTCTTGAAAGATGGTGAACTGAAAGTCCAAGTATTTGGCCGTGGTTTCGCTTGGTTGGATACAGGTACGCACGACTCTCTTGCTGAGGCATCCACCTTTGTTGAAGTAATTGAGAAACGTCAAGGATTAAAGGTTGCCTGTCTTGAAGGCATAGCATATCGCAATGGCTGGATCTCTGAAGAGAAGATGCGCGAACTTGCCAAACCTATGCTCAAGAACCAGTATGGCCAGTATCTTATGCGGGTAATTGACGAAATGAAAGAAGAGGTGAACAGCGGAACGCTAGTTCACGTTTAATACTAAACAATACAGATATGGATGTAATAAAGACCGCCATAAATGGCGTTTTGATAATTGAACCCAAGGTGTTTGGTGATAAAAGGGGATACTTTTTTGAAAGTTTCTCTCAACGCGAATTTGATGAGAAGGTCACACCTATACTAGGACATAAGATAACCTTTGTTCAGGACAACGAGAGCATGTCCTCATACGGAGTGATGCGTGGACTGCACTTTCAGTGCCCTCCATATACACAAAGCAAGTTAGTTCGTTGCGTGAAGGGTGCCGTTCTTGATGTAGCTGTAGATATACGTAAAGGCTCACCCACTTACGGTCAGCATGTAGCAGTTGAGTTAACTGAGGAAAACCACCGTCAGTTCTTTGTACCCCGTGGCTTTGCCCATGGCTTCGCTGTACTCTCAGAAACTGCTGTTTTCCAGTATAAGTGCGATGAATTCTACCACCCAGAAGTTGATGGCGGTATCAGTATTCTTGATGGTTCGCTTGGTATAGATTGGCGCATTCCCACAGAGAAAGTCAACCTCAGCGATAAAGATACTAAGCATTCCTTATTAAAAGACTTTGACAGTCCATTTGATATTAACATAGAATTGTATTAGATTATGAGAATTTTTTTGAGACCTATTACAGAAAAAGATGGGGCGAACATAGTAAAATGGCGTAATTCAGACAAGGTAAGGAGCCATTGCATGACAAAATCGCCAATAACAGACGAATCAAACCAGAAGTTCTTTAAAGACTTTGTTGCTACAGGTAAATACAAGCAATTTATTGTAGAGCGTGTTGAAGAAGAAACAGGACTTGTTTCTTATCCAATTGCAACTGTTTATTTAAAAGACATTGACCGCGAAAACATGCGTTGTGAGCTTTGCATTTTTACCAGCGACGATGTGGAATGGAATGCAGAGGGTCAGAGCATAGCAGTGAAGATGTTACTAGAAAAAGCTTTTTCTGAGTATGGACTACACAAGGTATATTCATACGTGTTTGCAAAGTACCCGGAAGAGGTTGAACTCCTGATGAGCGCAGGTTTTACAATAGAAGCAACATTGAAGTCAGAAGCCAAGGGAGGTACAGGCGATTATGAGGACATAATTAGATTGACAGCATTCAATCCGGAATAATAACAGTAAGCTAATGGCAAAGGTTGCAACCAGACAATCCAACATTGAACTGCTCAGATGCGTTTTGATGTTGATGGTAGTAGTGTCACATTTCGTTGATCATAATATTTTAAATAAGGCAGACCCAGTAGCAATGGGTGATGATAATTTCTACGTGTCCCACTTGATGAACAGCCTATGTATATGTGCGGTCAATTGCTTCGTTGTCATTTCAGGATATTTCACAATTAAACTTAGTCTGCGACGAATAACACTCTTTCTTCTTCCGATTGTTTTTTATCAGCTCCTTTTTAGTTTAGTGTTTTATCCAAGTAATCATACAATTACCTTTTCACCATTTAGATATTGGTTTGTTGCACCCTATGTTGTGTTGATTCTTTTGTCCCCTTTCTTAAATTGTGGATTAGAGAAAATAAGCGAGAAAGGACTTCGTAATATTATTGTTGTAATGCTACTATTGTTCGTTCTTCCAATAGTTTCCATTACAGGGCAGAACGGGCGTAATGTGTTCATGTTTATTTTGATGTATTTATCAGGATACTACATCCGACATTACTATGCTAGAAAAGTACATTGGGGGGGGGTATCTTTTGTTGTACGTTTTATCGGCGACATTAGTGTTTATAGAGGCGATAGCATACGTGAAAATGGGGCAAAACCAAGGATATGCCACCATGTCATATTATTATGACAATATTCTGATTTATTTTGAGGCTATATCTCTATTCCTAATTTTTACATATTTTAATTACCATTCTAGAGTCATAAATTGGGTAGCTAGTTCTAGTTTCTTTGTATATATAATCAGTGAAAATGAGAATATGTATAAAGGGCAAAATAGTCTATATTCTATATTAGGAGTTGAAAGTTGGAACCATTTGGCACTTTACCCACTTCTTATACTAGGAGCTGCTGTGGTAGTGTTTATCTGTTCAATTCTTATTGATAAGTTGAGAATAGCTGTTTTTGGAAAGCTGGAAACTCAGTTGGGTAATTGGTTGGACAAACTTACATTATCATTTGACTAAAAATGAAGATAAACAAGGAACAGACATTAATCATGCGAGGGATGGCAATCATGTCAATCATGTTGCATAACTTCATACATTTAGATAAATTTGGCTTTGCTCGTGAGAACGAGATGGAGTATCACTTGAGTAGAACCCAGGTGTTTTTTGACCATATTATCAATGCAAATAGTATTCTGTCAGTGATGGGAGATATCATTTCATTTGTTGGATGGTTCGGAGTACCTGTTTTTGTTTTCTTCTCAGGGTATGGGTTGGCAACAAAATATGGAGACAAATTTGCAAGCAACTTTGATAAGAAAGACTATCTGAAACATAGTTACCTAAAGCTTCTTCTTCTAATATTGCCTGCAGCAATATTTTTTATTCTATTCAGAGCAGCAATAGGAGATTGGCAAAGGATAGTTGAGATCTTGTTTTCCTTTACGTTTCTCAACAGTCTGTTTAGTGGCATTATTATCAAACTGCATTATGCGGCACCCCCGTTTTGGTATTTCTCCCTTACCTTCCAATTATATATAATATGGTTGTTGTTGAGGAACCTATCGAACCGCAGATTAGTGATAGTGGGGGGGGGCATTTCTTTTGTTTCAAATGATATTCAATCCAGAGTATTTTGGTCAGAAACCTATCAGCTACATGCATTATAACTTTATCGCGTGGATGCCCTTATTCGTAGCAGGCATTCTGACATCAAAAGTAAAAAATGATGAAACCTTGGAATCGAATATCAACGTATATTCGGTTTTAACCATGATAGTTTCCATTGTGGCAATTTTCATTATAAACTATAATTTTTATTCTTGGACTCTTATGCCGTTTGTCTCAGTATTATTCTTTTATACTTTGGGAAGATTATTATATTCTATCAAATCAATAAGAAAAGTGGGTGTCTGGATTGGTAGTATATCATCGTATATATTTGTGGCGCACCCAATAGCTCAGATGCTATCAGAAAAAATATTGAGTGTATGCCAGGTAAGAGCATTACCTATGAGATTACTTTATATAGTAATCATGTATGTTTGCATTACATTGTTGTTGACGTATTTGTATAAACCAATTCATAAATGGTTAATAAAGAAAGTAGAGTGTAAGTATTAACAATTTAATAATTTTCAATTATGATTAATGTTTTCCAGCCCACTCTGGGGGGGGCAGAATTAGAGAAGATTAAAGAAGTTTTCCTGTCCAATTGGATTGGAAAGGGTAAACTTGTGTCCGAATTTGAAGAGAAATGGGCCTGCCATGTTGGGTCGAGTGTCAACAAGGTTCTTACAACCAATTGTTGCAGCGAAGGTCTTTTCTCATCAATGCATCTATGCGACATCAAACCAGGCGACGAGGTTATCCTTCCCACTATCAGTTTCGTGGGTGCAGGTAATGCTGTCTGCGCAAACGGGTCGAAAATGGTTCTTTGCGATGTTGATCGCAGAACGCTGAATGCCCGAGCTGAAGACATCGAGAAGTGTATTACCAGCAAGACTAAGGCCATCCTACTTCTTCACTTTGGAGGTATTCCATGTGAAATGGATGAGATAATGGCACTGGCTGATGCTCATCATCTAAAGGTCATAGAGGATTGTGCTGCGGGTGTATGCTCTAAATACAAAGGACAGGCTTTAGGCACATTTGGCGACATGGGAATGTGGTCATTTGATGCCATGAAGATTTTGGTTTGTGGTGATGGCGCGGCCTTGCATTTCAAAGATCCTGAACTTCGTGAGAAAGCAGAGAAATGGCTTTACTTTGGTCTTGAGGCAAAGAGTGGTTTCGAGAATAGCGTAGCTCAGAAATGGTGGGAGTTTGATATTTCTTCATTTGGCCATCGTGCTATTATGAACAATGTGACAGCTGCCATGGCTTTGGTACAGTTTGACAGGCTGCCCGAGTTTATGGAAAAGCGTTCTGCTGTTCACAACTTCTACAATGAGAATCTGAAAGATATAAGTTGGCTTGACTTACCTCAGCCGCTTGCAGATGGAAGTACCACTTCATATTATTTCTATCATGTACAAACAAAGAATGGAAAGAGAGACGAATTAGCAAAATACCTACGTGACAGGAATATCTATACCACTTATAGATATTTCCCGCTGCATCGTGTTCCTGGTTATTGTGTGACTGCCAATTGTCCCAATGCAGATTGGGCTGCTGACAACACACTTTGCCTACCGATGCATCAGAGTCTGTCACAGAACGATTTGGAATTAATAGTAAATACAATTAAGGAGTTCGGCGACAAGTACTGCTAGCAGCCTTTAGAAGTTGGATCTCCTTAAGCGTAATGACAGTTTAATCATTAAATAATAAGGAGATTCAACTTATGGCAATCCAAGTTTTAAAACCCAAGTTTGAGGTCGCTGAGTGCCTCGCAGCAGTAAAAGAGTGTTTAGAAAAAGGTTGGACCGGCATGGGGTTCAAAACCGTTCAGTTCGAGGAAGCATGGAAAGAGTATACTGGTCACAAGTATGCTTATTATCTCAATTCTAATACAGTAGGATTACATCTTGCTGTTAAGATTTTGAAGATGCAGAATGGTTGGCAAGATGGCGATGAGATAATTTCAACACCTATCACCTTTGTATCGACCAACCATGCAATCCTCTATGAAAACCTTCATGCTACCTTCGCTGATGTCGATGAGTACCTATGTCTTGACCCAGTTGATGTTGAGAAGAAAATCACAGACAAAACACGAGCCGTTATTTTCGTGGGATATGGCGGACGCGTAGGTCAACTCGACAAGGTGATTGAAGTGTGTAAGAAGTACAATCTGAAACTTATCCTCGATGCAGCCCACATGTCTGGAACTAAAGTTAATGGAGTAACCCCTGGTACATGGGATGGAGTAGATGTAACTGTTTATTCCTATCAGGCCGTCAAAAACCTGCCAACAGGAGATAGCGGTATGATTTGCTTCAAGACTGAAGAGCAGGATAAGTTGGCACGTCAGATAGCTTGGCTTGGCATCAATAAGGATACCTATGCCCGTAGCAATAAGGGTACATACGCCTGGAAGTACGATGTTGACTATGTGGGATATAAGTATAATGGTAATGCTATCATGGCTGCTATAGCCCTCGTACAGCTAAAGTATTTGGATCGTGATAATGCTCGCAGACGAGAGATTGTAGCTATGTATGACAAAGCATTTGAGAATAATTCTAAGATTCAGATAGTGAAGGCACCCCATGCTGATGAGTGTTCTTTCCATATCTACGAGTTGATTGTTCCCGATCGTGAGGCTTTACTTGGTGAATTGGCAAAGCACGATATTTATGGCGGTGTACACTATCGCGATAATATTGAATATAGTATGTATATATACGCTAAAGGAACATGTCCCAAGGCACATGAAATAAGCGAGCATATCATCACCCTGCCATTACACATATGGCTAACAAATGATGAGGTGAAAACAATCATTGATATTGTCAATAAGACAGTATGACAGACAATTTCTCTAAAGGATATACCCTTCAAGTCAAAGGAGCGATGGTATTGTTAATACTGTCTCATCACATATATCAGAACTTATGTCTTGATTTTGGGCCTTGGATAAACTATATCTTTCGCTCCTTTGGCTACTTGGCTGTAGCTGTGTTTTTCTTCATTTCAGGATATGGAATAACCTGTTCGATGAGAAATGGGGGGGGTATTTCGAGAGTTTTCCAAGGAATAGGGTATTAAGTACATATCTGTTATATGTTGTTTTGGTAGGCCTTTATTTTTTTGCGACTGGAATATTTTGGAATAGATTTGAATGGTCACTACTACCAAGTTCCTTTCTCGTGGGGAAAACAATAGTTGGAGCAGGATGGTTTATTCAGAATATTATTATCTTCTACATCACGTGGTGGTTCTCATACAAATATTTTTGCAAACACAGTCTATTGGCGGTATTCTTGATAATTTCAATGTACAATATTGCGTGTATAGCGTTTGATATGTCAACTCACTGGAGATATGCTTCTAACTATGCTTTTGTATGTGGCGTATTATATGGAGAAAAGAGGCCATTTTTTGATACCTTTATTTCGGCAAGAGGATATAATAAGATTGCGATATTGTCTCTGCTGCTTTTTTCCCTTATATATGTGACACTATTCTATACTAATAGGTCATTCATCGCTGTATTCTCACTAAAAACTGTAATGACGATAGTGTTGCCAGCGATGATAGTAATTGTGTCATTTCTATACAAAGTGGCTTATACAGACAATGCGATCTTGAAGCATTTAGGTAAGTATTCATTGGAGATATACGTATTGCAGGGGATAGTATATATGCTTTTGCGAAATAATTTTTGGACAACACCAGATTTTTTGTATGTTATACTGGCAATACCGGGAATTCTGTTTTTGTCATATGTGGTGCATCCGTTGTTTATGTACATACAGGGTAGCGTAAGAAATACCCCCAAACGCTAAAGCGAATTATGGAGGGAGAGGTTATTCTAAGACCCTTAAATCTATCAGATACCGATTTAGTGGTGAGTTGGAGAAATACCGAAGCCGTCAGGCTGAAAATGTACGATCAAAGCATTTTGACGGTAGCTCAACATCGACACTATATCAGCGAGTTCGTTGAAAAAGGAATAATAATTCAATATATTATTGTCTCTTGTGAAACACCTGTTGGAACCATCTTCTGTAGATATAAAGACAAAGCTAATGCTGAGATGGGTATTTTTATTGCACCAGAACATCAGAAGAAAGGCTATGGGACTAATGCTATAAACAAATTTGTTGAACTTCTAAGAGGAACAACATCCATCATCGCTATAGGCTTGAAGGTTCATAAGACTAACATAAATGCAATAAAATTGTATCGCAAGTGTGGTTTCATAAAAACTAAGGATAAGGTACCCGCAGGATTCATTTCAATGAGTCTAACAATAGGCTAGAATTCTTAATTCCAATAGAAAAAAAATGAAAGACGTTAATATAGATAAAAGTGTAGTTGTATCTTCGTTGAAATGGAAATTTGTGGAAAGGTTCTTTTCGCAAATAGCAGGGCTGATAGTCCAAATAGTATTAGCACGTCTATTGCTGCCCGAAGACTTTGGTAGTCTTGCTATCATAGCAGCAATAGTGAATTATCTTGGTATATTTGTCCAGTCTGGCCTTTCTGCGGCGGTGATTCAGAAAAAGAAACTAGACGAGAGCGACGTGTCAACACTAATCACCTGTAGTATGTTGATAGCCCTTGTAATGTATATGGGACTATTTATCGGAGCACCTTACATTAGCAGATACTACGAAATGCCTGGTCTGACGTGGCCCGTTAGAGTACTTGGTATCGGCCTTTTTTTGTCGGCCCTTAATAGTATTCAGACGGGCATTTTGACCCGCCAAATGAGGTTTAAGACATTATTCCTTCGTAGTGCGGTAGCTATACCGCTTTCAGGATTTGTTGGAATTGTGATGGCATATTTGGGATTTGGAATATGGGCACTGGTAGCCCATACCCTATTGAATACGTTTATTATTATAATTTTTATGAATATGTTGCCAGACTTGCGTATAACCTTTGGCTTTTGCTATCAGAAGGCAAAGGAAATATATTCTTTTAGTCTGAAGATTTTAATGACCAATCTGATAAGTGGTTTCGGAGACACAATCAGGACGATGTCAATAGGCAAGAAGTACACTGCTGGAGATCTGGCATTTTACGATAAGGCATACACCTATTCCCACATGGTGACGAATATGGTGAATTCAACGGTATCTGGCGTATTGCTGCCTACTTTTTCCCGAAAGCAAGATGATATTGAAAGCTTAAAGTCTATGGCTCGTAGATCAATTGGCCTGTCAGCATACGCCATGATACCTTGTCTTGCAATAGTGATGTTGGTAGCTTATCCCCTTATTAACTTGCTGCTGACAGAGAAGTGGTTACCTTGTGTACCATACATGATGATATTCTGTCTGCTAAGAATGCCCGGATGTATAACCTCTGTAGATAGGCAAGTATTTTTAGCTCTTGGTAAGAGTCAGATAGGTCTCTATTATGAAATATTCATTCTGGCTGCCAATCTCATAATGCTTTATATTACTATACCGATGGGAGTTATGAGTATAGCTATAGGCGCACTCACGGTTGAGCTGACAGGTAGTTTCGTGGTATTTGTGATAAGTTCTTTTATATATAAGTATTCATTATGGGAGCGTCTGAAGGATTTGCTGCCTACAATAATAATAACGTGCATCATGTATGTCACAGCCTATTATCTCCCCCTGAACACAATGTCCTCGCTGATACAAGTTGTAGTGAAAGGCATAGTGGCAGTAGCTGTTTTCGTACTAATATCAGTGGTTACAAAGAACAAAAATTTTCAGTATGCAATTTCTCTAATTAAAAACAGAAAGAAGAAATGAAAATCGTAATATTTAATTATCCAGATGGGGGATTTTTGGGAACCAATCCAGATGGGTATTACTCAATATGCCTTGAAGATCTTAACAAGGAAAAAGACGTAATAGTCATAAACTATCCACTTGATTATAAATCGAAACCAGTACGGTTTCTCTTTAAGATATATAATTCAATAAAAAGAAACGTAAAAAGATATCTCAAAATAGAGGAATTTGATAGGATATGGTATCCTTATTATTTCGATAAGAAAAAATTGGAGAATGAGGAACCCGCTTGCGTTGTTTTCATCTCCTACCCACAAGAAGGCTATCTGAAATATCTGAGAAGTAAATACCCAAACACATTGTTGGTTAAAGCGATACGAGATTTAGCATCCACCCAAAAGCGATTCAAGTATTTTTATGAATCAGGAATCTTTGATTATTGGATGTCGTTTGATGCTGGAGATTGTGAAAAATATGATATGATACCTTTTTCGGAATTTGAGTCACGAATAGAATTGTCTGAAAATAGTGATGTGGAATCGTCAGATGTGTTCTTTACTGGAAGGGCCAAGAATAGGCTGCCTAAATTGATAGAGACGTACGACTATCTAACATCTCTGGGTCAGAATTGCCTGTTTTTCATTATGGGAGCAAAAGAAGAAGAGAAAGTACAAAGAGACGGGATTCATTATATGGAGAAGGGGATGAGTTATAGAAGAATGTTAGAGTATAGCATAAAGACCAAATGCCTCTTAGATATCAATCAAGAGGGAGCTTTAGGCTATACCTCCCGTTTCTTAGAAGCCGTCATATATAATAAAAAGCTTCTAACTGATAATTTATCGGTAAAAGAAACAAAATTCTATCAGTCAAGTGGAATATTCTGTTCCAATGATATTAAGGAGGTTAGCGTGGATTTCTTTAACCAAGGAGACCCTAACTATGATTATCAAGGAGAATTTTCTCCTATACATTTTGTTGATATTATTAAAAAAGAAATCTTAAAACAAGTATGAAGCTGATTATCAGATTAATGAGTGCCTACAGAAAAATGTTTTGGTCATTAGAAAAACAGGCACGATATGCAGGAGTGACTATCGGGAAGGGGAACTTTGTAGCTTCAAGGTTTTGGAGTACAGAAGCCTATCTTATTACTGTTGGCGATTATTGCCAAATAACAGGTGGAGTAAAGTTTTTTACGCATGGGGGGGGTGATTCTGTAAGACTCAAATATCCAAAATTCGATACGTTTGGCAAGGTAAAGATTGGGAACTATGTCTATATAGGAAACAATGCACTGATAATGCCTGGCGTTACCATTGGTAATAACGTACTGATAGCAGCGGGAAGCGTGGTGACGAAATCAGTACCAGATAATGTTGTAGTGGGGGGAAATCCTGCACGTTACATTAGTACCACAGAAGAGTATATAAACAGAAATTTAAAGCATAACACCAACTCGAAGGGAATGTCTCAACAAGAAAAGAAAAAGATGTTACTAGAAATGGATGAAGAAAAATTTGTTAAAAAGGGACTTCTACGAGTTGCAAAGCCATAGAATTATGATATTCAGTATATTGATACCTGTATATAATGTAGAAAGATACCTTCCTCAGTGTCTTGAATCAGTCCTGTCACAGGACTATGATGACTATGAAGTTATTCTGGTAAACGATGGATCAACAGATAACGGCCCACAGATATGTGAGAGCTATGCCAAGAAAGATGGTCGGATCAGGTATTTATCCAAGCCAAACGAAGGGTTATTGCTGACACGAAGATACTCGCTTCAATATGCCAAAGGCGAGTATATCCTATTTCTTGATTCGGATGACTATTGGGAACCAGGCTTGTTATCCACATTGGCAAATGAAATTAAGCAAGATGCAAGTGTTGATATGATTCTTTACCGATACAAAAGAATCCGAGACAAAGGAAGAGTCATATATGATGACAAAGGAATATTTGAAGATCATACGATATTTACGCCATTAAACAAAGATGTGTTCTTAGAGGAGTTTGTTTCGTCTTCGCGCTTAAACACCATGTGGAGCAAGTGTGTTCGGAGAGATATTGTCGACATAGATGCTGATTACAGCATGTACAAAGATAAAAAAGGCGAGGATTTGCTACAATCAATAACATTAATTCAAAATGCACAAAAAATACTCTACCTTGACAAGGTACTATATAGCTATAGGCTAAGCCCAACAGGTAGAGGACGGAACTTTAAAAAGAAATATATTGAAGACTTTGATGTTGTAAGGACACATGTATATAAGAAACTGCAGGAGATGGATGCAAGTGCTTCCGTAAAGCGGAAGTTTCTTGACAGATATATTAATACCTTATATAATTTCATCCCATCTCTTATAAGCAGTTGTAGTTCATACTCGGATTTCTTTAGTTCTATCTGTAACATTCGTGAATTTACATTATATAAAAGGATAAAAGAAGAATGTAAAACACAGCAAGAACCTCAAAAAAACAGAGAGATTATTAACCAGATTGAATCTGATTCATGGAGGATAAAGTATCATGTGAATAAATTAAGGTTAATAACAGAGAAATGGCTCCGGAAATTTAAACATAAGAGCGAGGATGTCATGGACAGAATCCCTGCTATCAAATTTGACTATTATCGAATAGAAGGTAGACTGGGGGGGGCAAAAATGTATGGAAAGATACTGTCTAATAGAATGTTCAGAAGACTATATTTGTTTAGGAAAGTACAGGACAGTCATGGAGTAAAACGTTTTTTCTACCGTTTTTTGATACGCACGACAACGAGAAACCTTTCTGTAGAACTACCCTATTCAATAAAGTTAGGGAAGGGAGCATTGTTCATTCATCCTTATGGAATAACTATCAATAGTAAAGCAGTTATAGGTGAAAATTTTACAATTCTTAAAGGTGCAACAATAGGCAACTCTAAGACTGGGAGAGCAGGTAGCCCAATAATTGGGAATAATGTGTATGTCGGGCTAAACTCCACAATTGTAGGAGGAATAAAGATAGGTAATAATGTAATGATTGCTGCAAACACATTCGTGAACTTTGATGTCCCAGATAACTGTATTGTAATTGGCAGTCCTGGTGTTATTCATCATAAAGAAAAAGCATCGTTGCCGTATATTAGTAATAGTATAGCCGATTATATTTAGTAAGTAATGTTAATTAGACTCGTTTTATATATTTTTTGCTTTATAACAAGTTACTTCCTTTTCGTTCAAGGGGGGCAGGACTTCGTTTTTATTGTAGGTGTAACAGTGGTAACAGTACTGTTGTCGATTTACAATATGCTCGTCATGTATAAAGGAAGGTTATCCCTTAGTACCGTCTTGTTAATCTACACAATTTTAACCCAGTTCGGACTCCTGCTTCCATTTGCATTTTTCGGGCAGAGTACAGTTGAGAATTATAAGGACTGGACTCTGGCGTTCCTAACGAGTAATTATTTGGGACAAGGAATCTTGTTAGGCAATATAGCAGTTATTAGTTATGATGTTGCACGACTAATCTATATGCTACAACACAAAAAAGTTGTTGAATCTAATAAAGCAAACTATCAAATGTCGAATTCCGACACCATTGCCAAGGGAAGTATGTTACTGATAGGAATCGTGCTTGCATATTTCGCCTTTCATATACTTTTTGGGAGTATGCGACTCTTTGGAACTTACGATGACTATATGAATTCGTCTGCTTACAATAGCCCTCTATATCAGTATATTCTGATTACGTTCTATGCGGGCACATTATATCTCTCTGTTTCGGGGGGTATTAAGAAGCGAATTGCAGGATGGGGGCTATGGTTTATTGTGGTTGTCATTTTTGCTATGAACGGAAATAAAGGTGAATTTCTTTACTCGCTACTTGCTGTGTTTGGACTTAAGGGAGTCTTAGGTCAGAAGATAACAAAAAATATGGTTATCGGAAGTTTAGCAATTCTCTTTGTTTTAATACCGTCAATAACAGCCTTGCGAGGAGAGGGAATTTCGAGCAATTTGGGCCAAATATCAGGTTCTATGTTTGGCGCCTTCAGTGAGATGGGAATGCAACTTAGAACAAGTGTATATACGTTAGAGAATTTGGCAAACGGAACCTTCCATTACTTATACGGACAATCATACTGGCAACCAGTTGTCAATTTATTTTTGCCCTTTATGGAACATGACATCGCAACAGCTAAGGTCAGAATGGAATTTCCAGGATATGGATATAATCAGGTGGCTGAAAGCTATTTGAATTTTGGAGTGATTGGAGTCGTGCTTTTCTTTTCAGTAGTTGGCTGGCTTCTTATTAAATATGAGAACAAGTGCAAGACTCTTTTAGGCCTTGCATTTTGTGGTACGGTTACATGTGTTCTTATTAACGCTACCCGTAATTATTTTGCTTTTGTGCCAGGCCAAATAGTCATTATGAGTGTTTTCTATTTTTGGTTTAGATACACCATCAAGCAAGGTAAGAAGCCGAGACGTCATCATGAGTTATAAAAGAAGAAGGCAATGAATGTAGTTATATTAATTGGATCTCTAGGTCTCGGGGGTGCTGAGAGAGTTTCCTTAAATCTTGCCAACTGGCTAAGTAAGCAAGAGGGCGTTAAGGCAACTATTGTAGCACTGTCAGGCACAAAGGGCGAGTCTTATCCTACTGAAGGATATGACTATATAGAATTGAATAGCAGAAAGTCAATACTGGCATTACGAAAGGCAGTGAAAGCGATACGTCCAGATGTAGTACTGACGATGTGTACACCACTGTGTGTATACACCGTTCCTGCATTGTTAGGCTTAAAGGCGAAGCATATCATATCGGAGCGTAATGACCCGGCACATTTTGCTGGGCGGGCGTTGACAAGGATAGTGTCAAGGGCACTGATGAGATTGGCAGACGGATATGTATTTCAGACAGGAGATGCGCAGGCGTTCTATGGGGGGAGCATAGCAAGAAGGTCGGTGATTATTCCAAACCCGCTGTTTAACGTAGAAAAGATGCCTAAGGAGGCTTATAGTGGGCCTGACACGAAGACTATAGTTTCGGTGGGTAGGCTGAACAAGCAGAAGAACCAGCCGATGCTGATAGAAGCGTTTGCAGAGGTGCATCAACGGCATCCGGAATACCGGCTTGTCATTTACGGTGAAGGACCGGAACGTAAATTACTGGAAGAACTAGTGAAGAGACTTGGTTTACAGGAGTTATGTCAGTTGCCAGGGGCTACGAATGAGGTGCTGGAAAAGATATACAGTGTATCGCTTTTTGTGTTGCCGTCCGACTTTGAGGGTATGCCGAATGCACTGATGGAGGCCATGTCTCTAGGATTGCCATGCATCAGTACAGATTGCCCTTGTGGTGGGCCTCGCGAATTGATAAGAGATGGCGAGAACGGATTGCTGGTGCCAGTAGGCGATAAAGCAGCTCTGGTGACGGCCATGGAGAAGTTAATTAACGACCGTGACATGGCATTGCGGATGAGTAAGAAGGCTCTGGAGATACGCAATACACATTCGATGGATGCTATCTGCAAGCGGTGGTTGGAGTTTTTTAGGGATGTTTCGGGGAAATAGGAAACTGACGATAGGCTAAAGCTATGAAAACCACCATCAAGCTCATCAAGGCGGATGTGCCCGCGGACCAGATTGTGAAGGATGACAGGAAGATTCATTCTGAGCAGGTGGAAGGTGTGGGGACGTTCTACTATAAGATTAGTAGGACGGCGACGCCAGACTGGGTGAGTAGGTTTTTTCTAGACAGGCTGGCATGTGGCCAGAAGCTGAAAGCTGCGTCGGCTGCTGGAGTTCTGATAGTGACAAGGGAATATGATGGTGCCCAAAGAACGTTTGCAGTGACATTTGGAAGCGGGCGGTATATCCTGCGGGATGACATCACGGAGCCGAGGTTCGGACTGCGCATTGCCTTGAACTCTATACAGTATGATTCGCTGCGGAGCGTGGATTACAATAAAATGGACGGTGTGCCGAGCATCGTCAGGAATCAGGTGAGCCGACTGACGGGAATCGAGGACTTTAACATTGATACACAGGTGAACCTGCTGAAGTCGATAACGGGAACGCCTCCCGACGAACGGCAAGAGGAGATTGGGTCGTCGATGACGGGTTCGGACTCGCTGGCACTGAACAGCAGTGTGACGGTGAACGGCATCCTTGCTAAGCTCGACCAACTGTATAGGTTGTACCAGTCGGAGGCGTATAAGCAGCACTTTGCCTGGGTGGATAATATCGAGGCAATAGGAGACCATGCATTGATAGGAAGGCTCGACCAGAGACTGATTGAGCATATCAATGCCCGGCAGACAGAGAACGTTTGGATGGCTATCCCGACGATTGTTGATTGGGCAGGGATACAATACTTCAAATTCTCTGGACGTGGAGGTGCCGAGTATGTAGATATAAGTTTGGATGCGGTGCTGCAGGATAAGTTTGAAGACCGCAATGACCTACGGGCAGTAGAGTTCAAGACTGAGAGGGTGAAATCGTATGATGACAATGGAACGCTGCTGAAGGAATGGTCGCTATACAGATGTCTATATGCAGAGATTCGCGACGGTGGTTCGTTGTACCTGTTGAACGATGGCTCATGGTATAAGATAGAAGAAAACTTCTATGCAGAGGTTGAGAGAGCGTATAACAGTGTGACGGCAGCGGCAATAGATTTTGTAGGGTGGTGGCTTGTTGATAGGAACGGCAAGGAACGGTTTGAATTGGAGAGTGATTATAACGAACGATTAGCAAACTCAAATGAGGACTTCTGCGATATGGACTGTGAGTATATAAGACCTGTGCCGGGACAGTCGAAGATAGAATTCTGTGACGTGTTCACGAAGGCGGGGCAGATTATTCACGTGAAGCGCAAGGGCGGTTCGGAGTTGTTGGGACACCTGTTGAACCAGGGACGAGTTTCTGGGGAACTGTTGCTCACGGAGGATTTCAGGCGGAAGTTGAACGAACAGTTGACGGAAAACCACTATGAGGATTGGCATTTGCCGGAGAGTAACAACGATTTCAGGGCAGGCCAATACAGCATCGTCTTTGCGGTAATGAGCAAGGAGGACGCCGACAGACCGAGTATGCCGTTCTTCAGCAAGGTGATACTTCGGGACACGGTGAAGACACTGCGCGGTTTCGGGTATCAGGTGTATTTGAATAATATTAGAAAAGAATAATAAGAAGAAACATGAAAGTTTTGTATTCTACACAAGGGTCTGCAGAGTTTGATGGTAAATGCTACTATCATAACGGAGCGCAGACCAATTATAAAAGATATTTGCCACTTGGGGAAGATATGACGATACTTCTGACCCAGAAGAATGTGGACAAACCAACTATGGCGAAAATAGATGAGAAGGTTCATCTGATTTTCTTACATAAAATAAACACATTGAAGTCATATCTGACAAAAACGAGGGAGAACAGGCGGATAGCGGAGGCGGCAGTAAAAGAAGCCGATGTCTGTGTAATTCATGCTCCGGGAGAATACGATGTCATAAAATATGCCAGGAAATACAATAAACCATATCTTGTAGTGGTATGCGGATGCCCTTGGGATTCCTTATGGAACTATGATTGGAGAGGGAAATTGATGGCTCCATTGGCATATATTAAACTTAGGAGAACATTGAAAGAGGCTCCATACGTGGTGTATGTAACCAGCAAGTTCCTGCAACGAAGATATCCCACAAAGGGAAAATGGATAGCATGCAGCAATGCGAATGCCGTGACAGGTCAGAAGGGTGTGTTGGAAAGAAGGCTGGACCATATTGAAAAGCTCAAGAAAGAGAAGCCTGTCTTTAAAATAGGAACTTCAGCAGCCGTTGATGTACCCTATAAAGGACAAGAATATGTGATAAGGGCAATCGGTAAATTGAAAAAAGAAGGAATAGAGTTTGAATATCATCTGATTGGCAGAGGCGATGAAGCGAGATTAAGGCAAATTGCAAAAGAAGAGGACGTAGAAGAGTCTGTTGTTTTTCACGGCTCACTGCCTCATAACGAAGTGTTTGCCTTCTTGGATGATATGGATATTTATATACAGCCGAGCAAGCAGGAAGGACTGCCAAGGGCTATGATAGAGGCAATGAGCAGAGGATGTCTGTGTATGGGTTCAGATATCGCAGGAATCCCTGAACTAATAGATGCGGAGTATCTTTTTAATAAAGGAGATGTGAAGCAAATAGCCTCTATTCTGAAACAGATAACTTCGGAGAAGCTGGAGGAGCAAGCAAAAAAGAATTACGAGTCAGCTAAGGACTACGATGTGAATGTACTCAGCGAAAGAAGGCTTAATTTCCTTATGGATTTCAAAAAGACTTATAACCTTTGACGTAAAGAGATGAAAATAGCAATCAATTGTATGTTCTGCTTTCCGCAAGGCGGTGGCATCAAGGAATATATAGTCAATCTTACAAATCAATTGGCAAAGATTGACCATGCGAATGAGTACGTTCTCTACGTGCTGGAGGATCAGTATGAGTACGCAGCCAAGATGCTGCCAGCGAGCGGCAGAATAAAGTCGATTCCATATCAGAACAACTTGGTATCTAAGATAAAGCGAAGTCTTTTCTCTCAAAGTTACTGGAGCAAGGAAGAGGAGGAGGAAAAGTTCGACATCTTTCATTCACCATTCTATTATGCGCCGAAGATGAAACGGGCCAAACTGATAGTAACGGTCCATGACTTACGTCTTTACAGGTATCCAGAGACATACGGTTTTCTTCGCTATCAGTTCCTGAAGCGTGCGGTAAAGGACACACTTAAACGAGCCGACCGAATAATTTCTATATCACAATTCACAAAGGATGAGACTGTAGAGACTTGTGGAGTCAACCCTGACAAGATAGAGGTAATCCATGAAGCCATTGATAGGAAAGGCTTCTCTCCAGAGAAAACCGAAGGGTACGCGATTCCCGGGGAATATAAGTATCTGGAGAGCGGGAGATTTCTATTCTCGTTGAGCCATATAGAGCCGAGAAAGAATTATATAAGGTTGATAAAGGCTTTTTCTGAGATAAAGAAAGATGAAAGGTTTGGTGACCTGAAGCTGGTGATTGCAGGAAGGAAGAACCTGAATGCAGAGCCTGTGATAAAACTGATTGAAGAAACGAAGGATGTGGTATATCTGGATTTTATACCTCGTGAATTTTTGCTTTGGCTCTATCAGAATGCGACATTGTTTGTGTTCCCCTCCTATTACGAGGGCTTTGGCTTCCCTCCATTGGAGGCTGCGAGCATGGGAACGGTGTCGGCAGTGAGTAATGTGTCATCCATACCGGAGGTGTGTGGCGACAGTGCCTTCTATTTCGACCCTTACGATGAAAAGGAAATGAGCGAAGTAATTAGACAAGCATTAAATAATGAACGAGAAATAAAAGATAAAAAGATGAAACTAGAACACCAATTGGCGAAGTTCTCTTGGGAAGAGAATGCCCGCAAAACATTAGCTCTTTACAAGCAGAGTGCTAATGTTATAAGCCTTACGGGGGGGTAATTTTGTAGTTATTAAGAAGCAGATGCAGATTGCTGCTTAAGGATGAATATGAACTAAAGAAAGGCAGCAATCATGAAAATTTGTTTTATATCAGACCACCCGTTTAGCGAGCGTGATGGCAATTATTATTCTGGCGGTGGAGTACCGGCAGATATGCTGTACAGGTATGTTCGCGAAAACAGTCAACTAATTGTTGTAGGAAGAAGAACAGAAAAGCAAAACAAAACACTATCGTCAATAACTAATTCGACATTCCACCTCTTGGAGAATTATTCCAAACCTTGGGATTTATATCTGAAAAGAGGACGAATAAAGAAAGAATTTTATGAAGTCATAAAGCAGGCTGACGGTGTAGTCTTAAGAGTTCCTTCAGGGTTTGCAAAGATAGTACTTCCAATTTGCAGAGAATTAGAAATACCATGTGCCATAGAGGTATGCGGTAGTGCGTTTGATTCGCTGTGGAATTATGGCAGCCTAGCAGGAAAGCTGTTAGCGCCATTCAGTGAGCGAAGCTGCAAGGAAACGGTCAAGGAGGCAGACTATGTACTGTATGTGTCGCAAAGAGACCTGCAAGAGGAGTATCCTCATAAGGAAGGAGCCGTGACTGTGGCGTGTTCGAATGTAGCCCTTGATAGCGATATCAAACGCGATGTTATTGAGGAGAGACTGAGAAAGATTGATGAGCATCTAGGAAACAGCTATACCATCGGGCAGATTGGCAATCTGGCAGTAAAGTATAAAGGCTATAGCGTAACACTGAAAGCCCTGAAGATAGTAAATGCAGCTGGCTATGATGTGAGATACGAGATAGTTGGCGGTGGCGATGCGAATGAAGTAATCAAAGAAGCAAAGAAACTAAAAATAGAAGAAAAGGTAGTAATCCGAGGAAGGATGAAGCATGAAGAAATACCGATGTTCCTTCAGGACATTGACATTTATGTTCATCCTTCATTTCAGGAGGGAGTGCCCAGAGTCGTTGTAGAGGCCATGAGCTATGCAGTGCCATGTATTGCTTCGAAGGCGGGCGGCACGGGAGAGCTGCTTCCTGAAGAATGGATACACAAACCAGGAGATTATAGAAAATTAGCTGCTGATATTCTTAGAATGTTGGGAGATAAACGCAGATTGAAAGATGCTGCAACAGCAAATTTCGAGAAAGCGAGAGAGTATTACCCCGACGTACTAAACACAAGACGAACAAATTATTACGATTTGTTTTTCAAAAATATCAGCAGTCATGACAGGAAGAAGAATATTTGAGCGATTTGGAACGCTTATACATATAGCGACCACAATAGTCTCTGTCATGCCCTACGGCTTCAGAAAGTTTCTGTTCCGCGTGTTTAGTGGAATGGGAGGCAAGATGGGAGAACTGATACGGTACGTGGTGTTTCATGAGTTAGTAAAAGAGTGTGGAGAAAATGTACTTATCAAGAAGAGCGTTTACCTCTATGATGTGCGTGAGATGATATGCGGGAACAATGTCAGCATCCATGAGATGTGCTATATATCTGCAGTGGGAGGCCTGACTATAGGAAACAACGTATCAATTGCACACGGTTCAAGCATCCTGACCACAAATCATGCATGGGATGATAAGACAAAGCCCATAAAGTACAATAATGTAACGATGAGCCCTGTAGTCATCAGCGACGATGTGTGGATAGGTTGCGGCGTAAGAGTGCTGGCTGGCGTACATATTGGCACGCGTTCGGTTGTTGCGGCAGGTGCAGTTGTTGCGAAAGATGTAGAAAGCAACACTTTGGTAGGCGGTTGTCCGGCAAAGGTAATTAAACGAATTTGAGAAGCATGATGAGAAGATGGATGTGGTGGATAATTGGAGTCGGAGTAGTTCTGATTATTGTGAACTATATGACGGAAACGATACCCATTTGCTTTTCATCTGGAACAACTGCTGATAGTGATTTTTCAGTATTATGCTACAACGTAAAGTGCTCGGATGAGGATTACAAGGTTAATCAGACTGGTATTGCTAACGAAATAATCAAAGAGAAGCCAGACGTGGTGTTCCTGTGTGAATTTAACCGGTCGGTGAGCAAAGGTCTCGACTCGCTGATGAGGGAGCGAGGAGGATATAAGAGTAACTATAGGTCTGGGGCGAACTGCATATTCTACAGCAAATACGACATTGATAGCATTTTGGGGATTGATACAGAATCATCAAGCGGAAGGAAGGCTCTAAACAACAGGATAAACGTATCGACAGAGAAAGGTATTGTGACAATTGTTGGGTGTCATCTGAGTAGTAGCAGGAAGAATATTTGGGGAGGAATTAAGAATAGGGCAAAAGAAGCTGATTCTATCTACAAGATCATAAATGAAGAAACGAATCCTGTGATTGTGATGGGCGACATGAATGACGTGTCGGGATCGTATACCATCAATAGGCTGAAAAAGGCCGGGCTGAAAGATGCATGGTGGGTAGGCGGTAGCGGATATGGCACTACATTTCATGCAGGTTTGTTAAGATTGCGAATAGACCATATTCTTTATGATTACAACAGATTAGAACTCGTTGATGTAAAGGTGTTACAAAGTGATTTGTCTGATCATAATGCACTTATGGCAAGTTTTAAAATAATAAACGATAATTAACAATGACGTACAAAGAATTGAAATTTCCAGAGAATTCATTGTTCTTGGTAACAGGAGGTGCCGGATTTATAGGTTCCAACCTCTGTGAGGCTATTTTAAATATGGGTTATCGAGTGCGCAGCCTCGATGACCTTAGCACGGGCAAGCAGACAAATGTGGATTTGCTCGTAGGTAATCCCAATTACGAGTTCATCAAAGGTGACATCAAAGACCTTGTTACTTGTATGAAGGCTTGTGAGGGTGTGGATTATGTACTTAACGAAGCCGCGTGGGGTAGTGTTCCCCGCTCGATTGAAATGCCCCTGTTCTATTGTGCTAACAATATTCAAGGTACATTGAACATGATGGAGGCCGCACGTCAGAACAAAGTAAAGACATTTGTATATGCCTCTTCCAGCTCTGTCTATGGAGATGAAGCTCACCTCCCGAAGAAGGAAGGCGTGGAAGGTAACCTTCTCAGTCCATATGCACTTACAAAACGTGCAGATGAGGAATGGGCCAAGCAGTATAGCAGACATTATGGGCTAAAGACCATAGGCCTTCGTTATTTCAATGTATTTGGCCGTCGTCAGGACCCGCACGGTGCGTATGCTGCTGTAATCCCTAAGTTTATAAAGCAGTTGTTGAACGATGAGCAGCCCACTATCAATGGTGACGGTAAACAGAGCCGTGACTTCACTTATGTGGAGAATGTAATTGAAGCCAACCTCAAGGCTTGCTTGGCACCTGATGAGGCAAGTGGTGAAGCCTTCAATGTTGCATACGGTGGGCGAGAGTACTTGATTGATATCTACTATGACTTGACAAAGGCGCTTGGAAAGAACATTGAGCCTAATTTTGGTCCAGACCGTGCTGGTGACATTAAGCATAGTAATGCTGACATCAGCAAAGCAAAGAGGCTGTTGGGCTACGATCCACAGTATGACTTTGCAAAGGGCCTTGCAGAAGCAATTGAATGGTATAAGGCGAACCTGTAAGGTTCTGGTTTCAAGTTCCAAGTTTCAAGATTCTATTGATAATTAAAACATTATATAAAAATGAAAGAGACTAAAATTTGTGTTATTGGTCTGGGCTATGTGGGTCTTCCCCTTGCCCGTTTGTTCTCAACAAAGTACCCCACTGTGGGTTTTGACATGAACCAAAAGCGTTGTGACGCTTTGATGGCAGGTCACGATGCTACACTGGAAGTAGCAGATGACATTCTGCAGGATGCTATCAAGAATCATGGCTTCATCTGCACCAGCGACATTGAGAAGATCAAGGACTGCAACTTCTATATTGTTGCTGTTCCTACTCCCGTTGATGCAGACAACAACCCCGACCTCACTCCTCTGGTGGGTGCTTCAACCACTGTTGGTAAGGTCATCAGTAAAGGTGACGTGGTAGTTTATGAATCTACTGTATATCCTGGTGTTACAGAGGATGAGTGCATTCCTGTTGTGGAGAAAGTCAGCGGCTTGAAGATGAACGTTGACTTCTATGGAGGTTACAGCCCTGAGCGAATCAACCCGGGCGACAAGCAGCATACTGTGGAACATATCAAGAAGGTCACCTCTGGTTCAACTCCGGAGATTGGTAAATACATCAATGAGGTTTATTCCAGTGTTATTACTGCCGGAACCCACCTTGCCCCAACTATCAAGGTGGCAGAAGCAGCTAAGGTCATCGAGAACAGCCAGCGTGATATCAACATCGCATTTGTCAACGAGCTCTCAAAGATCTTCAACAAGATGGGTATTGATACCCTTGATGTTTTGGAAGCAGCAGGCACCAAGTGGAATTTCCTTCCTTTCCGTCCCGGTCTGGTAGGTGGTCACTGTATTGGTGTTGACCCGTATTATCTGGCACAGTGCGCCCAGCGTCATGGCTACAACCCTGAGATTATCCTTGCCGGTCGTCGTATGAATGATGGTATGGGTGAGTATGTGGCAACCGAGACTATAAAGCTCATGCTTAAGAAGGGTATTCAAGTGTTGAATTCTAATATCATTATCCTTGGCTTCACCTTCAAGGAGAACTGCCCGGATGTGCGTAACACTAAGGTTATTGATATCTACAAGGCTCTGAAAGAGTACAACCTCAATATCACAGTTTATGATCCATGGGCAAACCCTGCTATTGTGGAGCATGAGTATGGTATCAATGTGGTGAATGAGCTTCCCGCGGAGAAGTTTGACGCTGCTATTGCTGCTGTGGCTCATAAGAAATTTGATGGTATGGACGTGCCTTCTCTCTTGAAGGAAAAACATGTAATCTTCGATGTGAAGTGTACTTTAGATCGTGCCATCGTGGATGGTAGACTCTAATAGTTTCAAGATTCAAGTTCCAGGTTTCATGAAGGGTAAAATACTTGTCCTTGCAAACTTTATAGCTGGCCTTCATAGCTTCCGAAAGGAGGTTGTGAAGGCTATCGTGGATGCAGGCTATCAACTATATATTTCAGTTCCTGATAGCGAAGATGATAGGGTTGATTATTTCAAAGGTATTGGCTGCATAATCATTAAAACAGAGTTTGATCGTAGAGGAACCAACCCTATGGCAGACCTCAAACTGATGATGGCTTATCGCAGAATCATTAAGGAGCTAAAGCCAAAGGCGGTATTGAGTTATACTATCAAACCGAATGTATATGGTGGAATTGCTTGCAGAATGACTGGAATACCTTTGATAGCTAACGTAACGGGCCTTGGTGACGCTATCGAGAATGGCGGTTGGCTTCAGAAGTTGACGGTTACCTTATATAAGATAGGTATTGGCAAGGCCAAGCAGGTGTTTTTTCAGAACCCTTCAAATAGGGAAACCTGTTTGAAATATGGGATAGCAGACGAAAAAGCAGTTGTGTTACCTGGTTCTGGCGTAAACCTTGAACACCATGTGTATCAAGAGTATCCTGCTGATGGCGTAATCAAGTTCTTGTATATAGCCAGATTGCAAAAGGATAAAGGTTCAGGAGAGTATTTTGAGGCGGCAAAAACCGTGAAAGCAAAATATCCACAGACGGAATTTCAGGTGCTTGGCTGGAAAGAGGGTGAGTATGAAGGACAATTGAATGAACTGGTGGCCAGTGGCGTAATCAATTATTTGGGGGTGACATCGGATGTGCGACCCTTCTTGAAAGAAGTGCATTGTACCATCATGCCGTCGTATCACGAAGGAATGTCAAATGTGAATCTGGAGAGTGCAGCTAATGGTAGGCCTGTTATCACCACCAATGTTCCCGGTTGTAAGGAGACGGTTGATGATGGTGTGACCGGTTTTTATTGTGAAGCAAAGAGTGCAGAGAGTTTGATAACTGCTGTAGAACGGTTTATTGCCTTGCCTTGGGAAGAAAAGAAAAAGATGGGGGAGAACGGAAGGAAGAAAGTTGAAAAGGAGTTTGACCGCCAGATTGTAGTAAATGCATATTTGGATGCTATTAGTAGCATTTGAGTTTTTGATTTTGGTAGAGTGAATTTGACAATTAATCAACAGGCCTTAATAACCCTTGTACGTTCAGGACTTTGGAATCAGACTGTCGAACTAAAGCAGTTCGGTAGTCTGGATTATGATTCCATCCTTCAACTGGCGGAAGAACAGGCTGTTGTGGGGTTGGTTACAGCAGGGCTGGAAGTGGTTCAGGGTGAATGGTTAAAGGTTCATGGTGTACCAATAGTTCCACAGGAGGTGTTGCTTCAATTTATAGGGAGTACGCTACAGGTAGAACAGCGGAATAAGGAAATGAACGAATTTGTTCCGAAATTGTTCAAAAAACTGCAGTCAGGAGGTGTGGATGCTGTGCTGGTGAAAGGGCAGGGTGTCGCTCAGTGTTATGAAAAGCCGCTATGGAGAGCTTCTGGGGATGTGGACCTGCTTATGGACGAGGAGAACTATGAGAAGGCGAAGAAGGTGTTGTTTCCCTTGTCATACGATATTGAGCAGGAAGATGTGTATAAGAAGCATCAGGCATTGAAGATAATGGGCGTGGAAGTGGAACTTCATGGACGGATGCCATTCGGTTTGTCTGAGAAAGCGGATAAGGTGATTGATGTAGTAATTGCGAAGGCTTTGAGCGAACACGAATCTTCCGAATTGAACGAATCTGTTAGAATACCAAAGGCTGAAGAGCATGTGTTTTTGGTGTTCACTCATTTTTTGCGTCATTTCTTTATTGAGGGCGTTGGGCTGCGGCAGATATGTGACTGGTGTAGGATGCTGTGGACGTATAAGGATTCACTGAATTACGGATTTCTGGAATCACGGTTACAGAAAGCCGGGTTGATGACGGAGTGGAAAGTGTTCTTTCATCTTGCGACCAAGTACCTTGGAATGCCAGATATAGATTCAAGATTGACTAACGCCGAGTCTGCTACGCCACGGCATAGCTCAAGCGAGCTTGGCTCTGCTCGTAGCTCAAACGCAGACTTCATGGTTCAAGATTCAAGGTTAGATGCTAAGGCGGAGAAGGTGCTGAAGCGGGTGTTGAAGAGCGGGAACTTTGGACATAACAATGATTTAAGTTATAGGTCGAGATATTCGGGAATTACTTACAAGGTGGTAGCGATGTGGAGAAGGTTTATTGACTTCGCTTCGCTTGTGCCGGTATTCCCTGTGGATGCTCCGAGGTTCTTTATACATTATATATTTAGAAAAAGTTAACTGAAATGACAGGAATATGCTTTACAAGATAGCACATATATTAAGAGACAAAATGGGATGGCTGTGGAATTTGATTGAATGGTTGAATTCCATGCTGTTCTCTTTGAGATATGGGAAGAGACTTCGTGCCTTCTCGTTTACTACAGTTCCCGAAGGATATGAGATTTTTGCGATGAAGGATGTCCCTACAGAACAACTGGTGGCATTCTTTGAGCATCAGCCTGAGGAAGCGTTTGAGTTTTTCCATCCTCATGGGTTTGATAAGAAGAGCATTAAGCGGTTACAGGGAAACAAAGCTTTTATCGCATACGTGTTGAAGGACTCGTTAAGCGGTAATATTGCAGGATACTGCTTTAACCGCAGTTTCTTCCATGGTGTAGGCTATCGTGGTAGGATGGTGGATATAGACTACCGTGGCAAGGGACTGGGAACGGCCATGAACAAAATGCTGAATGAAGTAGGGTTTGGAATAGGGCTGAGACTCTTTGAAACGGTATCGAAGGATAATGTGGCATCCTATAAGTCGGCTATGTCTGCTAGTAATGTGAAGGTGGTGAAAGAACTGCCGGAGAATGAGCTGTATTTGGAGATATTGCTTTAATAATCAAGGATTACAGGGCAGTATTAATTATGATGCAACTAAGAAACTTCTTAATCATAACAGCCATCGTACTGATGGAAATAGCATGTATGGGGAAACTATATATGCTATATACTGAATGGATAGGGTGTCACCTGCAATGGGTACATTCGTCGGCAACGAATGACTGGCTGGTAGCTATTGCAGGATTAGCTGTTGCTGCGTGGCTGCTTGTGGAGAGAAGGCTACAGACGTGGCAGTCGTTCTTAGGCTTTTCGAGGTTCCTGTGGCCATTGGTTGTTCTCCTTCTATACGGATATGCCTGTATGTATCAAAGGGAGAGTTTTACATTGTTCCAATGTTGTAATACCTTTGCATACGCTGATGTGACAGCAGGCCTGTTCGGACTTTGGTGGCTGATGCCGTTGTTGAAGGATGGCGTCAGTTCTTTGAAAGTGTTGGCAAGTAAGAAAAGTGCGTCAGAAGGAGAGAAAAAGCAAGAACCGCTATTTGGGGCTGATGAAACCCATCCAAAAGATGAGCTTGGGCGGAAAGAGGAAGCAGAGATCCTTTGTAGGTTCATACTGGATGAGAAAAATAAGTATAACTCCACCTTGGCTATAGCTATAAGAGGCACATGGGGAGCAGGAAAGACTACTTTCATCAACTATATGAAGGACAGTCTGAATGAGAGGAAGATAACCTATTTTGATTATTCTCCTTGGCTCTGCAGTGACGGAGAGGTGACACAACACTTTCTGAGGCATTTGGACGCGCACCTGCATCAACAGGGTATAGGCGTGAACAGTCTGCAAATGTATATCCGCTCGCTTAGTATCAGCAATATCACTGGATGGTTTCCGCTGACAGTACATGCTCTACGTCATTTGTTTACAGCAGGGAAAGACACGCTGCAAGGCAGTCTGGAGGCAGTAAGTGAGGCAATGGGGATGTTGGAACAGCCTGTTGTAGCATTTGTTGATGATGTTGACAGGGTTGGAAAAGAAGATTTCTTGAGTGTGATGAAGCTGGTGAGGATGACCGCCAGATTCCCCAACCTGATATATGTAGTGGCCTATGATGACACGGTGGCAAAAGAATTGCTGAAAGACTATGGACAGGGAGAAAAGTTCCTAGATAAGATATTCAACGTGAAACATGACCTGCAGCCCGTAGCTGAGGACAAAATGCTGGAACTGGCAAAGGGAAAGCTGAAAGCGTTTGAAGAGTACGATGATGAAACAGAGGTGTTGGGCAGTCTGACACTAACGGACTATATCACCACCATCAGAGATCTGAAACATTTATTCAACCTGATGCACAAGGATTATATCGGATTGAGCCACGTCAGAAAGCGTTGCTATTTCAACTTCCCCTTCTTTGTGAAGTTTGAACTGCTGAAGCACTATGACCTTTATGTGTGGCAGCGAATCAAAGAGAATCCGAGTTCATATCTGAAAACAAAGAATGAGTGGGATGACATGATGGCATACGTGGTGAAAGCCGAGATGAAGCAGATAGGCAATGAGCACACAAAGGAACTATTGGCTATGCTGTTTGACAGCGAGATAGCCGCAGACTGTGAATATGTATGTCCAGGAGGATTGCAGATGATGTACCCGGATAAGTATGATGACACTTATCTCTCGAAGCACGAGATGGAGAATGCCATCAAAAAGAGTCGAGTATATGCTGAGGTGTATGGATGGATAGAAGCCAAGCGGCAGGGTATCGCATTTATGCTTTCGCATCATTTGAGTGATATTTCTATAACGGAAATGGCCAAGGTGTGTTGCGAAATGATAAAGTTCAGGCCTAACGACATCATCAAGAGCCCTATTGACCGTCTGCTAAAGGAGGATGAGATTACTGTGGCGACGTTCGGACAAATAAGGAAACAGAACAATCCTTATAACTATGTTGAGAACCATCATGAGTTGTATCTGCTCCTAATGCATCAGATTAGGAATTCTGAGGGGAATACTGGTAAGGAAGAGTTCATGGAGTATGCCAAGACAACTCCGTGTCCAAGAGAACTGACGGCAGTGGTATATGGTATGATGATGGTGAGAGTGGCGTATGGAGAAGTGCCAGAAAACTGGTTGTATGATGTTGCAGGCCTGCTGTTTCAGAGATTGGTTGATATCGAACCGAAGGACGGCATGGAAAACCAATACCATGTGATAGAAGCGTTGGAGTATTTCCCTTATTACCAATCGCAGTACCAGCTGGTGGTTCCGCTGTTGCGGAAAGACCTTGGCAACTGGCTGCGGTGGACTGTTAAACGGGATGACGATCTTAGTGGGGAGGTATTGCTGACAGCGGATATAGATGTGATGCGGACGATGTTTAACACCTACGAGGAGTATAAGACTACGACCATAGAGATGATGGATTACTATAAGGATGATGATGAACAGAAGGCCATCATAGAGGAGCATCGCAAACTGGTGGAGCGGACAAACCTAATAGCTGCACTCTCCGAAAGCAGTTTCTATCAGACGGAGTTTCCTCACTTAAAGGATATCGTATATCTGGATTCTTGGCAGCGGATAGTGATGCATAAGAGCTATAGTGATAACAAGGAGTACCTGTCGAAACAAGAGCATCCGTTCTTCAGGAATGAGAGTCGGTTGCCGGAGTTGTTTGAGAATTAGAAGGAGCACATTGGAACGAATCAGAAAGGATGCCAATACTACTTCCGCAAAATCATGCCAGAATAGATGAACTGCTAATGATGCTGAGAAATGCAGTTGAGCGTTTCCCTGTGCTTCATCTATCTCCTGTCGACAGAATTGTTGACAGCAGGGATGAGTATGTCCTTAACAGACTGGCAAGCGGGCGTTATGCGTTGAAACCCAATATCACGAGGCAGGGCATCCTGTTCAGAGGGGATTCCCATTACTATGAAAAGTTCCGCACAAGATATGGACAGAAGGAAATCATAGGGCATGGATCGGAGGTGAGGGAGAAAATAATTCCTATCAATGTGAGACGGTCTGACTTTGAAATCTCCATCGAGTCGTTTCCACTATATAGGATGCTGAAGAATGGCATCGTACTGCCAAACGGGAAAAAGCTGGTGATGGAGAATCCCTTTGGACTGGCATACGCTTACGACCAACCAACTCCTTTTGTGGGTCTGACTTCTGATTTGGACGTGGCTGCTTTCTATGCGGTGACGAAATATGATGCGTCAAGCGGGAAGTACACGCCTGTGACAACGGGAATGGGTGTAATCTATGCGTTTGAACTGCGTATGCCGTTTTCGATGACGATTGGATTGTCTTCTTTGGGAAGACTTGTTTTTCCCCGAACTATGCGTCAAAAGACTTTCCTGCTGAATATCAGCCCTGAATATGACTTTAACCAGATGGCTGTGGTAAATGGGTTTGTGTTTAACCACGATGCTGCACAGTCAAAAGCCATCTATGACAAATTCGAGGGTGGCGAAAAACTTGCCCCGAAAGAGGACTTCCTGCTGAAGAAGATACAGAAGTTTCCAAAGAATGCTGTATCGGAACAAGGATTTATGCGTAATCTGTCGGAAAACAAGGGCGATTCAAGAGTGGAAAACGAAAACGTCCTTAACAGAGCAGGCGTAAGGATAGACAGAAATTTTAATCCCGCCTTTACATACGAGGAACTGAAAGGTGTATATTCGAATATTGACGGTTATTGGCAGTCGATGATAGATGGCGTGTTTGTTGGGGGTAATCACGGTAAAGAAATCAAGAAATTCCTGATGAATCTGCCGTGGAATCCTGACTATGCACAGTATTTTGATCTGAACAGGTATTTCGATGCAAGATAAGAAGCACTACCTCTATATCGTGATCGTTG